>JAAUXT010048412.1_pt1 | contig 34176 bp, 24 predicted proteins | sample 7278171 | NCBI WGS metagenome assembly JAAUXT01 (sample SAMN14350112, study PRJNA611818) | marine sediment metagenome | isolation source: surface marine sediment (1.8m) | place: French Polynesia: Moorea | collected 2018-08 | reverse complement strand
TAGCAAGATTAGCAGTATCAAAGAAGTTTCAAAAACTTGGGTGGTGGTCGATTTTGTTGGTTGAGTCCATGAAACGAGCAAAAGTGATTGCAGACAATGCCGGGGTAATAGGGTTGTTTGTCGATGCCAAAAGTTTTGAAGTGAAAAAATATTATCAACGTTTTGGGTTTGAGGGGACAGAAGAAAATCCCAAAATATTATTTTTACCGTTATCGAGTATTAATGATTGGATTGATTCTTAATGGTTGTCCACATTCCCATACATTGGTTTAAGAGAAAATCTTATTAACTGTAAAAAGATAAACAAAACATAAAACTGGAAAATGGGGGGTTTGGGGGGAAATGCCCCCCAACCAGCAGCAAATCCAGTTATTGGGAAGAGGCAACTGTATGACTTTGAGCCTGCTGGCTCTCCTCTACGGCGACCCCTTTTTTGTCACGGTTTTCATGGGGTTTTTAGGGCATTTTCACTTTTATTAGACTTATTGGGTCATAAATAAGTCATTTAAAGCTTGGTAATTCTCGGAAAATTGATGATGAAAATCGACTAAATAATCTTGCTTCCCACGCTAAAAACTATTTATTGGTTATCTAGACACCGTGATAATATATTTGTCTGATTTACAAGAAAATACGCCCTTGTTTAATTTTACTCCTCACTTATTTAGACTTATCTGGTCATCAACAAGAAACTAGAATAAATGTACTGAATCTTAAGGAAATATAAATTGGATCAATGAAGATCAACATAGGAATAAACAGCAAAAAACCCCAGACTATCTGAGGTTAAATGGGAGAAATCCGAAAATTGTCAAGTAAGAGGATTAAATTCTTAGCTAATAACAGCAGAAACAATGACTAAGCTGGTGACGAATAATGCAGCGATCGCCCCTTGGACTAAGTAACGACGTTGTTGAAAAGGAGCAGGATATTCAGCGTAATAAGGTTGAGGTTCTACTGCGTAGTTGTTGAGAATACCGTTGTCGAGTTGGGTGGTTGTAAACATACCTTGTTGCCTCCGATGGCTCTCTATGTAAATAATTGTAACAGTAAATGTAACAATATGTAAAGACTGCTTGACAGATTAATTTTAATAGTATCCATTAGACGGGCTTATCAAAGATTCTCAGGAAAGATTTATCAATGAGTAAGGGGAAATCTCAGGAGAAGTGGATAGGTTAAAGAAGGGCAATATTTTCTACTTAATTCCACTTCTCATCCATGAAGTGAATGGCGAAACCCCTGAATATACCTTACTTTTGGGACTGACATCACCCCAGATGACCCCGTAATATGAAGGTAACAAGAGGCGCATAGAGGTCAAACAAATGTTAAACACCACCACCAACAACACCGCCATCGTCCGTAACTACATTATTCTCGCAGCTACCGTTATGTTCGCTTCAATGGGCTTAACCGATACATTTAATACCCCTACTCGCACCGGACAACAAGATCGCCTCGATAACTATGGACAAGTTGTTAGTGCTGGCCTCGTTTCTTATTCTCAGAAGCTTGGTCGTTAATTACAGTTTTCGGGCGACCGTTTTCTCTTGTTATTTACCTCGTCAAATGACGGGGTTTTTTCTTGGGACTTGTGTGTTACAGAAAGGTGAGGATCTAGATAAAGATTTTTTCTCAAGGGTTGGGAGTAATGTGCAGGAAACAATCTTCTTAATTTTTGGCGGTTACTGATGGGAATGAATGAAAAAAATGACAGTCCGTGTACAGTTTTTGTACAGTCTGTGTACAGTACAGGTACAGGTGACAATACAGTAACGGTACAGTATAGGGACACCGATCTTAATTAAACTCTAGAATATAAGGGCTGAAAGTGTCTTGATATCTAGCTTTCGAGGTAAAATACCTTGAAAGAAAATCAGAGAAAAATGTGGGTTTTGCCTGAACTGATAAAGGCTCTTGGCTCTTTAGTTAAAAATCGCTGTAATGATTATGGTAAGTACAATAGAGATAATTATTAAAATCTTATAAAAGGCGGGTTACAGTCTGTGTACAGTTCGTGTACAGTGAGCTAAAGATAGGAAGTTGATAAAAATAGAAATTAAGTTGTCGAAGATGAAACGTCTAAGACTGTCTCTGGAGAAAAAGAAATAATAGTAGCTGTTACTAGAGCGAGAAAAGTAAAAGCTATATTGGCTCAATAAAAACCATCAACCGAACATGATTAAGTACGGTTTTCAAGAGCCTTTCGCTCTTTAATTGGTTCGGTGAGTAAACCCTACCAAATATAGGATATAAGCCTCACTTACGTTCTCTTTTCTCCTCAACTAATATAAAAATAACCAAACAAATAAACAAACCAGTTTACGTTAATCAACTATCAGGCTATTACTAAAGGAGACATCATCATGGTCTTAGTACGTTATAATCCTTGGCAAGAAATGAATTCTTTACAACGTCAATTAAACCGTTTATTTGATGAAGCTTTAACCCCCACTAATTGGGAAGAAAATGGAAATTTCTCTAAAATCCCTGCTGCTGAATTAACCGAAACTGATGACGCTTTGCATCTCAAACTCGAAGTTCCTGGGATGTCTGCTAAAGATTTAGACATTCAAGTAATGGTAGATCGAGTGGCTATTGCTGGTGAAAGAAAATCGGAAACTGAGACATCTGAAAATGGCCAAACTCGCTCAGAATTCCGTTACGGTAAATTCCAAAGAGTGATCCCCCTTCCGGTACGCATTGAAAACACCAACGTTACCGCAGATTATCAAGATGGTATTCTTCATTTAAACCTACCCAAGTCAAATGAAGAAAAAAATAAAGTTGTCAAAGTTAGTATTCCATCAGCTGAAGCTACTGCCTAGTAGTTCATTGTAAACATCACCGAGTCCCTGTCAAATGATAGGGATTTTTTGTGACAATTATCAAAGTGTCCCTTATCTATTGAATACCAAAAGTAATGATTTTAAGCTTATTGTAAATCGATAATTAATCGGTGATATGTGGTGTGAGAAAGTAATGTTTGAAAGCACTTGGGGTCGAAACACGGCCAGACTCCCAGGTGCTTTCTATTAACAATAAATAAGCACAGTTCAATGGGGTAACTATTAAATAATATTTAAGAATTTAGTGTCTCTTGAATAGCTTGTATCATCAGAACCTGAGACTCTTTTTCACGAGTTAGAACATCAATTATTAAATCAGTTTTCCGACGCTTTCTAGACTGTGAATAGTCCCTGCTTGAAAAAACCGTCTTCCCCTTCAATGAATTAAACCGTTTCATTATTTGTTGAAGCTGTGTGACTGTTAATTTTCTTACCTTGGAGATCGCTTTCTTGACCTCCTCATCGTGAGATAAGCTAGAATCCTTCTCAGTTTCTTCATGGCGTAGATTATTAGCTTCTACCACTTCACTCCAAGGAATTTCCTCATCCTCCATTTTAGGTGTATCCTCAACAGAATCATCTCTGTTGACTGTATTCTCTTCTTTAACTTGTTCAATGGGTTGATTATCAGGTTTAAGCTCTTTTAGCTCCTGAATCGCTTTCGTTAACCCATCTAAATAATGATCTAATTTCTCTATATGGGTTTGCATCGATTGGATCGTGGGATGGTGGGAAATCGCCTCTTCCAATGATTCTGGGGTTAATTTAACAGATTGTTGAACAAATTGTTTTACAGATTCTAATAACTCTTGTTTGACATTCTGTATATCGTTTTGATAAACAGTCTTCTCTAATTCTTGTGTAACAGTCTGTTGAACAAGTTGTTCAAGGTCTTCTTGATTGACACTTTGTTGAACAGAGTGTGATACACTATCAATTCCTAACCCTTTGGTGATGAGATCAATGATGGTTGCTGTTTTATCATATTTACCCTCACCCTTGGCAAAGTGAGTCATCCCGTAGTCTTCTATTTGGTGATAGAGGTTATGGGGGATTCTAGCAGCTATGGCTATGCTCTTAGATGTTATCCAGGTTTGATTTGGTTTCGTCTCACTCATCGTTATTCATTTGTTCAACAATGTGTTATACAGACTAGAGTAACCCATAAAGGAAACCAAGGGAGCAACTGCTTTACATATTGTTTAACAATCTGTTATACAAAAAAGATTAATTATGATAAAATAGGGTTAAGAGAAAAACAATTATAATGAAACTACCTAACCCTTCAAAAACCTTCATTGATGATAATAAATTAGCGGGTTATTCTCTGAATGTAAACCATGACGAAGGAAAACACAAAGCCCGTGTTTTCAAATCAGCTTTAAACCTCACCATTGATAACATAGAAGAACTCAAACAAGCCCTATTAGAAGCGGTTAAAACTTACTCAGCAATTCCTGACAAAGCCAACTCTTACGGACAGAAATATATTATTGACTTTCCCTTGACAAGAGACAACCAAACCGCCATTGTGCATAGCGTCTGGATAGTTAGGAATGATGAAAATTTCCCTCGGTTAGTCACCTGTTATCTACTTTAAGGAGAAAAAAAATGAAACTCTTAGACATTGTAGCCTTACTAGAAAATTTACCCGAACTCAACCTTTATCGGGGACAAGTGGGAACCATTGTAGAAGAATACGAACCTGGAGTTTTTGAGGTCGAATTTAGTGATAATACAGGAAAAGCTTACGCTATCGAAACCTTAACAGAAACTCAATTGATGGTCTTACATCATTACCCTTTAGAACGAGAAAAAGCAACTGTTTAAGTAGGTTATTTATGTCCTGAAACCAAGCCGTTTCGCTTTGGACACGGGAGAGCCTTAATTTAACGTCGTATAACGGTAATTATCTGACGCAGCATGGTATGCTAATGAGGTCAGTATCAGGCATCCCTGCCTGATTTACAACAGGATTTATCCGACGCTTATGCTGACCCAAACTACCCCCAACGACCTTACCCCCACAGACTTACTCGACAACTTTGCTGCTTTCGTTCGCCTGGACACTGCCGATGGCAATGCTGCCGATGATACGGTGAAAACCTACGCTTGTACGGTAAAGCAATTTTTTAGTTGGTGCCACGTTCAAAGACTCCATCCCCTCGATGCCACACGGGATGATATCAAGGAGTACCGTCGTTGGTTGGTGGAAATTCAGGATTATAAATGTGCCACCATCGCTCTGAAGTTGACGGTGGTGCGTCGCTTTTATGCAGGGGCGGTAGAACGGGGTCTAATCCTGGCTAATCCTGCTTTGGGGATAAAACCTCCCAGAGAAAACATCGATCCAGCCGAACGCATTAATTACCTTGAAGAACCGGAAGTGACAGGGTTATTGGAGAGTTTGCCTACTGAGAATACCATTGGGGGGTTACGTGATCGGTTTTTGGTGGCGGTGATGGTTTTAGAAGGATGCAGAACCGTAGAAATGCACCGGGCTTGTATTGGGGATATTATTAAAAGAGGTAAGGATATTGGGATAAGGGTATCAGGAAAGCGATCTCGACGCATTGTGCCGTTAACGCCTGATTTGGCGAAGCTGCTGAATAAGTACCTGAATGCTAGGAAGCGGTCAGGGGAGGTGTTAAGTGCTGATACCCCTTTGTTTATTGCTTTAGATAAAAGGACGTATGGAGGCCGGTTAAGTCGTCGTTCCATTCAACGAGTGATTGATAAGTATTTACGGGCAGCCGGGTTAAAGGAGCAGCCTAAGAAAAATAAGAGCAAAAAACCAGCGTCATTTCAGGAGCATCAACCGTCGAACGGGGAAAAACAAAGACCTGCACAAGAGTCTTCATCGAAGTCAAATAAGTTTCAACAACCACAGCGACAGTTGAGCGCACATTCTCTGAGGCATACGGCGGGGACATTGGCTATCAGGGCAGGGTCGGATTTAAGGCAGGTGCAGGATTTGTTAGGCCATGCTGATCCTAGAACCACTGCTTTGTATGCTCATGTGGCTGATCGGTGGCGTAATAATCCTGCCTTGAGGTTGGGGGTAAAGGTTCCTCTTTAAGTGAAATATGAATAAAAATAATTTTGATTTGAGTCTTATTTTTCAGAAAATCTCTGAAGGGGAACACACTGAAGTAGAGTTATCGCAATTGCGTCAGACTTTACTGAGTGCGGATAATCGTCAATTTTCCCTTCAATTAGGTAAATTTAATGTTAATATTGGAGACGGGAAAGAGATCCATATAGGTGATCGCATTTACCAGCAATGGAATGATGAAGCGATAGAAGCCTTAGTGAAAGCTATTCAAGAAACCAATACTGTTCATCAAAATACTCAGGGAGGAGATGCAGCGGCCAGGGATATTCATAAAGGCAATACTTATCAGAATTGTACTTTTATTCAATTATTGACTCAAGATTCTAATTTTTGTCATTCTTCTCAAGCCGACTTTTCTGATTTAGACTTTTCTAGTATTCCTAATGAATGTATTCAACAAGCTTATCAAAATGCTTTACCTGCTGATGCTGGATTGTGGGGTTGGGAAGTAGATGACCTCCCACAAATGTTAGAAACCCTTAAACAGTTTAGACGATTAGAGCAGTTTTTTGAACAGTTAAGTCAAAACAAAAATATTTCTCAAGAAATTCGTAACAAATGTCAGGATTTAGCAAAAACTTTTGCTTCAAAAAAGTCAAAAAAAAGTCATCTAAAGCCAGGGGTGAATACTGTATATTCTCGGCATAATCAACAACTAGAATCTTATTTGATTGCCACTCTGATTCCAGAAAATGATGAGAATGAGATGTTTTTATTAAATGCTTGGTTGATTATGGATAATTCAATTCAAGATTTATCTAAGTATCAATCATTGCTTGATGAAAATGAACCACAGCAAGGAGTATTATGTCAATTAAATAGAGTTTCTGGAAAATTTGAGATGTTTCTCGAAAAAGCTTTAAGATATCTTAGAGGAAAAAGATATAATCTAACTATTGAGTTTTTCTTACCGAGTGATTTAATGTGTCTTGAGGTAGATCGTTGGAAAATATCAGATCCTATTGATGAGGATATTTGTCTGGGAATTATGTACCCAATTAGATTACGTTCTTGGGAACGTTTAAATTTAAAATATTTAGATAGATATCTATCTCAATGGTACGATTGTTGGGATAGATTAAATTCTATTATCGAAGAAATAGTTACCAAAGATTCAGTTGAGGAATTGAAAAAAATCGATAATTTTAACAGGGAAGATTTGAGAAATAAATTAAACCAGAAAAATGGTTTAAAAGTAACTGTGGCTCATCCTAAATCTAAAAGGAAGGATTTATTTCGTGCCATTTTGCAAGCAGCAATCCCTATTGCTATTTGGATAAGAAATGATATTTCTCAAATAGATTCTGTAAAAGAAATTGACAAAGTTCTCACCTTTAAACCACTCCGTTATTTATGTGAATCAATAAAAAAAATTAGAGCAGATGCAGATGCTCAAACGGAAGATCACTTAGGACTTCATTTAGCTTTGCTCTGGGAAAATCCCTATCGCTTAACCCCGAATATAATGGTTGAACTTAGAGCACCTGGACAATAAAAAGGAGTGTAAATTAACAAGATGAATGACTGGAAAATCTTTCAAGGAAATAATACACCCCATGATCACATTAAGGAGCTTCCTCCACCGCCAAAGTGGCGTGATTTTGTGGGAACAGAGCCAGAAATAACCTCAGAAATAGAAACTCGTTGGCAAAAGTTTTGTGAAGCATCAAAACCGAATAGTAGAGAGCAAGAAAGAGGGGAAAGTTTTCGGATTCATACTGATGAGAACAATGACCGAAATAATGTAATTAATATGGTAAATGCGGCCCTCTATTTAAGACGGCCTTTAATGGTAACAGGAAAACCAGGAACTGGTAAAACTTCCTTAGCTTATGCTGTAGCTTATGAGTTAAAGTTAGGGAATGTATTACCTTGGTATATTACCGCCCGTTCTACTTTACAAGAAGGATTATATCGTTATGATGCCATCTCCCGTCTTCAAGATGTACAAATGGGAGATAAAAGTAAAGATATTGGTCGCTATATTCAACTTGGAGCTTTAGGGACTGCTTTACTGCCTTTTCCGCGTCCTCGTGTTTTATTGATTGATGAAATTGATAAAAGTGATATTAATTTACCGAATGATTTACTCAATTTATTTGAAGAAGGAGAGTTTGAAATACCTGAATTAACTCGTATTTCTAAAGAAGTTTCCCAAGTAGAAGTTCGTACCTATGATGGAATGGATGTTCCGATAAAAGCAGGTAAAGTACGTTGTCAGAATTTTCCGTTAATTCTTTTAACCAATAATGGAGAAAGGGATTTTCCTCCTGCATTTTTGAGACGTTGTTTAAGGTTAAATATGCCCTATAATCCTAATGCAACTGCTTTAAAGGAGATTGTCAAAGCTCATTTAGGAAGTGATGTTATTACTCAAGATGAAGCTAAAATTGAAGAATTAATCGAGAAGTTTAGAGAGTTACGAGAAGGGGGAGATATAGCGACCGATCAACTATTGAATGCGATTTATATGGTAACTCGTAAGTTCAAACCAGAACAAGAGGATGAAAACGATTTAGTTGATGTATTATTAAAGTATCTAAGTAGTGTGGAGGATAGATAAGTTAAAACACATTGATTGATAACGTAAATGTTGGTTATGAGCTATAAGTATAGGTTGATTCAGTTATGATTAATTATTTGTGTTTTAATCTTGTACACAGTCAATTGATTCTGGTTAAATTGAAATCTTGATTTAGAGTTTATAATAGTCACTGAAAAACTTAAGCTTTGAAAGGCTTAAAAAGTGGCTAATATCTATTTAGTTAACTATCTGTAGCATTTTTGTTTCTATTTCATGTAAGATTGGGAGGGTGGATAATGTTTGGTTGATAAATAGCCTTTAAGCAAGATGCTTGGACTTCCAATTCATCTACAACTAAAAAAGGATAATGAAACAAAAACTAAATGATTGACCAGTTAATTACAGCATTGAATCAGGAAATGGATTTATCAGCAGAAGATATTGCTGATACCATTTGGTTAGCATTGCAAATTAATCCTTCTCAATCTAAATTAACTAACAGTCAACCATCTAAAGATGATACTAGGCAAAAATCTTTAAACAAAGAGAAGTTTAACCAAGAAAATGTTGACAGCGTTGACAGACAAAAATCCCAGACTTTAGAGGAGGAGCAATCCGATACAAATAAGCCAGCAGATAGTCAAAAAGCCGTCATCTCTCCCCGTAATTTACAACAAACCTCAAAAACATCAGAATTACCCTTTAAAGTCCCTAATGCCCCTTCTTTGCGTGAACCCTTAACCCTTGCGCGGGCTTTAAAACCCTTAATGCGTCGTCTTCCTTCTGGGACAAATTTGGTCTTGGATGAAGTAGCGACTACGCAACGTATTGCGGATGAGGGGTTATGGCTACCTGTTTTAAAACCAATGCGCGAACCTTGGTTAGACTTAGAATTAGTGGTAGATGAAAGTATCTCCATGCAGATTTGGCGACGTACCATTCGGGAATTAGAACGGTTGCTGAAAAATTATGGCATCTTCCGAGATGTACGAGTTTGGGGACTAATAAGTGATGAATCAGAAGATAAAGAGGAAGTCAAGTTAAATAAACATTCAGAAAATTCGGTCATTGCTACTAAAGGAAAGTCATCTCAAATTTCTAATTCTGTCAGTCCTCAAATACAAATTCGTCGGGGTTTGGGTGCAACGGCTAAAAATAAATTTCCCCGTAGTCCCAAGGAATTAATAGATCCTACTAATCGTCGTTTAGTGTTAGTGGTAAGTGATTGTGTGTCTTCTTTTTGGGGTAAGGATGAGATTAGAAAAACCTTGGACTTGTGGTCAAATCATCTTCCTTTGGCTATTGTACAAATGCTTCCTCAATGGTTGTGGGAAAGAACGGCGTTAGGACGAGAATCAGAGGTACGATTACAGGGTTTAACGGCGGGAATAGCTAATCAATATTTAATCCATAAAGAAGTATCTTTATGGGAGGAATTAGAGGAAGAAAAGCCGATTAAAGTTCCTATCTTTACCTTAGAATCGACAAGCGTTGCGACTTGGGCGCAAATGTTATCGGGGAAGGGGAATATTTGGACATTAGGCTATGTTTTTGAGAGAGATATTTCTCAGAGAAAAACAGGGGTGTTTAAGTCTTCTTCAGGGGAACTAACTGCTGAACAGCGTGTCCAGAGATTTCGGGTGACAGCTTCTCCTATGGCCAGGAAATTAGCAGGTTTATTATCCGCTTCTCCTGTTATTAGTTTACCTGTGGTGCGGTTAATTCAAGAAACAATGTTAAAGGATTCTCTACAGGTTAATGTGGCTGAGGTATTTTTAGGGGGATTATTAAAGCTTTTATCTGAGATTAATGCTCAAACAAATCCTGATTATATGTTATATGAGTTTTGGGATGGGGTAAGGAATTTCTTGGTTGATTCAGTTCCGTCTACTTATGTGTTGACTATCCTTGATAAAGTGTCTGAATATGTAGCCAAAAAAGCGGGTTTATCTTTAGAAGAGTTTACGGCTGTTTTAAAACAAGAGAAAGTTGTTAATGATAGTCATGTGATAGAAAGTATTGACTATTTTGCAACGGTTACGGCTCAGGTTTTAAGGCGTTTGGGGGGTGAGTATGCGGAGTTTGCTGATAAGTTAGAAAGGGATAATCAAGCTGATTATCAGACAGATATTCAAACCGATTTAGATTCTCGGAGTGATGTTAAATATCACTTAGGAGGTAGTTTACCCTTAAATTCATCTTCTTATATTCAACGACAAGCTGATGAAGAACTTTATAATGCTCTGTTAAAGGGACAATTCTGTTATTTATTTGCTCCCAGACAAATGGGTAAGACAAGTTTAATGAACCAAGTAAGCCAACGCTTAAAAAAGCAAGGATTTGCTTTTGCTTGGATTGATTTGTCATCTATAGGTCAAGGTACTCAAGAACAATTCTTTTATTCTTTGGGATACATGATTGTTCAGGAATTTGAATTAAGACAAAATTGGCAAAGTTGGTATGAGGAGCGAAAACAATTATCTGCTTCAATATTAGTTGCTGAGTTTATTGAAGAGATATTACTGAAAGAAATTTCTCAACCAATGATAATTTTTATTGATGAGATAGATTATATTTTACAGTTCGATTTTGCTTCAGACTTCTTTTCTCTATTAAGGGCGTTATATCAACGTATATCATTATCGGGAAAGAGAGAAGATAACAAAGATTATAATCCTTTGACTTTTGTATTATCAGGCGTGGGTCTGAATTATGACTTAGTTCCAAATCTAAACAATTCACCTTTAATGAATATTGCAGTACCAATCCAATTAAAGGGGTTTACTTACAAAGAAGCTTTACCTTTAGCTGCTGGATTAAGAGAAAAAACAAATAACCCTCAACAATTACTTAAATCTATTTTACAATGGACAGGCGGACAACCATTTCTAACACAAAAACTATGTCAATTAGTCGCAGAATCCGAATATTTTACTCCAGAAGACTCTCATTCTCAAACATTGTCCTTAGAGCAATTGGTTCAAACTCAGATTATTGATGATTGGAAATTACAAGATAACCCAGAGCATTTAAAAACAATTTATTCTCTCATTTTAACGAGAGAAAAAGCAATAGAATTACTCAAAGTCTATCAGTTTATTTTGCAGAATGAAGATAATAAGATAGATAAGATAGCTGATAGAGAGGAAACTGTACAAGAATTGATGTTAATAGGATTAGTAGTTAGAATACATGGAAAACTAAGAGTTGCTAATCTAATTTATGCTAAGATTTTTACTCAGAAGTGGGTTGAGCAAGAAATAGAAAAAATATCAAGGGAATTTGTTGATAGTAAGCAATTATATAGAACATTAGTTGAATTAGGTTATCGGCAGCAAGTTAGACTATTTAAGAGATTAATCAAATCAGTCAAAATGGCAGCCTTATTAATCTATGGTTCTCCTGATTATGGTCAAAGATGGTTGCTTAATGTTTTATTAACAAAATATTTACCAGAACATGATGCAAGTACAGTGGTAAAAATTGATTCATCTCCTAGAGTAAGACCAACGATTAAACTTCCGATACTAACAAGAGAACTAGCTCGATATTTTAACGTACCAGGGCAAGCCAGCTTAGAAGAAATTGCTAGCAAAATTGAGCAAGCCTTGTTAACGAGGAATGTTATTATAATTTTAAACGATGTTAATTATATTGGAGGAGAAAATGTCAGAGAACTTTTAGAAGATTTCTGGCAGCCACTGTTAGCTGAAATTCAGAAACGGGGCAAAAAAAATCTAAAAAGTATGTTTTTATTTATGATAGATTATGAAGGAAAATCAGAAGAAATAACAGAATTATTTCAAGAAAAAGCCAACCAATTAAAACTACCAAGATTGAGAGAATTTACCGAAGCTGACTTATTAACTTGGGCGAGTGACGAACGATATAACTTGCCTGAGGAGTTAGTAGAAAAAATTGACGAACAGGTGGAAGAAATAATCAACAATAGTAAGGGAGGAGTCCCAGAATTAGTCCTACATGAAATTTGTGCTATTTGTGGTTACAATTGGTTCAGGGAATCAGAAAAATGGTTAAGATACTAGAATGTAAGAGAAATTATGGTCTTAATCTATATAATTAACAGAATATAAAAACATTTGCTAGGCTACCTCATTATTAGCACGAATGGCTGCAGGAATTTCTTCGGGATAAGCAGCAGCATAAGCCCAAGCATTGACGATATCTGCTGCGGTTAGGTGAGGATAGTCCTGTAATAGTTGAGCTTCACTAATGCCAAGCTGTTGAGCTTCAACCAATAGCCAAACAGCAATTCGGGTTCCGGTTATACAAGCTTCTCCACCACAGACACCAGGGGTTTTGGTAGTTCCCTTTGCACCCATGCTAAGGGTTTTAGTCAGACTCTGAACGATCTCTGCTTTGTCGGAAAGGGATAGGGTGAGAAGCTGATGTTCTATCTATTTCTTGACGAATCATGGAGAGTAGGGATAATTGGAAATTATTATGATTGTAGCGAGAAAGCAACCTCGCTTTTGGCTATAATTAAGTAGAAACTTTTTCTCTATGACATTTTTCTTGAACTTATGTCCACTTCTGAGGAACTAATCGCCATTTTGGAAAGCCTTTCGGCGAGCGATCGCAACAACCCAGAAATCGCCCAATTGAGCAACTCCCTAAAGATGAGTGGCGATATGCTACAATTCGTTTCCCAAGATGGCAAATATGTGACCAACGTTGGACAAGTTCAAGGCAGTACAATTCATATAGGCGATCGCATTTATAATCAGTGGAATGAAGAAGCGATACAAGCTTTGGTAGAAGCAATTGAAAAAAACATTCCCAAAAATGTACCGACTCAGTTTCAATCCCTAATAGCGGATAAAACCGAAGATTTTGTTGGTCGTGAATATGTCTTTAAGGCGATCGATCAATTTATTACTAAGAATGCAAAAGGTTACTATACCATTATCGGAGATCCGGGTCAGGGGAAAAGTTCTATCCTCGCCAAATATGTTCAGAATAATGGCTGTATTGCCCATTTTAATGTTTTACTTGAAGGTCCTAATCGTGCTGACCAATTCCTCAAAAGTGTTTGTCGTCAATTAATTGAGCGTTATCAGCTTCCCTACGATACGTTACCTTCTAATACGACAGAAGATGGACAAGTTCTAGGTCAATTACTTAATGAAGCAGCACAGAAAAGAAATGGAGAAGCAATAACTATTGCGGTAGATGCTTTAGATGAAGTGGATAAAAATAGTTACCGTGATGATGCTAATATCCTTTATTTACCGGCTCATTTACCCGATGGGGTCTATTTTATTCTTACTCGAAGAAGGGATGTAGAAGTTCCTCTTACCAGTTTGGCTCCAATGGACATCCTCAATCTACGGGATTATCAAACCGACAGTAAGCGAGATGTGAGAACCTATATTGGAAATTGGGTTAGTAGGAGTGAAGAACTGGGTCAGCGTATTGATGAGAGAAAAGAAAGTATTACAGAATTTACAGAAAAAATAGCGTCAAAAAGTGACAACAATTTCATGTATTTGCGTTATGTGTTGATAGATATTGAACAAGGAAAATATCAGGATTTAACCCTAGAACAATTCCCTCAAGGACTACAAGGTTATTATGATTTTCACTGGCGAAGAATGGGAATGACAGCCAAGCCTTTACCCGTGGAGAAAATTAGAGTTGTTTATATTTTAGGGGAAGTACGCGAACCCGTTTCTCGTCGCAAAATTTGTGATTTTTCGGGTGAAGATGAATATGCAGTACAGCAAGTTTTGAATGAGTGGAAACAGTTTTTACATGAATTGATAAAGGAGGAGAAGCGTTATAGTGTTTATCATTCAAGTTTCCGAGATTTTCTGCATCAAAAAGATATTTTAGAAACTCATCCAGTAACAATTCCAGGTATTCATCAACTTATTTCTGATAATTTGTTGGAAAGTTGGGAAAAAAGAAAAGAATATAAAAGGAGAAAGCGCAGTGAGTGAGCTTGAAGATTTACCATTAGAAGATAAAGAGCATCTTTTGCATTTACCCTATAATTTGTTAACAGCAGGTAGGGTGGATAGATGTTTTGCAATTTTAACTGACTTTGATTTTCTTGAGGATAAAGTTTCCAGTGTTGATTCACAACTTCTTATCGAAGATTATGATTTAATACCTAAATCTAACCCTGATATTTATGAGCAAATGCAATCCAGCTTAAAATCAATTCAAGGTGCGCTCAAGCTTTCAAAAAATTTTTTAGATCAAGATAGCAATCAATTGGCGACACAATTGTATGGACGTTTAATGTTCCATAAAGCCAATGAAATTCAAGTCTTACTTCATCAAATTCAGGAAAAACAAGATCCTTGGTTTCGCCCAATAACACCGAGTTTGAGTACACCGGATAGTCCAGAAATATATACGCTAAGTGGTCACAAAGAAGCAATTAATTCGGTAGCAGTCTTCTCAGATGGAGATGGGAAGAAAGCCATTTCAGCTTCAGATGATCACACCTTAAAAGTCTGGGACTTAGAAAAAGGAACAGAAAACCGAACACTAGGTGCTTTGAAACGCAGGAGGGGAAGTGGGGATATGTGGATGCCAGGCCAAGAAGATCGGGAAAAAGTGAAGAGCTTTATCGGGAAAATTGGAGGATTTTTCTTTGGTTCTCTAGATCCTCGCGATCCAGCAGTCAAGGAAATAAAGGCTATAGATTTAACCTTAGAAGACACAGAAATAATCCGTGAATATTTTGATCCTGATAACTCAAACGTAACTCCAGAAACGAGATATAAATTCTTTGGAATTCTCCAAAAACTATGTTTAGATCCTAATCTTGAGCTTATTATCTCTAAGTTCAGATCAAACATTGAAAACTCAATTGAACTAAAGAGTCATATAGGTCATAATGGCAACGTTGTCAGTGTAGTAGTAACTCCTGATGGAAAGCGCGCAATTTCTGGCTCCTATGACCGCACCGTAAAGGTATGGAGTTTAGAAACATGGGAAGAAATACGTACCCTCTCTGGTCATACTGATTGGGTTAGTAGCGTAGCAATAACCCCTGATGGTCAGCGAGTAATATCTGCTTCCCAAGACCATACTGTAAAAGTATGGGATATAGAAACAGGGACAGAGATACTCACCTTTTCTGGTCATAATGGTTGGGTTAGTAGCGTCGCTGTAACCCCTGATAGCCAACGAGTAATTTCTTCTTCTCGTCTCGGTTCTACTTACAAAGAATGGGATTTGAAAGTTTGGGATTTGCAAACAGGGACGGAAATACGTACTCTCTCAGGTCACGGAACTACTGAGGTTGCTATTAGTCCAGATGGTAAACAGGCAGTCTCTCCTTGGGGAGATCGAACTCTGAAAGTGTGGGACTTGGAAACTGGGATAGAAAAATACACTATTTCTGATCATGGTGGGAGATATGTTCGTGACATAGCTTTTACCCAGAATACATCTCAGATAATTACAGCCGATTTTGATAGCACTATTAAGGTTTGGGATTTAGAAACCGGAGAAGTAGTGCGTACTTTTATAGGACATAAAGGTCCGATTCGTACATTGGCAGTAATCCCAGAAACCAATCAAATGGTCTCTGGTTCAGAAGATAGAACTTTAAAGCTATGGAATTTGAATACTGAAGTAGAAGTTCCTATTCTCTCAAGACATCAACATAGAGTAAACAACATAGCAATCATTCCAAATAAAAATCAGGGGATTTCCTATTCTCAAGATGACGATCTGAAGGTTTGGGATCTCGAAACAGGAGAGGAAATATATACTTTGCTGGGAGGTAGGATGTTGACCAAGGCTTTTGCAGTGAGTCCAGATGGTAAATGGGTGGTTTCTGGATGTATGGCTGGCACATTGAAATTTTGGGATCTAGATACTAGGACGGAAATTTGGACTCTCTCTCCTCAAAGTAACAACCAAATTCTGGATTTAGCAATCAGTCCAAATAGAAAGTGGCTGGTTTCTGGCTCAAACGATAAAACTATCAGGGTTTGGGATTTAGAGAAAGGTAAACAGCATCTAGAACTCATTGGTCATATGGACCATGTGAATGTTTTAGCGATTACTTCGGATAGTAAGCGTTTAGTCTCTGGATCATCTGATAGAACAATTAAAGTTTGGGATTTAGAAAGCGGAAACGAGATATACACTTTAGTTGGTCATACTCATTCTATTGATGCATTAGTAATAACGCCAGACGGAAAAAACGTGATTTCTAAATCGTACGATAGTCTTAAAATTTGGAATTTAGAGAATGGGAAAGAAATACATGAATTAAATCATATAGTTGATATTGGAACTTTTGTAGTGCTACCTGATGAAAGATGGATAGTTTTTTCTGCTAACAATCAGAATATAAAAATTTGGGACTGGCAAGATGGAAAGATGCTTGCTAGTTTGACTTGGGAGTCCATCGATAGATTTGCCGTCACTGATGATGGAAAAACTGTTGTTATAGGTGATAGCTTGGGTCAAGTTCATGTCTTGCGTTTAGAAGGTATACCTAGATAGTGATGTAGACAATATCCAGGCTATTCTTGACTATTTAGATAACACTCGTAAAAAAAAGAAGAGGAGTTAAAAAAACAAGGAAAGACTTAGGGTTTCAATTCCATTCTATCGCTTTATATAAAAGTTTAGTATTAAAATAGTAATGAATCAGTTCGATAATATCTCAGCAGAAGAGCCAGAATATGTTATAAAACACCTCCCCTATCATTTAGCAAAAGGATGTAGGGCAGATAAGTTATATGACATATTAATCGATTTTGAGTTTCTTAACTTCAAAGTTTCTACTATTGAACCACAATCAATCATTGAAGATTTCGACTTGGCACTACAAGAGAAAATTAACTTAGTTGAATATAAGAGAACTATTCTCAAAATAATTAATGACGCAATTAAACTATCAGCGAATACGCTAGTTGATGATGTAGAACAATTTTCAGCACAACTCTGGGGGCGACTCCAAGAATATGATTTGCGTGATATTCAAGGGTTTCTTGAGGAAGCAAAACAAAGCAAGCAAAAACCTTGGTTGCGCCCTTTGAGGGCCAGTTTAACTAAGCCGGGAGGTAATTTAGTTAGAACACTTACCGGCCATAAAGATAATGTCCAGCGTGTAAAGCTAACATCTGATGGTAAATATATTATTTCCTATGCAGCAGATGATTGTAAGGTATGGGATATAGAATCAGGCATTGAAATAATTGATTTGAAAGAAAAGACAGAAATACTTACTACTCATAGTCCAAATCTTGGAGATTATCTAGAAGATTCAGTTTCTCGTTCAGTCATAACCAAGGATTATCAAAGTCTAATTGCTGGAATGGAAAATGGAGATATTCAGGTTTGGGATTTAAAATCAAAAAATTGTAGGTTTATTTTTCCCGGACATAAAATTAAAAAGAAAGACGGAGAAGACTATAAACCGTGTGTTCTTTCACTGGCAGTCTCACCTGATGGCGGTGTTTTGGCTGCTGGTTATGAGGATGGAACTGTAAAGAGTTGGAACTTAATCACAAACGAGATTATCCATAGCTTTCATCATGCCTATTATGTTGGAGGAATAGCAATAACACCAGATGGTAAAACAATTGTTTCTGCTTGTGATGATGAAACCCTAAAAGTCTGGGATTTATCATCCAAGAAAGAAGTATTTACTCTGACTGGACATACTTCCCTAGTCAGAAGTGTTGTCATAACACCAGATGGAAAACAAGCGATTTCCGCCTCAGCCGATGATGACCTTAAGGTTTGGGATTTAGTCACGGGGAAGGAAATATTAACCCTGTCTGGACATTCTGGTTGGGTTGCTGACGTTGCCATAACGCCTGATGGAAAGCGAGTCGTTTCAGCATCTTGGGATGATACTGTCAAAATTTGGGACTTAAGTGTTGCAGGAGGGTATCATCTTGATACGCCTCATGGATCTTCAGTTCATTCTCTACTAGCATCTTCAGACGGTCAACAAATAATCTCTGCATCAACAGAAGATGGAAAAATCAAAGTCTGGAATACTATGGGGTCTGAAATCTTGAGCTTTTCAGCAGAAAAACATTTTGTGTCAGAAATAGCTTTATTTCCTGATGACCAGCACTTGTTAACTGGTTCAGGAACAATTATGGGGCCAAGTGGTTGGAAAAAATCAAATAATTCTCTTAAAATTTGGGACTTAGCAACTGGAACGGAATTATTGACTTTAATTGGTCATAGCCAAGAAATTAGGACTATAGCAATTTCACCAGATGGAAAAAAAATACTATCTGGAGGGCGAGATAATACAGTTCGACTTTGGGATGTAGCAACTGGAAAAGAATTATTTAGACTAAGCAACCATACAAAAATGATCAATAGCGTTATCTTTACTCCAAACGGACAAAAAGCCATTTCTGCATCAGGAGACGAAACTATAAAGGTATGGAATCTTGAAAGTGGAAAAGAATTATTTACCCTATTCGATGATGATTGGGAAAATGGTTGGGTTGATACCGTAATATTAATACCAAACAGTCATAAAATAATTTCTTCTCACAATCATAACTATGAGATTCTAAAAATTTGGGATTTTGAGACAGGAGAAAAATTATTAACTTTAACTGGAAAAAACGACTCGGTTAGTTCGTTGCTCGTCACGCAGGATGGCAAAAGAGCTATTTCTGGTTCTAGAGATGGAAGAATTAGTATTTGGGATTTAAGTCTTGGAGAGAAGTTAAACACACTTTCTGGTCATAATAGTCAAATTTATTCATTAGCATTATTTCCAGATGATCAACATTTAGTTTCTACGGCTGGAGACAATACTATTAAGATTTGGAGTTTATGTGAAGAGAAAATAATTGCAACCTTTATTGCAGAAAGCGCAATGATTTGTTGTCTAGTAATACTAGAAGAAATGCTTATCATAACAGGAGATTGGACAGGAAATGTTCATTTTTTAAAATTAGAGGGCATGGATAGCATTTCTAGTAAAAATCCTTGAGCGGCTTTTCCAAATTTTTGTTACCCCGTAAAACTTATGTTTTCCTATTAAATTTCATCTAAAAGCCTCTTTTTTTTGTCTTCAAACTCTGCTTCAGTAATAATTTCCTGATCTTTTAATTCTTTGAGTTTTTTCAAAGTTTCTATTGGCTTGGTACTATAAGTATCCTTCTGATTAATATTATCACCAATATGAAAATCATGAGCCGTCTCCATATTATTGATAAACTTTGCACGCTGAGTCATATTATCAGCAATCTTATAAATAGTCTGATGGGCTTCGGTTTTAACTTTCTCCCATCCTTTATCTGGTAAACCCTTGCCTCCTCGTAATTTAGCGATCGCAAAATCATTACCACCCAGATCGAAATAAGGTGTTTGCTCTAGGTTACCTTCTTTAAGTGCCGTTTCAGAGACTGTATCACTTAGATGACCCATTAAGTCAGAGAGTTTTACCTCTTTATCCCCTACTTTATTCCCTGCACCCTGTAATGCCTCCAAAAAATGATAAGTGTAGATACTCATAGATTCATCATTTAACCAATAGGACTTTTGTTCTCCTTCAGCAGAAGTAAAAACGGCTCTCCCTTTCCCTGCTGTTAGAGTTTCCATTAAACTCTTTGAAGGAGAAACCCGTTTTAAACCTGATAATGCTTTCTGAATTTTGGCTTCAGCTTTGGCACTATTTTCATCCTTAGACGTTGCCATTCCGGCTGCATGACAGCTATCAATTACTACTAATAAGCGTTGAGCTTTAATCTCTCGTAAAGCGTCCGTCAATTGTTCTGCTGAAACCGCAGTGGTCAGGGGATCATCTTCCAAAATATCGTAATCATGGGGAATAAGATAATAGCCACCCTCTTTCTCAACTCCACCATGTCCAGAATAATAAATAAAAATAGTCGCTTCTGAATCTGCTTCAGCCTTCTCCTTCAGCCACTGCAACCCCTCAAAAATTTTATTTTGTGTTGCTTCCTCATTATTTAATACCCGTATATGCTCATCATCATCCAAATAACCACATAAATTCTGATCAATCAGCACCTCCTTAATCGCTTGAGTATCTTTAACCGTTACCGGAAGTGATAAGGCTTGAACCTTACACTCTCCCACACCAATTAACAAAGCATAGCCCTGTTTAAACGTTTCAGCCATCATTTTTTATTCCTTGCTCAACTTATCCTTACGAATATCTTAATGTTAAAACCCCGTTTTTTTCTAGGCAATAAAGTTAATGGGTTTTGTTAAAAAGCGGGGTTTTTGTTTTTGACTGGTAACTGATAACTGTTAATGGCGACTCACGCGAAAAACTAGATAATTGCATTCTAAAGGTGAATCATCTGCCTTGTGGACAATTGCTCCTAAATCAGGCTTATAAACCCATTTATTCCAATCTATTGTCGTCTCATTGGGAACTTGTGCTGCAATGTAATTTCCTTCTGCTAAACGAATCCCCATCGCTGCATTATCAAAATCCAATCCTAAATCAAACTTCTGTACAGGTAGATTCTGATTTCGTTTTGTTAAGGATTTAACCACCCCTAAACTAATCGCCGTAAACGGAGCGATCGCAGGTTGAGCCGTTGTTAACAATTTCAGTCCATTTTGAAAAGTTGAAGACTCTAAAGCTTCTAATACTGCTTCATCTTCCTCATTTTTGACATTAATAGTCGCACCTTTAAATTTAATGCCCTGAGAACCAACATTTAGCCCCATAAAAATAGGATACCCTGAAATTCCAACCGAATTACCATCAGGGACTCGATATGTTTGACTAAAACTGACTGCTTCTTGGGCATCAGCGACTTGATTAAGAGCCTCAAATGTCACCATCACATTATGAGTTCCCCCACCCGGATATTTATAAACCCGTAGGCGGTCTAAACGGATATTAATGCGATTATTTTTGAGAGTAGAATCAGCTTCTATAGCACTCGGATGTAGAACGGGTTGAGGTTCAACCGTACCAGACTGACGAGGTGCAATGTAACCGTATTGATGAGTTGCAGGATACCAAGGTTGCTTTTTGACTCCTCGAACAAAGCTTAACAACTTCTCAATGTCTTTAGATTTATCCCCGCTTTTTGCCCAACTTTTAGCAAATGTGATCGCTTCAGGATCATTCAACGCCTCAAGTTTAGAAACAATTTGCTCCGGTTCTTTATATTCACCAATTACTTGAATATTTTGAAAAATCGTCATGTTTTGTTCATTAAATATTTCTTTCCCGTTATAGCTTAAATTCAGTGATTTTAATGTTCAATTTTATTACGCCTCAATAGGGAGCATCCCAATTTTGCAAATTTACCAGTTTGATAAGGCTGAAACCCTTATCAAGTCTTGGCTTGAGAGATTCGCTTACAAAAATAGGATGCTCCTGATATTTAAGTTCTTATTGCATAAATATAAAAAAGGCAGAGAGTATTGCAGATTGATAGCTACAAGATCATTATTTAATAGTTGAGGATACTTCGGTAGTAAGTAGTAAGCTTATAATAAAGGTAAAATTACCAAATTATAATAATGAATTGACGTTATTTTAATGGATATGTCCTCAGCAAATTACATTCAAGCATTTAAATCTGCGATTACACGGGTGTATGATGTCGATGGAAACGTGGTTGGTGCGGGTTTTTTAGTATCGGATAATCATATACTAACTTGCACTCATATCATTGCTTCTGCACTTAGGATACCTGAATATGTACAAAAAAAATCGGGCAGGTTACTTGAGCTAGATTTTCCTCTAATTCGACCAGAACAGAGACTAAGCGCACAGGTTGTCTTTTGGAATAAGTCTAATTCGGCTGATCTTAAGAATGACATTGCTTGTCTTCAACTCAAAGGAAACTGTCCGCTTGATGTTAAACCGCTATCACTTATCAAAGCTGAAAATCATGAAGAACACTCTTGCATCATTTTTGGTTTTCCTCAAGGCCATAGAGAGGGGGTTTGGGCAACTGGTGTTCTTCATCATGAGTTACAAAATAGATTAATGAAGCTAGATTCTATTAAAGTTCTAGGTTATCCTATCGAAGCCGGATTTAGTGGTTCACCAGTATGGGATGAGTTTCTCGGAGGTGTTGTTGGTATGATAATAAACCAAGAAGAAGAACAGTATGAGAACAAATCTCTATCTGTGGTTTCTGCCAAGATAATTACTCAAGTCTGGGACACTCCTCATCTGGCTATTAGTGAACAAATAAATACAAGAACTAAATTAACTAGGGTTCAAGCCATTAAAGTGAAAGCATTAGAGCAAAGACTTAGCAATCTAGAAGAAGATTATAAAGCTTTCTACAATCAGCTAAATTATTCGGTAGATTTACCAAGCAAGGCCAGGGTTGAGAGACAACTATATTCGATCCAAGAAGAGATACAAAAAATTGAAAAAGAACTTAGCTTACTAACAAATTAACATGAGTAAAAATAAAGAAATAAGAGCTAAGTTTTTGGAAGAACGCTTCAACACACTAGCGCAAACTTATCAGTCTATTTCTCAACAATTAAATAGAGACAGTAATCCTTTGACTCGTAGTAAATTGCTTAGAGAGCTTTCTGAGATTGAACAAGGATTAGAAAATATAGAAGAAAAGCTCGAAAAAATTAGAAACTCCAGAGACAATGATGAGAGGCAAAATCTCCTAAAGATTTTGAATTCTAGTAACCTAGATATCGCAGATTTTAAAAAAGCTTATCAAGCTTGTTTGCCAGATGGATGGATAAATCCGATACCTGAAAATTTAAACGATATTTTTGAGGAGCTAGAAAATATACCGCAAGGCAATTCAAAATATCAACCTCTAGGAATCTTTCTGTCCAACCTAATGGCACGTTATAAATTACCTAAACAGGTTTCTCAAGCAGTAAAGCTTTGGGTAGAAGAAAGAATCAATTATTTTCCGGAATTACTAAGTCAAGTTAGACAGGAGCAAAGATTTCATAGTCACACTTTAGAAACTCATCTTTTAGTTGTGGTTCGACACAGTCAACAGCATAGTAATCGTTATTTTGTGGAAGGTTGGCTCATTCCTGATACTCGAAATTACAATTATGAAACTGGTTCAGGCTGTAAAAGACTTATGGCTTCAGAAGGATTCAACAATTCCCTTAAACTTGATGAAATACCACATTTGTTAACTCAATTTATTAAGGAGAGTGAAAGGTTGTATTCACTGAAGAACTTAACTCTGGAAATTTTTCTACCATTAGACTTGATTGACTTACCTGTTGACAACTGGAACATTGAAGATGATTGTGATTTTTCATACTCGCTAGGTAGCGAATTTAAAGTTGTAGTACGCTCATGTGAGCGATTAGAACCTAATTATTATTATCGACATCAACAACTCTGGAAACAGAAATGGGAAGTATTACAACAATCTACTGAGGAGAAAGTTCAAAAGGTGTTTATGTCTGGCGACATAAATAATTTGAAATCATTATTCCATGAACTTCGTGATAGTCATATAGTTGGATTATATTGTACAAAGCCTCCCAAACAAACAGATAAGAGAGATTTTTTTGTTTTAATGCTAAAAAGTGCTATACCCGTCGCTTTTTGGCCAAGAAGCAATTCAAACACCTCTGAATTTCAAGTGGAAATCAAGAAAATTTTGCAATGTCGAGTCCACGAACTACCCGATGTTGTACAACAGGAACGCCTGAATTCTGCTATTCAATTGAAAGCGGAAAATCATGTGGGTTCTCATATATCTCTTTTATGGGAAGATCCCAATCTAATACCACCGAATATCACTTACTCTATGTAAAAGTTATGAATAATTGGAAAATCTTTACAGGTACAGGAAAACCTTACTCTAATTGGGACTTGCCAAAGCCCCCTAGCTGGCGAGTATTTGAAAATAGTGCTGCTAGGCAAATAAGGCGGGGAGAGACCTTTCTGGTAACTCCAGAGATAATTGAAACTGTCAATGCTGCTCTTTATTTACGGCGACCACTATTAGTCACGGGTAAGCCAGGAACAGGGAAAACTTCTCTCGCCTACGCCGTCGCTCATGAACTGCAACTTGGAGAAGTTCTTTACTGGGCAATCACAAGCAGAACCACGCTCAAAGATGGATTATATAGTTATGATGCCATCGGTCGTCTACAAGATGCACAACAAGGAGGTAGAGATAATACCTTACAGGAGATAGGAAACTACATTCGCTTAGGCCCTTTGGGAACAGCTTTGTTACCTTCAGACAAACCTCGTATGTTGCTGATTGATGAAATTGATAAAAGTGATATTGATCTTCCCAATGATTTACTCTATATCTTTGAAGAAGGACGTTATGAAATTCCAGAATTAATTCGGATTTCTGAGAAAATAGACACAGTAGAAGTCAGAACAGCATACACCTGGGAGAAAAAACATGAAGATGATACAAAAGTTTTAATCAGCAAAGGATATGTCCAATGTCAAGAATTCCCATTTGTCATTCTTACCAGTAATGGTGAACGAGATTTTCCTGCGCCTTTTTTACGAAGATGTCTAAGGTTAAATATAAGAGAACCTAACGCAAATGAGTTGGCAAAAATTGTTGCTGCTCATTTAGGCAAAGATATAGCTAAGGAAGCCGAAGAGTTAATTAGTGAATTTCTCAACAAGCGCAATCAAACTGAGGGAGGTAATTTAGCTACGGATCAATTACTCAATGCGGCCTATTTACTACTTCGTGAGAAGGAGACATGGGAAAATAGAGATTTTTTAATTGAAAAACTGATGCAACCTTTGTCTAGTGAAGAGGATTATTAGGAAGAGGATTAATGGTTAAGCAAAAGCAAATAAATTTAATTGGCAACTTAAGAACTGTCTTTCACAAAGCCGGAGCTAATTTAGATGCTGAAGATTTAGCAGACATACTTTGGTTGGCTACGAATATTAACAGAGTAGAACCAATACCTCAAGCCCCAGCATCTGAAGCAGTTGAGAGTCCACCTACTGAGACAAAGTCATCTGAGGATGATCTAAGTAGTGAATCTCCTCCTACAAAAGAGGGAAATGCTTCTCCTCGCGAGACTACTCTGCCTTCTGGAGAGTTACAACCAATAACTCAATTTGCATCTGAGGGAATACCTTTCCAAGTCCCTACAGGTCCGTCTTTACGCCAACCACTTTCTTTAGCTCGTTCACTTCGCCCTCTTATGCGAAAAGTGCCCTCTAAGAGAGCATATACATTAAATGAAGAAGCAACTGCTAACCAAGTGGCCGACTTGAATCTATGGATTCCTATACTCGAACCTCTGCCAGAACGTTGGTTGGAATTAATGCTGGTAGTTGAAGAATCATCCTCAACAATTATTTGGCAAGACACAATTCATGAATTTCAGAGACTACTGGAGCAACTAGGAGCATTTCGGGATGTACGGACTTGGAGTCTGACAAATACTACAAGTGGACATCTTCAACTTTTCCAAAGACAGAATCAATCTACAAACCGTCAAAGACTAGCTAGCCCAAGAGAATTGATTGACTCCTCAAACCGAAGGTTAGTATTACTTGTTAGCGATTGTGTTTCTCCTGCATGGTTCGAGGGTAGAATTCACAATTTTTTGAGGTTGTGGGTTAAAAATATTCCAGTTGCTATTGTTCAACTTCTACCAGAACAACTATGGAACCGAACTGCATTAGCAGAAAACTCATTTAAGGTAAGCTTCAGTTCTTCTTTACCTGGATTATCTAATAATAGATTAAAGGTGCAAGGTTTACCAATTTGGGATGAAATTGACAATAATTCCGCCATAAAATTACCCATTTTTAACTTGGAAGCAAAACCAATACTTGATTGGTCACAAGTAATCTCTGGTTTAGGAAATTCCAAGACAGCAGGAATAATTTTTGATTTAAAGTTGTTTTCTGTCAGAAATAAATATAAATCTTTTACCAATCACAATCAAGACTATCCCAAAACTTTAGTAAACAGATTTCACAGCACTGCTTCTCTTACGGCAAGACGTTTGGCTGCATTAATGGCAGCCGCTCCTGTTAGTTTACCTATTGTGCATCTTATACAGCAGACGCTGTTACCCCATTCTAATCAGGTTCATGTAGCTGAAGTATTCATGAGTGGGCTTCTAAAGCCTATTAGCTCTGGAGCAGAAAAGGTTAATAATAAAAATGCTCAGTACGATTTTTTAGATGGCGTTCGGGATTTATTGCTAGAGTCTGCCCCTATATCCGATGCAGAAAGTGTGTTGAATGTAATTTCTCAATATATCGCAGATAAAGTAGGTAGATCTATAAACAGTTTTACAGCTTTGTTGTTAGCTAATGATCATTACAGTTGGGATACATCAACTCAAGCTCAATTACGTTCTTTTGCTCAAGTAACAGAGCAAGTCTTACGTAGTTTAGGTGGAGAATATGCAGAGCTAGCTGAACAATTGAAACGTAAATTAACTTCACCAACTAATTTGGTAGAGGAGTCAGACCAATCACTATTATCTGCTGTACCACCTTTGCAAACATTTACGTTTGAATCTGCAACCATAGTGACTGAAGAAGAAATCGAATCTGTAACTGATTTTTTAGAAATCTTTGAATTTGAATTTGAAAAAGCAAATATAACCTTTGAACAGTCGAGTAAATCAATCGATCAGTCAAGACTAATGATTACACGTTCAGTAGAACATTCATATTACTTTATTGAACGTTTGAATGACGAAAATTACTTAGACATGATTGCTATTCCATCAGGATTTTTCACTATGGGATCTCCTGTTTGCGAAATCAGACGTTTAGAGTCCGAGGGTCCTCAACATGAAGTATACATTCCATCTTTTAGCATAAGTAGATATCCAATTACACAAGCACAATGGAAAGCGATCGCATCTCGCTCTGACTTGAAAGTAGAGAGAGACTTAGACCCAGAGCCTTCTTATTTTAAAGGGAATGAGCTTCCTGTAGAAAATATTTCTTGGTGGGATGCTGTAGAGTTTTGTAACCGCTTATGTAAATTCACAGGACGTGAATATTGTCTCCCTAGTGAAGCTGAATGGGAGTATGCTTGCCGAGCTGGGAGTAAAACCCCATTCCATTTTGGTGAAACAATCACGACAGACTTAGCAAATTACCAAGGGACTGACAATGAGTTTGGCTGGGTAGGATCATATGAAGTAGGTCCAAAAGGAGATTATCGAAAGAAAACAACTCCTGTAGGCTATTTTATGATAGCTAATGCTTTTGGTCTATATGATATGCACGGCAATGTATGGGAATGGTGTGCGGATCACTGGCATAATAACTATTCAGGGGCACCAAATGATGGTAGTAGTTGGGAGTCCAGCGACTTAAATTCTTCCCGAATACTACGAGGTGGCTCATGGTTCAGTAATCCTAGCTACTGTCGTTCATCGGCTCGTATATTCAATCGCCCAGTTATTACATCTTATGAGATTGGATTCCGAATTATATGTACTGAATTCCCAAAAATTTGATATTGCATTAGTCTTAAATTGCTTAAGAGCTACATAAATAAGAGCGTCAATCTACTCTAACTTATTAATTAACAATATCCATCTTAAGATGACGGAAAAATCAAAACATTCACTTTCAGTCAGTTTACAGGGAATCGAATTAGCAAAGCAGCAATTACGAGAAGTTTGCCATAATAATAAGAAAATTCTTTGTCAGAACGCTCAACTTTCTCCTACGACAGTCTATAGATTCTTTTCAGGTAAGCCAGTTGGAATTAAAAGTTTTCAGACAATTTGTAATGTATTAAAAGTAGATTGGCAGGAAATTTCTCAAACCCTTGACTATCAGCCAACACCTGTATCCGCAGACGAATTAAATGAAATTCTAGGTCGTGTTATCAAAAAAGAGAAACTAGCGGATACAGATATAAGATTCCTACAGAATTGGCTTAAAGGAGGTAGACAAGTCAGAGCGCAGTCAGGTAAATATGTGGTCAATCTAAGTCAAGGTCAAGACATTCATATTGGAACTCGTAAATATCAGGGGGCTAACGCAGAATTTATTCGAGAGATTACCCGTACCATTCTCAAAGAATTTCAGGGTATTATTCCATCTGGAGGTCAGCAGGAATTGAGTAATGCAGAAAGGAAGCACGTTTCGGTTGATTCTCTCGTGCAAGAGTTAAGACAAGGTATTCAAGTTTACATTCAAGAACAGTGTGGAAAGATGAAGGTTTTGGATATGGAACAACCCATTGACTTAGGTGATATCTATATTAAGGTTAACGTATTAGAAAAACTAACCAGTCACCAGCGTCTAGAAATTGAAGATTTATTAAAAGACTTTGACTCAAAAAGATTTGGTAGAGTTCGGGAAGCACAAGTACCAGGGTTTAAAGCTGTAGAAAGATACTCTAAACTTATGATATTTGGAAAACCTGGAGCTGGGAAAACCACATTCTTGAAACATTTGGCAATGCAATCTTGCTTCGGAGATTTCCTAGGAGATCATCTTCCATTCTTTATTACTCTAAAAGATTTTACTGAGACTCCAGGGCAGCCTGACTTATTTAACTACATTGGTCAGATAATTACTCAAATTTATGTTAGAAATATAGAAGTTATTGAATCTTTTTCCAAAATACTTCAAGAGGGCAAAGCCTTGTTATTACTAGATGGATTGGATGAAGTCAGAAAAGAAGACTCCAGTCGAATCTTAAGGAATATCAAGGATTTTGTTACTAGATATCCGACAAATCATTATGTGATCACTTGTCGAATTGCTGCACAAGAATATAATTTTGAACCATTTACAGAAGTTGAAGTTGCCGATTTCGATGATAATCAAATTAAATTATTTGCAGAAAGATGGTTTAAATCAACAAATGCAACAAAAGCAGAGGATTTTACTGTCAAAGTAAAAGAAAGTCAAAGTATTCGGGAATTAGCAGCAAACCCACTATTGCTAACACTCCTTTGTCTTATTTTTGAAGACCAAGGAAAATTTAAAAGTAGTCGCTCTGAGTTGTATGAAGAAGGAATTGAACTTCTTCTTGAGAAATGGGACAATAGCCGAGACATTGAACGCGACCCAATCTACAAAAATCTTCGCACTAAAAGAAAAAAAGATCTCTTAAGTCAGATTGCCATCAAAACTTTCACTCGAAACCAATACTTCTTTAAGCAAAGAGCTTTGGAAACTTTAATCTCTGAATATATTCAGAATCTACCAGAAGTTAAAAGCAGTTCAGAGCCTTTACTTGTTAGTGCAAGAAAAGTATTAACGTCGATTGAGGCACAACATAGTTTATTAGTGGAAAGAGCCAAAGGTATTTATTCTTTCTCACATTTAACCTTTCAAGAATTTTTTGTTGCAAGAAAACTTTCTGAAGGTCTTAATGCTCTACAAGATTTGGTAGAACATATAACAGAGCCACGGTGGAGGGAAATTTTTTTGTTAACAGCAGAAATGCTATCTGAAGCCGATGTTCTATTTAATCTAATGAAAAATAAGATTGATGATTTAGTTAGGGGAGATGAGAAAATCCTAAGATTTATTGACTGTGCTAGGCAGCAATCTTCTCTCTGTAAAACCTCCTTTAATCCCATAGCAATCCGAGCTTTTATTTTCGCACGTACACTTTATTTAGATATTGATCTGGCAAAGAAGTTTCATCTCGAAAAATTAGATGCACGTACACTCGATCACGAGATCAAATTTCAAAATTGGCAGTTTAATGAAAAACAAGAAGAATCATTACGTGATTATTATCAAGCTAATAAGCTACTGTTCGATTGTCTAGATAGTGATTGCTATGTTACTCATGAGGTTAGAGAAGAGATTGAGTCAACACTTTTATCTTTTACCTTGAACAACAGCTAATTTCTCTCCTAAAAAACAAGTATTTTTCCTTCCTATATTACAAGCAGTTTACAAAAAAGAGCAAAGTATCTCAAAATTTCATTATGGCGTTTGTATAGTAGCGGAGAAAAAATGGTCGCTAAGAACAACTGTCCCATTTTTGATGCTTAGGAAATTGTAGACATGAAGGCTGTATCAACGTGAAATCGTAACTTTCCAATATTGACTGTCCCATCTTGGAACAAAAGTGGGACTGTTTAGATGATGGCTGTAACTTTTATACAGCAAGCTTTTCAGTCTTAACGACCAAAATTTCTCCATTGCTATACAAAGGCGATTATCGTAACTCAGTCTCCTCCTGAGACAGGATTGTAGTAAACTTAATTACAGATTCCTGTAAATACAGAAATCTGTAATTAAGTTTTTCTGTAAATCTGTCAAATCCGATTCATGGCTGCGATCTTCTCCATCCAAAACCAAAAAGGAGGGGCTGGAAAAACGACCCTAGCGGTGCATCTGAGCTATGCTTTAGCCACATCTGAGCAACGAGTCCTTTTAATCGACTCTGACCCCCAAGGTTCCGCCAGAGATTGGGCTGCTGCTAGGGATAGTCAACCACCTTTCACGGTAGTCGGATTAGACCGCCCTACCATTCACCGTGACCTGCCTTCAATGGCTAGTGACTATAACTTTGTCGTCATTGATGGACCTCCTCGCGTTTCTGAACTAGCCCGTTCAGGTATTATTGCTGCTGACTTAGTAGTGATTCCGGTACAGCCTTCTCCTTATGATGTCTGGGCGGCTCAAGAGGTAGTGAACTTAATCAAAGAGGCTTCTGTATTTAAAGAAAACCTGAAATCTGTATTTGTAATTAATCGTAAAATAGTAAATACTGCTATTGGCCGAGATGTGGTAGAAGCCCTTTCTGGGTTTGAGATCCCCGTGGCCAAAAATCACGTCTGTCAGCGTGTGGGGTTTGCTGAATCAGCAGCATCCGGTCAAACTGTCATGGAAACTGACCCCAAAGGTAGGGCGGCCAAAGAAATTAAAGCGTTAGTTAAGGAGTTATTAGAGTATGTCAAATAGAAAGAAAGTTAACATTAGCCAAAAGCCAGACAACAAAGTATCTAACATAGATCAATGGGTAACTGAGAGAACAACAGATGCCACTCAACCAGAACAACCCGTAGAGAAGATGAAACGACTAACCCTTGACATCCCTGAATCATTACATCAAGCCATCAAACTTAAAGCCGTTGAACAAGGGGTGACAATGGCTGATATGCTGCGAGCTTTATTAGAAGAGCATTATCGATGAGTTTCTGTGTTTACAGAAATCTGTATTTCTGTAAATCTGTGTCTAACTAATATCTTCTAATGCGCTCTTCTTGAAGCTGTTTAAAGTGATTAACCACATTTTCAGTTAAACTAGAACTTACCCTCGTCCATCGCTCTTTATTAATTTTGGCTCTCATTAGCTCAAATTTAAGCTCGGAATTAGTTGTTAAAATCACTTCATCTTTAATAACTTCAACATGATAGTTGTCATCAGTTAAATTATTCGCTTTTTGAGTTTTAAAAATCTGTTTAAGTACCTCACTGAGTTGATGAAATCGATAGCTTTGTCGTTTTTCTTCCCACTGACTAAGCTTCTGTAAATTATCAATATCATACTGCTTGACGGCACTTTCAATGACTCCTTCACCAATCCAGAGAAGATCCCGCTCTTTCTGGGTTTCATCAAAGAAGACTTGAGTTTGGTGATAATCAGGTTGGTAAGTGACGGTTAAATTATTTTCTTTTTGTAAAACTTGATAATACCCTCCTGGTTCCCCAATAGCATTAACATCGATATTCCGATAAATTCTAAAGTCTTCTGTCTGACTATATTCCCCATATCGCTTGACTAAAATCATGGCTAATTCCAAAACTTTACTTTCTAACTCAACCTGTCTAATAAACCCTTGAATATAGGGTTGATTCTGGCGATGTAAATAAATTGTCGGAGCCAACACTAAGTCATCAATGGGGAATCTATCGCGGCCAAGAGATGAAATATGCAACTTCTCAAAGGTTGCTCCCGTCGTCTGGGTATTCCAGGTGGAAATGCCATAAATAGTGCAGTCGAGCATGGTAGCATTTTCTAGGGAGGCTTCGTTAAAATTAACTTCTGTGAAATCGCAAAATTGAAGGATTGCCCCCTGCAAGTTGACAGACACCAAACGAGATTTGGTGAAATAAGTATCCGTAATTTTGGTGTGCTGTAAATCAGCAGCTTCTAAATTTGCTTCTCTGAGCCACGAATTTTGAATCTCTGCCCCTGTTAAGTTAACCTGATCTAAATTGGCATAATCTAAATGAATTTCTGATAATTCACTGCCTTCTAAGGTGGCCTCCCTAAGATTAGCTCGATTGAAACTGGTATGACTAAGCTTGGCTTGGGTCAAATTAGCCTTGATTAAGCTTGCGTCATCTAAAGAAATCATTGACCCTTCAATTTCGGCTAAATTAGCATAATCGAGGTTAAACCCATTAAGGTCAAGACAATTTTCTTGGTTTAAATCTAGCCCGGCGAGTTGGGGAATAATATCAGGATTTTTGTGTCGCCACTTATTCCAAGCTTCAACCCCTTTTTTGAGCCATTTTAAATGTTGTTGATTGATTCTGCGACTACTTGCCCCTAAACGACTAGATTGGTCAACGAGGACTTGGCTGACTGTTTCTAATTGCTCAGGACTGAGACTTTTTATTTTAAGCAGAACATCATCTAAAATGTTTGAGTCTGAAGTAGAACCAACCCCAACATATTCGTAAAATTGCCCCAAATCCATCTCAGACAAGTCGGCTAAGGTTTGCCAGTGCTTTCTGGCCGGAAAGGATTCTCCTCGCTCCCACAGACCAATAGCTTGTGCTGTTACTTTTGGTTTAAAAAACTGGGCAAACTCTTGCTGCGTTAAGTTTCTTGCACTACGAAGACTCTTAATAAGCTTAGAAAATATATCTCGTTCTCTTGCGTTCGATTCCTTCGATTCCATTAACAAGTATCACTACGATGTACTCAAAATAATAGTAATAGGTATATAATAATTCCAAGGGCTAACAAGTCAAGCTTGTTCTCATTTTCAACAAGATACACTTTTTTAGCCTTCATACTCTCTAGTTGTATCTTAACAGAGGTTGTACTTATCAACCCTCAAGCGTGATCCAACTCCTGACCCAGCAGCTAACAGAAAAAATTTATTCTGCTATTTCCTTCAGGCCAATTTCACAGTACACTAGAGAATAATCCTCGTCAACAATAGGATTGATTAATGTTCACACAGAGAGTCACAGAGCCAAAAAGCTCTATAAATGGCGAAACGCCGTCGGGGAGGGATACTTTGACGAACGTTTCTTTTCATGTCTTTAAAGAGCTTTTTCCTGAGAGTTCTCTGTTTTGTACCTTGCCAACCCACAAAAAAGTTGGTCTTAGCAAAACAACTAGCCAAAGGAGGTTACCAATGACAGAGTAGGAAGTTATTTAGTTTTAATGACGGATTAGCTAGGACGCTAATACGGTAATAATTGACCGCAATATCTGTATGATAACTCAAGATTGCGGGACAAGTAAACCCCTTTGTCAAAAATTATCAACGTCATTACAAAGCTAAGGATTTATCGCTAGTTTCAGGCACAACACATATTGCTCCATAGGATAATGGTGAAGCATCTCCAGTCCCAGAGGGAGTAATCAAATCATCAATGATCGCCACAAGCACATTGGGACAGTTTGTGCTGCAACGCAACTGCAACTATACATAACAACCTCGCACAAAGAGGGTAAGGCATGAACTGGAAAAGTGCGACTCGTTCTTAGTGAAATAGCACCAAAAGGCTTATAAACTAAGGCTTCTAGGGCATTAACCCTAGATGACAACTGTTCTAACGATGAGGGTGT
>JAAUXT010007318.1_pt1 | contig 34177 bp, 35 predicted proteins | sample 7278171 | NCBI WGS metagenome assembly JAAUXT01 (sample SAMN14350112, study PRJNA611818) | marine sediment metagenome | isolation source: surface marine sediment (1.8m) | place: French Polynesia: Moorea | collected 2018-08 | reverse complement strand
TTGTACACTGAGAGCCAATGACCAGTGACCAAATGGTATCTGTGTCACCGATCTGGCAATTGGGGTACGTCGGAAAAGGACCGGACGTATTTGCTAAATCTCCGTATTGTGATGATCAGTTCGTGGACACGTGTTGTTTGGGTTTGTCATGTCTTGCCGAGAAGCAGTGCATTGTTCAATTGGATATCATTGCATCTCCCTGATGTCTTGAACACGAATGATATCGGGCAAGCTCCACCTTGGTTTCACACATAAATTCACAAGTGAGTGAACGAGTGTGAAAGGTGTGTGAAAACAAGCAAGCACACTGTTCGTTTTGCCAACCTGCACCATTTCACACCGACGAAAAGCCTTTGTGGTAGAAATCAAGAGACACAGTCAGCAGGTCGAGATCCTCCGAAGCGCGGTCCACTCGCTTCAAAATCCGGGATTCGGCAGCGTGACATGACATGACAAGACCACGATCAGGGAATTCAGGATGTCCATTTGGGTACATTTTTTGTATTTCTCTATCCTTCCCTCATTGGGTACATTCTTGTGTGTTTCTGTCTGTCTGTTTCTCTTTGTCACACACACTCTCTCTTCTCTCTCCCTCCGCCCTCTCTCTCCCTCTCTTTCCCTCTCACCCTTTCTATCTCTCTTCCCTTCTCTCTCTCACTCTCCTCTTTTCTCTCTCTCTCTCTCTCTCTCTCTCTCTCTCTCTCTCTCTCTCTCTCTCTCTTCCTCTCTCACTGTATTTTTCTCCCTCTCTCTTCTCTCTCTCTCTCTCTCTCTCTCTCTCTGTCTCTCTCTCTCTCTCTCTCCATCTCTCTCCATGAGAACTGACATTCTACTGGTTTGGTTGGTTCACATCCTGGATTCCTGAGTCACTGGTCCACCTTGACTGATCATCACGCCCCCTGAAGACGCGGAACTCACTCACAGAAGCTTAGCTCTTCGACTGAGATCTCGCTGTACAGATTGGAGACGATTCGCTTCGCCATGGCGTTTAGCAAGGGGGTCCGATCCACGCCTCTCTACAGGCAGCGCGGGCACAAAGTCTCCTTAGGTCACTGGCTTTGTTCTTTTTTGGGGGAAACAGCGTAATAAAGTTTTGAGTCCGTGACTGAGTCCGCAAGAATCGCCCTGCGGTGCCACTGGACCATTTGTTTGGACAAGACTTTTGAACTTCTCATCAAACTTCCCGCGTGGGAAAAATTTCAACTTTTTTGGAAGAACGGAAGAATATTCGTCAGAGATGACACGGTCTCCATCGGAACTTTTGAATCCCTGCTGTAAGTGCTCAACGCCGATACTCACCGCAGCGTAGATCTTCTTCGCTATTTTCAGGTAGTCCTTCAGCATGTCACCCAACTGAAATGGAAAACAGTCAATGAGACGGGGGGAGGGGTTCGACCCTGGGGGTCGATCTTATGTGTTGAAAACTTCAGTGTGGTTGTGCTGACCTGGTGTCCCCCGTAGGGCATGAATCCTCCGAATCCACCGTAGTCGTTCCCGGAGTTGACCATCTGCTCCATCATGCAGATCGCCAGCTGCATGTTCGCTGCGAACCAACACAATAGGTTCTCATTGGGAGTTCATTTGTGTTTGTTGTGTCGGACTGTGAGTAAGGCTGGGGCAGAGGCCCCGTGAAGACGACGTCGCAATTTTTACCCCTCTTCCCAGACGAGAAATCGACGTCGGTGGCGCTTACGTGTGTTTGCAAAAACCCTGTAGTTGTCGAACGAAATCGCACTCGTACGTGTCATCTGCACGAATACATCTCCATCACCACAACACTCAACACTGCATGATCTCCAACCAGTGTTCAGCTATGGTGCCCTGGTTGGAGTGGATCTTCAATTCACTCTTTGCCGTTGTGAGGATGCCTCGCTGTTGGACTCACCGAATTTGTTGACGATCATGGACCGCTGCTCCGCTGACCCGCACGTCCACTTCTTGGTGATCTTCTTCATCGGGTCCATGTCGAATTCGTACGGATCGTACGCTGCAAAAAGGGACACACGACATCGTGGTTGATAGACCCAGCAAGAGTCCACATGAGAGCGTCAAAGGAGAGGTTCAGCAGGCCAAAAATCCTGACATGCGGTGCCCCAATTATTAGATCGCTGGCACAGTTTCCCTTATTTACACTTGAGAACCAACAGCAGCTGACTAAAATGGAATCTGTGACACCGATCTGGCAACCAGGGCACGTCGGAAAGGACCGGGCGTACAAATTTCCTCAACCTCCGCAAAGAGATTTTTTGTGTCTGCATCGAACAGAACAGGGTGACTCGCAGGGGTGGGACCACTCCCGGACCCATGGACAAGTAAATGTGCTCACGTGGCATGTAGAGCCATATCCCCCGGCCTGACGGTCCCCCAGCCTGACGGTCCCCCAGCCTGGCGGTCCCTCAGCCTGACGGTCCCCCAGCCTGACAGTCCCCCAGCCTGATGGTCCCCCAGCCTGATGGTCCCCCAGCCTGACGGTCCCCCAGCCTGATGGTCCCCCAGCCTGACAGTCCCCCAGCCTGACGGTCCCCCAGCCTGATGGTCCCCCAGCCTGACGGTCCCCCAGCCTGACAGTCCCCCAGCCTGACGGTCCCCCAGCCTGGTGGTCCCCCAGCCTGGCGGTCCCCCAGCCTGACGGTCCCCCAGCCTGACGGTCCCCCAGCCTGGCGGTTCCCCAGCCTGGCGGTTCCCTGGCCTGGCATTCTGCGCCGCCGCGCCGCCCGCGAGACCGAGCGTCGCGCCCGGGAGGGCGGGCGAGGTCTTTCGGGTGACTCGCAGGGAGCGGGTCCAGGATCCCTACTCACATGGCATGTAGGGCCTGCCGCCGTCCATCTCCTTCTCCATCTTCATCTTCATGACGAGCTTCTTGGCCTTCATCTGCTGCTTCAGGGCGTCCAGCTCAGTCTGGTACTGCGCGCAGTTCAGCTGGGTCGTGCCCTGTCACAGAATATCAGTCCGGATTCTCAGTAGGGAGTTTCAGCACAACCATCCGGTGCTTTTCCCACGTGCCCCAGTTGGCAGATCAGTGACGCAGACACCTTTTTTTTCACTTATCTCAGGGATCTCAGGGCAAACTTTGATGATCTGTGCGGGAGTGCGGGCGAGGTCTTTGGTCCTCAACGAATTCACCCTTCTTCTCCAACATTGGTGCAGGATCTGGTCAAGGGAGATCAAACCCCTTCGGGGCCTCGCTTCAACTTGAGCACGAAGACAAGCACGATGCTGCAGTCCAAAATGATGTGGACGAATGTTGTCAGAGGCTCCGGCCCCGGAACCGCCCCCTCCCCCGGTGTAACGTGCCCGGTTGCCTTGCGTGCCCAGTTGACACGTGTCAAATGGGTACGGCTGGTAGGCCTATGCCCCATTGACATGGGCCGTGTTTTGAGTAGCAGGGGCTAACCCTTCCAATTGCTCCCTGGAATTTTTGCATACAGGGGGGAGGCAAGGGAGGGGGAGGAGGCCTGCCGGTAGACCCCTGACACAACTGGGGAGCATTTGGGGGGTCATCCCCTGCTAATCTGAACAAGGCCCATGTCACATGTCTACCGGGCGCAGGTCCTGAATCCAGGCCCCATTGGCACGTATCAATGGGGCACGCCTGTCAACCGGGCACGCAACACCGGGAATCATCGTGTTGCGTTGAGATGCGGAGGTCACAGCGCAGGGAACGCACTCACCGCCTTAAGGTCCTTCTCCACCTTCTTGAGGGCGCACGTCACAACTAGGATTCGCCTGAGGGCTGCAAGAGAAACGGGTGTGCAGTTTCCCCGCGTGTCACAACCAAGGCTTCAATTTAGTGTACACTTCAAGGCGTGCACAAAGTACGAGGTTCTTTGAGCAAATAGTTGGACTTGTCATATGCAGCGCTCTCCGCGATTGGTTCTCAATTGTTGTTTGTGGATCGACACAGACTACAGAAGACCACATGCACATGATGTTTGCAACTGTTCAAGACTGAATCTTGTGGCCGTGTCCCTGTGTCTTGAGGCCACTCTTGATCTGGAGAGGGTTATCAGCACAGAAAACTCAAAGAAAACTCACTGAATTGAGCGGTGAAGTAGTTCTGGACGTAGGTCATGGGGTCTGCGGTGTTGAGGATGCGGGACGCCTCGGTCCTGATGTCCTCCGCGTAGGCCACTCCGTCACACAGGTAGTGCACGTTCTCCTGCAACACAGACCAGCGAGGCAGTGGGGAGGTTTAGCAAATACGTTCGGTCCTTTGCTGACGCGCCCCAATTGCCAGATTGGTGACACAGAAACTATTTGGTCAGTTGTCATTGGCTCTCAGTGCAAATTCAGGGCAAGTTTGGCTATCTGAGGCACCAATCTGGCAATCGGGGCATCGCGCGTTTGGAAACAAAGGCGTGATGAACCTCCCCAGCCTATCTGGTTCTCTGGGATATTTCTCAAACCAACAATTAAGGACTGTGTGACACAAAAGGTTTTTCCTGATCTGACACAGTTTGATGAGGAAGACAACACGGAAAGAAAAGGCCCTGAGTCATTGAATTTTTTTGTCACAAAACCACAAAAGACTACTTCAAATTGGGGACAAGAGGGACACAACCAAGCAACATGTCTGCGTGTTTCTGCGCAAGATTTCAAAAAGTAAGACGCAGTTTTCTCACAGGACAAACCAAACAGAACCGCAAAGCGCAAAAAGACCACAGCAAACTGCGCGTGATGCTCAGGAATCAGAAACTCACCTTGAATTTTTTGACGATTTCTTGTTCCTTTTTGTCAATTGCCTGAAAAACAGAACAAACAAGCCGCGGCTACGTGTGTGTTTTGGGGGAAGATTTTGTAAGTGCTTTTGCTCTGTAAACAACATTAGACTGGAGGTGTTTTTGTGGCGTGAGACGCTCTGTATTTTTATTTCTACACCAGTAGCGTCGTGTCTCCCGACGTCTCATGTTCCACGCTCTGTGAGCTGCGTTCCTCAACTTTTGACTGCAAAAAAGGTTCGTCTCAGCAGCAGAATGCTGAGAGCAAAGCGCCGGTTGTTTACTGACCTTGGGATCTTCTCTCATTTTACAAATCATGAGCAGGGGATCCTTCATTTTGGGCCCGTAGTGAAAGACGGGATAGTGGCCCATGCCGCCTGAGCCGGTTGACAGTCTCCCAGGGGGCAAACCTGAAAGGGTTGATGTTTTGAGTGCCCAGAAATTGTTCTAGAAAAAATGCAAAGCTTTGCATGTTGACAGCCGCAACAAGTTCTCACGTTTGTGGGAGCGCATGGAGACGGCAAAACAAGAACACCTGACAGCCCCTCCAACCGCCCAACGAAACACGTTTTCTTGAAAAGAAGTGCACGATGTCGCTCTTTGTGTCAGAGGGAAGGAAAAATGGAGCCCTACCCAACACTTACATTTTTTCAGTTTCTCTGCCCGCTGGTACAGGGGGTTGCTGAGACTGCCGACGCCAATGCCTGGGCTTCAAGAGAGGACAACGAAAATCTGTTCAGCTTGAGGTACGTGGTCTGCTTTTTCCAAGCAAAGAGGCGAGCACAAGTCAGAATCGGAGAAGCAGATCAACACTGAGGTTGTCAAACATTCCAGTCTGGAAACAAAGTTTGGCAAGGACGTACCACACAAACATGTCTCAAGTACTGTCCATACCTGAAGACACACACACACTTTTCACACGATTCACAGACGTGGGGTTCTGCACTTGGACAAACTGTTGACAAGATTCCTCGTGCACCATCACACAACCCACTCACTCAAATGTGGACGATTGTGTGAAACTACGACCAACACCCCACCACGAGTGTGAGAACCTTGAGGTCACACATTGGGAAGGTTCAGCACGGCCTCCCAATCCTAACGTGCGGTGCGCAAATTGTCAAATTTGTGGCACAGATCACTGACGTTGCACCTGAGAGCCAATCGCAAATGACCAAATGGTATCGGTGTCACCGACCTAGCACGTCGGAAAAGGACCGGACGTTTTTGCTGCCAAACCTCCGTACTCACAATGAGCTGCTGAAGCCGCCGAATCCGCCGGTCTGCGGTGCCGCCATCTGGTTGGCGAACGCGGAGGAGGTGGCGGCGGCGGGCTGGCTGCTCTGGGTGCCGAACAGAGAGTTGAATCCGCCCCACGCCGCGTTGCCGCTAGTCCCGCCTGGATCCAGAACACAACGAGACTTCCAATCAGCCGCACGCCGCGTACATCGGCAGTACATTAATCTCAGAGGTGATGTCCAAGTTGAAAATTTCTTTGGGCGGGGGTGTGTGTGTAACACGGACAATAGGGCGTCAAGAGGACACACTGTCACAGATACAGGGGCAAAGCAATATATCAGCGCGGCTGATAACAAGCCTCCGTGCCTGGCGTTGTGATGCAAACGATGCAGAGGGGAGTGACCTTTCCCCCACCCCCAGAAATCTTTCTGTGTCTCTTGTTCTGCGAGTTGCCTGTTGTTGATTTTGAGTGAACTGCACCCAAAAGACGAAGACCAGATTCGATTCACCAACCCAGATCACAGCGATTGACACGAGCCAAGAATAACAACAACCCTTGTTGTTGGCAGGCTGCTTTGCATTGATCCACCGTATCCACCCGTGTTTAAGACGCTTCCTTTCTTTCCATTTTTGAGTACCAAAAGTAGGGGTGCGTCTTGTACATGGGTATGGGATCACTATAGTTTCAGTATCACCTGACACCAAAAAGGCAAGGCAAAAGTTGGGCGTGTGGGACAAATTGCATTTTTCAAGCCCGGGTGGACGGATTGTCTGAGTCAAACCCCTGAGTCAAACCCACCCTTCGGACGTCAGTCAATGTAAGTTGAGCACATACCGCTAAACGCGGAGTCGAAGCCCTGGAAGGGTCGGGGTCGGGAGCCGGTGCCGCGTCCGGTGAGAGCCATGGCGTTCTCATACTCCTGCACTTTAGCTGTGATCACTGAGTCCCAGTTGTTCCTCGGGGTCTGTATCAGAAACAAGGCGTTGGGCTTAAAAACCACAAGGTACTGTTGTCATCCCTTTCAACATGTACGAGGCAGGAAATTTAAGAAACCGATTCATGTCGAGATTTTTTGAGCGGGTGAACTTTTCCAAAATTTTTTCCTGCAGTCCTTGAGAGCAATGAATGTTCCTCACTTTTGAGCAATGACATTGATCAGGCAATGTTTGGATCATGTCTGTTGACCCAATTAAAGTGCAAGGTCGTTGTCTGGCATGTGATTTTTGGTGGTCTTGGGTGCGTAAGTGTTTGGTCGTGATGTTCTCCTTCCAGAAGCGCGGTTTTTGTACAATTCTTAGTTGTGTTGTTGGTTCCTTGTTGTTCTTCATTAACCCTGTTGTCAGCAAACATGTCGAGCAAAGAGTGACATTGAAATTTTTAGTGAAAAGTGGCAAGACTCCGATTGAATGTTGGCGATCTTTGCATGATGTTTGGGCTTCAGAAACCATGTCAAAAACACAGGTGCGCTTTTGGCACAAGAGGTTTCGTGAGGGGGATGATCAAGTGACAGATGCTCCTCACCCTGGAAGGCCCAAAAGTCAAAGAACACCTCAGAACATCACCTGGATCTCAACCTTGGTCGAGGATGACGCGCGCCTGGGGGTCCGATCTTTGAGTGCCATGACTGGGATTTCCACTCACACCATCAGACTCATCCTGAAGAAAGACTTGCAAATGCGGCGCCGCTGTGCCAAATTTGTCCCAAAGCAGCTGGAGGAAACACACAAGTGGACCAGGATGACAATCTGTTCAGACAACATCGACAGACTTTGCTCAGAGACTGATCCTGAAGCCTTCTTGCGCAGAATTGTCATGGGTGATGAAACATGGGTGTCAACCTTTCAGCAAGAGACCAAGCAGGCCACCACTGAGTGGGTTCACAAAGGAGCCAATCACCCAAAGAAGCTTCTGACCGGATGGGGGGTCAAGAAAGTGATGGCCACAGTTTTTTTTGATTGGCAGGGCGAGATTCATTGTGAATTTTTGCCACCCAAGACCACAATCAAAGCAGAAACTTACATCAAAACTCTTGCAAGTTTGAAGGAGAACATCAGGCGCAAAAGGCCTCAGCTGTGGAAAGATCGCAATTTCATTCTCCACCATGACAATGCCTCCCCCCACACTGCTCAACCAACTGTCAAAAAACTTCAGGAGTGGGGGGTGGAAGTCATGGAGCACCCTGCTTACTCGCCTGATTTGGCTCCATGCGATTTTGCGCTCTTTCCACAACTGAAGGCAAAAATGAGAGGTCAAAAGTTCGAAAATGTCGACCAGTTGAAGTCTGAAACTCGCAAAATTCTGTTCTCTTTGCCCAAAGATTTGTTCAATGATGCCATTCACGATCTAGTCATTCGATGGCAAAAATATGTTGCCGTTAATGGCGAGTATTTTGAAGGTGATGGTGTGGTTATTGATCCCCTTTTTGCCAAAGGCCCTGCAGAAGACTCAGACTCAAGTTCAGATGACAGTTCCTGTTGATTCATGTTTATGCGCCGCAGCGCGGCAAAGCATGCCGAAGTTTGAGTTGTGTTTTGACTCATTTTTATATGTTTGATTTCAAATTTTAGATTGCATGGATGAAGTTTTGATTTCTGTCAACATTCTCTGAAGTTTGCATTTTGGACAAATAAACCGTTTCCGAGATACGCACAAGAATCGGTTTCTTAAATTTCCTGCCTCGTATCACACCAGGAAAACCTTGAAGTTCATGACCTTATTTTTGCAAAAGAATCACCCCCACCCACACCCACCCCACAGTGAATCCAAGGGGCCTGACCTCGGTCTTACACACCAACCCCCGTGGGCCTTTCTTTTTGGGGGGGGGGGGGGGGTCAGAGGAACCCGATTTCCTTGGACCCAGGCTGAAGTAACCCGCACGTACCTGGGCGCAGTTTGCCCCGCCAGTGCTCGCCTGCATGAAGCCCCACAGGCTCTGGCCTGGCGTGTTGACGGTGCCGGTGGTGGTGCCGGTGCCGGTGCCGGTGCTCGGGCAGGGCCGGGGACAGCCCCGCATCTCGTTCGGCGTGTACGCGCTGCACTGGAAGGCTGTGATGGGTGTGGCAGGCTGGTCCACGCCCTGCGTCGGAACAAAAACAAGATCTCAATCATTGTGATACGCGCCGTTTTCTAAATAAAGGCTCCTTGTGAGGAGTGCGCGTTTGGTTTGTCAGCTGAATCAAAGGAGACAAACTGTCTGTGAACTTGGGTGAAATTCAGGCGCAGTCAGGCGGAACTTGCTTTGAACGTCACGTGAGGTTCGCCCCCTCCCCCCTCCACCCAACAACAACCAAAACGCCTTGTTGTGCACTCACGTTGGGGAAGAGCTGAGCCTTGAGTCTCCGCAGCTCGCAGATCTTGGCCTCGGCCGCCTGTATGGAGATGGCCGGGCACGACGTGTACATGTCGCTGATCTTGTTGCATTTCTCGTCGAAGAAGGTGGTCAGGGTGTTCATGTCCTGGTTCAACAGCAGCTGCACCTTCTGGTCTGAAGGGCTGCCGGCTCTGCAGAAGTTGGGATCCGCGAACACCACCTGTGGCATCTGGGATGAGACAAGAGATCTTGAGTCAATGATCCAGCTGAAAGTGGAAGAAGCAATGGACATGGGCAATCAGAAGAGAAAAATATCAAATTTGTTGCTGACTCTACAACGTTGCGGTCACAGCACATGTATGTGAGCCCCTTTTGAAAGATGTTGAGTTTTCACCCAATACAAATGGTTCCTGTTCAATCAAACAACTTTTTCCTTGATCGAGATTGTACATTGCCCATTTTCACAAGACGCAGCTGACAGCAACAGCCGACAGTCTGACAGCTAACAGTCTGACAGTTGACAGTCTGAAAACCCTGTCCTCCTGACCCTGAACCAGAACACGACGCCTGAGTTACCGGTTTCTTCTTGCCCATGCCGCCCATGGGGTCGAAGCTGCCGATCGGCCCCATGACGCCGAAGGAGAGCGTCACGTGCGCGACACAGGCGACGCAGGCGAGTAGCAGTAGGGTCTTCATCGTGTCTCCGTCAGCCTCCAAATGACGAGTCCACGTCTCTCTCTCTCGTCTTCTTCACCAGGTGTAAAAAGCCACAAAAGGGCAAAGGGACTCAGCACCAGTGGCGCGTCCTCTTTATAAACAGCGAGGCGCTGGCTGCGTCACGGACGTGTTTGTTGAGGGGCGGACGCTGGAGGTGCGAAGCCTCGGGTGCTCCAGCAGAGGGTCATGTGGATCACTGGATCGCTGTCTTTGATGCTTTGTTTGTGATGGACACATGTCACTGAACGTGCGTCATTCTCTGTCATCAGAAATATCGTGTTGTTTGTAGACGTCAATATGTTGCTTACATTCGGTGTCTCCACACGAGGTGAAGATTCGTGGCGGCGTGGACCGGCTTTGAAGCCCTAGAGGCGGATCCTTGGGGCCCTTGGGAATCCCTTGATTCCCACACGAACTGAAGGAGTTCACGTTTGTACGCACAATCATCCAAAGTTGATGTTGGGTCCCCGGCGAGGGGTCATCCCTTTGACCAGGTCCTGGGTCCATCCCAGACAGCCACTTTGTCAAGTTCAGTGCCTGTTCTTGCGAGAAGAAGTTTGGTGGGGTTCATTGATGAAGGCCTCTCGGTTTCGAAAAATGAGCGAGTCTCGTCTGCAAAAAGCCAAACTCCAGCCTTCAAATCTCAGACTTGTATCTCCAGTGAGAAAGAAGCCGGGGGCAATCTTTCTTTGATCTTTTCTCCGGGAAGATTTTGAGAATTTGTTGCGTTGAATCCTGCAAGGAATGGATCAGAGGAACAACCCAAGGGAACCAGTTTCTTCTTTGATGAAACCTCCAGAGACCCAAAAAAATGTTGGAGATGCGGCGTAAAATGAGAAGACAACCAATTGCGCTGTGGATCCAGGCCTGGTTCTGTTGTGCTTCGATTCTGAGGATCCACAGAGGTGAAGGAAGGTTTGCGCTGCGACTTGTGCTCCTGGTTTCACAAGAAGACTGTTGTACACAAACGTTTTGCTCCTCTCTACCACACGACTATTGTTTGTGCACACAACACACACAACACAAACATGGAAATGATGTTAAGTTCTCGAAAGGAAATGCTGACACGATCGGGAGGATGTTTGGGGAGGAGGAGATGTGCGAAGTTTCTGTTTCGAACGAGTCAAGGGCCGTGGTACTCATGACACGCTTGTTGACACGACGGTCCCATTGTCATGGCAGCATTGTTTCGCAAAAGACAATGTCTCTGATGTGCGCTTGATTCATCGGGAAAAATACAGAACAACTCTTATTTTCCCGAGAAGAACAACAAGCAGGTCTCCGGGTGGATTGGTTTCAGTAGATTTGAAAGTGAGCAAGACGCGTGCAGCAAAGTTGATTGAATGCCTCGCACCCAGAACGAGAGGATTCTCGTCTGCATTGACAGAACAAGTTTTACAAGTGGCTCACTGCTCCAGAACTGACTCACTTGAACATTCCTACTAACATCACCCAAGATTACGCAAAACCAAAAAAACCCGCGTTGCTTTGACCTTCTTTGATGTCCTCACAAAAGGCTGGAGTCAACACACTTGGTGCTGCTTCTTGTTTCACTAATGATGCGAGGTTTGTCTTTGGCTCAGGGCTCGGGTCGGCGACTCGGTGTAAAATAACAGGCACCCATCGTGAACTTTTTTGATATGTGTGTCAAGCGTATGCAATGACGTCTTCACAATTGTCCCGGTACCAGTAGTACATTCACATTGCCGTGATCACACTTGAATAGCGCACACTGCGCACCCCAACCTGAGCTCGTATTTTTCGGTGTTGAGGTCCCATTGAAGCTGTGCAAAGCCAAAACCCTCTGTTTCGCGCACCCCATACTGTGGGTGTGCATCACACACGGGTGACTACGGCTGCTGAGTCGGTGTCGACACTTCGTCCTCTCGTGAGTCTCGGATTAGCTCCAGGCACCAAGACAAACTCTCACATTCTCCCCACACACACACCAGCAACCCAAGCTCCAATTTGGAGTCGCACCTCGTGCAGAAACAGTTTCCTGCCTGATTTCACTTGCACGGTCCTGGTGCAAATTGAAACGAAGCAAAAGCACCGGAAAGTCCCAAAATTTCCACCAACACTCTGAAGGCAGGAACAAATCTGCCCCGGTATGTCTTGGTGTCAACCGAAACGTTCCTGAACAAAACACGTCGTTCTTGAACTGAACCAAATTTTCCCGTGTTCGCTTCTTCCAGGAGGCTGACTGACGTCGTGGATTCTTCAGCCAACAAAACGGGGTCTGAACCAAGAGAGGAGGACTTGAAACTCCAGAAGGAGTCCTGTGCTAATTCTTCTGCTGGACCAGGTGGTAGGAGCCCGTCTTAGCAGCACACAAAACAAAACAGCTGTTTGAGTGGCGCCGCTCAACCCAAAAAATTTGCGTGTTTCAAGAGAATTTGTTTTCAAATGTGGAATCGGTCGCTGCTGACCACAACTGGCCCAGTGTGCCTCCAGTTTGTTGTACTGTTTCTCTCGTTTCCTCTTCCGTTGTTGTCTGTTTGGATTCACCTTTCAGGGTGTCACCCGCACCCGTTGGCGTTACCCAAAGACAATGTTCTTTCACTGTTCATCATCTGGACAACTTTGGCCTGCAACTCCAGCGGAGCCATGCATGATTTGCCCACTCCCCAGGAAAGGCTTTGCTCAGCTTCCCTACCCCGTGGAACCCCGACGACGCAAACGAGAACGCAGCAACAATAGAAAAGCGATTTGATGATGATGCTCCTTGAATCAGGGTGATAAATTTGTCCAGTCTAGTTTTTTACAGCAGCGAATTGGAAGAGATCGCACAGGTGTTATCTGAGATTTGTTGAATTTGGACAGTCATCATGACACAACCTGCATTGTGTCCAAGAGTGCTGGCCACTTGTCAGAATGTTTCCGTGTTTTTCAATGCACTCAGTTTGTCGGACACGGTAAAACGCCTCACTTTGAAAGGAAAGTCCACACCATGTTGAGCCAGAATAACAAAGTTTGTCCATCCGAGGAACATCACGTTGTCGTGGAGACGGACTGGAACTACAGAGAGAAAGGCTTGGTACTCGACCCGACCAACCTCACAGGTAGGAGAACGTCCTTTGCTCCTGAACCCCGATCAACATCCGTGCCGTTGGCAAAGACTCATCTCACAGAAGAACAGCAGTGAAGCACTTTTTCACAACTCTTCGATCACCAGTCGTCTGTGCTCGCATCACGGTAGAAATGGGTTCTCACCTCACAAAAAGGGCTCCTGTTCAATCACACAACTCCTTTCTTGACCAAAGGTCTTTTACAGGAACCATTTTGGACAGTGTGAGAAACCTGCCTTCTCTATTCACAGACGTAGCGCATGGCGACACCTATCTGAATGGCCACACGAAGAAGACGTCTTGGCGGGAGGAGGAGACAGCCTCGGAACCGGAAACGGAAGTAGAGGCGCCACCTCGCGATAGGGACCTGAAGCGCCGCATCCTCGGGTTCCTCCTCGCCGTGGCCGGAAGCACAATACTCGCTGTCAGTACCAGCTGCGTCCAGGTCAGTGCAGACAGAACTTACCGCATCCACCCGTGTAAAAGACGCACCTTTTTGCCCCAAAAATGAGCACCAAAACTTGGGGTGTGTCTCACACATGCGTACGAGATTGCTATTTTTCAATGGACACCATACCAGAATATCAAGGCAAAAGTTGGAGTGCACTTGGGTGCGACTGAAACATGGGTGAATACGGTACGCCTGTTGCGGAAGCACCAATGACAAGCGAAGAGCTCGAACCCAATATTGTCTGTCCATTTCAGTGATGGACCAGTGGTGAGCAAGTGCACTTGTTTGTTTTTGGCACTGGCTCAAAATAGATCCCACTGTGGAAATCAGGAACTTTAGCCGTGACCCCGAAAGGTCAATTCTGAATGTCACGTCCAGCACTTTCCAACAAGTGAAGCAGATGGTTTGGAGGCCAGCTGCACGTATGTTATTTTCTGTTGTGAAAATTACTCAAAGGAAATCTTTGTGTGTGTTTGTAGGGTCTGGACGGGGCGGTGCCGGACTTCCAGCTCGCGGCCGTACGAGGCTTCTGCACGTTCCTCTTCATCTCCCCGCTCTACGTTGTCCAGAGGAAACTGCCGAGGGTCCCGAGGCGACTCTGGGGCTGGTTATTCATCTACAGGTGAGCGAGGCTACAGGTGTGACATGTAGATCTACCGTATTCACCCATATGTAAGTCGCAACCAAGTATGAGACGCACCCCAACTTTTGCCTTGATTTTTCTGGTATGGGATTGCATTGAAATCACATACACAAGTACAAGATGAACCCGTAGTTTTGGTACTCAATTTTGGGACAAAAAGGTGCGTCTTGTACACGAGTGGATACGGTGTGTGAGATTATCATCTTGAGGGACAGGAATCTCCGTGTTCGAGCACGTGATCGACCGCACCCCTGTTAGATTTGCCACCAATCTGCAATGTCCCAGTCCCATGCCTGTGGGAGACAAGGGTGTCGGAATGTGCAGACGTGCCCGTTGTTCTTGAGCGCGTTTTACGTTTCCTGACTGGTGGAGCAACACGTGTTCTGGAGCTCCCAAATTCTGCGACAACAACATTCAAAACTCTCTGGGCAATGCCCAAACGACCGACATGCTGAGATACGAGTACGTACACTTTGTTCAGACCGTATTCTCCCGGGAAAAAGTCGCACCCACAAGACGCACCGAAACTTCACACTGGTTTCAGCATGTTGGGGGCAGGTTACCACATGTCTGCCTACGCGGCGGTGCGGTTCGTCGCCCTCGGGGTGGCGGGCTGCATCAACAGGACCGTGCTCATGCTGTCCGTCGCGCTCATGGCCAGGCTCCTCGTCAAGGAGCTGCTCACCGTCGTCAAGGTGACGGCCGTGACCATCAGGTTCGTGGTGCGTGTCTTGCAGCGGAGCGTTGATTTCTCTGGAACACGGGTTGTGTTCAGTGGGTGCGGCACCCTAAGTTCCAGATCTTCGCCAACGGGGCACTGTCCCCACAGAAACCGAAGTATCCGGAGGTGTTGTGCGTGATTTCCTGGGTTCAAACCAGCAGAAACTGGTTTTATGAATTTGCGAAGTTTCTTCTTTCGTTTGTGGGGATTTTATCCTTGTGAGTGCCACCACACACCAAAAGTCTGGACCCACCAGATGATATCGTAGATCTTGCCCCACCAGACGGTTTGGTAAATCTGGCCCCCAGATTGCGTGCTGAATTTGGCCCACCAGATGGTGTGGTGACCACCCAAGACGAAAATTCACGTCTTTGACTGACAGTATTTGTTCACAGTATCCTGGGAACGTTCTTGGTAATCCAACCAGAGGCGATATTTGACAACAAACAAACCGAAGACGTGGGGAGTTCGTCTGACGTCACCAACGTCACGACGTCAGAACCTCTCGCAGAGAATGACAACAGTGACTTCGACCAAATCTACGGGTACCTCCTCGCTGCCGCTGCAGGTATCGGAACGAGGGTGGGATTCTGTTGGGGGGTTCCCGAAGCCCCCAAAAGCCTTGAATAAAATTGCCCCTCCTTTTTGAATGCTGTCGTGTGGAAACGGGAAAAACTCGCATTTGGTGTGTGCAAGGACACCTTTCAGAACTTGCAATTTCCCCTGTCGGACCATGCAGACTCTGGTTTCCCCAACCCGACCTGGGATTGGCTGGGGACACCCTTGAAAATAAAACACCAAACAGTTTCACCAAGAACTGCAGAAATTTCCAGGCTTTGGTGCTTCAACAGTTCAACAGTTCTTTTCATTGCGACCAAGTTCTCTCTCTCTCTCTCTCTCTCTCTCTCTCTCTCTCTCTCTCTCTCTCTCAGTTTTTCTCTCTCACACACACACACACACGTGCACAACACACAAGAAGAGTAACACTCAAGATTTCCCACACTGACTCCCAAACTGGCAAGTCGTCCTTTTCACAGGTTTGTTCTCCGCGAGCATCACCGTGTCTCAGAAGACGAAGCTGCACGAGCTGCCCCCACCCATCCTCAACTTCTACCCGGCCATCACCAAGACGGTCGTGCCTCTCATCGGGGCTGCGGTCTTCGAGGAGTGGACGTTTCCCAGGTGGAAACACTCTCACCCCTCGCCTCTCGAATTCCAGAACGAAATAGCCAGACACCCCAAATGAGGAGGCAGGGGTGTCTGGCCATTTCAGTTCAGGAGTATAATAACCAAGCACCCCCATAAAATGGACAGGCAAAAAATGCCTCCTCAGGTCTGAAGTGAAATGGACAAACATGTGTGAACAATGTCTGAGTGCAGTGTGAAATATTTGGGGTGTGTTCCCATTTCGTTGCACCGGGCTGGACCAAGGGCCTCAAGGCCTCTACACTCGCCCCTTGTTTCTTGAAGCCCAACAGGAGGACGGAGGGGCACCAAGGGCCTGCTCTCTTACCCTGGAAGAATTTCCCTCCTCGTCCCTTCCTTTGCAGAACTGTTCATTTTTGCCTGCTCCAAGGACCATTGAGGTCGCTCTCTGTAATTCAGCCAAGTCCTGGGTTTGCCCTTTGAATTCTTTTAAAGTACTGGATTTTTCCGTGAATCTGCTGCAGTGCAGGTCTCTCCGCACGTGAATTCTTTTCTTCAGTGAGACGCATCTGATTCTGCTGGTGCTGGGTCAGGGCTTCACCTCGGGACTCATGAATGTGATGGGAAAGAGGGCGATCCACATGACGACGGCCATTCTCTATTCCCTCGCCATGTCCATGCAGGTGAGAGGAGTACTCAACGTTTCGTGCACTAAGACCCAGATCAACACGTCGTTTGTGAGTGAGAGAAGCGGATGAATCTCTGGAACTGGCGAGTGTGTTCTTGGAGTAAAATGTCGGGCCCCTCAAGACACAGACCCATGTTTTCAGCTGACTATTCGTGGGGGAAAAAACTCGATTCCTGCATGCATTTCCTTTTTGCGCAACGCACTTGAAACAGGAAAAATTGTTGAGATTTTTATGGTTTTGGAAAAAGAACTGGACAAAAGTCGGGCACTTTTTCAAGAATTTTGATGCACATTGTTTTCTTTCTTTTTGCGCAATTGTTTTTGCGAAACAGGCTCATGCTGATGCACTACACCGTGCAACAGGCAAGAGCCCTGCCCGTGCACGAGCGTGCACTCTGTGACAAGTTCCAATGGGACGGAATTTCACCAACCAAAGAAATGGAATACTTTTTGTCCCATTTGCAGGTGATGTTCCTGTTGGTCGCTCAGTACACTGTGCTCGCTGATATCCATCCAGGTGAGGACTCTGATAATGCAAGAAGATCAGCCACAATCACTGTCAAGCCGAGGAAGAGAATTTCAAAGGCGGAACAACAGATCCATCTCCTGAAGTTTTTGCAGTCGGAAGCGATGTGTTCTAGATTTGAGCACTGCATGCTTGTGAATGAATGTGAAAGTGAAACAGGGACGGACCCAGGAGCTGGTCAGTGGGGTCAGGGTGGCCCTCGTGCAGGCCCAACTTGAACCGGCCCAGTTTCTGGTGAACCGTGTGGGGCTGGCCCTCTTAGAGATCCAACTTCAAGTGGAAACTTTGACCTGCAAAAAGTTGAGAAAATTGTGCCTGCGGTCCAAAAGTTTGTGTGTGTGTGTGTGTGTGTGTGTGTGTGTGCTCACCCAGGCTGTGTGCTCCCGCAGGTAGCAGCCCTTGTACTCGATCGTGTGTTTGTGTGTGTGTGTGTGTGTGTGTGTGTGTGTGTGTGCCGGGGGGAGTTCCAGGGTCAGGCGCCCGTTGCTCCCCCTGGGTCCGCACCCACTGAAGACGGTTCCCTTCCAGGAGCGGGGAACTGGCTGGAGATCTTCGGCGCGGGCGTGGTGACGGTGGCGGCGGTGATCCCCCCGGCCGCCGAGGTGGTGCAGGACCGGTGTCCGCGGGCGTGCCCCTGCGAGCCGCCGAAACCGTGCAGACCGCCGCAAACCCTCCCAGAGATGGAGCCCTGAACACCAGAGTGGGAGCGAAACGTTTCCCTCCAGCAGTGGACGCTGCCCTGGTGGAGATCTCAGTCTGTGGGTCAGGTCTATTGGGGGTAAAAATGTCTGCTGGTCCTCTCAGAATTCCATGGGGAATTTTGAACAAGGAGTGACAACTTCTCCACAGGCGTGACAGGGAAGCTTCAAAATCTTGCAGACTCCCTCAAACTGTCTGCTGTTGTGCAAATTGTGCAAGAAGACATCTCTGCAACACAGTGGTCGTCTTTTTTATCTGCACGATTGTTCTCTCCGGATGAGTCCGTGTCGTGTCAGGCTGTGAAATCGAACACGTTTACAAGTGGCAATAAAACACCTCGGAATTCACGAGAAACAAATAAAACCTTTTCTTATCTTGAAACGTGCACTGGGTTTTTTGAGAAGGAATTTTGAATTTCTCCACAATCAGAAATTTTGCTGCCGAGAGAACGCAGTGTTGTTGCAATCGTCAGGTCTGGTCACATCACATATCAAACCCCTTCCCCAGAGGCACACAGCTCAAACCCTTTCAAAAGTTCATCAGTGAATTTTGGACAGCCAACAGATCTCTTGCATGGTGAGCGCACACCAAGGCACCAACTTTCGGTTTAGGGCGCAACACGAAGTCAATTTTACAGGCCATGTTGATAACGTCGGACTGCTGGAGGTGACGGTTCGTGAGTGTTCAGTGCTGACACGGCTGGAATCAGAAGGCGCGGCTGGTTTTTGCGCGACGATCATGAAACCATTGTTCACAAAAAAGCTATAAATGTGGAGACACAACTTCAGCCAACACAGAAAGCAAGAAAAAATATCAGGAACCATTTCCTTCTCTTTGAGCACAAATGTCGCAAAATAAAGTTCACCCCCTGCCAGTGGCAGAGACAGAGGATCTCAAATCCACCGTGGATCCCTGCGCCAAACTGCAGGGGCAGATTCTGGACCCCGCGCGACTGGAGTCCGCATCCTGCAGTGATTCTGGATCCTCGCCGGACGTTGCCATGGAGACGCAGCCGGCGGTCCCGGAGAAAGACCAGCGGCGCCGCCTGCTGGGGTTCCTGCTCGGGATTCTCTGCAGCCTCATCCTCGCCGTCAGCGCGAGCTGTGTGCAGGTGGGTAAACCACCGTTGTTGTGTTGAGCAAATCTTTGTTTGCATTGTGAGTAAGATCCGACGGCTTGGGATACCGAACCAAGGGATACCGGTTGGGCTTGAAACCGAGAGACATCGGGAGAAGTCCGTGATACATCATTTCGTTACATCGGTTCTGATCAGTGCAAGTGATTTGAGTAAATTTTGACCAGTCCTTCTTCATGTTTCCATTCTGATTCAAAAACGCAGCCTGCGTGGCACTGTGGACAAAATAAAGATTTTGGCCCCTGCAGAAATGTTGGATTTGAATTCCGTGTTGTTGTTGGGCGTGGCTTTGAAGGTGCTTGTCTCTGGGATGTGTGTGTGTGTGTGTGTGTGTGTGTGTGTGTGTGTGTGTGTGTGTGTGTGTGTGTGGCTGGGGGGCGATTCGGAATATCATTTCAAGGCAGAGACGGACCGGCACTGACTAGCCTCAAACCTCCCTCAATTCGTTCACAGACCCGTTCACAGGCACGTTCACACACACGTTCACACACACGTTCACACACACGTTCACACACACGTTCACACACACGTTCACACACACGTTCACAGACTCGTGGCTCCCTCTCGTTTGCAGGGCCTCCAGGGGGCGGTGCCCGACTTCCAGCTCGCGGCGATGCGCGGGGCGTGCACGTTCGTCCTCGTGTCCCCGGTGTACCCGATTCAGAGGGAGCTGCCCCGCGTTCCCAGGCGCCTCTGGGGCTGGATGTTCATCTACAGGTGGGGATACGACAGCACGAAGACAAAATAGCGAGTTTAAACACGTCGTTTGAAATTGAAAACGTCAACCTCAACGTCAAAATTTTTTTAGCATCCCTTCATTTTTCCATATTTTGGGAGTGATTCTGACTTCTCAAAATATTATTGAACAAAATTGACTAAAACTCAAGGTTTATTGCTTTCCATTTTTCTGTGTTCTAAAGTCAATGCGGCGTTTGAAGTTTTGGTTCCAAGCGTCGTTGTTTAAACTCGCCTTAAATGTCGCCTTTCTGACGTCTCATGCGAGAGGCTTTGTCACTAGAAACGTCTGTTCTCCGACGGGCTTGAACTTTGCGAGAATGCGGAAGACCAAAGGAAGAACAAAGCAAGATTATTTGCAGTGATTAAGAAAACCTCGCTTTTTGTCTGGCTATTATCACTCCCCATCCACAAACCAACAGAACTTTATCTCTGAAGAATCGAAAGACTAACACGCGTTTTATTTTTTCGATTTTGAACGCTTTGCAGGAAGTTGACCCTTCGCGAGGCTTGACTGCTGCACCTGGTGACTTCCCGGTAGATTTAAGTGCGCCTGCTGTCCACAGATCTGAGACAAGGTCACGAATGTCAAGGACAATTCCACTTCACCGCACCGCAGACGCAGATCTTTCTGTCTGAGATTATCATTCTGATCTTATCGAACCTGAGTTGATAACGAAATGAGAATCCTTCCTGCTCGTCAGCGACCAACCAAAGCGCAACAAATCTTGCAGGGTGTTATTTTCTGTTGGGAGTCGTGGTAAATGCACCAAGACTTCCTTCCTCTCTGCAGCTTCAAGTTTGCACCACATACAACATGATTCATGACAAATGCTAAAAACTCTTGGCATTTCAGTTGATCTATAAACGCTGAAAAAAATTTTGGTGTGACCAAAATGAAAACAAAAATGGGCTCTACACATTGTTTTTTGCGATTCGATCTCCTTTGGACTGAGCGCATTGCAGTTCACTGGGTCCCTCACCGGCCTGCACGCATAAAGACGACAATGGTCCAACCTCGGACAACCAGATGTACAGGCATATTCGCTTGAGCCCATTGCAGATTATCCTTGAGCATTGGTTTCTCTTCGTCAGCATGATTGTGGCGGGGTACCACATCGCAGAGTACGTCGCTGTCCGCTTCATCCCGCTCGGTGTCTCCGGCTGCCTCTTCCGCACCGTCCTCCTCGTGTCCGTCACCTTCTTCGCGCGACTCATCCTCAAGGAGTTCCTCACCGTCTTCAAGCTCACCGCCATCGCGCTCAGGTGTGGGGTCAGCTGTGGGCTCTCTCTCTCTCTCTCTCTCTCTCTCTCTCTCTCTGCCTCTCTCCTCTCTTTCTCTCTGTATCTGTATCTGTCTCTGTCTCTGTCTGTCTCTGTCTCTGTCTGTCTGTCTCTCTCTCTGCGTCTCTCTCTCCTTCTCTCCTTCTCTCTTTCTCTCTGTCTCTGTCTCTGTCTCTATCCTATCTCTCTCTCTCTCTCTCTCTCTCTGATCCACCAGCGCCAACAAACAAAAATTCACCGCAAATTTGTCTTGAAGACGAGGAGTTTTTGACGGTACCAGTCAAAACCTGTTTCATCTCTGGTTTGTTTGACGGGGTCAAAAATTGGACGCTGAAGTCATTGTTCCCTGCCCACCCCACCCCCCCAAATTGCTTTGCCCCATCGCCCCCGCCCACATTATTCTGTGCCTCTGCTTCAGACCCAAGCCGACACCATGATCGTCCCCCTATGATCCGATTCAGGATCGCTCAGAGTTCATGAATCTTCTTTTCTGTAACGCAAACGTTGCAGCATCGTGGCCACGTTCCTGGTCATCCAGCCGGAGACGGTGTTCGGGAGTCACGACGCGGATGTTTCCGACGACACCGACGACGACGATGGGGAAGAAGCTGACGATATGGAGCAAGTTTACGGATACCTGCTGGCGTGTCTTTCGGGTAAAAATCCCTGTTTTGTTACCAATGCCCCTTGCGAAACAAAGGACTGAGGCCAGGAGAGACACACTCCAGTGTTGGATGAGTTCGTGAAATATTTGGAGGCGCAAATACGTATCTGGGTCCGGGGCAAGCCCAGGCCCCACGCCCCGCATCAACAAGAGAGTACGGCACACGAACCAGGCGCTGTCGCTGTGGATGTGTTTGACCCATTGGAGTTCATCATGTTCCAGGATTCCTGTACGCCACGCTGACCATCATTCAGAAGGCCAAGTTCCGGGAGCTGCCTCCCACGCTGCTCAGCTTCTACCCCGCCGTCGCCAAGACAATGGTGCCCCTGACGGCGGCCGCGCTGTTCGAGGAGTGGACCTTCCCCAGGTGAGGCCTGCAGAACGGTCACGTGGAGGATGCACTGACAAAGGCTTCTCTGGCTTTGTCGACTGTGGAACCATTTTTAGCGCACTGTTTATGCAATGACTATTCTGCCAAAGCACCTCGTGGTGAGAAAGACAAATTTTTGGGGGAGTAGCGTGGCATTTGGGGCACTTCGGAAAAGGAGGCGTTTGCTAGCCTGCGTACGTATTGTCCCTCACTCACCCCCAAAACTAAACGACACACACATATGCACACACACCCACACATAACCTGAATCTGGAGGTCAACAGAGATTTTTTCAATTGGGTCTGGCCTCACGCACTGCTTCTTGTATTGAGCAGCGAAGGAACTCTGATCGCGTTGGCCGTGGGTCAGGCCGTGGCCGCGGCGCTGGTCAGTATTCTGGGAAAACGAGCCATCCACATGACGACGGCCATTCTCTTCTCCCTCGCCATGTCCGTTCAGGTACGGAGCCGAGATTCGTGAAATTAGTTCTGTTTCAAAGAAGCGCCTCGTGAACATTTCTGCAGAAGTCTTGGTATATTTTCGCAGGTTATGTTCCTGCTTGTTGCCCAGTACACCGTTCTCAAAGACATCCAGCCAGGTATGCATTTCCTTCTTGAAAAAAATTTTTGACCATAAAAGCACAACAAAAAGTTCTCTCAATGTTCTAAAGTTCGAACAACACCCCTTTTGCAGGCGTGGGGAACTGGGTGGAGATTCTGGGTGTGGTGCTCGTCACTGTGGCGGCGATGCTGCCCCCTACCGCCGACGTGCTGGAGCGGAGGTGCGCGGAGTGCGACCTGCAGCGGGGCCCCTGTCGCCGCCCGCCTCGCACCCACCCCGCGGAGGAACCCTGACAGACCTCTCTCAACACAGGAACCGTGCAACCGTCCAGTGGTGCTCGTGACACTTGCATCTGGGTGGCCTGTTTGACTTTTGCGCGGCCAAACACCTTGTTGAGAGCTGACTTTCTGCAACTGTGGCATCTCGTCTCGCTGTTTGACGCCATCTGAGACACTGTGTGTGAGTGGCGCTTCTCACACTCAACTGCATATGCACGAATGCATTTGCAATCAGGTTGTAGAAATAGGATCTCAGTGCAGTTTGAGGAGTCCTTTCCCACCACTTCAGACTCAAAAAGTTCACTCCAGTTTTGTAAACTCAACTGTTGTGAATTCTTCCATCTGACATGGCTCCAAATGTGCTTCTCAAACTGCACTGAGTGCGAAATCCTAGTCATGGTCAGTTTGCGCGCACTCGCGTTGCTTCCGTCCTCAAAGCTCTGCGATCACCTTCATTAAATTGCACCAAAGGTGTTTTAGCACACACATAGCAACCAATGTGCAGCACCCAATATTTCAAGTCGTTGCCGTGGCTGTCACCACGACAGTTCCAACCACAAGGGACAGAAAAAAGTTTCATCAGCAGAGCAGACGTCGTCAGGCTGTACGTCTCTGAAATTATTTGCCAAATCATGTTCCTTTGCGGAATTACGCACGCTGTTCACGAGAGAAATATCCGTTTTTCCAAGAGCATTGATCTTGCCCCTGCGTGCACGTGCAGCGATTTCGGCAGCACGCATGCGCACGCAACCCCTGCAGGCGTGCGGACGCGCATCTGCAGGGCAGCAGGCACTCTGAAAAACTATCCCAGTGCACGGCGTAAAATGCTCAATCGTGCACTCAGTGCACCTACAAGTTTCAGTTTGCTTATTTAACACACTGAAGTGCCACTCTCCTATCGTGTCCTTTCTGAACTTCTGTGGTGACGAGTTGTTACACGCACGTGAAGAACAAAAACAAAAGCCAGTTTGTTGAATGTACCCGCGTCATGCAAGACTTTTGGGGTCATTTCCATTGAGAAACACTGAAATAAACTGATATGCACAAACATCTTGACTTGTGAATGGAATTTTCTTCAGAGTGCAGCGGCTTCGCATCTGCAGCCCAGATCTGGGTTAAGGTTGTATTTATGGCGCTGAAGCTGGATCTTCCAGCTCCGAGAAGCCAACGCGTTGAAGCTGCTGCTCTCTGGACTGCGTGCTTATGCAGTGAGTGCATCGCACGGGCAGAAGGGTTTTCAGAATCAGGTACGTACGTTTTTTGGTGCATGGATTGTTTGGTTAGACAATGCAGTCGTTTTCAGCGCAAAGCCACGTGCTCATCGGGACCCGGACATTGGGGCATCACGTGGTGTCTGGATCTGAACCTCGTGTCTGAAGAAAAGACCCCATTTTGGCCCCTTACCTTGCACCGAATCAGTTCTCTGCATTGTATCTAGTCCCCCGTAATTGAGTGGGGTCTGCATGTTGTGTCAGCTCAATGCCTGGAAGCGCGATGTTGGACGATGGGTGGGTGGGTGAGTGAGTGAGTGAGTGAGTGAGTGAGTGAGTGAGTGAGTGAGTGTGTGTGAGTGAGTCAGTCAGTCAGTCAGTCAGTCAGTCAGTGGATGAGTGAGTGTGTGTGTGAGTGAGTGAGTGAGTGTGTGTGTGAGAGTGAGTGAGTGAGTGAGTGAGTGAGTGAGTGTATGAGTGTGTGAGTGTGTACATATGTGAATGTGTACACGTGTGAGTGTCTACATGAGTGAGTGAGTGAGTGAGTAAGTGTGTACACGTGGATTCTCGCTGCAGGTGCTCAGAGTCTGACCCGACACGATGGCAGCGGTGCAGCAGAAGTCGTACCTGGAGCAGGACATGACGCGGGACGAGCTCGCCTGCGTGTACTCGGCGCTGATCCTCGCTGATGACGACATCCCCGTCACCGAGGAGAAAATCAAGACCATCCTCAAGGCGTCCGACGTCGCGGTCAGTCTGTGTGTGTGTGTGTGTGTGTGTGTGTGTGTGTGTGTGTGTGGTGTGTGTGTTTGTGTGAGTGTGTGTGAGTGTTTGTGCGCATGTGTGCGGGGGGGTGTGAGAGTGTGTGTTTGTGTGTGTGTGGAAGCCCTAGGGGGTCCAGGCACCCTGACATGATGTCTTCACAGCACTGTAGCTTGGGGTCCAGTGCGATCCAGGGAGTTCCAGGGACTTCAAAAGTGGCACCAGATGCTGAATTCAACAAAGTCAATGCGAACATAATTGAAAATGAGGGTTCACTTTTGGAGTCAGATCCTTGGTGCCATATTTGTCACATTTTGAAGACAAAAGGCTGGGACACTCAGTTGTCTACCACCTCTCGCAAAATTTCCAAAAACGGAGCGATTAGACTCGCAGTCAAAAACCCAGTCATTCCTTTGGAAATTAATTATTTGAGTTGAGGAAACACTGTCGTCAGGGAAATATTGGAAAAAGAGGCGCCACCCTGCACCACGCTGCCCAATCGATGCGGCGCGCGGCTGGTGCTGCAGCGTCCCCGGCCCCGGCACGAGGTGCCCCGGGCGGATCTCACTGCTGCGCGCGCTGTCGCCTGTCGTGCTGCCCTGCAACATGCAAAACACAGCGCGCGCAAAAACGCACACCAAAAACTGTCCCTCATGTTTGAGAATTGCAGATAAAAAAGTGTTTGCAGACACTCTTTCTTTTGATGTCAAATTTCGACACAAATGCAAGTGCGCTTTGTACCTGTGTGAATCCAGCGTGTCTATCTACCCGAGTTCTCGAGTGATTGTGTGTCAGCTGAGGAAGAGTGGCGCTCATTGCAGTGCTGTTCACACTCCTGTTTTGCAAAACATATCAGAGGCTCATCACCAATTTGCATAAATTTGCAGAAAGAAACTGCAAGCTTGACACGCTCCTCATGTTGTGATGTCGTGAGTCCCTTGTGTAGTGGTTAGAAGCTGCACAGCGACCAATACCGCGGCACGAGTGTCAGTGCCTCGTCACCTGTCACTTCAATCCGGGAGAGACTATTACCGCCTGTCAAATGAGGCGAATCAAACCCGTTGCCTTGCCTGTTGCTTTCCTTTTCAACCGTACTGCTCGGGTCATTTTTGCCATACTCAACTCAAAAAAGTTGTACTACTTTGCAAGTAGTACTGTTTATTTTTTCCCACCTTTTTTTTTTTGACGTACTACTTACAGGAAGTAATCAGTACTGTTTTTTTAAAAATGTACTGCTTTTCAAGTAATACTGTTTTTTTACAGGAAGTGACTTTCCCGCCATTTTTTTTGACATACCACTTGACAAGCAGTACTGTTTATTTTTTGAAAAAGTGAGAAAAAAACCCTGAAAAGCGTACTACTTGCAACCGGAATTGGAACAGTACGGTTTTGATAAAACCATAGCAATAAGCGACGGGAACTAAGCAACGCAAGCGAACACACATTGTCAAATTGGACACGCACTGAACGAAAGAGCGCAGCCAGGGTTGGTCCACCCAGTCCTGAGGACAAGACCCCTTGAAACAGCGCCAGAACTGTGCGCATAGCGTGGAGAAAATGTACAAAAGTACAACAGCAAGCCTCCGTCAATCAACCCGAGTCTCCTGCAAGTGGTCCACCCCAACCCCCAAATAGGGACTTGTTGCAATTCAAAATGTGCAGGATTGGGGTGGGGTTTGGCCTCGATCCAGATTTGGGCTCCCGTGACCTCAGCCCTTGGTCATCCTCTCTCCGCTCGGCAGGTGGAGCCGCTGTGGCCGGCGCTGTTCGCGCGCGCGCTCAGCGACTGTGACGTGAAGGCGATGATCCGGAACGTGTCCGGGGCTGCGATGGCGGGAGGAGTGTCCGCAGGGGGAGGAGGAGCCGCTGCTGCAGGTGAGGCTCAATCAGGCTTGGGATTTTAGACATCGGCACAAAGCTCATGCTCTGACGTCCATCTCTTGTGGGTCCAGAGGGGCTCTGAGGCCCCAAACACAACAATTCTGTTGATCCCCCTCCAGATTTTGTGTTGCACCCACCCCGTCGTGGTGGGCTTTGCCTCTACCCAACCCCACTTGCCGCACTCTGTCCCTCCACTAAGGCCCTTTTGAAGCGTGACCCCTTGATCTGAAAACCGCGCCCCGCCCCCTCCATTGTGAGCATCCAGAAGTTAGTCGCTGACCAAAATCATGTTTGAAAGCACCAGACCTTCGCCCGCTTCAGAATCGTGGAAAGAGGTTTGTGGAACTTGGGACATCGTCAAAAACATACCGGTGTGCACAGAAAGAATGGTGACCCACCAAAAGATATTTTCTCCCTTGGATCATCTTCACCAAATCTCCTCTTTCACATGACGTCAGACCGTCGTTTCGCACTGGAGCTGGGCTGGCTCTGTTTTCCGTTGAATTTACATTCCGACCCAACATCTCTGTCTTTTCTTCCCCATCTCTTCCCGGACCTTGTGTTTGGACGGAATCTGGCCCAGCACCAGTGGTCGTGGGGGTGAATTGTTCGCAGTCCGCTCCGGCAGGCTGCTGGTCTCGCGAGGGACTGGCGCATCGTGCTGCCCCGTCGTGCTGTGGTTTCACCTCATCGGGTTTGTATTGGGCTGCATTTGCATCACCCCAACTGCTCTGGGAGCAACAATGGGGCAACACCACAGCACGATGGCGCAGGACGACGGGGCATCACGCTGGTTGCTGCGTCGCTGGGAGTGTGTTCCCAGCCTGAATAAACTGGTTCATCTTCTCCCCGCAGGAGGCGAAGAGGCGAAGGAGGAGGAGAAGAAGGAGGCGGCACCACCGGAACCGGAGGAGGACTCCGACGACGACTTCGGCCTCAGTCTCTTCGATTAGCGTCTCGTCAACAGCACAAAATGCCAAATACTCGAGCCATTTCATTGTTGTGAAACATTTTGAAGGAAACAAAACCAGTTCAAGACGATTTGTGCTTTATCTTGCTGCTTTTCCAACTGAAACGAGTGTTTGTACGTGGGACTCGAAAGTGAGTTTGTGAGCTCCGCAGTTTCATTGGGGAGTTTTAGCACAACGTTCCACTTTTTGTGGCTTAAAACCAGGCTCCCACACCCTTGAGAAAATGATTTTTATTTCTCTGGAATTCTACAGCTCATGCATGCTCATGCACATTTCGTTGCTAACCTTCCACCAGGTGCGAAAGCCGCTTGTTGAGAGTTGGGTCCCCAGGACCATGACTGCAGGACTCGATTCCTGTGTTTCATTCCGTTCTCCGTAAAAGTAAATTGCTTGTTTTATTTGTGTGAAAATACACGCCAACCGACACAACACACAAGCAGACTTGCGTGCGTGCAGCAGTGCACCGAAAAACTTGGAAGACACACAGTTCAGACGATGCGTGATTCTATATGTTGTAGTTTGAAACGCCACATTGTTTCTGCGATGCTTTGGGTCAGTTCCCCACATCCAGGCACTGAAGTCCAAGCTCGACAGTGCAACCTGCGCCTGTTGCTTCTTTGCACCTGGTTCTCTCTGTTTGGCGCGTTGCTTGGCACGAGTCTGAACGTTAACACCATTTCCAAATGAAACAGAACGCACCAGGCACAACATCTCCCCATCTCTGCAATTCCAACTGGACACACAACCCCGGTTTGTGTGGTCCTCTTTATGGGGAATTTGCATGCAGCAGCGGCAGGACACGGCACCGCCCGGTCACAACGCGACAGCGCTGAATGCGCAATGCGACCCTCGGGGAATCGAGCAGAAGGGAACCGCCGCGACCTTCACGCCGTGCGCCATAAATTTCCGAACCAGAACGAACCGCATTTCCATTTTGTAGCCGCACAACGAAAACACCGCACGGTGCGTGGTGGAAACGTCCACTACAAAGTTCATCGCTGCAGGGTCTCGACTGTTTCAGTGCGGATCTTCACCCACGCAGATTGTCTGTCACTGCACAATGTTGCAAGTTCGCGCCCAAACGATTCCCCCCCCCCCACCGTGGTGGACGTGAACGTGATAATGCGGAGGAGTTAGCTTCTGCTGCTTTTCCAGCGATGATTTCACGGTCCAACGTCGATTCAGTTCAGTTGCAATTGGAGCGACAAGCATCAGCGCTATTTCACTCTTCTCATGCGAGGAAGCCGAACTGTTGTCCCGTGGTGATTTCGTCGTTCTCGTCTGTTTCTTGACATCCGTCAAGTTTTGTTCTCCAACGGAAGCTCCAAACCACACAAAAGCACGAATCTGCAGGATTCTCCGTCCGTGGTGCACCGCACTGAAGCACATCAGTTCAAGTCAAGCCGTTTTCACATTGATGCCGTTGACGTCAAAACGTTGACGTCGACAGCAGAATTTTGACATCAACGTCAAAATTTAACCTGACACCCAAAATTTTGGTGGGCATCAAACAGTCCAGACCATTCTTTGACGTCGTCAAGAAAAGTTGCCATCGACGTCGTCAGAAAAAGCTGACGTCGTCATCAACGTGAAAACCCCTACAGTGTCACTCCATGTTCCTCACGCCTGCTGTTGGTACTCCAGGGACAGAGACCACGACAGCTGCCGCGTCCTTCTCAGTTGGTGCGCCAGCCAATCCAGTGCCTCGTTGAATCCTTCTCCCGTCAGAGCGTCCGTCGCCACCATCTTACAGGGCTTCCCCTTGATCCCGCTGACCTTGAGACTGTCCTTGACCTGCAGGGCCGGCATGGCCGAGGGCACGTCCGTTTTGTTGGCGAGGAACAGCAGGGGGATGTTCCTGCGGACGACGTTCGGGTGGTTGAGGAGCTTCTCGAGCTGCTGCTTGGCGCTGGGTAAGGCGAGGCGGTCACAGCTGTCGACCACGAATATGATCCCTGCGGGAACAAAAATGGATTTTGAGAGTGTTGAACATTTCTTCTGTCATTCCGTGAGACGCGTATCTCAAGTTTTGTCTGGGGATCCACGGAGCCCTAAAAATATTCTGTCCTTCGAGGGTTGAAACCGGTCGAAACTACTACGTTTTTTTACCAACCATGCACCAAGTTTCCTTCGCCGGTGTGTGCGTGATCAGTTGCACAGAAAACCAAATTAGCCATCAGAACCAATGACAAGTGACCAAAATGGTATCTGTGTCACTGATCTGCCAATCGGGGCATGTCAGAGAAGGACCGGACACATTTGCTAAAACTCTCCAGTGAGGAGACATCGGCCCGTGCGGCAGGTTCCACAACGAGTCGAGCTTCACGATTCAATGTGTTTCTGGTCGCACAATTTTGAAAATTTCCAAACATTTTTGTCAGTCGGCTCTTGCCTCAAAGAATTCTCTTTCTATTTCACACTTCGCTTTCATCCTTTCTCCTCACTTCTTCTCCACATCACAACAAGCGGAGCGATCTGCTGCAAGAAAAACAGGTAAAGTGCCCCGTTGTTGTCTGAACAAGCGAACGTTATCACGACCAGATGGATTCCGCAGATAATCCGCAGATAATCCCCACGTGCTTCTCTTCACACAAATTTGCGTCGTTCTCGAGCTGAAGCTTCTTGGTGTTCGGGTGGCCTCTCTGCACTGGGTCTCGCACAAAAAAACATTGTGCTCGTTTTTGTGAGACGTTGTGTTTTGTAGCACTTGGTTCACTCTGGCTACATCACAAGAGAGCAACTGATTCTTTCATTTGTCAGTGATAAGGTTTGAGTTTGGGGTTTTGTGAGATGGGTCAATCAAGAGCCCAGCCGGCACCTGGGTTTTTGACGGTTTCTCACTCTCAACAGCATTGCAACACATTCACGTCTTTACTCAAACAGGCAAACACCGTGGAAAGTGCGAATGAAGCTTTGATCTGGTTCAACCTCAGTCTGTCAGTATCTTGTTCCCAACCAGAACCACCTGAGCCAGACGACACAACGTAAAGACGTGTACACATTGACGTGTTTTCACACACACACACACACACACACACACACACACACATACACACACACACACACGCGCGCGCGCGCGCGCGCGCGCGCACCGTGGCAGTCCTTGTAGAAGTCCTCCCAGGGGTTGCCGAAGCCGTCCTGCTGGTCCCCCAGGCTGAACGCGATGAAGGTGAACGTCTTGTAGGAGAACTTCTCTGCGTGGAAGGCGACCGGCAGCGTCGGCGCCAGCGGCGTCATCTCCACCTGCGCATGCGCCGAGAAAAGCTTCCGTCAGACACACCAAATTGAGGTTGCCGTGCTGGTGTGGTTCCTGTCTCTTCTGGGGAAACTGAAGATGACTCTGCCTGACTGACAGAAAAAGCTTTATTCCGAACATGAAGTGGACAACAGTGAGGGTGCCAGGGTGGGTGTGGTTGACTTGTCCTCTGCAGGACACAGACGCCATCTGTACCTGTGTTGCTCAAGACATTTTTCACATTTTCTTGCACAGGTAGGTGGTCGGCTCTTGTCTCCACTGTGAAAACGATCTTTCTGGGATCTCCCACCAACACTCACAAGACACTTTGCTTGAGGACATCGCTGAACATCTCGCTGGCCTTTTGAACGCATTCTTCAAACTTCTGATCCCCAAAATGAACAGGCATTCGGGAACATTTTTCTGGCCTGTGAGCGCTGACGGTGACTGACCTCGTGCGGCTTGAGCTGCCGCATGACGGTCGACTTGCCGCTGCCGTTGAGTCCGACGATGACGATGTTCGCCTCGATGTCCTTGCCGCCGAGCAGCCAACTGAGTCGCGTCAGCCAGGCCATATCAGCGCTGCTCACATCTGAGGACAAAGGGACAAACACAAGCTGAACGAAGTTTTCAACAGATATATATCCCACAGTGTGGCTTCATGTTCGTCCACAGCTTGTCCACCTGTTTAGAAGACGCACCTTTTTGCCCTCCCCGCCCCCCAGAAAAAATTGAGCAGCAAGCGGCGCGTATTTGCCATGGGTATGAGACCAGGATGGGACTATTTTCCAGAAAACAAAGGCGAGTGAGTGTGGCGTGATTTGTGCTTTGATAAACACGAAATACCCCAATGCATCAAGTGAAACTGACTCTGTGAAGTTGAGCTTCACCAAAATTTACCGTCGCTGTTTCGGAATGGTGGTACACGAACAGACAACTGGTGAGATTTGTGAACCAATAAATTGACATTGAATTACAACAGCATGTGGGTTGGTGATTCCTCACTGCGGTTCTCTGTGGGTTGGTGATTTTTCACTGCGGTTCCCAATCCTGAACGCAAATTCCTGCACCAACTCCAGTCTTATCTGCAGATGCACGCCTTGAATTGGGAATTGCCTCAGAAAAACTAGGACCACGGTCCCATCACTGGCCATTTGGCATGCTGAATCGAGGCTGAAATGGACGGGTCCAAAGAGAACTGGGCTGGAACATCGGATTTCAAGGGAAATTTCCGAAACAAATAAAAAAGAAATTGAGTCCTGTGGAACAGTACTGAGAGGTCAACCCACCGGAGACTTTGGTGCAATTCGTTTCCGCGTTTTCCTGCAGAATGAAGCTGTCTGCTGATGAAACACTGCAGTGAAACTGAATCCGAGTTCGCACTGAATTTCTGTGTGTGTCTATGTGTGTGTGCGTGTGCGTGTGTGTGTCTGTCTGTCTGTGTCTGTGTCTGTCTGTGTCTGTTTCTGTGTGTGTGTGTGGGCGCGCATGTATGCGTGTCCTTCGTGTGTGTATGTGTGTGTGTGTCTGTGTGTATGTGTGTCTGTGTCTGTGTCTGTTTCTCTGTGTGTGCGCATGTATGCGTGTCCTTCGTGTGTGTGTGTGTGCGTGTGTGTGTGATTTCCTCGGGCACAGACACGGACTTGTGAGTCTGTTGGTGATGTCCCACCCTGCAGCAGTCCTTCCCCTGGTATCCACGCAGGCTGTGAGGCGGACAACACGGCGATGCATCACGAAGCTGACAGCGAACACACATCTCTGCGTGGGAACGCATCATCTGCGTCGTTTCACGTTCGTATCAACAGGGAGTTTCAGCAGATCCGTCCGGTGTCAGACAACACGCCCCAAGATTCATGTGCTGAAACTTGTTTTTGCGCCAAGACAAAGAGCATCGTCTCAAAAGGCAGAACCCCTGACGGAAAGTGTAAAGAACACACCAGAATTTTGATGGCCAGTTTTCCTGAACGAAACAACACAGAGTAACAGACAGACCAGCTTCAGAGCAAAACTGATAGCTTCAACGAGAAAAATTGAACTGCACAGCATTACAACACGCACCGTGGTAAGCCGCAAATGAATGAACTGTGAGCACTCAATTGGAAAATGAAAGTCGACATCACTGTCAAATATCAGACGCACACATCCCGTGCGAAAGCTTTCCAGTCGAGATCCTGTGTTCTTTTTCCACACGAACTCTAGGATTTGAGGGAAAATTGCGAAAACCCAAGCTGCAAAGGGCTGACGGCAAAAGCCACATGGCACCGACGCCAAGCACGCAGAACGTGAAGAAGTCTGCAGACGAAGTTGGGTTCCACCTTTGCATTGGATAAAGCACGATTGCGAAATGTAGGCAAACAGACCCACATGACCTGTGTGACAACGCACAACGCACAATTTTGAAACACCCAAAAGAAACTTCGAATGCACCACAGCAAGCTGCCAAAGCCTCGTGAACCACAGTGGGCTCCGTTTGGTGGTTTTGTGGAGCTGTGACAGGACTTTGATCTCACTTTCAAGCAGAACCAACACCCAGAGGACAGAATAATATCGTCATCAATTCATTCTGCAGACAATGCAACAGTTCAAACCCCAGAAGCCCCCTTCCATCACACAGACCCGTCTATTTCCGGTTCCTCTAGGGGGCGCTATCTGTTTGATCTGGGGTTTTCAGTCAAATCATCAAAGCGCCTGTGTCTTTTTGCAGCTGTTTCCCCGGTGATTAGCCAGGCTTGAGCAGCACTTGTACGTGTGCATGACAAACCCTACTTACTGTCAGCCACACACGCAACGCTTTTACTCACTGCTTTTGGCATTGTTCTGTTTGGTAAAACTCACACTAAAGTGTTTGCCAGTTCAAAAGGGGTTTTTGTTTTCAGTTTGCCAAGCAACCAGTGGCCACGTTTTGAACAGCAAGGTACTGAATTTTTCCACTTGTTGCCACCTCTCTGTTGCAGGGACAGTCATCCAGAACAAACCTTTTTGCAAGGTTCAAAGTCACAGTTCAACTCGCATCGTTGTTGGTTCACATCCGCTCAATATTCCGAATCAATTCACTAAGGGTGCTGACACACTGAACCCCGATCTGGATGGTGAGTCGCGCGACTGGATGGGTGAATCGCAGTCGCAGCAGTGCGGAGTCGGGTCGCTCGATCGCTGCAAGGCA
>JAAUXT010148335.1_pt1 | contig 34207 bp, 38 predicted proteins | sample 7278171 | NCBI WGS metagenome assembly JAAUXT01 (sample SAMN14350112, study PRJNA611818) | marine sediment metagenome | isolation source: surface marine sediment (1.8m) | place: French Polynesia: Moorea | collected 2018-08 | reverse complement strand
TTACAAAAAAGGTTCCTGTTCAATCACACAACTCCTTTCTCGACCAAATGTCTCGAAAAGTCATTGTGTGATTTCACAGGAACCATTTTTGTACAGTGTGAGAACCCTGTCCTGACCCACCAGGCTAGACGGGAAAAGGTTTGGCCAGAGGGTGTCAGCGTGTCTTGTGGCAGACGCCTGCTGTGGTGAAGTCAGCAAGCTGGCCAGGTTCACTGCGCCCCCCACCCCACAAGAATCGGGCCTGGTACCTGCTTGCTTTTCAATATCCCTGTTCGGAACTGTCAGTCCAAACTGACGGGGAAAATCACACAAGCTCTAGATGGAACAGAACTACAAAATTCTCATTCTGTTCTTCGGTCCTGACTGAAAATTTATTCAAGGAGACTGGACTCGAACTTGCAAATGAGATACATTTTGTCGGGTCAAGTGAGAAGGGGGCGACGTCATCTGGCTCCGCTTGAGCGTGGTTGTAGAGGGATGGGGTTTGTTATGAGTGAGTCGCGGTGAAGGAAGGACACGAGTCACTCCATGCAGATCGCGAAGCTCCGAGGCGAGAGGGCAAGTCACTTCCAATGTGCACTGCGATCCGTCCCTGTGTGGCCAAGAATACACACGGCGCGTCTCATTCACGGTGGGTACGTGGTGGTCAATTTTTTGCACCGGATACGTTTTGGTTAGAAAAGCAAGCACACCAGTTGGAAGACAGGATTCACCAGGATGCATCAATCTCAGGAATTTGGCACTGGATGGATCCTTTGTATCCCAGAACAAACGTCTGCACGTTCTTGTATGTACGACGCACTCAGAGTGAGACCGACTTGAATACACACTCGAGCACCGACTTGGTCAAGTCGATCAGCGAGTCCGGAGTCTCGCAGATGTCCCGAGGACTCCTCCCGCTCGGCATTTCTCGCACGTTCTATGGAGATGCTGCGCAGAATTCATTCCAGCCCGAACCAGGAAATTGGTGCGTCCTCCTGTGCCACAAGTTTCGCTCCCGGGCGGGCCTTCCACGGGCCTATCGCTCAAACCATAACGTCAATTCAGTCTCGCCCAGGACGGAAACGGGGAAAATTCTGACAGATCTTGTTGACCGTTGTCATTGAGTCAGCTTGACTTCACTCCCAAGGAATGCAAAACTTTCGATTGGGCGAGGACACACGCGTCGTGGGTTCAATATGGTCCCAGGCAGGAGAGGTCTGTGAGGTTTCCGGATTCTGCGATGTGCTGCGCGTTGGAAATGCTCATGGCGCGAAGAGTTCAAAACGAGAAGAGCAAAAATGAAGTGCACTTCTGCACTGAAACATTTAAGCATCGCGTCCATGTTTACCAAGGAGAGAGCTCAACTCGTGGTTCTCACTCGCCGCAGGTCTTGGAGCCTGGCTGCTGTGGGGGCCCGCTTCACACCGGATGTGTGTCGTGCGTGCGTTGTTTCCTTTCCACGTTGTCGTCACGGATGCACGCCCATCAACGCGTGCAAGGTAAACTAAGACAGCGCTCATTGCCTTGCGCATGGACGCAATGTGTGAGGCATCCATTGTGCTCCAGGCATCAGGTCATTCGATCCTGGCTAGTGGTTGGGGGAAAATCCGATATCCGGCTCCAGCAAGGAAGGTAGTCAAATTGCGTGTTGATCCGAAGCCATGTCGACGCTTGTATTACACTCGGAGAAAGCTTCGCTGTTCCGTTTATGTGACTCTGACACGCACCTTGTGAATTAGACTCCGATGAAAACGAATCCGGCGGCGGATCCAGCGCGGGGCCACTGGGCCCGACCTTCAGAGGGTCAGGGACAGCGACTGCCATTTTGGTCAAGCAGCATGAAAAAGGACAAGCTTTTGTGCCTGAGATGCAAGATGAGGATCCGCCAGTTTTGGTCAAGGGTCACAGGCTGAACCACTGTCTCCCTGGATCTGCCGCTGAACAAAGGATTTGAGGACTGCAGCCATGGTGACTGGTGCTCAGGAGGGACGCACTCTTTGCCCCAGCAACACCCAGAGCTGAAGAGGAATACAGCACTCTACTTGTCATACTCAGCCCAACTCGCTTCCCTGTCTTCTTTTCTGTCTGGCGGTCCCAATTTCTTCAAGAAGCTGAGAACAAAAAGGGAAATTACGGTGGTACAGTGGTCGACAAAATCTGTGTGAAAGAGGCGACGCTTGTTGTTCGGAGGGTTCGCACGAAGCGGGACCGTCCACTGAACAAGCAAAGCACACCAGCAACCTTTTGTCAAGAAACCAAAACGTTGTCTTCCGTGTTGTCTCTGTGAAACGAATCCAATCCCCTGATCAATATCGTGGACCCATTGCTCCCGTCACTCCCTGCGCACAGTTCATCCGGGCATCTCGGGCCTTGACAAGTGGAGCACTTGAGGACCAGAGAGGAAGACTGATTGCGAGCGGTTCACATGACACACCGGTGAGGAGTGATCACTCCCATATTTTGCTTAAAGCGTCAGTGTTATACTGGAGCGGAGCCATTTTTCTTTGGCTATTGTGGCCCCCGAGCTCAAGCTGACACGACCCACTAAGCAGATGCTGGGTTCACAGTGGGAGTGTCTGTGTGACATGCTTGTCAGGCTACGGACCTGCAGCGTATTGAGCCCTGCGTTTCTCGCCTTTTGAATGTGTCGCACGACGACGAGTCGCATTGACAGAGAAAACCAGCGATGCAGCCCGAGGCCCTTCAAACATGAAATCGAACAGTTTGATGTTGTTTGATGCCTTGACCAAAAGATGTACACGGTACGCGGTTTTTCTTCTAGTGTTCGTCTCACCAAGTTCATTGGCATGCACCACATCACACCATTTGCTGCGTCAAACCTCACTTGCCACTCAACAATGGATTCCCGGAATAATCACAGATGTGCCAAAGAATGCTTTCACGTGCGGAGAAAATAAAGCCTTGAATTCGCGTTCGTGGGATTTCACAAAAACGACGGCAACCCTGTGGCCCGCCCTCACGAGTCGTACGAACACACGCTTTGCTCTGCTCCACAGATTGCCCACCAGGCGCACAGGTCATTTCACACTCGTCGACAAAAAGATGGATAGAAATTTGATTTGATGATTCTCTGCGCCACCGACGTCCTGTGAGCATTGAGTCAGGTCTGGAGCAAACACTGACGGATCTGTGATTGCGACACGGGGACCAACCCAATTCTGACTCGGGTCCGACCCAAGAGAGCAAACTCCGACAGAACTGGGAATCTACAAAGCTGACGGTGCAATCGGGTGAAGGGAGGCGGCGATTCAAGCCAGCGCAGCCCCCTGCTAAATCGAGCATCTGTAACATTCAGATGAAATTGTGAATGTTTCATGCTGAAAAACTTGCCCAGCGCATTCATGTATTCATGTTTTGTCCAAAAGGCACAATGAAAATGCACTTCGGAGATTTCAACGGGCCTGTAAACCCGCGGCTGCAGCAGCTTTCATTGAGAAGCTCACCCATGAATTGGGCACCAATGGCGCATCACGCAGGGACATGGGGCCGACTCACACATGCAAAAGCCTTCTTCACGTGGTGCGCCCTCGCTGGGCCTCAGGACTGGTCCCAAGGTTCAGGCAGAGCTTGCAGTACGCTGAACCGTAAGTATTCCAGCGCTTGACGCATCTGGTGTGAGCGTGGCTTGACACGAGGTCAATATGTGCCCGTAGCCCGGAGCCATCTCTTCACATAGGGCCGCTTCATCGCTCAGTATTCACAAATTGTGTCCACATGGCGCGTCGAGGTTAATTAGGCGCAGCTCGAACACAACCCTCCGCTGTGACCAACATGACAAACAGCAGCTTCTCGTCGCCAACCATGCAAAGTGTGGTCGCCTGCTTCACCTTGGGGGAGTCACGCACTGCGCCCATTTTATGAGTCGGGGTGGGGGAGAGCGAGGTTTGCATCACACAGAACGGACGTTTGGCAAATTTACGTCTGCTCCTTTTCCGACACGCATCAATTGTCGTTTAAAACGGTGCCATTTGGCCACTTGTCATGAGCTCTTGGTGCAAATTCAGTGTTAAACTGGCACTCGTATTGGCAATTGGGGTACCTCACGTGTGGAATTTAAGGCCATGCTGAACATTCCTGCAAGTCAACATGCGCGGCGTGGCTGGGTTTGCACAACGCCTGAAGTGTGTGTGAACGCAGACGGCGTCAGCGGGCGGCTTTCTGTGCTGAATCGGGCTGGGGCCTCACGAAGTCGACAGACAACAGTCTCTCAATTCTGATCTCTTTACGGTCAATCACGAGTTTCGGGGTTCCCTTGCACATTTCCCCTTCCTTCCGGTCGTTTGACGGCTGCTTCCAATTTTAGTGCACTGAGACCCTTCAAACGTCCGGCCCGGGGTTTGAAGTTGTGCCTGCTGTCCTCTGTGCGATGTGCGTCAGACATGAAAAGCAAATGGGAATCCTGGCTCTGACACCTCGACGCTGTCTGTCAGCCCTGTCAGTTGCCGCAAACACCATTTCCCCAGCGGGATGTCAGACCCGGTTAACACTGGAAGCGTCTTGTTTTGCGTCTCTGTCCAGATTGACCCGTCATCCTTCTTGATGTGGAACCTGGTAAAAAGGCGACGCATCGAGCATGAATCCAGCTTCCCGTCCGAGAAGAAATCACCAACTGCCGGCTTCCTTCTCCGCGGTGGGGCTGTTTGAAGGAATCGCAGTGCAGCGTCGCAAGTCGCTCGAAGCACGAACTGGAGCAGTCTTCGAACATCTGAAGGTTTTTTTCCTGCAAGCTTGCCGTCTTTTATCACTTAGCAAAACGGTGTCTTTTTGCCTGATCTCGATGGAGCAAATAACCTTTGTCTTTGACACACAACTCGTTTCAAGGAAGCCGAACAAATCACCCACTGCCTTTGAAAGCAAAATTTTGCACACACCTTGAAGGCCAGACTTGAAGGAAAATTGTGGTTCAGTGGGGGGGGGTTGTGTCCTGAGATGCACTTGATTGTACAGAAGAGTTTTGGAAGTTGCCTCCTTTTTCCTGGTAGGCCTTGTGGTTTTGTGGAAAAAAGCAACCTGAAGACAGGGTTTTCACACTTATCAAACCGATGAAAACACGCAGTGACTTTTCGAGACCTCTGTTTGAGGAGAGTTGTTTTGATTGAACAGGAACCACCTTTTGTTGGGTGAGAATACATTTCCACAATGATGCGAACACACACGCATGATTGGGTCTGTGATCGCAGTGTTAAGGTGAACATGCAAGCAAAACAAGAAATCCGAATATTTAAATGATCACGAGGTCCGGGGACCACCTGTGTTTTCTTCTGGTGCGTGCGCTCGTGCAATAACCGACACTCTCCCTTGAGAGTGACACGCTCACTTGGCATTGTGCAGCAAGGCCAAGGGAACAACCTCGTCACTGAGAAAAGACATTTCACGTTTTCCCAAGAATTCTCCCCTCTTTGCGCAAAAAGTAATAGCGGACAGAAAAAACCCAGGATCCCATCCATGGAAGCAGAAGAAAAGGACTAAATTGCTCTCATCCACAATGGCTTCAAACGAGCCTCTTCTGACACCAATATTGTCAAGTATTCCAAGGCATTTCGCTGGAGAAATAATCGATGCATTCAACATCCATTAAGTGCAGTTTGCCATCTCGGGCAGCGAAGCGTCGTGATCCCTTCAAAGTCCCTGCGAACACCCGGGGCTGATCCAGAGCCAGCCTGGCGGTCCAGCTCGCGGACTCTCGAACGAGCACCCGCCGTAAAACAGACTCCTGTTTGAGTTTGACTTGATTATTTTCGCACGTTGGAGTCGACCCTCTCTTTCGGTGGGCCAAATGGATCCTGCCCCGGGGAGCTGTGAGGCTCTCGCTCCTGAGAGAAGTGCGCGGCTCAATGAGGCGGTGATGTATGTTATTTGAGCAGCAGATTGGCAATGTGAAGAGATAGGAGGCTTGGATTTTTATCCTCCTTGCCCCTCCACGCTCAACAGAACCTGCAGCGCGCGGTGTGTGGGGAAAATCCCGGGACCCAGGCAAGCCAGATGTGGGAGATTTAACTGTAGTGTTTGAGAAATGTTGGAATGTGGCCAGAGACAGACGGCAATGGACGGAAGCCGCGCGCTCCCCACGCAGGCTTCGCCTGCTGGCGTGTCCTGATCCGGCCGCCCCGTGTGCAGATACGCATCTCGTCATTTGGTTGGGCTTTTCGGAGCTGAGCCGGAATTTCTGCGCCGACTCTGAATGGATTGATACGGATTTGAAGGGTGACGCGCGAAATGCTTGTGTTCAAGGATTGGGCAAACCAGATCATTGCATCTTGGCGCGCGGGCTGACCAATAAATTCTGGAGCAACTGCCTCACCCCCCTCACCCGATAATTGTTCGACCTAATTTGGTCCTTTTCCACAAAAACTTCAGGTCCATCACAGAAATGTCAGTGCAGAGTTGTGTGTCTTGTTCGCAAAGCAACGCAGGCTTGTCAAGCCTGCTTGCCTGGCTCCTCAGGTCGAGGAATTCCAGTCGAGAACTCAATTTCCTCTCGGCGCTGAGCATGCTGAGGGAGACGGAGCTTGCGTCCCGTGTCCGACCGACTGCGGCGCCGCGGAAGCTGCCAAAGAATCGGCGCTCTAAACGCTTCTTGTTGAGCCAAGTTCGCAGACTGCGGACGTTGCGTTGCTTCTAAACCGTGGTTACTTCAGGATTGTGTATCTATAGAACCACGCTTTCTTCCGTAGACTTCAACGTGTTTTCCCAATGCCACAGAGGATCGGCAGAGCCTCGCACCCGACCTCACCCAGCCCTCCATCAGCCCGCGCTGGTTGGCGTTGACGGTCAGACTCTAATGTCAAGTCGCTTCTTTTCCCAAAGATCGGTTGTACGTGTGGACGAACAATTCCACGTTCATGCCTCCCTCGCCTACTCGGGGCCAACTTGATGCCACATCGAGCTTCAGCCTGTTCTGTGGTCTTTCAGAAGGGAATCAGTGTGAATCAAGCATGAACCAGATGTACAGGGAACCAACATGGGAAATACTGTGCGTGAAACCGAAGCAGTGTCGGCAAACAAACGTATTCAAGCTATGCCGACAGCCTCCGACAAAGGAAGGGAGATGCTTTCTTTGGATTCAATGGGTCTCGTTGGTCGTCGCTGGACCGAGGGTTGACTGATCCAGATTTAGATGTTCCCTCCCTGACCCAAGGCCATCGAAGAGTGGTGAATACAGAACAGCTTTGCAGACCAGGCTTCGTGAGACGCACGAATCATCCCCTGTCGTGGACTGGCAGGGTGTGGTATTCCAAGTGACCAAGGGAATACAACAGCACACTGTCACTGGAATACCCCTCACCCCGCAAAAATAAACAGCAACTGCCACGTCCCAGACAACCAGTCCAGATGCAAACGCTGAAAGAACAACTGTTCCGGGGTCAGTTTGTGGTTGGTGGAGTCAGTGTTGCTCGTGCACACGTTGATTGGGCGAGTGAGACGGATGTTTCCGCGTGACCCACATCAGGATGTTCATTTTACGTGTGATTGGTTACGCAAGGCTCCATCAATAGCAATTGATTCGGCTCTGCTATTTTAATTTCCTCCTGCAAGGCTTTCTGCAGTCTCAGAAGGCTGGATAGAGACCACGGTTCCATTTTCACTATTGCGGGGCCTGTGTTTGGTCAAATCAATAGAGAGCAAACCTTCACTGTGGCGCGCAGGGACCGACTCGTGCCCTGTCGTCTCCACATCAAAACATTGCCGCACGTATCGCGCAGATGAGAGGTCGGCTCCATCGAACGCGACGAGTGGTGCAACGGGGCCGGGGCCCGAACGGCACTTTCAGGCACGCAAAAAAGAAAAACTTGTTGCGTGTTTCAAAGTTCAACGTCGAATTTCTCAACTGGATCCAGGGTCGGACCCTGATCGGACCCTCCACGATCGCGGTCTTGTGTCCTTTGACAAAGTCAATGGACGAGATGACGCAGGAACCAGCGAGTGCAGGGATCAAAAGTACATACTGATGCGTCCGATGTGAACGCAGCCTGATGGTGTACTTCCAGTTCTTCTTGCCCGACCCTCTTTTGGAACGTGCGAGCGCGACAAAGAAATCTATTCCTTCTCACAAGAATTTTCCCGAATTTTGCCTGAAAGCCAAGTCTCCTCACCAAAATGCTGACGCTGCCCGCAGAAAGCAACCTCTCGATGTTCCACACGAGCAGTGAAACAACCGACGTGAGCCCGTATCTCTTCCCCTGAAAACAATCCAACTCTTTTGAAACGAAAACTGACAATCGATTCTGAATCGTAAGAACTTCGTCTCTATTTGAGTTTCAGCGACACAGTGTGAAAGACGTCAACATGCAGCTGGTCATCGTTTCCTCGCGCACCAACAGATCTGTGTTGATGCTGTCGGACAATCAAACTGCGCTCATTCTTGAACCAGGGCAGTCATCATTTTGGTTCAATTCGGAGACGAGCACGTCTGTTCTGAAGACCAGACCTGCTCAAAGGTCCCTCCGTTTATCTGCTTGCAATTTGTTGCCTTCGAAAGCGACTTGAACTGCGCGTGTCATTGCGTTGAAAAGGACTGCCAAGAACACAGACCAACTTCGAGAAGTTTGAATCAGTGAAGCAATTTGCGAAATTGCTTTCCTCACGGCATGGGCCGTCATGCCTGACAGTCGGAATTAAGACTGCGCGTTCTGAGGAGGGTGTCCTCAGAATTCATTTGGCCTGATCTCCAAGATTGAGGAGGCAAACTGACAAAAAGCCTCGCTGAACTGAAGTGAAAATCGGGGGAAAATTCTGACAATCATCGCCTGTTCTCTTTCGTCAGTTGCGAACCTTCTGGTTCTGAAAACGACAAAAACTGTTCCCTGGGGAAAGGTCCGAGGGACAGACCGAGTTTGAGCAAATACGTGCGCTCCTTTTCTGACAGTTCGAATTGCCAGATGGGTGATACAAATTCCATTTGGTCACTTGTCATTGCCAAACAAATTGGAGGAACTGGCAATTGGGCCACTGCACGTAAAGACTTTCAGGCCGTGCTCAACCTCCCTGTTGGGGAATATATGTCGCGTGACCGTCAGCTGTGTGACAAACATCCTTGTCGTTAAGCGACAGAAAAGTCACAAATTCGGAGGTCTAACATCTGATGCGAACATCTTCAAAATTTGGAACGACCCCAGGGGATCCGCCTGGACAACTAAATCCCAAATGTAGCCACACTGGATGCGCTGGGTGTGCTTGACAACTCGTGCCAAGTACATCCTGGAGCGTCTCAAGGAGATGCAGTGCCAATTGATTTGAAATAGATGAGCAACTGATCTCAATGATGTTTTTCCAGGCGATGACACAGGACGCAGGCCTGCACCTGGACACATCTGGTGTGAACTGTGCCTGAATGAGACACGTGATGAGGTAGGTTGTTACACCACCAACACATGATCTCATCACGGAACAAAAAAGCCAAGATCGCTGTTGTTTTTCAAGACGATGTGACATTCATTCTGTTCGCGGAGGTATACCTTGACGCCGCTACAACAGGCCGAAATTTTGGCCCAAGATGAAAGCAAGCTTTATTTCTGGTTGATTCGGTTTGAAGTTTATGGGTCCCTGCAGTTTTGGCACGCGAGCCTTGGCGCACAACAGGTAAAATCCAAATAAGATCCCAGCCTCACTGCCTCACTCTACTGGAGATCAGGCCCTCACACCCCTTGCCAGCTCTCCCTGTGAGCGGGTGCGCACACAACTGATATGCAAACCAAAGAAGAAGGTGAAAAATTCCTTTGATCCTGTCCAGGGGCCGCTGATCAGAAGAGGTGCGAAAAAAGACCACTGCGGTAAATCACGGTGAACTCTCCGTGGCAAACGGCATGGCAGCAGCTGCCTCCACATACTGCAGGCATTTGTTTTTCTGTCAGCTTCTCCAGAAACACGATATTTACTCAACCACTAAATAAAGAAAATGTGATATTCCATATCCATTTCTGAATTGCTTCGAAGCTCGAGGACATCGGAGCCACTGCTCACTAAATGCGTGGTGTGCTGCGTCCCAGCTCACTGTGCAGTGTCTGTGGTCACTGCGTCCATTGACTTCTGCGGGAACACAACCTGCTCATATCTGGTGGCGAGAAGCAACTCAAGACTCGTGCGGTGTGAACCGAGCCTGAGCGAGTGTTTGCCGAGTGTGATTTCTTCTGCTGGAATAATGCGTTCGGCGCGGTTATTTCTGCCCGTCTCCACGCGAGTCGGCGGGGTTGCTTTATGAAGCCTGAGAGAGATCTAGACGTCACTTGGGGCTCGGAGGCCTTTGAACTGCACAGTCCAGAATCAGGAAGTTTGAAACAAGCATTCGGTTGCGCTGTCATCCACTTTTTACACAAGTTGGGTCCTTCCACAAGTCATTAAACAGTGCAATGCAAGCTGTATTTAGATCTGTCGCAATGCTTGCCTGATTGTGCGCATCAACGGGGGTGTACGAGTACTGTCGTTTGCATCGAAGCGGACCCAGGGTGCAACCCACGACACATCCAGTGACAAAGACATCGTACGAGTGCAAGGCCCGGGTCCAGGATCTGGTCAGCGGGCTTCATCCCAAATGTGTAGGGCTTGATTTCAACCGTTGACAATGCAAAACAAATGTTTGCACCTGTGGTGCACAAGTTGGGGGATAATTCATTGAGAGTTTGGTGCGGGACCCTGTACCCGCCGAGAAGCCGTCGCGCTGAGCTCACCTTGGTGTTCTGCGACATCTCGAAGGAGCCACACGAGTGACAGACGAAGCGCTCGCACTCGACGCACACGTTTCCCTTGTCCGCCTGCATCTCCGTCACGTCGCAGATCGGGCAGCACACGGACGTGGCGCCCTCCGGTGGCCCGCCCGAGCCGCTGCCGTCCTCCGTGGACGACTGCTGCGACATGCGCCGCTCCACCGACGCCGCCATCGACGTGTACTCCAGCTCCATCTCCCTGCGGACAAAGAACAGACACCGTGAACACCAGATTCTGTATTTGTGCGTCGTGCGCCTTGCGCCGCGCATGCTTCCTGCAAGCGTTGCGTCGCCACAGATGAAAACCACATCACCCACTTCTGCCTGATACAACGTCCCTCGTTTCCTACAAATACGCTCAAAAAAGGGTAAAAAATTTGAATGTCTCGTCCACTTCTTTGTGAAATTGACTTGGAAACAAGTTGCGTGGTAAACCAGTTTCCCCAGCAAAAACGCACATTTTGCCTCCTTATTCAAATTGCGTGAGTGAGGTACGAGACACTCCCCCCATCGCCTCATCTCACAAACCATGTTTCTGAAAATCTTAAGATTTCAATGGGGAAATAAGGCAGAGAACACCATGCGAAAAACATGCCATTCTCTGAAAAATGGGTTGGAAATGTCCACGCCCACAGCCCGTAGAGATGAGGTCGACTGACCCCGCGGCCCGGCGCAGGTCGCTCTCCTCAGGAAAGCCACGACCTGCCGCAGGACTGCCTCACACCAGATGCGCTTTCTTTTCGACCGTGCGGAAATGAACTTGCACTGCGTCGCTCACCACCCACCAGTTTGATAATCTCCTTCCAGTGCACAAACCAGACTCGGCGTTGCAAGGTCGATGCGTGACTTTGCTGTATTGGATTGACAACTTCGCGCCTTTTCATTTTGACAGGGACGCTTTGCTAGTCGCACTCAGCGTGAATCAGACCAGGTCATTCTCTCCCCGGGAAGGAAGGCACGACCTGCTCCAAGATAGATGGACACGCACTTCCCTCCCCAGGCTACAATCCGTAGTGATACCAGAGGCAGATCCAGTGCCCCCGATTTCACTGAGAGCTGTACCGTCAGCAAACAAATTTGTTGCGGTTGAGATTGACCTGCTTGGAGGTTTGGGCAAACCAGAACCTTTCCAGAATCCGACCCTGGATCCACCGCCGGCACAAGTCAGCCGGGTCAAGGACTCGAAGGTCCGAGTTTGCCTGTCGGATACGGAACACGGTAAGCCGCTTTGAAGCCACAGTAACAGGCGGATTCGGGTGGACGACATGCCAGCGAGGCCTCAGGCCTCGTTCACACGGGATGCGTCCTTGTTTCTGGTCGAGTCACTTGCCTTTGATATGAATGGGGACGCAACGTAAAGAAACGATCAGGTCGATTGGCGCAGCGTCATGGCAAGCGACGTCGCCCTGGACGAGCACAGAGACGAGCACAGAGACACGGTGGGTGGCGCACCTGGTCGGCGCCACAGCGCCCAGTGTCACGGCGTGACGCATCCTGTGCAGCCCAGCCTCACAGATCCGATGCTCCTGCAGGGATTGACAGACATTTGGCAAGAATTCCCACTCAGGCTTTGCCAATAAACCTCGCGTCTGTTGACCTGATCGATAGCGGAGTGTACCGTCCCGCTCTAGTATTGGCTATTCCGTCTGCGACAACATTGATTTGGACGTTCCGGCCGCATCGGGTCCACAAAAGCCGGTCTATCACCGAATTAGCATTGACAATGTCGGCCGGTTTTACTCTAATGAGGTCCAGTTTGACGGCTGCTTCGTTTCATTCACGCCAGGTGCGTCTCTGTTTGCGTCGCTGTAAAACTGAATGGACGCCTCGTTCTCATTCATACGTGACAGCGCCCAGTGACTTGTTCCGGGACGCCACGCCTGACGCATGCACGCAGGGTGAACCCGGCCTCAAGCAATCGAGCTGCCGCTGCGGACTCTGTGAGTGAGAACAGATTGAAGGGAAGCAGGAAATTTATTCTCCTTTTCGTGCCGAGCTAATTACGAACAACGAAGGTCTTCAGCAAATGTGAGGGTTGCGGCAGCAGCTCTGTGCTGTTCTTGTTTTGGACCGAAGTGTGTTCTGGCTGTTCTCCTAAGTGAAGCGTCTGGCGAACACCAAGCGGAACATGTTCTTCTTTCGCTGATGTTCTGCTGCTGCAGTAGAGTGCATGGGAGCAGAACATGCCAGCCAGCGAGTGGAACGGAGAAACGTTGACGCGAGAAAAAACTGAACAATAGCGCCGTTTAGCGGCTGTATGCAACACGTCTGACACGCCTTCATCTGTACCTGCAGCGCAAAACCCTTGGTGAAACTGAAGAAAAGTGAGTGTCGTCAAGTCGTCGCTGCAGATTCAGTCCGGTGGGTTGTGGCCTCGATCATGCCACGGCGCCTTCTTTGCAAAAATCGGGAAAATTGTACATGGCGCCTGGCGGCACAATGCTTCATGTTGACGTGGATTTGAAGCCAATTACTCCTCGGTCTTGGCATGAAAAGTGACAAGTTGACGTTTGCTCTTTGTGTGCACGGGTGGCTGCGAACAGGGACCCGTCTCTCCCGACCAGCCGTGAACAAGATAGCTCACGTTCAGGCCCAGTTCACTCTGGATGCGTCACGCGTTCTCTTCAACGCTCTGTGCTCCTTTCCGGGATCAGGGCATCCGGTGGCTCTCGTTTCCCATGTGCGTACGTCCGTCCACCTCGCGACATCTTGCAAATGCACGACGTGCTCAGCATGTCCCGCGCGTCATCGCGAGTCCCTGAGAGCGGTAATGGAGGCTGAACGCTCCCGCGGGAGATCAGACATGAAGCGTGTTCATCACTCCCTTCAACACCGACTGCGGCACTCCCCGCTGAAGGGAAGTGGAGACAAAGCAGTTCAGAGCAGATCCAGGATTCAGTTGATAACCATTGTGTTAGGCTCCATGGACCCCGCACCCCGCCAAACGTTACTTCTTGCTTGTTGATTTTTGTTGGGTTCCTTTGCTGACGACAAAAACACATTTCTATTTACTTTTGTCCATTCACAACCCCCATACACACACTTTCATTGTGACAATTACTTCTGTAAGCAGAATTATCGAACAATAAAAACATATTTCGTCACCCATCTAGAGTCATAAACACTTTTTAACTTGATGCAAATTCCTTCTTGCTCAGCTGTAAGTTGCAATGAGCGGGTGTCACAGCACGAGGCGTCTCAGGCGAGTTGACGGGACGTGGGGAGGAGTCGGGGAAACGTCCCCGTCGCTGATGCTCACTTCCTCTCATGTCACAGGACGCAGGGCTCCTAATCCAGAAACTCCTGATGCGACACCGCTCGGTGACAGAAACACGGTCGGATCCACCAGGCCGTTTTCTGGTCGGGGCCCCTTCGCATCAACCCCCGGATCTTCCCCCCCCCCTCCGGACGAATTTGTGACACGGCAGATCCATGAATGTGTGATGGGGTCTGATATCACAGCCATTCACAGCGAGCGAGAAACGTAAAACGCACGTGGGGCGCATGGCAGCTGGGGAGTGTGGGAGGAGGGGAAAAGCCGGGACTGACACCCAGGGTGCGGTGACCACAAAGGCTCTAAAGCTTGCTGTTGATTGCGCGCAATCAGGTGGCCATTTTCTCCACATTGCAATGTCTCTTCCCTGCATGGGTGTCGAGCGGCCTGACCGAAGTCCTGGATCTCTCCCAAAAGCTGTCGAGATGTGGAATCTGCATGCGGCGTTCCCATCGAACGAGCCGCAACGATCAACACGACCGCGCTCCGTGGCGCGAAGCCTCGCGCGTCTCCATGGCAACTACACAGTTTCTGACATTGCACCTTGATTAGAACAGACACGGAAGGAGGAAGCAGAGAGAGTGTTGGGAACGAGCAAGTCTGGCGCAGAAAGCGAACATTGTTCTGCGTTGATTTCCACGTTGTTCACACTGCAGGCCGCCGTCACACAACATGCTGCGTCAGGTGCGTCATGAATTCAACAGGATCGCGAAGTTCTCACGAAGCTCGCAGTGTCACGCAATCCCCAAGGGATGAAGGGGCGCCGAGTCGCGATCTTGAGACGCCGAGCTCGTTGGCGTACACAAGGCTGCAAGTCGTGACGCACCCGTCGGAGGTGTGCCTTGAGAAGCAGAAGCGCGCATCACGCGGCGAGCACCGGAAGACAGACGCAGGAAAAGTGGGGCACGGCGTAGTTCATCTGCCTCTCGTGTGTTTCTCGGAGACGTGACGTGGTGTCGGGTGTCGATGTCACAGTGCGCGCTCTCAACATCTCGTTCAAACATGACCAAGTGGTGGGTCGCTGCGTTCACCTGGTTTGAAGGTGCAAGACTGCGCACACCAAACCAACTGCAACACACACACACACACACACACACACACACACACACACACACACACACACACACTGCGACTGCCCATTTGTTTTGCGCAGGATCGGCATGCCTTCCAAACATCGCACCAGTTTTCCCTCCGTGCAGATTTTGTTTCACAAAAAGCCACGTTTCGTGACGTGCTTGTGCATTCCTGTATCCTCTGCATGCTCGCTACTCGCCTTGCATGTTGCGCCTATTTTCCACGTGATTGAGTTCCTCTCCAACATGAAACGCACCTGTAGGGACGGCGGTTCCGCGAAGATCAATGCCCGTTTGTACCAAGGCTCCATAGGGCGGGGCCAGCGGCCAGAGAAGCGCCCCCCGCTCAGGTGGACCGGACACGATAAGCTGATGAAAGCGAGTTCCAGGAGCGTGTCTGGGGATTTTGATGTTTGCTGTTCAGTGGGTCCTGGATCTGGGTCCTGCTTGCCTGTCTGACCTTGTGCAGGCAAAGCTCCAAATTGTGCTTTCACTTGATTGTTTGGAGCATCTCTCTCTCTCTCTCTCTCTCTCTCTCTCTCTCTCTCTCTCTCTTTCACTCGCACACTAGTGGAGTCAGGGATTGCCCTTCCCTCAATCGTTCTCTGGAGCTTAGGTCTTATCCCAGCCGGGACACGGGTGCCCGTGCCAAGCTCCGCCCTTGGAATCCGCCACGGCTTGAGCTTTTTATGCCAAGACGGTGGTCGAAGAGCAATGACCTGGATATCGACTCGTGAAGGATCCATTTCCTGCTCCGAGCCCTCCGGCGGATCCGGAACGTGGCAGAGAAGCGCGCCCACTCGCTGGGGTGTCTCTGTTCTCTGTGTCAAGAAGGAACTGAAACTGCCTTCTGGGATGGAAAAATAATTGTGAAAGCCATTGTTTTGTTTTCTGACAGTTTTTGTGAGCGACGACGCGACACACGGCTGTGAATGCGAAGCAGGTGGTTTTCCCCACCAATCAGGCCGTGCGGTCAGCGGGGCCGCGCAGGGGCGAGTCCACTGCAGGTGAAGCTGAGGCCGGACTGATGAAGCGGGGCGGATTCAGGCTGCACCGTTAAAAGGAGCAGCATGGCTGAAGTTGGTTTGGAAAGGGTCCTGAACGGGCTCTCTGTCTGGAGTGGTTTGTTGTTGGGCCTGTCTGAAGTAGGGTGTGTTTGTTCAGGGACATCCTGTAGGCGGTTACACCACCTCCCGCCCCCGCGCCACCCGCCACAGACTCAACCAAGATGCTCTGGATGGTGTGTTCACAGCAGAAAGACCTTCCACTGTTCACAGTGTCCAGTTTTGCACATTTTAGCACTCGGGTTCGGGCGCCTTCTTTGGTGATAATCCGCCTTGAAAGAAATATCCGAATCCGCCCGGTGTCTCAAGCATGCAGGGATTTTTGTGGGACGAGAAGAGGCGGCTCATGCCCAGCGTGGGAATACACGTGACGATCGAATTGTGACGAATTGTGTGGGAACTGCGTTGAACCGAACGGTGCGTTCGAACAAGGAAACATGACACGTGTCGCGCGCCGCGTTCCAAGAACAGGTCCGTGGGCGCCATATCGTCATTTTGAACTTCTTTGCTGTAATCAGGGAGGTAAAACACTCCTGACTCCTTCTCCAATCTCAACTTTGAGAAACACCCTCTCTTGAGTGCAAGAGACAAATAAGGATATTCTCTCAGACGTACGAAAATTATCACCCCAAAATGATTTCGCGAAACAGGGCCCAGGACGCGTCTCCTGTGAAACAGGCAGATACGGCCCAGCTTCCACGACATATTTCTGTCGAGTAAAGGCTTGGGGTGGTGCATTAATACGAATTGCCTATCATCGCTCAGCGAAGTGACCTCCATCTCGAGTAATCTCTCCCCGGAGCCCTGACACCCAGGCTTTCTCTGATGGTATCTAAGTGCGGCGTGGACGTCTTCAATATTGCATGGAGGGCTCTCTTTATGTACACCGCGCAGGGGCGGTCCGCTTGAGCTGACAACGGCACGGTGTGCGCACATACAGTTCAGCTCTGGCTTGAGGGCCGTGGACAATTCTGCAGATGTTGCCCCCCAGCGAATCCAGGTTCAATGGCCCATTGCTGGAGTACCAGAACTCCTCCCCCCCCCCCGGGGAGCCTGCCCCAACTCTGCAGCACTTCTCCTCTCGATGTCTGACCGGTTGCGTCACAAACAAGTCACGCATCTGGCAGAAGCAGGATTTCTCTCCTCGTGAACAATGGAAACTGCGTACAAACACGAGTTGTTGCGTACGCAAAACATGACAAGGTCACAACTCAGTGTTTGACCTGAGTCCAATTTATGGATGTTTTTCAGCGATGTGGTTGGGCAGCACTCGCTGAAAACATCGCGTTTTGCGTCTCCAGCACAAAAAGTTGAGTGTGACACGACTGAACCACACGAACATTCATAAAACGTGTTCACGTCAATAAAAGTCTTGTTGCGTTTGTGCTGTGAGGCAAAACGTATTGACAGCGATATGATAACGATCTGGGGTGTATTCATGCACAAGGCGTCACTCCGGGGTTGATTGAGGGCACCACAGGGAACGGAAACTTCAAGGCTCCACTCAGCCACAGGCCCTTTTCTTTTTGCCCCGTCCGACAAACATGTTGCAGATAAAGCTCGGTGGCAAAGTTTGGGTCTCCCTGCGACTGGTGTCCGTGAACAAAATCCTGGATCCGCTCCCACTGCATGATGTGTGTGTGTGTGTGTGTGTGTGTGTGTGTGTGTGTGGTGTGTGCAGTGTGTGTAGTGTGTGTGGCACAACATCAATTCCCAGTGCCACCCCGTTGATCAATTGGAGTGGCACATCGGACAAGTCGTATCTCACTGCGGTGCAATGGGGCTAAACGGGTCAGATTCCCTTTCCTGTTCGCAGTCGGTGGAACAACTGCACCTGGAGTTGCGTCGCAAGATGCGTTGCGTCTTCTACGGACACAGCGACCTTCCGGCTCGTTTTGACAGTTGTGCAGCAGAGACGGTGTGAACCTGCTGTGTGACAGAGACAAGCAGGATGGAAGTCTGCACGCAAGTTGTATTGACGAAGCTTTCAGCGTTGTAAAGCATCAACATTGATCTTGTATTGTTAAACAGCAGATCCAGAATCTGGACAGAGTGGGGACGCGAGGGCGGATCCAGGGTTGAGACAGGAGAATCCGCCCAGTCCATGTTGGGTCTGTACGTTGAAAATTCAAGTGGAGTTCAACAACATTTGTGCGTGCGGTGCAACCACAAGTACTTGGCAGGTTCGCATCAGGAACACGATTTGCTGAGACCCGTTCCGAAACGCTTTGATTTCTGTGACACACCAAACTCTGACCAGATTCTGCACGAGGAAGTCGCAAAAAGCTCGGTGTATTGCGGAATTCCTCGGAGACGGAGCACAGTTCGGAGTCGGCGCGTCAAAGCGAAATTAGCCGCTGAAAGGCTTCGCCTTCTGACGAAACTCATTTGATTAGAGGCTCCCTGTCGACAGAGCCCAAGACAAATCCTTTCACTTCTGAGGCCGAGGAACTGCCTAAGAGCTCCGGAAAATACTGGGTGCGTCACGACTTCCGTCCCTGACGATCCATACTGGCTCATATTTTTTCATGATTTGAATAAAGGAAGGGAAATATTTAGAGAAGAGAATCAGGTAGATCTACAGTGGAACAATGCGTTCAGACCACAAAGCGATGCGTCGCATGCAATGCAACGACGCATCACACTTGGACGCTTCAAGTCTGAATCTGGCCTCAAGCTCTTGTCTCACAGCAGAACAATTGTTGCTTTGAAAGGAAAGATCAAACCATGAATTGTTTCCTGGAGCGGGATCATTATTTTCCGTTTCAATTGTGGCCATCTTTCAAAGCTGCAAATGAAAGAAATAGGAAACACAATTGAGAAAAGCACACAAAAGGAAGAATTGCGGGTTTGGCCTGCTGGGCCTGTTTGTAAGTGCCTGCAGACATCAAAGACAGGGAGACTGCTTCACACCGGGTGCGCCTGGCGTTGCGTACCTGAAGAAGCCAACTGGCACAACGTCAAAGCGACGACACAGCGCATTGGCCGCCACAAGGACGCAACGCCTGAAGCATTGACGGACTGGAACTGGGACAAAATTGGTCACGCATCCAGTGTGATGCTGCAAGTTGTACCTGCAGATCTGCGTCGACGAAACGCATGACGCGGCCAGTGCAGACGGGAAGCTGCCTCTGTCTTGGATCGCAAGAATTCATCCGTCTGCAGTACGAGAGATAAACCGGGGATCAAGACGCAGATGATCGAGTGAACGAAAACCAATCATCCAGATATGGCAGATCAACATCACAGATAAACATGGAGACAAACGCCGCGCTGAGCCCGGCTGATGCGTGCGATCCGGGGAGGATGGTTGTTTGCGGAAAGCAAATCTGCCTTCGGCACAAGCAGGGGCGAATCCAGGACAGGACTCCTTCCCCTCTGCGAAGCATCGTTTTCATTGCCAAAAGGCATAGGAATGAAACAGCTTTTCAAGAATGTTTTTCTCTCCGCTTGTTCCCCAGTCTGCACCTACCCCCACGCAGAGATAGCTTTCAGATGGCAGTTTTCTCTGAAGCTGTGAGCTACTCCAGCGGATCCAAGATGGGGGTGGGGGACCCGAACCGGCCCTGACTGGAAGAACTCTGAGCAGACTGGTGGCCGAGCTCGCTTCTGTGATCCGCTGAAGGAAAAAGATAAACCTTCCACACAAGTGCAGTTTTCTTGAAATGTCATGCACAGCTGTAATGCCATTTGAAGAGACTTGATGCAGCTTCCTTCAGCTGCAGACGGAGGAGGAAGAGGCTGCAGGCTTTCATGAAAGTGAACAGCAGCGCGACTCAATGCGAGGATCTGTTTTCACATGCAGTTTGGCGTTCACACTACATGATCCCCAATGTTCAGCCAATGTACTGGCATCCGTACCAGCTTGGCCCCTTCCGAACAACTCTGCTTGCAATCTGTGGCACCAAACGGTAAACCCAGGAAACGTGCGAGTAAGTCAAATCCCACAGGTGTCAGCGTTTCTGAGAAGCACCAAGAAAGTGTTGGTTCTCTTCGTACAAACGACGCTTCTCACTTCTGCGTTCCTGCCTCCCTGGTGCTCGGGAACACATGCGACTTCAACACGTTGCTATGCGCCGCGCGGTGCTATTTGTTGATTACAAAAAGCCTGGTTGCCATGGCATCCCTGACTTCTCATACTGATGATACAACGGTGTTTCACATTTGCCTTTCGCACTGGATGCGTTGTGCGTTTCGTCTCTGACACAGTTTTTGGGGTGCTGCGTGGGGAACGTCGGTGAGTCCTGCTCACTTGAGTGGGCAATGCTGACGCGTCCAGTATGAACGTGGTGTGGGACCTGTCTCACTCTGGATGTGCCACGTGTTGCTGCACTGCGCTCATCAATGTGCGCTGCAACGCAATTGACGACTTCAGCGCTCGGTGATTTGCACAGAGACGCAACGCGTCGCGCATCACGTGTGAACCTGTCCGGAAGTCGCACTGCCCCGCAGCCCCTCCACCGGTCTCCGAGAGCCTTTCCTTTCTCTCCGTAATCAAGTCTAATGCGACTGCAATTTGCTGGCCTCATGAATTTGCGCAACAGGGTGTCAGTGCGCCGAGGTGGTCACACCTCGCGGCAGCGAAAGGCGGTCGAGCGACCCGGCTTCAAGTGTTCAGAGGTGGCGCACGGTGTTTGATGCGGTTCAACAGGCGCCGGCGTTTGTGATTGATATTTGCCGTTGAAATACAACGACAAAACGACCACTGTACACGTGCCGAAAGGTGCCCGAAGCTGTCCGAACAGTCAAGAAGAGGCGCTCGACAACAAGGAAAGGGCGTTGTGCCTGAGTGTGACATCAGGGTGGTGAGGTGAGACCTCCGCCCCGCGTCCACCATGGCCGCCGTCATGTTGGGCACCACAGGTTGAGTAACTGCGTGGCTCTCGTGAGCAAAATGAACGGTTCGCCCGTTTCTGCGAAGTGAGTTCGCGCAGCTGCGTGCACAAGACAAATGGCTGCTGTGCGCCGGGGGAAACCACGCTCCCGAGGTTGTGAAGATTATCTTTATCCGTCTCGATCTGTCATGTTTCCCCGTGACGTGTCGCGCTCCTCGGAGGCGCGGCTGCTGCGGCGCTTTCTTACGCTGCACAAGGCGCATTTCAAACCGGAGTGTTCGTGAGAAATCGCTGAGGGACGCTGCGTGCATGCAGTTGCCCAGTGCGTTCGACACGTAAAAGTGACGATGTGGCGCCAATTGAGGCGCTACGCTGGCGCAACTGGTGTGAAACGCCTCGGATTATGCTGTGTAATTCGCATAATTTCTGAGTGTGGTTCATCCATCACTGCGCGCTCGGCTAATGCGCTAATCGCGCAGAAACAGACGCAGCGCCGCGGCCGCTGATGAGAAGGGGCATCGCGCCGTTACGGACTGAACTGCGAGTGCATGTTTGACGAGCAAAACCTTGACGCCTTTTGAAGAAAGTATGGCAGACCTGGTGGTCCACTCCCTGATAGTTCTTCGTACAAAACAGTGTGCAATCTGCCTGATCGTCTCATCCTTTAAATTCTGACATTCATTTGTCTGAAGTTTGGGGCGGCACGGCACGAGGATCACTGGTCACTTCAGTCGGATCTCGGATCAGCTCCGAATCCTCGAGTCGCGACACTGCCGCGGTGATCTGTGGAAACCTCCCGAACTCACACGCGGAATGCAATTGCACGGCCTGTGTTCTGGGATCACTGTCATACACATGCTGCACACTGGATACGCTGCGGAGGATCCTGGGGACACGCGCACTCTGACTCCCAGTCCCAGCGCTCAAACTAATTCCACCCCAATCCTACTGTTTTGGCCCCGCAGCTGGACGTCCGCCCAGCCCAGGTCAGGCCCCAGTCAGACTCACCATTTGGACTTCTGGATCCACACGTCCCACGTTGACCCGTGGCTCACTTGTTGCAGGTCCACTTGCAGATAAGAGGTCCACCACATGACAAATAAATCAGTGTCAGGTGTGACAGATGTTGCCTGTCACAGGTCTGAGGGGACTACAGCCGAACCTATCGGCTGAGCTATTGACACAGCCATTTGGCTAACACTGCTTGTGTCTGTAGGCCTCGTTCGTCTGTTTGACACAGGATGCAGGCTTCATGAAGACTGTGCATCTCTGCGAGTCCTGTACTTGTGGGGAACGTGAAAAGGTCCATGGAAACGACGAAGCATCAGCTCTGGACGACGGGTGACGCATTCAGCGCGCACTGGAACAGGGACGTGGTTCATGACAGCTGCGTCCAATGTGACGCAGCACTCACTCAATTGCACGAGGTACAGTACGCAACTCGTGCAGTGTGAGTGGAGCGTCAGGCTCGTGGTTGGGGGAGTCTCGGGGAAACTGCGTCTCTCACGTTGCGCTCCGTCACGACGGAGAGGAGAATACGACACGCGTCAGGTGCAGGAAATGCGCAGCGTTGACCGCAGAGTCGCTAGACCCATTGTGTTCGAGCTCCCGTTGGATATCAAGTTCCAGTCAATGGATTAGTGGCTCACAGGACTTGGGTTGGCATGTATCAATCAGGGAAAACACACACGTCATGTGTGCGTGTGCGTGGCACGTTTTGCAGAAGAGCAAGTTTGGTGCTTTTAGTGGAAGCGTACGGAAGAAGCAATCGAGTTCAGAGGACGACTGCGGCCCTCGCATCACTCCGTATGAAGGCGCAATTACTGGGAGCCGGACAGGAAATTTATCGGAGAGATGCCCCGGGAGCCGTGCAGCTAATTATGACCGCTGTCATAGGGATCCATTCATTATCGGGCCGCAGCGGCGGAATCAGGGGGTCCTGGGCCCTGCGTGGCCCCCAAAAGTACCTGTGCTCCCCAGGTCTTGCGCCGCATAACATGTCAACTTCAAAGTTGGAATTTGCACGTCGCAGGGCTCGCGTCCTGACCAGGTGCTGGTTCGGCCCTGGTGGCTGGGACTCACCCCGAACAGAAAACGCTGACGAATCACCACAGCGGTCACGGAAAGTACCGGGGCCTGAGACGTGAAAACTGCCGTCCAGTTGGTGCTGCTGCCTCATTGATGGTGAACCCCACCCCCACCCCGACCTGGCTCCCGACGCAGCGCGGGGAGGAGTTCGTGTGTGCCGTGTCACAAGCTTTCAACGACAGATAAACACGAGGCAGAAAAACAGACCACGGAAGTCACCTTCACGAAGGCACGACGAGAAAGACAGCATTTCGCTAAATGCCTGTTGTGAAACAGCCCCGAATTGTATATAAGAGGAATGCCAGTATTGATTGGGTGGCGAACCGTTTTTCTGCATAAGATCAATATGGTTCGTATTCATCTGAAACTGGAGGCCGGTTTCACACTGGATGCGTCCGTGAATTGTGCGAACCAGCACGCACGCGCAAACGTTGATGGAGAACTGTTGCATGACCCAACAGAATTGGTCGTGACACTCGCACTGTGTCGTCTGTTGTGCTTTGTGTCCCCAGAGACACACATTTTGCACTTGTCTCTTGTTGCGAATTCAAATTTTTTCCAGCAGTTGATCTGAAGATAGGAGTTGACTGACCTCAGAAAAGATATCTGCCTTCACAATGGAAATGAAAACATTTATCAAGATATGTTGACTTTTTAAAGTTGGGGTCGGGCTCTCTTGGGCGAACACGTTTTGAGATGTCCAAAACGAGTGAGGCTGCGGGTTTCAGTGTGCAGGTATACGAGGGTGAAAACCACGGACTGGCTCCGCGCATCTCTCCATGCACGTGGTCGGCGACCGAAATTTGAGCCTTCTTGTGGCATTTGAAAGATTTTGTCTTCCCAAGCAAGAACAAATTAAATTTGCAGCACAATAATTTCTGGTTTTCGTGCGGATACAGGGCCCTGTGTACGAGCAACGCAGTTGGGGTGCTGAAACAACCACGGCTAAAACCGTCAATTTGAAACTGACCTGATTCTCTGCGTGTCTTCGTCCTGCAGTTCCCGCGCGCGCGCCATGACGTCCGCGATCTGCGCGCGCTCCTCTTCGCTCAGATGCGACAGATCCACTTCCGGCGCCTCGAGCGGCGTGCTCTGCGCGGACGTCGTGCGCGAGCCGCCGCGCGACCCGCCCAGCGTGAACCCGCCGCTGGGGGCGCTCGCGCTCACTGGCAGTTTTGCGGCGCCCCCTGGTTTGGCGGGACCGGCGGCGGCGGGGATGTTGGAGGTGCTGCCCCCTATGTCTGCGGCCGGTGCCCCGCCGCGCTGCTCCCTGCCGGAGCCGCTGCTGCCGCCGGTGAAGGGCGCGAGGAAGTCGCTGAGCCCACCGGACGTGGACAGCGAGTAGTCCGATATGGAGTCCGACGGTCCCGAGGATTCGTTCCCCATTATCGTTCGCTTGAACCAGTCCATTGCCTCGGGTTCCCTCGATTCACACGCAGCTGCGCGGTGGCGTCTTCGTTACGTCAGGCATGTTGAGCGGGCCGTGGGCCGTGTTCGCGCGACGTTCCTCATGTGCATCTCTGTGACGTGGAAGGAGGGCGAGCCACGGTCTATCCACGTGCATTCCAGTTCGGGGAGGGGGAGGGTCTCACGTCTCACTGTGTTTCTCTAACCGCTGATGATTTTCCGGTGTTTCTTTATCCTCTGATCCGCTTACGATCCAACTCATTTGCCTTCATGCCAAAGGCCGAGAGAGTCGACGCTTCCTGGGCTGCTGGTAGACAAATTAATGCTGTCCGAATGTTTTGCATAGTTGTTTGATGACACGTGATTCCAATGACCCAGTGCAGTGGTCGTAAAGGCATGCCGTCTGGAATGAAAGCAGAGCGGTAATTGATGATATCTCTCCACACAAATACACAGAGCAGACCTCCGCCAATTGGTGTTTGTGAGCAGCACTTTGGAGGCTGGGCAAACAGCTGTGGGCTCGAGTCGCGTTGTGTCGTGTTCACTTCCAGAACAACGGGCGATTGAGAGAGAATCCAGGGGCCGCGTCACCGCGGAAGAAACAGGCTCCTCGTCGCAGTGAATTGAAAGCTTTCAGACCAACTGAAGAATCAGATGCAGACACCGCGAGGAACATCCAGGTCACGTCTCGAGTGTCCAGGTTCCGCGTCTGTTGGAGACAGACACACGACGAGCTGAATGCAGCAGGTCCAACACGTTCAGCGGGAGTGTCCCACGCGTGCACCTCGAGCGAATCAGATTCCGCGTGTCTCGTAGTGATGACAACGGTTACGTCGCTAGGCACCGCTCTGGTAGCAGGTTCCGTGACACGAGCAGGTTCTACTCCAATGATGTGGGATCAGGAGCCACAACGACAGCCGGATACTCCCTGTCGGAATTCTGCAGGGGTCCGGTCGCTGCAGCCACAGCTGTATCTCTGCAGATCGACGCGGGCGGGGCGACGTGGCGACGACAGCGCGGTCTGTCCCGATGAGGCTCGCGCTGCTCTCACGTCCGCGGGATTAGACGTGGCGGCAGCAGCGCTGATAGCACCCCGGGTCCGTAGATCCCCGCGCCGCCTCCTCCCTCATTAGCCTCGGACCGTCCAGAGCCGCCGGGGCGCCGAGTCCGCGGGCGGCTGCCACTGTCATGCGTCCACAACCTGCTGTGGGAGGCAATGCAGCTTACCTTTGGTGACGTCCGTTTCCTGCTTGGTCCTGCGTGAAGTTTCCGCACATTGACAGATTGTGTTTCACGCGTGAAGATTCCACACGCTGCGAAAGGTGTCCTCAACGCAGCCTCGGAGCCGAAGTCTCTGTACGTCAGGATTGTCTATCGCAAGCGCAATCAATTTTTGTTCAGCAGTATCACTTCGCATCCGTGCCAAATTATGATTGCCTCTCCTGCGTTATTGTGCAAGTGCGATCTGTCTCCGCAGTGGCTGTCATAAAACGTGAATGGAGCTTTTCTCTCTTTCTCTGAACGCTGCAGTGGTGCTGGTGGCTCAGCTCCCAGCCCAACACACACAGCCCAGATAAATGATATAACGTGACATATCTACATTGACTTGTACGGAGCTATGACCTATTTTGGAGGCAGGCTGCAGCAGGCACTGCAGGCAGCAGCGGTAGCTGCAGTTAAAGCTGCATGCTGCATATTCTGCGCACGGGCGGTGAGCGGGAGGATAATTGCGGGGATCGCTTTGGATCTCAGCTGCGCGCTGCTCCAGTCAATGCCAACTCACACTGTGTGAACGCCCGATAAGGACGAGAGCCGAGGCCTGCTGGGTGTGGGTGCAGGAACACAAGAACCACGGCATCAAACAGCCAGATTTGGCGATGGTATTCCCAGCCCGTGCACAGTCACAAGTGTCTCTCCGTGCACCTGTGAAACATCGACCTCAAAAGGTCACCTCAGTGCGAACAGGCACGAGCGTTGTGCAAAAGAAAAGAAGTAAACTCAAAAACGCCCTTTGACAGTTCAGAAGGTGTCATCTGACCACGTGTGAAATGTGCTCCGTTTACCCTGCCTCACTTTGGTCCTCAGCTCTGTTGTGTCCCATGTCGGTTTTGTTCAGGTCACATCACACGGAGGAATTTCTCCGCGGCTAATACTCGCTACTGTTTGGGACGCTGCTCCTTCACTGACAGACTGCGGCGCAGTCGCTTCAAACGGCGCTTTTCATTCATCACTCAGAGTCTCATGAATGAAACATGAAGAGAACACCAGATTCTCCTTCCCAGAGCCTCTTCGCTTCCTTCCACAGAAATCCTGCGGGGCATTGTTCGAAATCTCTGAGTGAACGCTACGAGCGAAACCTCCCCAACTTGAGGCAGAAATTTCACACAAGATGCGTCTGTATCCTGCGCAAGCGACACTGTGCTATGCGAGGCGCCCTTCTGTGATGAGTTCAAACATCACACCCCATGTCCCACTGTCAACGTCACTCATCATGGCAAAGGTGGCCAGCATGACCTGCTCAAAATCCCAAACGAGAAAGGGGGTCTCCGTACATGCGACTTACATGCACGACTATTCAGACGGACCACAGGGCTGCACGCGCCGCGCTGGCCTCGGGCCGGGTCACTGGTGGCTGCGCGGGTGCTCGGAACAACGCGGTTCCCGAGTCCAATGTGATTGCGGGGGAAGTGCTGACAGGGCCCCGTGTGGAAGAGGATGGATTGCGCAGAGCCCGGGGGCCTCGCGCCACCGCCGCTCAGTACAGAACAGTTAGGCCTTTTCACTCTGAACGCGCACGTGTTGTGTCCCTGTACAAGTGAAAGGGGCTTGCAGCGCCTGTGGCATGTCCTGTGCGCACGAGTCTGCAAAAGGCGAAGGCTTTTCTACAACAAACTGTTGCCATGGTCTCTGTTCTTTCTCGGTCTGCAAGGCACTGGAGATAAGAGGGCGGAAGTGCAGTTGCATTTTGACTTGCCCCTGAACTCGACGCATGACGCATCTGACGTGAAACCGGCCTGACTGCAGCTTGTTCATTCCGGGTGAGCCATGCCTCCTGCAACATGCCTACAGATGGACGCTGCACCTTCCTGCAGCCGCCATCCATCATTGCAGTTCTCTGCTGATGGTTCGCAGATTATTGTTCTTGCGATAAAAAGTGAGTATCTGCACTCAAGGCTATAGCAGTAGGGCGTCGCCACTGTCGGGAGGTGGGGGGACCGCCGCGGCAACCAGTGAGCGTCTTGGATCCACACACCGAGCTCACCTCTTCAGTCAGACCGAGTGCGGTTGTGCTCAGTCTGCAAGATCGAACGCACATTTTCTTGATATACATCGAACACACCGCACTGCTGAAGGTTCGCGGTCGCACAAATCGAACGCGATGACGGTGAAGCCGCGGTGTGGATTATCGATCTGTGCAGGAGGAGCGCCCCGCCACAGGTCCACTCCCTCCATCTGCCGTTTAACGCAAACTTCGTCTCCTCACAAAGTTCTTTCTTCGAGGCTGTTGCACCTCGTAACTATTTTTGTTGGCGATGAGGGGCACACCCAGCGGCCATGGATCTGGCCACGTGCAAGAGGTCAGCAAAACGTCCAGCCGATCTGCATGAGACCCGGATCTGACTGTGCTCAGACCCTGCGTAAACTGCAAATTGTGCTGGAAGCCGAAATGAACCTCGGCGGTGTTCGAGTGAAGCAGTGTCAGAGACGCACTTCGACAAGGGCTCCGAAGGCATTGTTTGAAGAGGCAAAACCTGTCCACAAAGAGATTTTCCCCAAAAAAGACCGTTATTCATTGTTCAGAGAACTTTCTGCGGTTTTCATACGTTGGACCCTGTGTCCACAGGACATCGGCCTCAGTCGGGAGTGGGATGCGTGCGATGTGATGGCTGCTTCTGTGACCTCCAGGAATGACGAAAGGAACGTGCGCGTGCGTGTGCGTGCGTGTGTGTGTGCGTGTGCGTTCTTGCAGGATTGGAGCCCAACCTCGGCCCGACTCTCGCTTTGAGCATTTTGAAGCACGAAGCACGAAGTTTCATTGAACAGTGCATGTTGTTCTGGTGTCTAAATTTCTACAACTCTGGTGGAGATGTGTGTGTGTGTATGTGTATGTGCGTGTGTGTGTTTGTGTGCATGTTTTTTTGGTGTGTGTACAAATGTGTACAAATTTCTGCGAATGCCTACAAATTAATGTCTGTGTTTGTCTGCAGCTGCGCGCTGTGCAATTGGCAGAGTGAGCGCAGACAGGTCCTGTGTTGCGTTGAAACTTTCAAGCGAGACCTTGGACAGAAGAGGCGCGGTGTTTCTGTCAGAGGGCGGACCTGTCTGACGAGTGGGACGCCGCCCAGTGTTGAGCTGCCTTCCCCCTGGTGTGATGGTGTGACGCCACTTTTGGAGTCTGGAGCTGAAAGAGGCGCCGTCTCCCCTCTTAGAACTACGTGCGGCATCAAAAACGAGCACACCCTTCACCGGGAGCGGACTAAAATTGCAAAAGCTGCTAATCATGCACAACCAACAGGTCTCAGTGTCTCAAAGGCTTCCGAAGCGAAAACCCCCTCGGGGGATCCGCCCCTCCAAGTGTGTGCAGGATTCATTACGCCCGTGTTGGGAAAAGACTTCCTGCACTTCCATCACAAGAAAGTTCCCACGTCCTTGGCCTTTCGTTTCAAGCTCGGATGCTGGCTCGTATCACTGGGAGGCTGGTTCCGCACACCGGAAGTTGCGTCACGTCACGTCTAAAGTTCTGTGCCTCTACCGAGCGTTCCTTCACAGATTGGTGTCAGCGAGACGAGGTTCTCCCTGGCATAAGGTATTCAAGACTCCGCAAAATTTTGATAATGTATTTTGGTGTTTCAATATCGTCATTTAGCCACAATAATGCGTGATGTGGTACTCCACAAACATGAGGCAATCCCCAAGCATGAGGTACTCTTCAGGCACGAGGTACTCCGCAGACATTGGGTACTTACTTCCTGAATGTATTCCCAGACATGAGGCAGAGTCCTCAGAAAGGCACTTCCCAGATGAGGTACTTCCCATGTGCGGTACTCACCAGATATGAAGTGACCTTCAGATATACGAGTTTGAAGTGACCCCCAGACAGAAACCTGTCTGCCCCTGTCTCCAGACAGGATGTACGCCTCAGGAATCCTGCGTGACTGTCCCAGACTTGGCCCAGCAGATCTACCTTTCCGTGTGGCACTGGGGAGCGGCTCGGAGCGTAAGGACCTCGGCCCCGGACACTCCACACGCTCCAAGGCCGCGCGCGTATCCGCCGCAGACTCACTTCCGAAAACCTTGGCGGCTGACGACGTTGTTTGTGTGATCGTGATGGCGACGCAGTGGGGTCACGCATCTGGAGCAGAGAAGGAAACCTTGACACCACACCGGCGAGTTCTTTCATCAGCTCACCTTTGCCTCTGAAATGAACAGGTAAACAGTTCTTCCGTGGCTTTACGCGGGCTTTTGCAACTCTTGAAATGGTTGAAACTCTGGAGTGTGGACGTTGACACTCTGTTAAGGCTCGCCGGGCCTCGCCCAACCCTTTTTCGAGTCATGCGCATCAGCTTGTTTCGGCGAAGATGCAAAATTTGCCGTTTGTTCGATTTGGAAGAAATTTTGAACGCGACGAGTTTGAAAGCAAGCAAGCCGTGCAGAACTGGCCGGGGAACCATCCAACACACTGATCAGCAACACCGCAGACAGCTTCGAACAACAAAGCTTTGTTTTTCGAAGCTCATTTTGTGTCGGCCAGGTCCCCTGTTTGCGCACCGTCGTTGAGTCCAAATTTTTCCACAGTCTGGTGTGTTGAAAGAGCGGATTCAGACCATTGGTTTCTGCCTCACAACTGCATGTCTGGTGATTCGGAGCGACACCCAGCATGAACAACTCGTCCGAAACGGCGAACTCGACACAGAGCGGGGAGGACGATCCGGATGCATATTTGTACGATGTGAGTAGTTTCCCTTCAAAATAATGCGTGTTGTGTCATCCGTGTTCGGTTTGGTGCCTTCAGACATGATAACAGTTTGATTTGGCGAACGAAAAGCCTCGGCGTGTGGTCGGCCCATCAACTTTGGGACCTGCACAAAAATTTTCAGAGAGGTGGTGCATTGGTTGCCAAACTCTTCAACACACAGGTGCGGGTCACTTGTCGCTTGTCTGCAGGTGTTTGGATGTGACACAAAGACTCACACAAGAGAGGAAAGTTGTGTTTTCTTGTGTTTTCTGTGTTTTCTTCTTCTCACCACGGAGACCGTTCAGGGTGTTTTGTTCGTTTTCCTATTTTGGCATCACTTGATGTGCATGTCTGAGTCAACCAACCAACCCTTGTTGCGGAACCTTGGTATCCCAGGATACTTGAACAGCTGTTGAACATGGTCTGGTGTGTCCAAACATTTAATATCACACACGACAGCCAAACATGGTGGTTTGTTTCCCTGAAAGCTTTCGTCAGAAGCCGAAAGCATCCTAACGAAGCAAAGTGCAGTGTTACGTGAAAAGGAAATGACGCGTGATTTGTGTGCAGGTCGCCAAGAAGGTGTACGTGTACTCGAGCCCGGTCATCGTCGTCGTCGGCATTGTGGGGAACGGGCTCGTCCTGCTCACCATGCGGGTGCGTACACACGTGGTCTGTCCACGATTACCAGCTTGGGTTCAATTCCTTGTTGACGGGTACCAGACGTGATATGACCCCACGAGTTGTTGTGGTGAACCTGGCAGCACCAGGTGGTGTGGTGGGTGGTGGATTTCACATTTGTTCTTTTGGTCTGAGAAAAACGAAATATTCGTGGACAAATCGCGAACACCTCTCTCTTCTCTTTGACAAAATTCTGGATGCGAGGTTGTGATGCGATGCTCGTACGTAACCTGTGCACTTGTTTCCGTATCGTGTGCGTCTCAGAATGTGGACAGTGTGTGGGCACAAATTCAGAGGAAGAATGGAAGAGGTGCAGTTTGGTGAGAGTGACAACAACATCAAAATATCCATGAATTTGATCCAGACGAGTATTTCCCAAGGAGTTCACAGAGTAGAAATCAGACTCAGGCAAAGACATTCGCAAAACTGAATCTTTCTTGTGATGATGGACCGAAAGCACATTTCAATGGTTCTGAGGCAATCTGAGGGTGAGTGTAATGCCACGGTCTTGCGAAGAAATGAGATTCTCGTCAAAGAGTGACAATTGTTGTCAGTGTGAAGAGGCTGCATTTTTAACACGTGGACAAAACACCAAATACATCAATTGCAAAGAGTGGTAACTTTCGTGTGGTCACCTTCAATGAACACCACAGAAGAGGTGGATTCTTTGGAAAATTCTGTTCTCAAAGTGCAGAACACCTCTTCTCACGGAAAAGTGGACAGTGCGTGACACAAGATTCTCAACGCTTTGTGCTTCTTACGTTGGGTCTTCGAAGTGGAATCCGTGTCAGCAAGGCCTCCGGGGACTGCATCAATTGGCCATATGACAGTGGGGAAAAACTTTGACGGAACGTGCTCTAATGATGTGTGGTCTGTGAAACAAACACCAGGTCTGTGGCGCACGTGAGCCGACGAGCGCAATTGGAGCAGCTCACACACAGTAAAGTTCGCCCAAGTTTTCTCTCGCCTTGATGTTTTCACGTAAACACGCCGCCCCAGTAACACAATTGCACGAAGACGCTTTGATGCTGACGGGTGTGTCGTGTTGTGACCGCAGAGGCCGAAGCTGAGGCGGTCACCGGCGTCCCTCATCATGGCGACGCTGGCCGTGTTCGACACCGTCGTGCTCCTGCTCGACTTCCTCAACAACTGGCTCAGCATGGGCTTCAACAAGTACCTGCTCTCCAACAAGGTATCCGGGGTGTCTCCTGTTCATTGGCTTTTCATGTTTGCACTCCGAAAATGAGATTCATTTCTGAAGCCACAAGCACCGATAAACACCGGTCATCACAGAAATGTAAAGGTTTGGTTGGTGTGTCCCAGGTTGTGTGTCCCTGAAAGTCAGTAGAGTTGACCTTTTCACACTGAATGAAGTTTTCTCCCAACAAAATTGCTGGTTGTGTTCTTTTTTCTGACGTCCAACAAATGGACTCCATTCGTTGCTGGGAGAGCCCGCACTTTCTTCAAATCAGAACAGCTCGTTCTTGTCGTTGTTGTTGTTGCAGAATTTGTTGTTTTTCTCTGCACTTTAGTTGTGTGGGACAAGGAACTCGTTGTGTTTTTGACATTACGGACAGGAGTGTTTGCAAGTGTCCCTTTGCGTGATGTCGGAAAAGGACCGGATGCTTTTGCTGAAACTCGCCAGTTTGTGGGGAAGAAAAGACTCCGCTGTCTGTCAACTCATTGTCACAACGACATGCTGGTTCTCCTGTGTGTTGCCCGGGAATCCACGACTCCCAGAATCCCTAACCTCCAGGTGGTGCTGATCCTGATCACTGTGCGTCGAGTGGAAGCTTCTCTGCGGCGGCGTGGAGGGGTCAACCCCTGAGGGAGAGGAGACTCACAACTTTGAAAAAATTGGATCACACATGGAGACATGGCAGGAACTTCTTGTTCACGGCGGTGCGGCCGAGGAGTGCTCAGCGGGCCCTGTCCCCATCAGACACCAGCGATGGACCGAGGGTGGTCCAGGAGGCTCACTCGCCAAGACATGAACCTCATGCGAATGCACCAAATCTGGAGAAAACTGCCAAAGTTGAGCAGTCGGCGTCAAAGAAAATCCCGCACTGTTTGAAGTGTGTCTTTGAAAAATGATCAAAGAAACAAAAGGCACAGAGAAAAAAGATTATCTCAATGGGTTTTGTATTTGTCTGTTTTGAGCCCTTCAAGGGGATTCCTTTGCATTCCTTTTGGGGAAAGTTCTGTTCGCAGGAACGCTTGCTGCTGATGTTTTATGTATGAGGAAAGAAACCCCAAGACACAAATTCTCACAAAAACAAAAGAGCAAGGGAAAAAACTGCAGAAAAAAGAGCGAAAAATCTTTGGTTCCCCCACAGAAAATTCTTGGCCATCTTCTCAACCTTCAATTGCTGTCACCCCACCCTCTCTCACTGCTGTGACCAGCACCATCTTTGGTGTACCTTCTATCGCACGTTCTGACTGACTCCAGCATGAGGACTTCTGTCAAAAGTCGAGACAAAAGAAAGTTTAGACTGTCAAGACGAAATGCACCACCGCCATTGCACTGCTACAAAACGTAATTGCACAAAATGACGCCACTGTTGTTCGCTCGAACTTTCATCTTTCACAAGCTCCTGTTGTTGGGAAGTTTTGAATGGATTGTTCCATCCATGGTGCCATTAAGGACAAAAATTGGGGTGGGCGTTTTGACGCACCCAGCAAACTTTCCTGTCTTTGTCTGTACTCGTGTGGTTGGTTGTCAATCTTTTGGAAGCAGAAACTTGAATGCGTGGTGCGTCGACGCTCGTATCTTTGAACATGAGGTCATCGGATTTGTCAAAAATCTGTATCAGCTGGAGATGTTGCGCAACAGGTGAGCAGGTGGCTTCAGTTTCTTGTTTTTGCCTGCAGGGGTTCTGCCTGTTCCATCGCTGGCTGTTCGAGGTCAGCTTCACCGTGGCGTCCTGGCTCGTCGCCGCTCTGGCCGTCGAACGCTTCGTCGTTGTCTGGTTCCCCCTCAAGGTACAGCTGCTGCTGTTGAGAGGTCGCGCGCGCGCACACACACACACACACACACACACACACACACACACACACACACACACACACACACACAAGAACTCTCGCTCTGGCGGGTCGGTTTGTGAGACGGAGTGGGGTTGGGGG
>JAAUXT010030180.1_pt1 | contig 34223 bp, 35 predicted proteins | sample 7278171 | NCBI WGS metagenome assembly JAAUXT01 (sample SAMN14350112, study PRJNA611818) | marine sediment metagenome | isolation source: surface marine sediment (1.8m) | place: French Polynesia: Moorea | collected 2018-08 | reverse complement strand
ACCATGAAACTGCTGCTGACATACTTTTGGAAGACGCTGCCTATAGGTGCTTCAATTTGGCTCGCACCGATTTGGCTCAAATCGTGCAACCCATCTCAAATCACCTAAAAATGGCGATTTCCCACCGGACGTCGGACCGGGCGTTCAGCTCGCACGTGTTGCATCGAAAACTCTCTAATGAACCATTGCAATGTGTGGTGCTGATGTCTGGTGGACTGAATGATGAGTCAGGTGGCACGAGGCAGGGTTTGCGTTCCGTGCCGTCAGCTCCAACAGAACTCACAGGCTGGAGGTGTGTGTGTGTGTGTGTGTGTGTGTGTGTGTGTGTGTCTGCGTGTGAACAGGTGTGTCAGTGTGCTTCTGGGAGGTGTGCGTGCCTGCCTCAAACACTGTTTGTTAGATCTACCAGCACTTTATTCATTGATGTTTGAAGTTCACACTGAACATAATTCTTCGGATACAAAGCCTCAATCATTATCTCTTACAAAGCCGTCCATTTGGTTGTACTGTCTGTTCACAATGTTCTCAGATCACGTGGTTTCATTGGCAGTTCACTCCACAATAGGGACTCCAATATCTACACAACCAGTGACTGACCCTCTTTGCTGCTGGTGTTTTACTGAACACAACCACCAGGAAGAAGTTAACCATTAAAAGAGCCGTAACAGCAACACTTGAAGTGATTATGTATATTTTTGCTTTGCAAAACAAATAATTATTACATTGCACAGACCAGGTATACTTTGAGGTGTTTCTTTTGTGTTGAATTTGTTTCCCCAGTTCACAGTTGACTTTGTTCCAAAAGTTTTCTTTTCAAGTCTGCAATCATTTCTCACAGAAACATGTTATCATTCAAAGTCGCGGAGAAACGTCCACAGAACAGCACACAAAGAAATGTCCGTTTTCTTCTTGTTTGAAGAGTGTGCTGCAGAAGTTGTTGTTCCTGTCAGGTGACAGCAAAATTTTTTAGCTGGCTTTTTCTTTGAAGTCACAACAGGTGAGGAAACTTACCTGCCTCACTCCCTTTCACGACACAAAACACTGGTTCTGGCACTCGCTCCTTGTTGTCCCAACTTCGCCCAGCTCAACAAATCACGGGACACAAGGCCTCACCAAGAAGTCTTTTCCAAAGCCATTTCTGTCCCTGTTCTTCCTGTGCATTTTCACCATATTCTTTCACAACATACTTTCAACAGTGTGAAAGTGAGTTGTCATTTCTTTATCAATGGCAGGAAATTTCAACAAAAGACAAACAGGATCAACTGCAAAGTAAAGCTGCATGTCTGAGTCAATCTCTCAGGACATTGGGAGAGAACAAGTCACCAGTTTGGCTCTGATATTCACTTATTTTTATCTGGCACAGCTTGTTCTTCCATTCTCAAGTTCCAAACTGCTCAGGGGAATGATGGCTGAGTCTTTTTGGATTTGTTCCTGAACACCTGTTTTTTGTCGGCTTTTTTGAACCAGGTTCCTTCCTTTCTGAAAACTTGAAATGTTTGAGGAGATCATTTCATTGTATCTGACCCAGGAGCTTGTTCCTTTTTGTCCTTGTTTTCATTTTCCTTTGTCATTTTTGCTTCCTGCTTTGATTCCTGTGATCTTTTCACTTTCAGGAAGATTTCAGTCAAAACAATGATCACAATAAGAATGATGGCCAGAAACTTCTCTGAAAATTCCAATCCTTTGAAGAAAGGGACTGAAGGTCCAGAGGGCACCACTCCTGCTTCAGTGAGACAAGCCTTCAGTAGATTCATTGCAGCAACTACCACCAAGAATGCAAGAGATAAACTTTCTATGTTGTTTGATGTTCTCACTTGAAAAGGGAGACAGTAGCAATGATGAAGAAGAAAGAAAATGCAGAAACCAAAAATAATGGTCATTCTGATGGATGCATATCCCACCAGCCCAACTCCAGTGATGAGGAGTCTTCTGAGGGTGACCACACTCTCCCAGTACAGAGTCATGTGCTTCTCATCCTCCCTGTAAGGACCCTGCAGAGCAGACACAATAGCTTCTCTTGCTCCTGATACCTTCTGATCAGGGGTGGGTGCTTCCCAATTGCCCTGGGCTTTCATGATAAACATTATGACAAGAGCAATTAGTGGGCAGTGACAAGACAGAAGAAATGTAGATGAAGAAATCAGATTCTGCTTCAGTAGATAGACGCCATAGAACAACACACCGGGCAAAGGCAGAGCATAGAACAACCCAGCAACAATCATCCAAACCTGCCAGTTTTCTAAACACACGCGGGAGGCATCATACAGCCAGACATAGTTATCTTTGAGCTGCACACATACAAGTGACATGAAGATGACCCCACAAAAACCTGAATAGGTGTATTTTATTATCTCCACAATTCCCTGGATAAGTTTGTGTTTCAATGCAGTTGTTATTTTGTATCCATGTCCCAAACCTCTGGTTTTCGAGAGGCACCTTTGTGAGAGCGAAACAAGCAGATAGAGAACAGTCCAGTTGATATAAATACCAAGAAGAAATGCTGGTTTGTAGACATGCTTCCCCAAATTGCTGAGACCAACAATTGGACACACTTTGAATGAGAACTGGGTGAGTTCCATGTTCAAGCCAAGGTCAATGTATTTCCTCATTTTATCCAACAAAGACTCACTCTCAGCAATTTCACTGAACTCAATTGTTACTTTCATAGCTGCACTCATCTGAACAAAGAAGGTGACAATGCCAAAGTAACCCTTATCAACATCATCTGTGTTTACATCTTCTGTTGCACTGCTACTTCTGCTACTTGGATCTCCAGTTTTGGACCTTTCAGAGAGAGTGGAATCAGATGCTTTCCAGGCTTCAACAACACCTGGCTCAGCAGGACGCACCTTGTTTATATTTGTGGCTGTGGTAGGTTTGAAAAACACAAAGTTGTAAATAGTATGTGGCAAAGAAAGAATAAATGACATGATATCATCTTTGAATGTGTACCACAGACAATATGCCAGAGTGGCCAGAAGAGCAACAAACCAGAAATAACCATTTCGCCCACACTGGTGATCTGGTGTGCACTCTCCAGTGAGTATGGAGACAGAGAATCCCTGTTGACAGGCCCCACACATGTCCCCTGCTCTGTTGCCTGCACACAGGTTGTACCCATCACAAGGTGCAGTAGCACTACCAGCACAGCAGTAGCCCGTGGGACACTGCTGGAAAACCAACTCCTCCTTGTGCCAGTAACCCCAGTAGTTGGGCCTTGCAACAACATTGTTTCCAGGACACTGTGCACCATAAGGACATGCCTGACAGGATTCCTCAGAAATTGTGTTCATTTCATCAAAGTTGGACCAGACAGATCTGTTTTGAGTGTAAAACCAAAGTTTCTGTTCTTTACCTCTGTTCGCGTAGTATGTTTCCTGGCAAGGGTTGCAGATTCCAACCAAATGAGTCAGGTATTTGGGGCTGGAATCCCCTTCAGAAGTTCCAAGGACATAATCACTTGTGTAAGTGTACCATGCTGGACATTCCATGACAAAGGTGGCCTCTGATACATGTTGCAGGTGTAAAACTTCTGTTTGTGCTGTTAATTCCTTGGGTTTGGAATTGAGCACTTTGAATGATGCCACCAGATTTTGTGTTTTTCCCATTGATGTGACCACAGTGCTAGTGAGGGACCTTTGATCAGCAATGTCATAAACAAATGAACAATTATTGATGAAAACAGACACACCTGAAGTTGCATAAAGACTACCACCTGATTCAGCTGCGAAATTGTGATCAAAAGAACAATCAATAATGAGCAGGGAAAGAGGATCTCCTTCTGTGTACAGTGCCCCACCAAAGCCTGACAACACAGCATCATCTTTGTGAACCATGTTTCTGGAGAAAACACAGCTTGAAACTTCTACTCTGGAGTTGGGAACATCTGAGAAAACTGACAGAGCTCCTCCATTTCCAGACTGAGAGGAATTGAGGAATTGTGATTCTGAGATGTAAATGTGAGTCAGGTGGCCAAGGACATGGTATTTATGGGATACAAGAGACAATGAAACAGAAATGAATTTGCACTGAATTATCTCCAGGTGAGGATTTGTCATCTCAAAAGACAAAAAGACATTTTGACCAAGGTTTTCATTCACAAAAAAGGTTCTTGATAAGACTATCAAGCTGGGTACTCTTTTGTAAGATTTAGCATTTGCCTTGATATCAGATTGATTGAAGATTGAATCAGAAATGAACAATGCCAGACTTTCTGTTTTCAGCATGATTTGACACCCATACAAAATTGATCCAATAATTTCCAAGTGCAAGGGCCTTCTGTTTGACCCCTGGAACAGGGTGACATCATTTTCACATGTGAATCTTGTTGCTTTGATTGTGATCACCTGAAAGCTGCTTTCATTGTTGCTTGAGAAGTAAATTTTGTTTGTTCCAAAAAATGAACAATTGTTCACTGTCAGGTCATAAATATTTCCAGTGTAAATTGCGCTGTTTTCAAAGATCAAGTTGTCAAAACTGACATGTTCCTCATGATTTGCCTGTGCTGTAAAGAATGACACATTACAATTTGACAAGATGGACTTTGCATCTGGCTTGCCAAAGACAAAAAGACCAGTATCACATGTCAGCATCTCCACTGTGCTGGTTTGTTCCATGGTAACACAGACAATGCGCACTCCCTCTTCTGAAAACTGCAAACTCCTGCATGTTTCAGGTGAGTTTTCCTCAGAAGTCATGTTATGCTGACCAGGTGGAAAACGCAGTGAACAGTTTCCTGTACAAAAAAGACACCAGTTAGTTTTGAATCTTTGGACAAGACGCCACATCAGAAAAATATTTTTGTTGGTTTTCTTTCTCAGAAAGCTGAAGAGCTCTGAACTGGGTCACATTCATGTCAGTACCTTGGAAAAGCCGCTTTCCTGTTGCATCCACGCTGTCATTTCTGGTCATTGTCAGATTTCTCGCCTTCATCTCGTCACAGGGGTGAGCAGCAAACTTGTCAAGCAGCAGCTCTTCATTGTGGATACAGAAGGGAATTTCTGCCATGGTGCACTGGGTCAGATTCCACATGTGACAAGTGCATCCAAAATTAGCTTCATCAGTTCCTAATGGGCAATGAACAATGCCATCACAGTACCAGTCTACTGGGATACAAACTTCAAAGTCTTCAGAACATCTTTGCATGACAGCTGGATGCTGTGAAAGGGCACATGGTGAATCACACAAATCATCCGAGCCGTCTGCACAGTCATTCATTCCATCACATAATCCATCAACTGAAACACATTCTAAATCATTAGCACATTTGACTTGACCCCTGAGACAGGTCCAGGACTTGCAAAACTGTTGATCCTCGTCAGATGCATCTGTGCACTGTATCTTGTGATCGCAAATGCTTTCCTCACTGATGCACTGAACATCATTTTCACATTTCCATCTCCCTTCTGTGCAATTCCACATCTGGCAATTCTCTTCATCACTATGATCTGAACATTGACTTTCCCCATCACAAACCTCATCTTCTGGAACTCTTTGCAAAGCATTGTCACATATCCAATCACCAGAACAGCTTCTCTCATCACTGGAATCTTTACACTGCACTTCTTCATCACACACATGATGCTCTGGTACACATTGCAAGTTGTCAGAACATCTCCAGTACCCTGTAACACATTCCCATGATTCACACCCAGTTTCATCACTGCTGTCAAAACAGTCTGGAATACCATCACAGACAAAGGCCTCTTTCATACACCTCGATCCATCTTGACATTTCCAGTAGCCTGGCAAACAGTTCCATGACTCACAAACAAACTCATCACTCCCATCAGAGCAGTGTTCTCTGTGATCACAAACCCAAGCTTCTGGAATACACTTTGTTCCATCTTGACATTTCCAGAATCCTGTTGTGCAGTTCCATGATTCACACATGGCCCTCGTTTCATCACTCCTATCAGAGCAAGTGTTGTCACCATCACACACCCTTGATTTTGCAATGCAGTGTGACCCATCCTGACATGTCCAGGAGCCTGTTGTGCAGTTTGAAGACTCACATCCTTTTTCATCAGAACCATCTGAACAGTGAGTTGTCTTATCACAAACAAAAATATCAAGTTTGCACTCCAAACCATCATCACACTTTTGGTATGCTCCCTGGCAGTTCCATATCTCACATCTTGTTTCATCACTTTGATCAGTACAGTCGTGATACCCATTACAAATTCTCTCTTCTTGAATACACTTTGAACCGTCAGCACATTTCCAATATTCTGCTGAGCAGTTCCAAGACTCGCAATCCATTTCATCACTGTTATCCATGCAATTTTGATAATCATTGCAAACCTTGATTTCCTCAATACACTTCTGATTGTTTTGACATTTCCAAAATCCTGGTGGACATGTCCATGTCTCACATTCTGTCTCATCACTTTCATCAGGACAAATCATGAAACCATCACATACCTTTCCTTTGTGAATACATTTTGAACCATCAAGACATTTCCAATACCCTGAACACAAACAGTTCCATGCCTCACATTCTGACTCATCACTGCCATCAACACAGTCAGGGTAACCATTACAAACTTCAGATTCACTGACACACTTTTTTCCATCAGTACATTTCCAGTAGTCTTTTGTGCAGTTCCCTCGATTTCCTCTGCTTGCCCACCTGCATCTCATTGTGTCCAAAAAGCTCAAACCATCAACCTGACCATCATGCAGCAAGAGGAAAGCACCTGAAATGCAACAAGGTAACCTCATTCAAAAATTTGTTGTTTCAAAGAAAACTCGGTCAGTCTCTCAGCTTTTTGACACTTTGACACCAGATGAAAACTTGAACAGAAATGTTTACCTGATGTCAACAGCACAAGTTTTTCTAATGCTTGCATTCTTCAGTGTTTTGTTGGTGCCCAGGCCAGGATTCTGTTCTTGATTAGAAGTTATCTGGTTGATTAGTGTTACGCTCACATTTCTTTTGTGTTGTTGAATTGTATCTCCCATTCACTGACAAAATTACAAGCTGAAACCTTGGAGATTCAGTGCGTACCTGGCAATGAAGGAAGTCACCTGACTTAAGATGATGGGAGGTACACAAAGGTCCTTGCACCCGAAAAACAACCTCAAGGTGTCACCTTCCTCACCATGCAGTTCACCCTGTTCCAAAGAGAACTCATTCTAGTGCGTCTTGTTCCTACTGAAGAAGTCTTGGCAAGAAAATAGGCCAGCTGAAGTCTGGTGATGGCAGACATACCTCAAAACTTCAGGATTGCAGCGTGCAGCTGATCTTTCCTGAAGAGAACTCCTTCTCCCGTGTGCTTTGGATCAGGTAGAAATGCTGGTAATGATGGAAACCTGGAGATGATCAGGAACAAATAGTGTGTGTGATCCTCATAAATGTCTCTGCTTTAGGAACACGAAATACATTGATTTTCCACTAAAATATGCTAATATATTCAGGGTATCACAAAATGAGGCCATTATTGTGGTCCCATTGTTTGAGTTTTGTGAAATGTAAAGACCAAACTTTTCTCATCTTGATATCAAGTTGAGGATGTCATTAGCAATGTCCACAATACTCAACCAATTTTCATGCAGGGCAAGGTCCCATCCACCTGCATGGTTTCTGAATTTGAGACTGTGAGAATTCTTCTCTTTTTTGCAAGAAAGTTTTCCCATTCTATTTGTTGTGGTCATTTTTCTTTGTCAGGAGCCCCTGAACAATGCGAATGTGTGGGTGTTCGTTGAAGTCCAAAAATTCCCAGTGTTGAATCCCTTCTAGAAAGGTGGAAGTCAAGCCAAGCACACACACACGCACACACACGCACACACGGATGTTGTTTTCATACGACTCAAGAAAAGTCTACCAACCAGCCAGGACTGGAGAAGGTTAACGTGATCTGGATATTCTTTCAGACACAGATCCACAGATCCAGATGTCAAAGAACTTGAAGTCTTCAGATGGAGTCAGGCAATACCCGCTCAGCCTCTGTACCTCCTGACCTTCTGTACCTCCTGGCCTTCTGTACCTCCTGGCCGCCTGTACCTCCTGACCTTCTGTATCTCCTGGCCTTCTGTACCTCCTGGCCGCCTGTACCTCCTGGCCTTCTGTACCTCACTGAGATCTGACCAGCTTTTGTGCTCTGATACCATATCGCTATTCTTCAAATTTCGCTGCTGTCCAGCCAGTTCTCGCCTGAGTTGTTTTTGTGTCAGCCACACACCCCACCTCCAGTTGATCCGAATGAGGTCTGTTTGTGTTGTACAGGTCCACATGTTGACTTAGTGTGTGTGTGCGTGTGTGTATGCGTGTGTGTTATGAGCCAGGGCCAAAGATTTTTTCCCTCCAACAAATGATTGTGCATTTGGTCCTGCAGAACTTTCATTGATTCTCCCTGGTGCTCTCCTGTTACCAATTGATGAGTCCAAAACCCCTCAGGTGCGGATCCAGGGGCGCGCTTTCCCCAGCCCCCACCCCTTGGGCACGTGTTTGCACGCAATGCCCTATTTTTTTGCACAGCATGCAGGCAGGCATTATGAAGTCAAAGTCAGCCCCCTTGGGGTCCTCCCACGCAGACCTGGATCCACCCCTGGTACCACAGACAGGTTGGATCAGCTGCTGGCTCTGATCCCTTTTGCGTGCAAATTCACTTGCAAATGTTGTTGTTGCCTATTCCTGCATTGGCAAGCTATCCGTGTCACTGTCCTTGGAACCTGCAACACACTGGTATTGATCACAAGCCAAGGGAACGCCTTGCTGCGCTCGTCCCTGCATTGAGAGCGGCTATTTTCTCTCGGGCAAAACTCGAAAACAGAAAAACATCAGGAAGAATGGATCTTACTGTGGTGACAAAAGTGTGTGTGTGTGTGTGTGTGTGTGTGTGTGTGTTCACACAGAAAGTGTTTGTGAGTATGAATGTTATTGTGTTGATAATCTTGCACCAATGTTTTTTTTCCCAAAATACATTTTGAACAAATCCTTTTTATTGTCCTCTTGAAAACTGGCACATTCTGAGTACATTTTTCACATTTTAGACTGTTGACTCGACGATGGTAGTGTCCTTTGTGTTCCAAAAACATTGCCGACATCACGGAAATGTTCTCAAGAGAAACAACAAAGAAATCAAAAGTTGTAATCCACACTCAGTGTGTAGGGTGGAGGCTCTTCCAGCTCCTGTTGAAGCTTGGTAGGAAAAGGCTCCTCAGATACAGGGAGACTCTCAGCACCCACAGCTGGGCTGGCCTCCAGGTTCAACTCAGTGCTGCCCAAACTTTCAGCAGACTGATGTCTATCTGCTGCCGCTCCAAGGACAAATTGAAACCCACATCTGAAGTGAAAATCACAACAGCAGTAATACCAAGTCGAATTTGCCAGATGTGCTCCTCTACAGTTCACAACATGCAAAACGAAACAGGCACCTTTTCATGCAAACTAAAGTTGCCAACACAAACAAACAGACAGTCAGAATGCAGGATCCTACAGAAGTCAACACAAGCTTCCACTCAGTGTTGTGATGAGTCTGACTGCTGTTTCTGGTCAACTTTGAGGCTGGGTTGGAACCTACACAAATTTACAACTGGTCAAAATTGATATTCCAAAGATAAAAACCTGACAAAGGATCTGATGCAGAAACAAGAGCCAAGCTGATGCTGGAGTCTCACCTTGCAGCACACATTTTGGTGGATAGTTGTGAAACTTGCCATCAGGCTGACACTGAAGAGTTGCTGCTCCTTGGAGGTCATACCCAGCGTTACATTTGAAGGAAACCAGGGTGCCACACTGGACAGGTCCAAAAGATGGGATCCTCTGTCCGTACTCAATCCTGACAGGTTGTCTGCACCATATGACTGAAAACAAACACATGTTTTGCCTTCTTGGGTTCTGTGTGCAGCAAGAAACAACAAATCAAATACGACACAAGGCGCAACTGGTCTTACTGCTGCATTGTGGCACATCCACCCATTCTTGGCTGCCAGAGCAGTTTGCAAATCCCCCTCCAGAGTAGCATTTCTCACAGACATACTCCACCTGGAACCCAATAGGGTACTCCAGGTTGCCTCCCTCCACCTTGGCATGGTTCATGTGGGGAGGCGGGGGACAGAAACCTGCAAAAATAATTTCTGTTTTGTAAGATCACATACATTATTGCTGGAGTTAAATTCCCTGCTGACTGCAACAAGTTCTCTTACTGCAACTACCGAAAAATAGACATTCAGCACAAAAAGAGTGACCTGAACTGAACCAACCTGGTTCCACACAAATTGGCCTATGTTCACTGAATTGACCATTTCCCATGCACTGTAGACTTGGGGAGCCTTTCATGTTGAATCCAGGGTCACAGGAATATGTCACATTGGATCCACATGCAAAAGGACCAAGAACAGGGGATCTCTCTCCAAAAGTCAAAATACCTGGGTCCTCACAGAAAATCTCTGCAAATAAAGTGGCAACAGAGCAATCTCAAACAGATATGCATACAACTCAGAAACATTCACTGTGTCAATATGGTTTTGCCCAACAAGATTTCTTCATGAAACCTCTGCAGGGCTCTACTTGTGACCAGAGCCCAGATGGTAAACATGTGGAAACCCCTCCTCCTGAGTAACACTCAGGGCAGGTGAAGGTCACATTGGATCCTGTCTTGTAATGATCAGCAGGTGCTTCAGACATGAGAGTAAATTTCATTTGTGCTGGAGGATCACAACCATCTGAAATTAGTTAGTCACATATGGTGCAACACAACTAAAGAGGGTTGCTGAAAGCATCAAGAAAATATTTTGTATTTATTCTCCAAACCTGCACACTCCTTATCCAATTCATGCCAAGCAATCCCATGACATTTTTTGCCAGCTTTCCATGTTATGTTTCCTGCTCTCTCCTCCCTCTTTAGCCAGCACAGTGACCTGCAGTTTTGGTTCACAGTTACACACAGAAGAAGAGGCCTTGGTAGAAAAGCCAAACCACTGGGATGAATAGAGTCCAGAGTGATGTGGGTCATGTCCAGCATTCTCAATGACACAAGTCCCTTCAGCATGTCTCCCCTCAAATGAGGGATTGGGTTTGTGTTTATGCGCAGAATTCTCAACTTTGATAGACAATTGAATGTCCCAGTTTCAATGGTTGATATTCTTCCATTGCCAAGGCACAATTCTTTCAAATTGGTGAGCTGAATAAAGGTGTTGTTTTCCAGTTTGGTCAAAGAGTTCCTTCTCAGATCAAGATGTTGCAAGTTCTGCAGTCCATTGAAGGCTCCCAGTTCAATCTGATGCAAAGGGTTTCTGATAATGACCAGGCAATGGCAGCCTGTCAGGGGGAGAAACATATTCTTGTGCAATACTTCAATTCTGTTATCTGAAAGATCCAACCTCAACAGTTTCTTGAGACCATCAAAGGCTCCCTGCTTGATGTCTTTGATTTGATTCATTGACATGTCCAACAATATGCAATTTTCCAATTGAAGAAAAACTTGGGATGGAATTGTAGAAATTCTCCCATGGGACAGAAAGACTTTTTCTGCTTGAGTTGGAATGTCTGTTGGGATACTACTGAGGCTGGTTTGCTGGTACTCCTCACAGTTGTTCACACTGAACAACACAAATACTGCAAAGAAAACCAAACAAAGACAGTGACATTCAAGCATTTGAAAAGAAACTCTGGCCCAAAATAGACAAACAGTTCACACGTACAGAAAACAAACACTGGAAACAGCATCTTGTGGAAAATGTTGAAATTAATCTTTATGGGAAATTTCCTTCTTCAAACTGCAAGTCAAAAGGACCAATGCAGATCTTGTTGCAAACAAAGTTGTTGGTTATTCAAGCATGCATCGTGGGAACCGGACATTCAGTGTTTCTCACAGGGATTAAATTACTTGTCGACAGAAAACTTAATTGCTGTGGATCGTACACACTGAAAACAAACTGAGACAAGATGTGTGTGTGTGTGTGTGTGTGTGTGTGTCCGTTACTCTTGTGTATGTGTGTGTTTCTTGTCAACTGTGTCTTTGTGTACCTGGTTGTGTATGTGTGTTTGTTTTTTTTTTGTGCGTGTGTGGATCTATTTGTGACCTTTGATCTGTGGGTGTGTCTCCAGGAAACGTGTATGTGTTCCAATTTTGTGGGTGTAGGTGTAAATGTGTACTTGTGTGCTTGTGTACTTGGCTATTTCTGTGTGTTTCTTGTGTTTGTGTGGGTTTTTGTGTGTGAGTGTGTGTGTGCGTGTGTGTGCGTGTTGTTAATGCTGGCATTTTGTGTGTCTGTGTTTTGAGAAGGTGTTCGATCATTCCTCACTGGATCAATAGTGACACCGATTGGACACCTGACCACGCATTGGTGAGGCCATTTGCTGCACTAATGAGAACCTGACACCCCTGGGAACATCTAGAGGATCACACTGCATCTGACCAAGGAACTCAGGACACTTGTGGAACTGTGTATGTTGTGCCACTGTGTACAGTGAACAATACTGTCTTTGACCATCACTGAGGTACCTCAGCTGTATCCATGTTCATCTTTACCTCTGACTTGTGATTTCTGCCAATTTAGCAGTTGTGTTTCCTTTGTGCTTGCAGGTGCAAGTTAACCTCACTTGTGCAATAAACTCAGGGTGTATAGGCAGGGCATGTCCATTGGTCTGGCACCCTCAGGGTCAAACTTTTTTGCTGGTTGTTGACTTTGGATTGCAAAAGAGAATGAAGATTTTGCTGTTGGTACTGACATGTATGTTCTGCAACAGAACACTTTGTGGTTTTGGTGCTACCAAACCAAGTAGCTTTCCCTTTGGCTCTTGAATAGGCAAGATGTGTTCATACTTTATTTCCTTGCTTTTCTGTTTTCCTTCAGGTGTGAACATGTCAATTGCAATCCCTTTTTGGCCACACTACCATGGAGATTATGGGAAAATACCTGATGACCTTCAAGATACTCCCAGAGTGTCTCTGTCTTACAGGGGAATCACATCTCTTCCTGCCAACATCTTCAGCCACTTGCACTCATGCCAACACATGAACTTGGCATCAAACAAGATCAAAACCATAGAAACAGGAGGCTTCACTGGACTGGACAACCTGTTGACATTGGACATGTCAAGAAACAGACTGGAAACATTGAAAGCAAATATGTTTTTGGGCTTGAACTCTTGTACTTTCCTGGATCTTGATGGAAATCCCATCACTCAAGTTGAACAACATGTTTTCAATGGATTGACAAAACTGAGACACTTAAAAATGTGTGACACCAAACTGACCACCCTCATCAAAGGCATGTTTTCTCAGTTGACTTCATTGCTGGACTTAACTATTTGTAGAAGCCCAATTTCTGCAGTTGAAACAGGAACATTTGATGGTCTTTCAAGAGTCAGATATTTGGCCCTTTGGAAAATACAGATGAAACACATTCATAGTGGGATGTTTCGAGGACTGGTGTCTGCACACAAACTATTCATGCCCCATACACGCTACAGAACTATAGAAGCAAATGCCTTCAAGTATCTACCCAGGCCATTGATGCCACAAATACACATTGCCCAACCCTGTGCCACCATGTGCTGGCTGAAGAGAGAGGTCATGGCAGGAAACATCATGGTGGGGAGAAATATTTGTGGTGGAGACCCTGGTGCATGGGATGCTCTCGCTCTCAAATGCTCTTGTGAGTTTTGTGTACTTATTCCTACTTTGTAATTTTGCACAACCTTTGACTTTGTACTCAATTTGGTCACATTTTTTCAGACAAATGTGACCCCCCAAAATACTTAGAGCTTGCTGTCCTGTCTGGTGAAAATATGACAACTTATGAAGTAGGGTCCAGTGTGGCCTGCATTTGTCCAGACTGCCACATAGGAGGAGGGGTTTCAACTTGTTTGGCCTCAGGGCTCTGGTCCCCAGTGGAACATTGTACAGGTCAAGCTGCAACATGTTTTCCAAATCTTGCTGCAACTTTGGTGCCTTTTGTTGTTTACAACAGTTTGTGTTGTACCTGTTTGTTGGTATTGTTGTCCTGCTGATATCAACTGTTCTCCTCTGCAGAGGTTACCTGCCCTGATCCAGGGTTTCTGATCTTTGGTGAGAGGAAGCCAGCCTTTGGTCCATTCTCCTGTGGATCAAACATCACTTACACATGTGATGCTGGCTATGAAATGCATGGCCTACCTGTTCTGCAGTGCATGGAAAATGGAACACTGAGCACTGAAAAACCAAGCTGTGTCAAGCCAGGTAAAAACAAACATTATTTCTGTTAGAAATCACACATCTTGCAGAACATATTGAACGTTTTCTTGATATACTTCTCAGGATATTGCCCTCCCCCTCCTCACATTAACCATGCTGTTTTGTCTGCTGAGAACCTTGATTTTCCTACTGGATCCATAGCAACTTACATGTGTCATGAATGCTTCACTGGTGGAGGTGAAGCAATGTGTTCAGATTCAGGGTCCTGGGAGACCCTGCCAGTTTGCAAAGGTGACGTGTCTGAATCATCCATATTTTGGTGTTCTGTTTGTTTTGCCGCTTTGAAACTGCATGAGCTGTTCAACATTGGGCTTTTTTCAGAAATTCTGTGTCCCAATCTTGGCATCATAGAACATGGAGAAAAAGTTCCACGATCGGGTCCCCACAGATGTGGCAGTCAGGTCACTGTGGTTTGTGATGCTGGATTTGAGTTGGTGGGAGAGGCCATTCTGCGCTGCAAACCTGATGGAAATTTTCACACTGATGTCCCCATCTGTGCTCCAAAAGGTCAGTTCTCTTCTCACAAAGGGTTGGAAGAAGGATGTCAAGTGCAAAATTTTAAAATGGTCACAGGGCACTTCCCCTTGTCAAAAACTCTCTTTCAGATGTAGCTCAGAATTTGATGTCAACCAAACAAGAAAACGGGAGAGAGCACAGTTCAGAGTGGAAGTTTGTTCTGGTGTCATTGGGGTCAACACTGGTTACTGTTCTCATTCTCATACTGACTGGTGTCTTGTGCTTCAGAAGGTTTCATGTCCTTCTTACCTGTTCAACCAAAATATCATATTGATGCCACAGCTTTGGCTGTCTGCATTAGTTGTGTTTGTTCTTTGCAGATGTGGGCTCCAGTTGGCACGAAGAGAACAAACCATCCAAGAGGCAACAGAAGATCCAAGAAATCAGGAAACCAGTCTGGGAGTTGGGCAGGTTGACTGTAGCTGTCCTGGAGCAGAGGGAGGGAATATCAGTGTGTTTGAAAGCAAGGGAATGGGGCAACCAGAGGAGATGTGTAAGCCCCCACCCTATTCCCCACTCCCTGACTACTGATTCAGCTGTGAGATAATGCTGTGTCCTGATAACACTGTATTCAATGTACTAAGCTGTTGAATAAACACAAACAAAAGCTCATCCGTTGCTGAATGTTCTTCGCTTTTCAACGACGCTGGTTTGCCTCAGGTTTCAAGTTGAAAATTGTCCATTCGAAGATAAAAGATTCACCCTGCCGGAAGGATTTGCATTTTTGCCCAAACTGCCTCCCAGGACTTTTCCTTGTTGCCTCCCAAAGACAACTACATAATCTCTTCATATTTGTCATATCTCCTTGTGTTTCCCATTGATGCTGTGGTTCCTGAATCTTGCTCTCTCATGTCTGTTTGGCTCCAAAGGTCATGGCTATTGTTTGTTGATTCACATTGGGAACACTGGGGTTGGGATGAAAGCTTTGGGCACTTTGGGTGAACAAACATTTGGTTGTTGTTGTTGTTGGTTGCACATAAAGCACCTGGCAGATGTTTCTTGATTTTTGCCAATGGTGGTCATCATAAATCTCCATGGAGACAGATCATCATTAGATATTCACCAGGTGAGTTTTGATGAAGCTGAGGCACAAACATGACACTTGCAAACAAACAACATATGGTGCACAAAATACCCCTCTTCTTGACCCTCTAATACCTAGGAGGGTACCCAAAAATTCCCTGTGCTGTTGATGTTCTGGTTTGTTGTTCTGTTGGTGTTCTCTGAAATGTGTCAGTGTTTGACTGGTGCTGCAGAGGGATCATATTCCTGCAACTGTGCCAATGGTTTCACTGGGAAACATTGTGAATTGGACACAGATGAATGTGATCCCAACCCATGTCAACGCAAAAGCACATGTGCTGATGGCTTTCTTTCCTACACATGTGACTGCACTGAAGGCTCATCTGGTACAAACTGTGAGGAAATTAGTAAGTTTCAGTTTTGTCCAGGTTTGAGTAGATCTCTCATTCTGGCAGAGGTCACTTCACCTGCTGGAAAGAGACATGTTTTTGCAAAATGGTGGCCAATACAAAAACAGAGAAAAGGACAGCCCCTTAACTATACTCAGACAAACCTGTAGTGAAGAAAACTTCACACTTTGTGAAAGAAAACCAAAATGTGTTTGGAATAAGTCATCTTATTCCCATAATCAGCCAGCATTTGTTGACAAAGTTGCTGTATTTTCAGCCTGCCCTTACAGAGGTGTGTGGACATCAAATCCAAACTGGAGTCAGGAGGCACCACAAGTCTAAATAGACTGGGAAAACAAAGACTGCATGCAACTGTACCCCAATAGTGCTTTACCAACTGTACCTGGAATGTTAAGTGATTTCTTCTTCTCTTAGGAAGGATGCTACCTTTGAGAATGGCACAGATCTTTTGCACTCATATAAATGTTCTTTGTCCGATCACAATGATATATTTTTGCACAAACTGCTGCATTGTGTTTCCTTCTGCAGGTTGGACAGGCACTGAAAATGGACAAATCAAATGAGCAGTGGCTCAAGCTTGTCAATGTGAATATGCTCCAAACATTCTCCACCCCAGAAAGAGCCTCAAGTGGAACAATGGCTTTCTGGCTCAAAATCATAGATTGTCAGGCTGATGAAGGAATTATAACAAACTTTCAGACAAAGGATGGAGGGACTTCTGGCCTCAGGCTGACCTGTCCATCAGCTACAGAAATCAAGTATTGGAATATTCCTTCAAGGAGAATGACAATTCAGGCAGAATCATATTTTTATCAATTTTGAATTTTTGCTCCATGAAAAGTGAACTTCAATATTGTTTTTGTCAGATATGACAGTCACACAATTAGCCCATTTTATCATCTGACTACACCAGCACCAAGAGACACCTGGATTCACATTACTTGGGTTTGGTATGGGAAAGATGTTGGATTTGGAATTTTCCATGATGGCTCATTTGTTGGAAATAGCACACAGTATGCAACAGGAAGCCCTAGGACAACTGCCTATGGCAGGGAACTTCGTTTTGGAGAATCACATGTGGCCGGTGACCCCATTTTCTTTTCAAGTTTTGAGCTGGATGAATTGCTCATCTTTGAATCAGCTTTCACTACTGAAGAGGTGGCTCAACTTTACAACAGGCGATCTTTTTTTCTGATGGCTTGAATAGAATTGCTTCTGTTGATACCAAACAATCCAAAGAGTTGTTTGTTTTGATGTTGACAGTGAGAGGTGTGTGTGTTGTTTTCATCCATGAACTGAACCATGGTTTTATTTTCCTTTTCAGTTATGCTGGCCAATGTTCTTCAGATATCTGTTATGTGTAACTGACATCACATGCCAGAACATTGTTATGTACACTGGCTTCATTTTCTTCCCAAGAACATCACCATTATGGGCTGCGAAACAACTGAAACTGGCCAAACATGGAGTTGCTGAGTCTGAGTAACAAAGGCAGAACCACCTCCCCAGATGAACAAGATCAAATGGAATCTGGAAACCAACGTTTCAGATCAACCTGGAGACTGAAGTTGCAAATTGGGTCAGAACAGTACCAAATGTGCCCAACCACCAAATTGGAAATCAGAGTAAAAAGTACTGATTGAGGTCAGGCAAAATATCACTGAACCTCAATTGTGCACAGTGTTTCTTAAATGCAGGTGTAGGGCTTGAAGATTTCTTGTTGTGGGTATCAAGGTTTTCCCAAGTGTCATTGTCAAAAGTATTTTGTGTCAAAACAGTTTCACATGAAAATCTTATCTGAATTTAGGTGGAGGGTGTGTTTCTTGTCTTGTACAGTTGTGAGGTAGAAAGGTTTCAAACAAAATGGGAACATGTACATCTTTTGAAATTGAACTGAATGTGGATAATGTGTATTCCACCAAAAGCAGGACTGAATTTAGGTGGAGGGTCTGTTTATTGTCTTGGTAGCACTGCTGCAAATTCATCAACAGACTCAGTAATTGTCCAAATTTGTTCTAGTCGTTGTTATTTCTTCTGGAACAAAATCTGAACTACGCATTTTCCTGTATCTTGACCTGAAACTTGATTGAAGTTTGGGTGGGGGGTTTGTTTTGGTCTTGCATTGTGTCAAAATTGTGTCATGTCTTCAACAAATTATTTTCAAAAATTACTTGGTTCAAAGCAGTTTGACCAATTTTTGGTGTTGAATGCAGATCTGATTGAAGGTGAAGGGTTTGCAGACCTATGTGGTCATCTTGAGGGAAAATATGTAAAACAGGAACAGGTTTGTTCCCATACTATGTATGTTAAAATCTTCTGCTCTTCTGAACAATCCACCAGAACAGTTGGGCGACACTTGATGAAAACCTGCATCATGTTTTGCAATATTTTGTGAAGCTGTGTAAAATTCAGAGACCCATGAACAGGACTTTGGTTTGCTGTTGATCTAGAATTTGTATTGGAACCTGTCATGTCACTTCCTACAAAGCACAAATGTTCTTTTGAAGGCAAAAATAAATCTGGGAATTTCAACATGGGTTTGTTTTTCTTGACTTGTACAGAATAGCTCCGAACACAGCCTCTGAGCTGGTCCCAAGAACAATTCTGACAGTTTCACATAAGTTTCAAACCCCCAAAAGGAAATCTGTGTAGCGGAATCAGAGATTCAGAAAAAGAGTCTCTCTGGCCCTTCAACCAGGAAACCCTCTCCAGTGAGGTCCAAAGCTGATCAGGTACTTTTGGAGGGTCTGAAAATTTCAAGATTTTTGCAGCATCCTCCTCTCCTCCTCAAACAATAAAAATAACTTCAAGCAAGCAAGCGTTTGGCATTTATTTGTTTTTGAAAACTAGTCTGGCCTGACATCAGAAAAATTTCACTTGAAATTTGTCTTGTGCATCAATGGCTGGTACTTGACTGTTGTTTGTTCTCATGTTCAGCTGAAGCTCTTCATGATACTGTGACTGTACACAACACATCAGGGTAGATTTAACCACCCCCTTCACATAATCACAGGACTTTCAGAAAGATAGAAAATAAACCACAATCTCTGTGAATCACACCGCTTGGCAATGTTGCTATTGAACGTGTTGGAGTTGAGAACAGAGTAAAGGATATGAGATTGAATGAAACCAAATGACAGAAAGAAGGAGGATCTTGTCTTCTGAAGTAGTGAACTGGACGTACAAACCCAAGGCTGGGAGCCACACAAAGTTCTGTGTTTGTGGTGTTGAAGGGGACACACCAGGCACCAAGTGAAGCAACAGTAGGATTGTGCAACATTTTCCCTCCTGCTTCAACCATGACTCTCTCATAAACACTGTTTTTCCTGGCTACTGCAATCTGTTGACAAAAGAGTTCAGAAAAATGATTCACATGAAAATCAGTTGGGATCAACGGCCAGATTGCTGTTTTTCTGTAGGTTTGGTTTTGCCTCATAAGAATTTCTGAATGTTGCTGAAAACAAGCGGGTCTACCTACTTCTGTTTCTTGTCTTCTCCAAACCATCATACACTTGCACAACAAAAATGTAGGAAATTAAAATGATCACAAAAATACTGTCCAATCTGTTCAAGAAAACCAACAGCTGCTCTGTTGGTGTGTTTGTTTCAATAACCACTCCCAACTGAAGGTAAACAGATTTGATACAATTTGTAACACAAGCAACACACAGCAATGAAAGGGACAATGCTTCAGCTCTGTTGCTGTAAATATGTACAAAAGGGTAAATCAATATGTGATGTACCAGGGCAAATACACTGGTTATTGTGCAAAAGACAAGTCTGTACATGTTGTTTTGTATCAAATAGAAACTGCAAAAGATCAATTTTCGAATTTCAATCACACTTTCCCAGTAGGAATATTTTTCTTTGTAGACACCTTGGAAAGTGTCCAACAGGACTTGGGCCTCTTGTGAAATGCAAGTAACGCTTTGTCTTGTTGATGTGCTGGTCGTGGGTCTTTGTGCTACTGATGGGGACCACACGTGCTTTTTATGCATTCTAGGAAGCAACAAATGGTGCAAAATCCAAAACATAATCAGAGGAAAAGGGAAAAAACAAGCCAACATTACTTGGACAGGACTGAGAGTACCAGCTCTCAGAAGAGGACCTGCAATGGGAGAAATAAAAACAAAAGGTACTGTGTAAAGAACTGCAAAAAGGATTACAATTTTCTGAAGTGTTGAATAACATTCAATTTCTGCATCATATCTCCAAAAAGTTTGATCTCCAATGCTGATGCATGACAAGAGTAAAAATGTGGCTCCAGCAATCCCACTGTAACTATATTTGGCCACCTCCACAAAGCCTTCCAACAGTTTACATTTGAACTGTTTGAACAAACTTGAACATTTGCATGTCAGTGATGCAGTCACAGAAAACAACACACACCACACCAGAAACACCAAAAGTGTGAAGACGGGTCTGGACAAAGTTTTCATTGTGAGATCAATTCCTGAAAATGGACACAGTTCAAAATGAAGAATATCTTGCACATTGAAATCAAGATATTTCAAGAAATATTTCTCAATGCTGTTCAATGATGGCACAAGTTGTCCATTGGAATTTTGAAACTGTACTTGCACATTGAGAAGGCTTGTAATATTGCTAAAATAGATAAGAATATCAAGATAGGCACTGTCACCACTAACAGAAGATTTTGTGGCTGCATTCTCTTCAATCTCCTGTGAAAGCCTTTTGGAACAAAGTTTGCACCTTTTGAGTGTATTCAAGAATATTGTTGAGACATTCCCTCTGAACATGTACCACATCAGATAAGTTACTGCCAAAAATAAAGCAAGTGGCCACACCCACCAGTCATTACACATTTCATTTGCAACACAAAGTGTAGACATGAGAGATTCTGTAAAACCTGTTTCACAAACACCACACAGTTGACCTGTCCTGTGTGGAGCACACACAGCAAATGTATCACAAGGAACATCAATATTGTTACAGCAGTACTGAGGTGGACATGATAAAAAGAACATGAGGTCCCCTTTCTTGTATCCCCAATAGTTTGGGAGAGCTTTGATGTGACCATCAGAACAATCTCCACCAAAAGGACAGGGTTGACAGGGGCTCTTTAGATGGAAATAGTGCTGGAAAAGTTTGTTTGTGGATCCAGATACTTCATTTTTAAAAGTTATTTGCAGACTGCCATTGCCAGCTGCAAAAGGCTTTGAACTGCAATGTGAACAATATGCACAAAACGACAACAAAGCAGTGTGGTTGATATTCCCTGGCAAATGCGTGGTGACATCACCTGAAATAGTGATTGAGTTTGCAGACACAATGAGATCGGAATTGTGACAGAACAAATACACATTATCCATCAAATATGGTCCCCCAGCTTCTAAAAATATACCAGGCATAGAAAAATCATCATTCTGAAACAGATACAGACATTTTATGTTCTTAAATCTTGAGAAGGTCACAACAAAAATAAAGTCTGCAGAAACATTTTCACAACAGAGAAATGTTGTGTTTTGAATTTCTAATTCTGTGTCCAGTGTTTGTTGGGAAGTTTGGAACAGTGACCCACCATCTGCTGCTGTGTTATGTTCAAATACACATTCACTTATTTCTATCTTTCCTTTCACACTGAGCTCTTTTTCCCTCTTGATGTGAACATAGCATGCTCCTCCATAACTATTCACACCAGAAGCCTTGTTTCTGAAAAACTGAGTCTGTGTAATGTGAACCATTGATGATTCATACAAATACAAAGCCAATGCACCTCCATATGTGCTTGAAGTGTTGTTTTCCCACTTGCATTCCTTGACATAGATAATTGCTCTGCCTGGGGATGTTTTTGCAGAATACAAGAACCCCCCTCCAGTGTGATCAGACCCTTCCGCCAGTGCAAGATTTTGAGTGAAGTTGGTGTTTGACAGGTTGACCATCAGTATTGTTCTATTCATTGAACAATCAGTCAGAATACCAACTGCTGATCCACCCTTTGTGACAATGTTGCCCAAAAAATTGGACAGAGAAATTTCTATCACAGCAGTTGCCCGCACAGAAGGACACCCACCTGAAATCGAAATGGCCCCTCCAACTGATCCGGTGTTGTTGGAGAAAGTGCTTTCCATCACATGTATGGTGAGAGATGAGAATTTTTCCGCTTCAATGACAATTGAGCCCGCTTTTGTCCCAATGTTGTCTGAAAACTTGTTTCTAATCAGAGCAACATCAAGGGAGGATTGATGCCCAAAAATATACAGTGAACCTGCAGATGGCAGATTGCCAGATGGGTTTTCTCCAAACTCACTGTCTGTCAGAATGAGAACGAGAGAATACGAACACCCACCAATCAAAAGAGTTCCTGCGGACCCTTCGGTTCCGAGTGAGATGTTTATCCTGTTGGCCCAAAATGTGTTGTTCTCAAAAATAACATATGTATGGTGAGCACCCTTGATGTTGACAGCCCCTGCAACCTCCCCTGTATTCTCATGAATCACACTGCTGCTCACACTGAGGTGAACTGTGGTGAGAGAAGGCTCAGGGACACAAATGCACCCTGCACATTGACCAACATTGTGGTGAAACTCACCAGTTGAGATACTGATGTTTTGAAGGCAGTGGGGTCCTACTTTAAAGAAAATTGATCCTGCAGAAGATTCCCCAAGTGTTCCTTTGCCTTTGTTTCCATCAAACTGGCTGTTATTCACATTGAGGACCACAGAGTATTTGCCAAAAACAAAGAGAGAGCCTGCATCCATTCCTGTGTTCTCACGGAACTTGCTGTTTGTCACACTGATGATAAGAAAGGAATTGATCAACCCCTTGCCACAGACAGACCCACCTGTATTTCCAAAGACAGTGCTGATGATATCAAGAGGAGAATCATGCCCAGAAATGTGAAGAGATCCTGAGGACCTTGTACCTGCTCCTGTGTTTTTGAAAAAGTCAGTGCTGGCTACAACAATATCCAGGACTGAGTAAATCCCCTGAATAAACACAACCCCTGCATTTCCTCCTGTGTTTCCATGAAACTCACAAGTGATCACACTCAAGTCAAACTTCTTCTCAGATCCTGAGAAGGACAAAGAACCAGCAGATCCTCCAAAATTTTTGTGAAAGATGCTATCAGTCACCTTCACTGAAGCCTCTACACCACTGAGGCTCACAGCTCCTGCTTTGTCACCATGATTTTGCACAAAGCTGCAATTTGACACAAACATCTTCTGAAATTGAAATGACTCTTTCCCATCACAATTCTGAACTGCAATTGGTGACAAAGTGACTCTGTTTTGCATGAACATGGTGTTTTCAATGAACAGTTGAAAGACAGCACTTGTCTTGTGTGAACATGATGACTCAACAAAGAGAAAAGCCAAAGAATGTGTGTTGTTTGTGACTGAACAATTTTGAATGTTGATCACTGAGAAAGAATGGTTTCCTGGGTGCCCAGGATTTAAAACTTTCACAAAACTAGAAACTGCTGCATGAGAGACTGAGGAATCTTGAAGGTTGAAAGACAAACAAAGGCAGTGCAGAAGTTCAATTTGTGTTTCCTCTTGAATCAAGCTGTATTCTCTGTCCAAACTCTCTGAGAAAGAACAAGACTTGCAGTGAAAGAAACAAGACAATTTTGAGGATGCATCAGCTGATAATTGCAAGTCAATAAAGTCCACATTTTCTGCAGACAACTCCATCTGGCCAAGAAAATTTACTGCCAGGCCAACAATTACAATGTTGTGAAATTTTAATTTTTTGTACTGTTGTTCTTTCATCTTGCCATCTGTGTGACAGAGCAAACTGATTGTATCAGTATTGGTTGTTTCAGAGCTCAGGAACTTTTGGAAAATATTGCACCCTCTGTCATCAGCAAATTCTAGCTGAGATTTCTGCATCATATTTCTTCCTGAGACTGTCACAAAGCAATCATAGCTGCTGTTGCTAATCGTTTGAACACAGGGTTCTTTGTGTGTAAAATATTTTTGATATTCTATTTCTATTTCTAAAAGTACTTCAGAGACACATGCATTGTCAATAATGTAGCCCATTGTTTTACAACTGGCTTTGTTTTGTAAACATTGGAAATCATCTGTCCCATCCATTGCTACTATGTAGTGCTTAGTAATGATGTCATTTTGCACTGTACCTGTTCAAGTGTGAAAGAAACACACAAGTGAAAAATTCCACTGAAAATATATCACAAGGAACATTCCTTATGCACACACAATAAGGGGACTCACACAATTATTCTTTCTTGGTTTGTGATGGTTATGTTTGTGTTTGGTTCTTTGTATTTTTTGTGTGTGTTCAGAAAAAATGGGGGAAAATGCACAATACACAGTCTCAAGGTGAAACACTCAAGTCTCCCTATCATTGATGCACTCACCAATCACGCAGCAACCCAGGAGAAGCAAGATGCTGTGCTGGGGTGAGTCCATGGGCTTGAACCTCAAGAAAAAAGACTCACAACTGCCAGCTGCACAAAATTCCCTTCAACAGTTTTCAACCCCTTGTGAACAGTTATGTGCAACTTTTGTCCACTCATGAATCTCTGCAAAAATGCGTGCCAGACATTCTTTTGTTGCCTCAAGAGTATTCAGGAGACAGAATGCAATTATCCTTTTGCCTGATGCTATAACCACATGGTGCTGCAAGCTCTCCATTTCCTGTGTGCATTTACTTTATTTGCATTTTGGCAGCAGGGGCATTTGGTTTGAAAGACACATTGATCATTTTGACAACAGCTTCTGTTGTTGATACTGTTGTTTCAGTTTGTCAAACAATGAATGTGTATCAAAACAAAAGGGGGCGTTTGTCTCAAAAGTTTTTGATCATGAAGACAAAAGGGATGTGGCCTGTCAGTGGCAGCGCGTCATTTGTGATCTGACCTGTTTGTGCGTGTGTGTGTGTGGTGTGTACAGGTGGGTGTGCGGCTGTGTGCGATCGCCCTGTCAGTTATTGTGTGCGTGCATCATCTGTGTCTCCTGCTGTCCGTGTCTTTGTGTGAGTGAGAGAGAGGGAAAGAGAGAGAGAGAGAGAGAGAGAGAGAGAGAGAGAGTGTGTGTGTGTGTGTGTGTGTGTGTGAGAGAGAGAGAGAGAGAGAGAGAGAGTGTGTGTGTGTGTGTGTGTGAGAGAGAGAGAGAGAGAGAGAGAGTGAGTGTGTGTGTATGTCAGTGTGTGAGTGTTGTCCCTGTGTGTGCGTGTGTTTATGCCCCTGTGTGCTAGCGTGTGTCTGTGTCTGCGTGTCTGAGTGCTGTCCTTGGTCTTGCGTGTGTCTGTGTGTGCGTGCGTGAGTGCGTGTGGCCAATAAGTTTGTCACTTTCTTGTTTGTTTGACACCTGAGTCTGTGGCACATGCTCTGATGCACACAGACCCTGTCAAACCTTGATTGTGCGAAGTCCCTTTTGGGCGAAGCACCATGTATATGGTGCAGTATATGGCAGCTGGACTGAAATGTCCCCTGCCCCCCTTCCCCGTGGGACCCCTCCCCCCTGTGGGAACCCCCTCCCCCCAATGGGCCCCCCTCCCCCACTGGAGGCGGAACCCCCATGCCAGAGGCAGGATCCCCCTGTGGACAGCATGACTGGTGGAAGACAAGGAGGACAAGGAAGAATTGATGAACAAGGAAGAGTTGACGAGATCATCAGCGCCGCAAGGGACTTCGCACTGCAGTTGCCTTGAGCACTGCTTCTTGTTCTTTTTGTCATTCTGCAACTATTGTCAGTGCAAAGTTTCGTGACCGAGACCCTTTTCTCACCCCAAATTGCACTCCGCTATTATGTCCCACACAGACAGATAAACTCACAAGTTTGGTTCCAGGCCTTTATTGTGCATGCTTTACCTTTCAACACTCAACTCTGATCTATTATGAATCCAAACCTGAGCATCATTTCTGGAATAATCAGGAATGCTGTTTTCACTTCTGGTGCATCTGAACTCAGATGCCAGGTGGACCTCAAAAATTGTTGCCATTCAGACACAAGTCAACAGTTCAAACTTGCCATTCAAGGCAAGAGAGTGACAATGGGGAGGGAGCAAAGTGCAAAGAAAGTGAAGAGATCTTGAGGAGAGCACCACTCACAGGAAAAAGTGGTGATGGAGCTCAGCAAAAATTTGCCTCCAAACAAAACAATTCCTGTCCTCAAAATTTGATTTTGCATACGCATTGTTTGGAATGGTCCACAATACTGTTTGGTGTTTCAACTGTCAATTTCACTGAGGCAGAAACTTCAGACATAAACAAAGGAGGCATCGTCACAACAGAAAATGTTTACTTGTCTGAGAAAGGAGAAAGGCAACTGAAGTTGTGTTTGGGGATATTGTTTGTGAACCAGATCCAGCAAAATGTTCATGCAAGCAGGGTTGGTAACTTTGTGTCTTCGTTGTCCCCATTTTGTGTGTTTTTCATCTACACAGTCTCATTTGGTTCTGTCATGTTGTTTAGAGAAGTGGTGCTGGGCCCTGTGTGCTGCTCATGCTCTTTGGGCCTCACTGCAATCACATTGGTCTTCTTCCTCTTGGAGTGGGCAATGCACTTCACCAACAGATAATCCAACAACTCACAGAGGGTGAGGACTGAGGCTCCCAGCAGGAGACCCATGAATCCACCAACTTCACCCAACAGACTGGCCCATTCAAAGGCTGGATTTTGCTCAATGATCTCCTTGCTCAGAGTTGGATAGTAAATGTCAACTTTCAGAAAATTATCCCTGTGGAAAAATAAACATATTCTTTCCAACAAATCTGTTTTTGAATTAGTGGACCAGAAACAGTACATCTAGAAAATCAAATTCAGAGGAGACAAACCCTTCACTCACATGAAATAAGAAGCATCTGTTTGTGTCTGTGCTGTGAACAGCTTTAAAAGTGAATCTACACGGTCCACATCCTGAACTACAATTTCCATTTTGTCAACCAATCTTCTCAAAATGTCAATTATGTCAGAAAACCATAGGAAATAGTTTTCCACAAGATAATTTAAGTTGTCAGCCATGGTTTCTCTTGTGAGGGTGATTGAAGTGTTCTGCTTCTGGAGTTCTGCCATCAACCCCAACTCCATCATTCTCTCCCATCCTAAGGCCAAAATAGGTTTGATCATCAACTGCTCAAAAGCCTGAGTGAGGCAGATTCTTCCTGCATCAGCTTCTCCTTGAAAATCATTGTCAAAACCAAGGATTTTTGGATAAGAAGACCTTATCAATTGGACATAGTTTTTGAAGTCCTCACTCAGAAATGTGTTTGTTAGTGACCACTTGGTTGCATTATTTTTCAAATATTTTTCTGCATTCTCAGCAGCAACATTTGCCACATCTACATCCCTCATAAGATCTGTCAAAAGTTTGTCTATCCACAAGCCAAATGTCTTGGCCTTGTGAAAGATATCTTTGCATGATTTGTAATTTTCCCTGCCCAAAAGCAGGTCATACTTGACTTCCTTCACAAACTGTATTGCCCAGCTGCACTTTTGGTTCCAAAGCCCTTTCCAGTTGTCTGCATTTATGCTCAGGGCATTTTGCTGGTGAAAGATGTGCACCAGCTCCTGTGATGCCTGCACACTTTTTGCCACATCCTGTGAGATAGCAATCTCTTCCAACAAATCAAACACTCTCAACACATTGTCTGTTGCATTCAAAGCCTCCACTATGATGTGCAAACAATCATCCCTTCTCTGACTTTGTTCTGAATCATGCATGAAGTTGAAGTGCAGAGTCAAACCTTCTCTCAGCGTCTGAACAGCTGGTTCTATTTGAGACAATGTTTCACCCAAAACACTGAGGGCCATTTTGAGTCCTTCATGTGTGATTATACAGTAGAAACTCATTGGGGAGCAGAACTTGATCAGCTGGGTGGTCTCACATGTGTCCACAGGGTCACATGCAGCCAGCATTTGTAGCTCAGTTTGGTTTTGAAAGAGAAGAGGAACTGAGTCTCCCAGCAGTGGAAATGAAGCTGTAAAAACATCCACCAGGTCAATCAAACGAAATATCTGCTTATCATCTCCCTGCAACAGTGCACAAAATATTGTTCTTGAACTGAACAGTTGGTTTTCAAGTTTCGTCTTGTCTGCAAAGCAGATTTTGCTTTTTTCAACAGGAACTGTTGTCCCTGTTGACAACTGTTGAATGTTTGGCAATATTATTGTGGGTTAAGAGAAGGAAAAATGGTCTTTTTGAAGGCAAGAGAGAGAATGACAGTGTTCTTCTCTGACCTTGATGATCTCCCCCAGTTGATTGATGCCTGTTAGCCTGTCCCCTGCATCAGAACTCTGCTGCAGTAGGGAGCTGTAGTTCCCCACAGTCTCTATGAACTTCTCCAGAGCCAACTTGTCCTGGACAACATACAATTCTCTGTTTCTGTGTGAGGCTTCTATGGCCTCCACCAGTTTCCTCTGCAGGGAAAAGGGGAGGAAATTCATCAGCCAAACACGCAGGACATTGTGTCTTTCTGTCCTGGATGGATAAACAAGGAAGACTTTCTCACAACGAAATTGGACCCACTTGTAGTCTGCTTTCTTTCTCATGGTCAGTAAAGATGTACTTCTTGACATTTTCAGGGTCAATTTCTGAATATGATAAGCTGGGCCTGTAAGTGACCCTTTTGCAAACTTGTTTGCATTTGCAGCTAGAATCCTCATGATGCTCAATTTCTAAAACAAAGTATTTCTGCTCATGTCAGGTGGAAATTTGGATGTCGGAAAAGTTCTGCATTTGGGAAACATTTGATATGTTGGACACACACAAGCTGCTCACCAGATAATTTCCTCATGCACATGAAGGTGGACTTTATGCTGCATTCATTTTCAAAATCTGCAATGCATAAAGAAGTAGATTGGGTCTGTGTGCTCACTGAAAACACACAGAACAGTGGATCTGCACCAAAACAGAACCAAATGAATTGCCTGAAGAGTTCTGATTGGATAATGTTGTGGGAAGGTGACATCCACAAGTGTCACGATGCAGCTTGGTGAGACACTTCCGCCGACACCGGTGCACCTCTTCCAGATGTGTGTCTTCACAATCTCCATAGGGGGAAGGTAACTCAACAACCTGAAATTACTTGCTTCCAAGGAAAATGGACAATCACAAATGAGGAAAGGGGCATATTTTTTCAGTTTACACTCACCTCAATTGGCTGCACCTCAACAAGGATGTGTTGTCCTGGAGCCACAGCAAATCCCTGGTTACTCATGCTAATCACATCCAGAGGTTCATGCAGGAAAATCTGGGTAGGGCCAGAAAATTATTTCAGTATTTTACAAGAAACAACAGCTGTTGACTGACTGTCACCACCTTACCTTCAAACCAAAATCAATTTGGGATCCTATGGTGTATTCCTCTTTCTCAACATTCAGCAAAAGACTCAGTGCATTGTTAGACCCTGCCAAAATATAGTTCAAAAGTTTGAACCACATTTTGCCAATTTCAGAGGAAAGGTTCCCAGGAATTGCACCAGAAACATCTGTACTACCAGGTTGTGTGAGCCTGAGTGTTGGATTTTCAAAATTAAATGAATAACAAATTCCCAACTCAGTCATTGGTGTTGCAAAGTCTTGGCTGATGTTGCATGGCTTCCTCCTCCAAATACATCTGAAAAACACACTATCTGTGAGTGTGGTAGGAAAATTCAACTCTCAAGCAAATATCCCTTCTGAGAGAGTTTCATACTTGTCAAATAAGTCTTCTTTCTGATGTGCTCCTTCACTCATAAAATTTATTGTGTCAATTTGCAGATTATCATTTCCATCCAAAAATGTTCCTGCAATGATATAGGCGAGATCCTTTCAGAAGGTACATTTCTCAAAGGTAGGAACTTTTACAGTGGAGAGGGAAAACCTGGTGGACTCTGAAGAATACTACCATTCGCTTGAACACTGGCATAGAAATCATTCAATGGTTCAAATATGTTCCACTTCACCACTGAAGTCAATCTGAAAGTTGCACAAACTAAGAACATAACATTTCAGTGTAATGTCCACTCAATTTGACATTTCACAAAGGAATAATTGGACTCACCTGAATGAGTTTTGATTACAAATTGTAACTGTTGGAAAATCCAAGTCTGGGGGATAAACAACTTGAACATTGACATTCGTTTTGTACTGGAAAAACACGGCAATCCTGTTGGCAACTTGCCCAATGAAAAATGAGAAAGATAATATCACTGCTCCAAACCACAAAATCCTGTCACAAAACAATAAAATACACAAAGATCTTGGACATTTTTCACAACTGCCAAACAGCTTTCAGAAAAAGAAACCTTGAAAATCACACAGAAAACACTCACCTCCTGACCCTTATGCCTTCAAAAATATATTTAACTCCATGAATTGTTGTATTCTGCACGAATTCACCCCAAGTCAAACTGCTGTCCTCAGGGTTATTTTCTGTGCCCTTCTCAGGGTCTTTCTCCATCTCACCTCTTCATGAACAAAAAGATTTCAACCATCAAAGCAGAATTTGTTCTGCATTTTTGCCCTGTGCAGTCGCAAACATGAACTGGTGTCAAAATTTACAAAAGACCTGTTGCCACAAATAACATATTCTGAATTTGTTTTCAGCAGCAGGCAAGAATTTTGGATAAACATCCTTCATGCCCAATTAATATATGCTTCCTGAATTTGCAGTCACACAGGGACACACCAGGTTTTCTCAAGTCCATGCAATACACTGTTTGTCTTCACAAAGCTGGTTGTGGAAAGTTAAAACTTTTTGAAAAGTCAACTGCAGTAATGACACCAACAATCATTATTTTACAAACTTTGTTGACGAAAGCTCAACTTTGGGATAAGAACACATCATTTCCTTTGCATTATGATTCTGTGTTTTGCAGGGCTGTGCCATACTGAAGGGAAGTTTTGCACCTGCTCCTTCCCAAGACAGGGAACTTGGCTTCACAGCAACGTTTTGTTTGATAGTCTGTGTACATACATTTATGAAGAGCAATCCAAGAAGGGTTTTTCACACTAGAGATGGTTAAAGTTCAACAAATATCACCAGATGGTGGCTTGGTTTGACAAATGGACCTCAATGATTTGGACCTCATCATCCAGACTCCATCAGCCACCCCCATCAGTCAGACCCTCCACCAGTTTGGACCTGAGTTTGACCTCATCCTGAGTTCACGTTCAGTCCCATTTTCTTCAGAACCCACCAGTAATGACAAGACACAACTGGACAAGTGCTGTGCACATTGAAATAGATCCAAGAAAAATTGAAAATGAACAATCTGCAGGACCACACGCAATTCTTGCACCTGTCTTTGGGTGCAATTTTCATGGTATTTCTTTGTAGTCTCACAAAGGCAGCATCAAGTTTCTTTTCTCCTTGTGTATACTTTCACTGAAATTTTTTTGTCAAAAGCTTCTGATGCTGCAACTGTTGCCCTTTGTTGTTGTTGACAGAATTAAACGGATTGGTGAGCAGATGCTCTGCTCTTCACTGACAACTACTGCAGCTGAGAAATTTGTCATGGGCCAGGAGACTGGAGGACAAGTCCGAAGAAAAGTCTTTTTTTTCATTGGAAAAATGTGTCTTTGTTGCTCAGTTCACAGCTGATGTATCACGGATGTTCAACGCACGCTTGGAGAAGAAAACCTGAAGGGAAATTGTGCGATTTCGCAAAGGAGCAACTCCCCCCTCCCCCGTCCTTTCCTTTTCGTTCCGAACACTCTCACAGAATAAATTCACTTCCTGGTTTGAGTCGAGGCACCATTTATGCACATGCACATTTTTTTTACAATGTTGTCAGACCTCCGACGACGCTGACTTCCCCGAATCCAAACCCTGGATCTACCGTGGCCACTGTCAGCATGACGTGCTGTTTAGTCGCTGTCTGCGCGGCGCGGTGCCGCTTAGCTGAGCGAAACCGAGGCTCTCGAGGCGCGTAGGAAAATGGCGCGGTCTATGCAAAGTTGTTAAACTGAGTCAACAAGCGCAAAAAGCGGCCCTTTTCTGACTAAAACTGGATTGAATTGAGGGGAAAACGTTTATTAAGTGAGGCAGTTGAAGGACGCGAGCGCTGGAAGTGGTGGATGCCCTGGATGCAGCGGGAAACGCCATTTTGCACGGACTTGCAAACTTCACACCGAAGGAAGATTTGGATCAGGGTCATTTGGCTGCAAAACCAGGGCGAGAAGAGAAAGGTTGAAGCTTCTGCGAATTCCTGAAGGGTCAGTTCAAAGGATTGGGGCAAAGATTGCGGTTTTGTTTTTACATTGATTTATCTTGTCGGTTTTGGTTTGTTTTCTTGGTCGGTGCGTGCAGTGTGTGTGCGTGTGGTGTATGGGTGTGGTGTATGTCTTCTCGGGCCTCAGATGAAGCCAATGCTGGCGAGAAAAGTTCCAGAGAAAAGGCAATTGGACAGGGCAGTTTCGAGGTCGAACACTGACCTGTTGTGGTCAAGATAGATCTAGATCTGGACATCTATCTGACCTTCAGTTTTTTTCGCCAGCATTGGCTTCACCCTGTTATACGAGGTAATGATACAAAGTGAGGTTTGACATGGTCAGCGGAAAGTGACTCAGCGACATAAACATTGCAGTGAAAAGTGCGACCGGTTTGGCCCCATTAAATGAGCATGAAGAACCTCACTTTGTATCCTTACCTCGTATCTGTCAAGGTCCCAAGGCCATTTCTTTGCTCTCCACACTGATCAGCGGCAGATCCAGGGGCCGTTCGTTCTCGTGCTCCGAGCGACTTGGAACCCGAAATTTTAAAAAGGAAAGCAGTCCAGCTCTGACTCCAGATCACACACACCTGCGCACACACAAAGATCTGCACACACGCAAATACACACCCTGCACACACACACACACAGCGAATCGTAAGAGTTCACTCACCAGACACCAGCAGGGAAACAAAACAGTCCCTGCAAGATTCGGCCTGTTTGGGTGTACGAGCTGCTGGCTGTCCGTCCTGTACGTTCAACATGTCCATCAGAAGAAAAGAAAGCTCTCTTGCCCTGTCTGCACAATGTTCAGGTCCTTCCCGTTCAGTGTTGGCAGCAAGCCAGAAAAAAAAACAAAAACTGTCCTGTACGTGCAGTGGTCATTGTGTGGTGAACATTATCTATGCGATCCAGTCAGAAGATCGACGACTGACTGGTAAAAGGGGTTCGATTTGCTTGATTGATTTCAAGGCAAAGCACTTGGGTCAAGACTCGGTACTGGCTGACCAAGTCAAGACACGTCTCCAGTGACCGACGTCCAGCTGGTGAAATCGTTCGTGCCCCAGTTTGTGTCCTGGATCAGTGTCACTACTTTTCTCACGCGTCGTCTGTTTGCAGGTGTCCGTGGTGACGCGACGTGACGTGTGACGCGACGTGAGGTGTGACGTGACGCGACGTGCAGACGTCACCATGGCGACTTCACCCCGCAGGGGACACGTGAGTGAAGCAACTGTCAAAATTCTCAATCCGAAGTCTGGAACTTTTCCCGAAGCAAAAAGTGAAAAGTTTTTCGACTGAAAATGCCCACGGGCTTCAGATTTTACCAAAAGACTTGCCGCTGAAAAGAACAAAAAAATCTGCACACGAAGCTCGTATTTCACTGATGTCCAACCTGCAGCGACAGATGAGTCAGGAGAAGAGTGAACTTGCAGTGGCACGTGGGTGAGAGTCCAGAACCCGGAGGGGGGGGGGTACCCACGTGGCTAACACGTGGCTTTGTTGTTGTTTTTGTAGCCGGCCCGGATCCGGAAACCGAACCCGAAGTTCGAGGATGATGACGACTACAAACATTCGTCCCCGAGACCGCGGAAAAGTGCGCCGGGGAAGATGCCGCTGTCGGTGAGTTCCTCCCAAGCGTGGGAGAGGGGCAGGAGGGGGGGAGGAGTGTGGGAGGGGAGGTGAGGAGGCAGGGGTGGGGACAGAGCAAGGGGAGGAGACAGGGGTAGGGAGGAGGCAGGGGTGGGGAGGTTGGCAGGAGGAGGGGAGGGGACAGAGCGAGGGAGGAGGCAGGGGTGGGGAGGGTGGGAGGAGCAGGGAAGGAGTGGGGGAGGAGCAGGGTAGGAGTTGGGGAGGAACAGGGCAGGAGTGGGGGAGGGGAGGAGGCAGGGGTGGGAATAGAAGGAGGGTGGGAGGAGGCGGTCGTCCCCGAGACCGAGGAAGAGTGCGCTGGGGAAGCTGCCTCTGT
>JAAUXT010089908.1_pt1 | contig 34226 bp, 28 predicted proteins | sample 7278171 | NCBI WGS metagenome assembly JAAUXT01 (sample SAMN14350112, study PRJNA611818) | marine sediment metagenome | isolation source: surface marine sediment (1.8m) | place: French Polynesia: Moorea | collected 2018-08 | reverse complement strand
CATGCAAAAGGTGGATTCTCAAGACTAGATCTGGAGTTCAGGAAGTTTCTTCCAGCATGTTTAGTGGATCTTGAACAAACGACCAAAACAAATCGACGAGTGCGTTCAAGAACCACTAAACGTGCTGGAAAAGCGTGTTTCAGGTTTATTTGAGCACTGAAAAGTGAAGTGGACTGTGTTCCCCTTGGCTGACCAAACTTCACAGAGAGACACACATTTTCGCTGATTGCAGTTGAAGTTGAGACAAAGGTGAGACAGACAAGAATGCGGTTCGACACAAAAATACATGCAAGTGGCACAGGGGACTGACAACACCATTTCGGTGTAAAACTACAGCTTGCGCGGGAAAATGCCTTTGGCAGAAAAGACTCTCACGATGCGAAAGTGGATCCACCCTCGCGCACCAATTTACTTTCGAGTAACTAGTTATTTTACACACGAGATTAATCACCTCTACCTTGCCTAAGTCCCCGTTGCTTCATTCTCCCACTCTCCTGCAGCAACTGCGGCGCTTTCTTTGTCAACTCCCACGGAATTAATTCCTGAATGGGCGCACCGTGTGTGAAATCTTGCGCAACTGCGCCTGCAGTCCTGAATTGAACCCATCACGCTGTTGTGTGCAAAGATTGAGAAGATTCTCAAGTTTCTGAATCCAAGAACTGCTTTTCTTTCTGCTGTGACAGCAACGCCCATAGATTTGGAGTCTGTGCTTTCAACCTGACAGAATATTTGCTGTCAAGGATTCGTTTCCGTCTGGCGTCTTTTCCAATAAAATTTACTCCAAACAAATTTCTTTTCAAACATATTCTTTCAAATCAGAAAGTAGGCCAGATTCACAAGTTCGGAATCAGTTTCCATTGTCATATTTGCAAGATTATGCCAGACAAAAAGCAACAAATGCCGTCAACAACCATTCTTCCGATGTACGGATGCTGGTGTGAAAATGGACGAAATAGAACTCACCGTGAAAGTGAAAAGAGCACAGAAGTAAAATCAAGATTTTCCAGTTGTTCATTGTTTCACACTGAATCGATAAACTGTCAAGTTGATGTGCAAAGAAACAAGTGCGCAATGTGACCATTATCTATTGATCTGAACGTCTGACATAAAATGCCGTCATGTGTCCTTGGCACCAAAAACAACTCTCATCAGTGGGCGGATCTAAGATTGGAGACTCCACATCCAGAGAGGGTCGGAAGGTTGAATTGTTTGCGGCAAATATTTTGTTTACGGAGTTACCTGGATCTGCCCTGTTCATTGACTGATCGACATCAGCTGACACTGCACACCGCGGAATCTACTCCAGTGTCGGAAAATAAATCGCGTTTTTGATGCAAAAATGACACTGACGTTTTGATAAAGTGGGGACGAAGTGCGCGAAAGTGATTCTTGTGTCAGCGAGAAAAGGGGAACAGCGATTGGTTGGGTTGTGGCGGAATGTGAATAACCGAGAAATTTGTTTGATCCAAGGTGAAATTTTGCTTGCAATCACACTCGAAGCGGCGACACTTGAAGCAGAACTCGCCTCAAATCCTTCTCGCATCGACGGCTGCAGGTGCTGGCCCGGAGCTCTGTGTGTGTGTACATCTATTTGTAGAGTCGAGCTGGATTCTCCTGAACAAATGCGATTCCGAGAAAAGCCAGCTTCCTTTGCGGCTGCGTTTTGCGCAGGGCTCGACTGGAGACGAGCAGCCGAAGAAAGGAAGCGTTTCCAGGTTGCTAGGGCCTGGTGTTGCCTGGAATTTGGATTGGGCATTTCGGACGTAAAGCGCTCACTTGATTGGAATGTCGTTCACAGTCGGTGATACAGACGTCATTTGTCAGTCCAAATTTAGAGATCTCGGTACAACTATTGTGTATGAAGCTTCAGGAGAAGGTTTTCACAGCCATCCACAGTGTTGAGTAGATGGGTGCACCATCACTAGAATACGTCAGAATGTTTCTTCTCTTTGTTGGAAGGGCATGGTGATACTCACTTGCCAAAACTTCAGGTTCTCCAGACAAAGACATCTCTTATCGTTTGTGCGACAACAGAGACGTGTTTTGTGTTTTTGCGACTTGCATTGTACTTGTCATGTTTCAATTGAATTCTTGACCAACATTCAAAGAGAAATCGAGGAAACCTGAATACAGTACTCCAACCCCAAGAAACAAAGATGTGCAACAAGTTTGTTGCAGATTCGTGATGTGCCACGTGGAGCTGCCGTGCAACCACATCAGGGTCTGACCCTGGTTGAATCCATAGAGCAGCTTTCAACTTCTCAGGATGAGCAGTTTCCACACGCTACCCCGTCGCTTAAACTGTGGATCCAGTCAAGCCGTAATAAGAGTCACTGCAAACTTTCCAACTGCAAAAAGAACCCAAATTGACATAATGAAATCTGTTGGGAGAGAAAATCGGTTCATCCCCACCACAAATCGGGTCTGCGTCCCGTCGCATGCTGTCCCCAGAAATACATGCACAACGAGATAAATCCCTTCTTCACTCTGTCAGAAGAACTGTGACTTGGAATGTCACCGATTTTTTTTCTTTTTTTTTTGAGTTCAGCCCCACTGGTTCGGTCAACCAAAATCAAAAGCCATCTTTGTGCCATCTTCCCAGAAGAAATGGTTGCCCAAGGGTCCCACCGACAGCTCCGTGGACTCGTTCTTCTGACCTTTGGTTGATGACCAAGGCTGGATGAAAGAGAGAAAAGTTGGCTGAAAAGTTGCATTCGCCGAGTCTGGCTGCGGTTGATGTGTTTGTTTGGCCAGTTCGGCACAGGAAGGGTCAAACATGGTCAAACAGGTACAAGAACCAAGGTCTCCGGTGCTGTTCACCGTCCGGATTCAAAAGTAAAGCAAGAACAAAGACGTGTTGTAACGACGAACCACATGTGTTCTTATGACTCAGCATGGGCGCGCACTGAGCGAATTGCAGAAAACAAATTCACTTCTTTTGTTCTTTGGTGTCTCGGAAGCAGCATCCGTGCACTACGGTCAAAAAGTGCACCAAACCCTCAACCAGCAGAATAAAACCAGAGAAACCTTTGAGGTTGTGGGCAACTTGAGCGGGGTTCTTACTGGAAACTGCTTATGTTCTGATCATTCCAGGAAACAAACTGAACGCAGGAAATCGAATTTAGCGTCAAAAGTCCGCAACGAAGAGAATGCCAGGAAACAGTGCAAGGCGTTCCGTGGGACAACGATCCGAACATTGCGTGTGTCAATCAGCTTCTACTGCTCGAGTTCGTACAGTCTTGTGATCGGATTGAACTTGGCCCTCGGGTCCAGACTCCCGTACAGCCCGACGAGCGCTGCCTCCGCGTCGCGAGGCGCGGGGAACTTCTCCCCTTCCAAGACGAGCGATCCAAGCGGGAACAGCGCGTCGACGGGGAAAGAGGCCGGGTACATGGAGTGGTGATACACTTGGCGCTCAGCAACTTTGCTCGACAGTTGCAGATCGACGGTCACGTGATGAAAGTCGGCGCCGCGGTACTCGGGGCTGGGCAGGATGTACTTCCCGCAACCAGGCTCGAACACCTCTATTTTCTCGGTGTAGGTCGTGACGATTCTGGCGTCGTAGTGCGTCGGGAGCCGGGCGCGGACGATGCGACGAATCCGATCCAGTTCCTTCAGCCGCTCAGGGAAGTTTTCGTCGCCGTGGTCCAGGTCATCGTACAAGAGGAGGATGTCGAAGTCGTCATCGTGGGGAATGAACTTGCCGTTCCTCCAGGCGCCGAGCAGCGTCCCCGAGTCCAAGATCCAGGGCACGCCGACGGCCGGAAGCACGTGGTCCCGCAGGAAGCGGGCGAGTTGGAGGCGCTGCGGCCCGTACCGCGTCATCGCGCTCTCCTCCAGCTTGATCCGACTCGGGAGGATCTCCTGTCGTCGTCCCTCACTGGTCACCTCGGCCATCGCAGCGGAGGGGCGGTGTCAGTGCTGCTTCAACCAAGAAACATGAAATCCAGATTGTTTTGGTGCGGACGAACACGGATCCTACGAAAAACAACTTTCAAATGTGTGTTGTTTCCAGACGGGTTTTCGTTCACACACACACACACACACACACACGCACACACACACACACACACACACACACACACACACACACCACAAAAACTGTCTCACCCGAGAAACAAACACTGCATGATTCAATCCGGCGTGAAATTAAATTGAATGCAAAAGCATCTGTAGATCCATGTCTCCAGGTGTCAACAAACAACAAGTACTCTCACTTTGACTCACCTTGCTGTGGCCTGTGGAGATCTTCAGGGTCTGGTCTCAATTTGAAATACTGTACTCGTTGAAAATCCAAAAGTGACTGTCCGGCAAGTTTAATTCGTATGCAAGATCAAGTACGAGTTTGTGTTCTTCGAAACGAACCCACCTGCTCATAAATCAGAGTCAGATCCTTTTGATTTGACCTCTGTATCAGCATAGAAAATACATCTGCGCAGCTTGCCTCAGTTTCTATGGCAACCTCTGGCGTATTCCAGGAGGGGCACCGGCGATAGATCTTGGAGGGACTCGTGCTGGGGTGCCATGTGCCTCCTGGAGACAGACCTGTGTGTCTTCAGCACATCCACCAGTGTGGCTCAAGGGACTTTGCCTGTTCAACATGAAAGTCATTTGAGTGTGTGAAGTACCCCCCACCCCTGAAAATATAATTTCTTCGTTTTGTCAGCCAAATTTATGCTGCAGGAAAAAGTTCATAATCCACTTTGGGCTGGAACGACCCTCCCTAAACTCAGGCTGCACGCCAGAATCGACTCTCTCCCCAGTCGTGAGGAAACCCAAGGGCAATGTGTTTGTTTCGACACCATCGTCTTATTGCTCAATCATGTGGCAGATCCAATTCGCCGATTGACGTACGTAGAGTTGGGAGTTTTTGAACGGTGCGTTCGAGGGAGACGGCTGGTTGTGTTTTCAGGGTAATGCGCCATCTGGAAGAGTCTGGTTCGGGTTGGATTCTGTTTTAACAGTTTTGTTTCTAGCAAGTCACGTGAGCGGGACTTGCAGATCAGGCACCCTCAACTCAAAATCTTTCACGTGCTCACAGTCTTTCTGTGACGAGGGGGCGGACTTCTTGCCTGCTGGTCTCAGCAAACGAGCAATCTCTGTATCCCACGTCGGAAGGTCGCTATCTCAAATTCGTTTGTTATTCTGCGTGTGTTCTGACCAGGTATCAGCAGACCTGCTTTAAGTGTGTCGACCTTCCGAAGTGGGATATGATGGTCAACAAACTCGTGACATTCCTGATATTCTGTCAGAACAGCTAGACAGAATATCAGGAATGTTTACCACGGGCGTGACACGTCCCCACTGACCCAATAAAGCGCAAAACCCAGCTGGTATCGTGCACCAATTCTTTGAACACAAGAAGGAAAAGGACCCAGTGCCCAGGGCCTGGTGTTCAGAACATTACTTGATTCATCATCACTTCACAGTCGGTGACGCGCTCGGCCAGGTTCTTCGCAAGCGCGATCTCATGCAGTTTCTTGAATGTTTCGTCTCATTTCGGCGACCCCTTCCAACAAAACATTCTGCAGTACATCGATGCGTGGTCTTGAATTTGAGGCAAAAAACCACACTTTCCACAGCACAGAACGCACGCGGTCAACGTGCAGTTCAAATGAAGGCTACTTGTGCAATCAGCGGGATGTTCACTGCTCCCAGGAACAATCCTGTCTTGTACGTACTTCAGCCAAATGTGATGACCACCAATGATCCGCGAGTACACGTGCGGAACAAGGGAAAGAACATTGACACAGGAAAAAAACCGAGAAATCAACACCAACTGTCGTGGCCAAACCAAGTGGTGGTTTACAAATTGTCAGCTTTCGACAAGGGTCAAGAAGAAACATATCCATGAAAAGGAAAAGTGTTGAGATTTCTGCTTCCAACCGACACAGCTGTGCAGCTGGTGACATCTCATTTAGCTCTGTGTTTCACACTGTTTGTTGAGTCATTTTGCAAAAGTCCGGTTGGCTCTTTACCGCGTCTGCAAAAAAAAAACTTTTTTGTTTTGTTCTCAAGGCATGCACTGAGAAACAGAAACCTGAAACTTGTACTTGTTATCTAAACGCATTGATGTGGCGTGTTATTTTCGCTGCTAAATTTGTACCATCACAGGGCTCTCTGATTACAGGATGTGTGACAGGTTCTCGTCAATAAAAGTCCGACATTAAAGATCGGGCAGCCCAGGTATTTCAGTCACTTCTTGCCCCAGGCTCCTTGACGAGGTGTCTCTTTGTCCAAACAGTGTTGTCCTCTCTTGGAAGTCATGGTTCTTGACGTTTTATGAAACGGTCTGGGCGGAAACTTCAAATGCAATAGAAATGTCAATTGCTTCTGAAATGAAGATGTCTGCCCGTGTAATCGTGGAACGGGGAAAAGGTGGTTCTTTTTTTGATCACTGGCATCAAACTTTGCACAAACTCGCATTGAAAATAAATGATGTTGAGGTAAAAATTTTCTGTTGTCTGACTTGGCGCAAAGCCTGGAATGGCCCGAAGCCTTTCAGCAACGGGACTCGTTTCAATCCTATTCGTTGGGAAGAAAAACTTTGTGCTGAGTCTGTGGCGTTCTTCGTGAAAAATGCGTTGAGTACCGAAGCGTCAGCGTCCCGGTTGGGTTGACCCAGAAGGAAGTACGCCGTCCAGTTCTGGTCGGGTCTCCGTGGTGAGAAGTGAACTGTCATTCAGATGTCCACGAAATATCCGCAGAACTCGAAACTGATTTATTACTACCAGCACCGGGCGATTTGGCTCGGGAGGGAGATCTTTGCTAACAAGTCATCAGTGTGACGCATGCTTGAGCAAATTGTCGTCTTCCTGCTCACACAATGCGTCACGGACACCGACCGATCATATCTGCACAACATGAATTTGTTTGGAATTATATCCCATTGCCCGTTCGGATGCAAAAGAGAGATATGATGCAGAGGGATAATTTTGCAGCTAATTCTGGTGAAAGACACCTACGGGATGGTGGATCGATTGCCAAGATTCGCTTGTGTCTTGTGTGAAATGGAAGGTTGTCCTGCATTGGTTCACTCGAATTCGACGCGGTCACAATTGTTTTCGTTTTGGTCAAGAAAAGAAAACACACAGTCAAAGTCCAGTGCAAAGAATGCCACAAATTCTTCCAACTGAGTCTGTAAAACAATTTAGCTGCTGCTCAGTCATTACGTCCATTATCCCAATCTTGAAAATGGAAGAAAATGACAAAGGTGGGATGAACTACAAGACCATTTTGTGACAGAACTGGCAATATTCTTCACAACATGCAAGAATGTTGGGTGCGCAAATGAACGCAAGTGATCAATTCTGGGCAATTTTCCAGTCTTATCTGCACATGATGAAATGTGTCGACCTGTGGCTACAAGTACTTCCCTGCGTTTTCATTGAAAAATTATCATACTTCTTCTGTTGAAAGCAAAGATACAATCACTCAACCATCGGAGAATGTGAAGCCAAATAATGCTCACAAATTGCTCGAAACCGCTCAAGGATTGCGACACGGCAGACGTTTGTGGCGTGTCCCCGGCAAAACAAAGCATGTTCTTGGATTGGAAATCACTTTTGGCCACATTTTTAGTTTTGCCACTCGTTCTGCTGCGACCTGGTCCAGTCGATTGACCCCGTGTGTGCCCTTGGTATGTTCAAGTTTCTCAACTCGGAGAAACTAAATCAACTAAAGCTTCAATCGTCCATCAGAGCGCGATGGAGTTTGTGATGAAATTAATGGGAGCAGCGCTCAATTGTTCAAAAAAGGCCCATACTTCTCCCAAAAGTGGTACATACCCACTCCCCGTGGGCACCGAGTGCGTATCAGTTGACTGATTTGGATCGCACTCAATCTTTATTTCAACATCAGCCCGAGGCCCCTTCCTCCTCGGTCTCAGACAAGATGGTATTAAGCGCACGCATTACAGAGGAGGTGTCACAGCGCCGCTAATCTATTCGCCCCGTATCGTCTCATTTCGCACAAAAAGCGCATCATGTCTCCTCAATGGACGCCAAGAATTCAAAGCCACGTCTTCTGTCCTGTAATTTGTATCCAGGTTTTTCTGTAGCGCTGGTTCCTATTCAGGAATCTTGAGAGTCTATCATCAGTGTGTTTGGAGTTCCGAAAGCTTCCTTCGCGAGCACAGGCCAATTGCCCGGGCTTTGCTGCCTATGACGGGGCGTTTAGCCTTGGCAGCCTCCACACAAACGACAGATGTTTGTTTCCAAAAGGTAAACAATCAAGATCTCAATGTCATCAAATTGCTCAAACACAACAGGTGCTTACGAGCTTGCGCATTTGATCTCTTGAGGCACACTTACGCCACACTTAGCGGATGAGACTTTTCCTCAGCATTCTGCCACGGCTTTTGTGGTTTCTGTGGAAACTGTGGAAGCTTCTCAAAACGTAATGTGGTCGCAGGAACCCCTCCCTGCTGAACTTTACTCCAACTGCTCCCTGCTTGCTCTCTCCCACCTCCCACCTCCCTCTCCCTCCTCCCTCCCTCTCTCTCTCTCTCTCTCTCTCTCTCTCTCTCAATGCCTCTTCTCTCTCCTTTTCTTCTCTCTCCTTTTTTGCGTCTTCCCTTCTCTCTTTTTCTCCCCTGTTTCTCAGTGCGACTCTCACAGACCACTTCATCTCTCTACTTCTCCGCTGCGACTCGTATCATGTACATGTACGAGTGTTCTGTCCGAGGCTTCAAAGCCAGAGTCCCATACAACACAGTACGTCACACTGCAGAATCACGTTCAAATTGGACACGTATTATGAGGGTGTACTTTATCTGAATGTGCAATATTGGAGTTGTCCCGACAGAAGCGTTGGGCGGTGATTTTATCTTCAAGCCCCGTGCAACACCTTGGTGAATCTCCGTTTCCGTCCACCACTTAATTCCCCACAATACAGGCGTTTTATGGTCTGCTTTGCGCCTGATACGGGGTCCTTTTAAGTCACAGAAAACTCAAACTGCGCAGTTCAATTAAAACTAATTTGTTCTCCTTTCATGGCGAGTGGTTCGGCGGTCAGATTGTTTAGCAGCGCAAACGGAGATGATGTGGAGACGGCTTCCTCCGAGGAGGCGACACCGCGCGGCCGCAACGCGCCCGGTTCCTGTCGGAGGAGACAAATGCGCCCGTGGCAACAACTCACGATTGCTCACAATAAATTTTGAGCAGAAATAACCCTCAGCTCCTGTTTGCAATTGTCCTCTTTCGTCTCTCTTTTCAAGCACTGCAGTTTCGTGTGTATTTGTGAAAAGAATCACCACACATTGAAACGAACACGTGCGAGCGTGGATCGAAAAGAAGGGTCGAAAACTCGCCTCAAAAAGGTTTCTGCTCATTTGACTAACAACATTCAGGTCTGGAATCATCCCTGCGAGACAGTCCAAATTCTGGATCCCTCAGAAAAAATTTTTGGCTCCCTTTTTTTTTGCCTCAAACATTCAAACCTGTGACCCGCTCTTCCACTCCCCCCACCAAAAGAGTTGGCCCTGACCTAATCTGACAAGCAGCTACCATGACCAGCACCAGCACCAACAAGGTTGCTCAGATCCACTGTGGGTTGGGGAACGCCACAGCTGACCCGAGCAACAGGGACCTGTCACTGAGGATAAATGGCTGAAGTTCGTCGTTGAAACCTGGCGAAACAAATGACAAATGACTTTCTCTCGCAAATCCTCCACGCACCGGCCCAGAGCATTAGTAATCAATTCTCTCTATTCTCGGGGTCGGTGCAGATAATGACTGGAGCCTCAATTGCGGGGGTCGCGTTTTCCTCGGAGCCCCCTGCGGATCCGGGTATTCACAACTCCCTTCCCTCGTCGTCCGCCTTCTCTGTCATACTGCGTCACAGGGGAGGCACCAGCGGTGAGTGGTCAAGCACTCCTCCCTCCCTGCGCGGACTCCGGGTGGGGATAACGAGTGGTCAGCACTGGTCATCTGGCCGTAATGAGGCGACCTCCCGAGCGACGCGCGGTCCGTCGTATCAGCCCGGTCGCGCCGCCGACTCTCCCACAGGGAGATGAAAGGGATGGCGGGGATGCCTGCGCTGCGGCGCTCGCTCCTCCTGAAGCCTGGAAAGTGTTGTATAGCGCATCGCCTTCCCTTTTACGGGGACTTGAAAGTGTTGCTTTCAGCACTCCGTGTTTGTTTTGCATATTCCGAAGGAAACATGCAAGCGCAAACAACAGGAGAAAAGAACAAAGCGTTTGCGGGAAAGGAATCCGTTTGAGAAGTTTGTTCCTTCTGGGAATATCGCAAGACGTGTCGCATAAAAGTTCACGCTTACCGCCCTTTCCTGTGTGCATGGAGAAAACATCTCACGGAAAAGAATCTGGCAGTCAGTGACTTAAGAGAGAGAGAGAGAGAGAGAGAGAGAGAGAGAGAGAGAGAGAGCAGAAGTGCGGAAGAGACGTCAGAATCCGACAGCAGATGTTTGTTGTGATCCATCGTTCTCTTCTGCACAATTGCCTCAACCAAAGATTATCCTCCGTTTGAAACGATCACGATGAAGATGTTGAGTTACGGTGTCAGGGGACCTGCCCAGGGCACACGAACACCACACTTACACATTCAGCAGAACAAGACCCGACGCACATGTCACCGTCTCTTCTCACATCTGTTGTTTTTGGCGCATATTGGGCAGGTTGTGAGGATAATGCCTCGTGACATGACTTAAACATTGCCTTTCCTGGTTCGTCAAATTGAGCGAGTAAACGTTTGAACGTTTTCATCAGGCAACCATCGGTCGAGGTCGTTTGAGAGAATTCCTGGCAGCGCGCAGGTTGATTCTGGTGCGAATGCGAAAGTTGTCCGACAGACGTTGTGACTCTCGATCTTTGGAGACCTTTGAGAACTTTAAATTTCTGAACACAGACAAGTTCTGTCAGGGAAAAAAGATGGTCACACCTGCAGAGCTTGCTTGTTTCACGGCAGCATGGTACTGTTCCAGATTGTTTTTCTTTCTTGGTATCATCAGACGTCGGAGTTTCCACACTCTTGATACTGTGTAACTGGTCGTTTCACACACCTACTTTCGAGTGAAACCTGTCTGAACACACTGTTCGAGATGTGGTGAAGTCCAGTTCGCGCCACCATTTCATATAGAGTCATTTTGTTTCGCAATCTGAGGATTCAGGTACAAATATTGACAAACGCCTGTTGTATATTCTGTTGGATAAAACGCAACAGCAAAATGGAACTTTGTGAACATTTCACGTGAAGGACTTCAGTGCTCACGAGACAGGTCCAATCCATGGGTTCCAATTTCAACAAATACGAGGGTATTCCTCACCCGATGAGCACAAAATGTGCCGAGGACCAACGATTAAGTCGTTTCACTGTCTGTTGCTGAGGGACAACACGCAAGGATGGCGCGACCAGACCCGAGTCTTCACTTTCTCAATCCCAATTCGCAGCAAAAAACATGCTTGAGTAATTCCCCTATTTTCTAATTTAAAACTTGTAAAATTGTAAAGAAAGAGATAGTGCAAGCAAACTAGGACTATTTGCCCTCGTTTACGGGTGCACTTTTGTGTGTAATGAGTACCGTCTTCAAGATATTCTGCCTCCGCCCAGGGTCAGGAGACTAAATTGTCACGCGATTCCAAGATGCACGCAAAAACTCCATTCGCAGACTGAAATATTTCTTCAGAAGGTCAATTTTACTTGTCTTGAGACTGCATATCACAAGTACTGTCCCAGAGGGTTCAACATTTGTTTGCTTTCCATCAAGTGCTGATTCCAAGCAGATTGTCTGAGCACACATTGGGGGTGGAACAACTCTGTTGTGCGACCAGAATTCATTTCACTCACGACTGCTTGGGAAACACAAACTGAGAAGTCCATGCACACTCTTTTGAGGCGGAGGCACAGTTGTGAGAACTGAAGATGTCCAGACTCCCGTGTTCACCGGGTCGTTTGCCACCTGAGTCAGAGTCTGCGTCTGAGCCTGGATTGGGACTAGCGGCAGCGTGGGAACCGTGGTCCGCAGGCGTCCAGCTCAATCACTGGAAATTGCTCGGCATGGTTCTGCTTCTCACCTCGCGCGCCGCCAATTGTTCCCACTTCACGGCGAGGAATGCTCATCAGGCCCGGAGAGTTGCGTCGTGGGGACTTTGATTTCAGGGTTGGTGTTGACGTTCCACATTCCACAGCTCCGCCCGGGGGTCTCCGAGTTCCATTCCTCAATTGGCGTTCTGTTGTGTGAGAACTTCGTGAAGCACGCAGTCAGAGAGGAATGTCATCTGCAAGCTAGGGTCAGACATCAAACGTCTCTAACTGACGCTCAAGATAAAACTAAATTGTGAATACATATTTTTGCTCATTTTTTTGTGAAAATATATTCTGAAAACCAAGACATTTCAACTGCGTTTATCCATAACATCGCATATGCAGCATATTTTACAACCCCTGAGTCAAGGAGCAGAAGCCAATTCACCTGAACAACTGCAAACTTGCAGACCACCTGAAAGCCTTCTTTCTCTCTGAGACAGTAAGAGAGAGAGAGAGAGAGAGAGAGAGAGAGAGAAAGAAAGAGAGAGAGAGATAGAGAGAGAGAGAGAAACGTGCGTGACGACACGCCACGAGAATTGACTTTGGCCTTGTCGTGAACGCGCCGCCGGTTTGTTCGCGCGACCCGTTTTCGTGCAGCTTGGAGTGACGACAGGTGGCCTGAGTACCGTGACAGGTCTTTGACACACAACTGTGGTTCTTTTCCAAGCGCCTGATTTATTAACCTCTTAACACCGACGTGTGCCATATTTTTCCTTGACTGGTTTGGTTGGTTGCCATTTTGTGGGCTGTTCAAATTTCTTCCTCTTCTGATTGAGCTGTTCGGTTCCTCAGAATCACTCTGTCACATGTACCCTGTTGAAATAAGATTCTATATCCGAATTCTCCGCGCGTGAAAATCCTCTCTTGACACAGCAATTTTCAAATGAGATTAATTTGTGCCCAATTTGTCTGTAAAATTCTCCAATCAGGTACAGAAAATCCTATTCATGGCAAAGTGGCTGAGACTTTCAAGGTTTATCTGAGGGAATGAGAAGCAACAATTCAGCTCTGAATTCATTGGACTGTTCTTCTCTTCCGTCATTTGACCGCCGCTCAGTCAATCACAACTCAATTTGATGATATCAAACTAAAATTCAATTGAGGGCTGGGAATTTTGCTGCTACTCTTGGACAGGTACAATTGTCTGTGGTCAATTTGGTTGGAAATGTTTGAATGAGAAGCGACTGCAATTAACAGCAGCACAATGACACTTGTCTGCTTTGGGTCTGAGTCTTTGAAATGTGGGGAATCGGGGGAAAGTTTAATTGTGGGGTAAATGGCCGACAGGGCGACCACATCGAGCCGCAGCTCATGTCACTCCAAACCTTCAACAAATCCTTTTGGAAAAGATGAAACGTGGACAACCAAAAAAGTTCTTGTCAAATACGATCCAACTTTTCTTCAGTTGTTTGTGGTTGTCCCTCTGTGGTAGACGCAGTGAGCGGAGAAAGTCACGAGAATGGCATGTGAACGTGGTGCCATACTGGCATCTCCAGACTACAGTCTCTTGCGCAATGATTATGAGCTATGAATTTATGACACGTCCAAATTAAGCTAATGAGGTGCAATACTGCTGGGAAGACAGCGACCAGAGCTGGCGCTTCCTCGAATGAAGTAATATTGCACATTGACCTGCTGCAAGAAAATATGTGATGGATGTGGATGTCCTGTTGTGTTTTTTTTTTGCGGGGTGGGGTTTAACGCCGGTGCGAACTTCAGTGACACAGAGTCGTTTTGAGGATGGTGTGAGTTTGGGTTGGGATCTTTGTTGTCGTCAATTGCGTTTGCAATTGCGATGTGATGTTGGGGAGTGACTTCAAGGACAAAATGGCCCAGACTCTATCTCTCTCTCTCTCTCTCTCTCTCTCTCTCTCTCTCTCTCTCACACACACACACACACACAATTTTATTCACGGTACGGTACTTCGCTTCGTTTTTCTGTGTTCACAGAAATTTTTTGGGGCTTCCAATGAAGGTGAGTAAAACATCCTGGGCCTCTTCGCCCTTCAACCTTGCAGAATTTCCCCGGAATGACAAAACTCCACGTCAAGTTTTAAAATCAACCAAAATCAAGCCAAATTGAAATTCTTTTGAAGGGAGTCTCGTGTGATTCGCTTTGAGTGGATAATGCGTGGCTATGATTGACGCGGTTGAGGGAGCAGCCCCCGCCCCTGTCGCCACCTACAAAACCCCTCGCGCGCCGAGCCTCGTCTCCTGTTGCTTCTCCCGGCGCAACCGCAAAACCCGGCCGACTGTCACACGGAGGAGAAACACTCAGAGAGAAACACATGTTTGTTGCAAAACAAATATAGGTGTGGTGTGACAGCATTGAATAAAAACGAAAACGGACAGTGACACTGCTGAAGATTCACAAAAACAGCTGAACTTGTGCAGCTGAGTAGTGCTTCAACTTTCCAGCACGAGGGCAGAGATTTTTTATTGCTGGTACTGCACTCGATCTCGTGCGAATGGTGGAGTTCGGCTGCACGATGTATCCGGGAGTGAAGCGCCTGTACAACAGCGTCAGCGGCATCGGCGGCGCCTCGGACGGCGGCGTCCTCGGCGGCGTCGTGGAGATCCCGCTCAAGGCGACCATCTCGTTCCCTCCGGGTCAGGCGGCGGCGGCGGCGGCGCATCCCGGGGCCGTGGGGTCCATGTCTCCCGGCGCCGGCGCTCCGCTCTCCGACGCCTTCAGCGACGCCTCCCCGGCGTCATCCCCGCTGTTCGACGCCGACCTCGACGCCTTCTTCTACTCCGACGAGTCCTCCCCCATAGACTGCGACGTCCTGTCTGCTTGTCAAAACACGCCGGCCACGAAGGGACGGAGGGGACGGAAGGTAGGTGGAAGCACGAACTGCAGAAACAAGCGAAAAGCTGACGATGGCGTTAACTCAACCAAGAGCAAGCGAAAGAGTGAGAACAGTGACAAAAAGAGAAGCAGAGGCAGAAAGCAGATTGCTCCCAAGGACGTTCCTCAGGAAGTTCAGAAGTACCGGCGCAACGCGGCCAACGCGCGCGAGCGTCGCAGGATGAACAGTCTGAACGTGGCGTTCGACCAGCTTCGGGAGGTGGTGCCCGCCTTCAGTAGTGACAGGAAACTGTCCAAGTACGAGACTCTTCAGATGGCGCAGAGCTACATCAGTGCGCTGCAGGAGCTGCTGCGGAGGGACCCAGTGCCGACGAGTTCGTAGTCATGACTGTCTCCACCTGAGCCTTCAGCTGAACAGAGATCCACAGGGCAGAATTTTTGTTCTCAGTCCCTTCTGCAGGAATGTGGAACTCCACAAGTTTGATGCTCACGAGTTACTGTGTTTGAAGGGCTGCAGTGTTGTTCGTTCCTTCTGCATCAGAAAAGAAGATGAATCATTGCTGAGTTCCCAAGCATGCAGTGAACATTTTGTCGAAAAATGGTGCCACTCATCATCTCTGTTGTGTAAACAGAAAGCACCTTTGCTGGTGGGAAAAAATTTCAAGACATATTTTGTGAGTGAAGCCAGATATTTGCTTCAGTGACTGTTTGTAACATCCGCAGACTTCGAGGTGTGGTACCCGTGTTTTGAAGTTCAATGAAAATTATTACATTCTGTTATCCGTTGACATTCTTTCGAACCTGAAACCATTTTCTCGAAACAGTTCAAACGCAAAAGGAGTTGTTCACGTCTGAGCAGAGATGGGTTACTTGTAAGTGTGCTGTATGGTTTCTGAGGAAGCCTCGTTACCCCTCGTCCCATTGTACGCCTAATTAACTTCGGTACAGACGCGGTTAGGTGGAAATAAACACCTCATTGTACATGCTCATAAGTCTTACCAGTGGTTACAGCTTGAAAGGCAACTTTTGTGTGTCGCATAGTCGCGTAAAATCGTCTTTGACTGGTCGGCTGTGTTTTTTAATGTCTCCGATTCGATGCTTTAATCTTCTGGAGGCACAAATTGTTGGAGAGGGAGACGAATTTGCGACAATTACAATGGCGATGTTTCTGTCTCACCTGTGCCGCCGTCCGAACGAGTCAATTATTGCACGTCTTCTATTATTCCGCCGATGCTTCCTTTTTTAATGAGGTGGAAAAATTCCACCGTTTCTCACAAACTCTATTTTGCACAAGGAGAAAAACACACACTGGGAACTTTGCTAATCACATGTTGCATTGGTAAAGTTGATTGTGGTTTGAAAATTGCTATTCTCTGAACATTTACTGTTTTTTGCAATCATTTGCAAACCGTCTGCTATAGTTGTACAAAAAATAATAAATAATTATCTCATTGAAGGTACTGTATTGCTTATGTGTGTCATAAGATGCGTTCAGTTTGTCTTTGGTACATTTTGTTCTGTTTGTGTTGGTACAAAAGCTGAAGAATGCTTTTGAGCAGAAATCCGGCGATAGTTTGCACAGTCCAATTTAACACTGCCGGGGAACAAGGTACCAAGATAGTTTTGTCAGCTGGTTTTTAATTTCGTACATGTATCATTTTTGTTTTTCAAGAAACAAAACCTGGGGCTCCGTCACGTTGCATGAAACGAAAACGAGCGCACGGGGTGGGTTGCCTTGCGAATGGGATTCCTGTTCGAAAAATGAATTGCGAGTGTGAGATCACAGAACGCTACAGGGTGTGTTCTGTGAAACGAACACCTCGAAGAAATGCTTCTGTGAGCTCAAACGGTAAAGTTGCTCCTTCTCGTCGCACTCAGGACTCGAAACACCTCGAACCTTCAGTTTTACTCGTACTTTTCCACAGGTGCTTTGTGACAATCAGTTGAGACTAACTGCCCTTGTTTACCAATGAACTTTGTCCCGCACGTGCGCCACAGCAATGCAATCAAATCACTTGTTCAGATCTGCAAACAGTGAGGCTCATCAATCGACGCTCAGCTACAGAACCAATGCAAATTTCCCCAAAGCAGCGTTGTGTCTTGAGTCCGTCTGGTCCCCGCGAGGCAGACTCCCCATTCTTCAGGAAATGACACTTGTTTTGGATTTGTGAGTTGCTGCGGATAAACAGTCGCCGCACGATGGCGGTTTGATGAAGTTCTCAGCAAACAACGAAGTGTGCCTTGACATGCATTGTTCCCCGGAGTCGGGGTTGAGTTTCATGTGCGGGTCCACGGGGCGCTCGGTCGGGACTTTTACCTGGGGAAGGTGCGCGGAGACGGACAATACAAGTCAATAGAGCAACATGCTAATGTTGCATCTTTCGCAGATTTGCGGAAAGCAAATGTTAAATATTTGAACTCAGGAAATCCAAGCGTGTTTCTCTTTTTTTTTCTGGGAGGGAGCTCGCCTGAGGCACGTGGGACATGTAATGAAGGGGAAGCTTTGGAAAACAAAAAAGCTTTTTCATCCTCGGTTTTTGTTTAAATTTCAATAAAAAGGGGGCCGCTCTGTGCCACGACCCCTGATCATTATCCCAGTGGCACCACCGCTTTATTGAGCGCACCCCAGAATTTGTGTTGCGCAAGGGCAAATGATTTGTCTTTGTGGAAAAAAAATCAAGAGAATTTCCCCGAGGCATTGGTTGCAGAAAGTTACAGAAATCACATACACTTTCCAATTCGCTGCTCAACTCTTTGGTGCTGCAGCGCAAAACGACAATGATTTTCCAAGATTGCGAAAACCTTTGCGACTCGATCAAGTTGATTGATTTTCAGCAAGGAACAACGCAAAAATTAAATCAGATGTTTTGTGATTTTATGAACCCTTCACCCATTTGAAGCGGAGGAGTGCACAAGTGCTGCAGGGAGGAAGCAAACAACATCAAAGTGGCGCAACAAGTGGAGTTGTGAGGCTGTGTAATTGATATCCCGAGTGTGACCATCCTCTCCGCCCGGAGTTCAATTGATTTTCGCGCCCTGTGAAAAATTTCTAACATAACGCGTCACAAAACCGGACGTTTTGCACAACGAGTAGATGGGTGTCCTCAACTTTGCTTTCTTTCGACGCATCATGCAGAGATTCCACATTTAGTTTCTTGTTGAAATTGCTCTTCGCTTTGTTTTCAAAAATGATTTTGTGAATACTGCGTTGATGACAACTGCAGAAAACATATTTATTCTCAGAGGGAAAGTTCCACGCCCTCTGTTTAATTTGCCGATTATTGTTTTCGCTGCAGGTGGCCCTTGCCTGATTTTGAACAATTCTGATCAAATTGACTTTTGAATTAATTGCACTTGGTTTTGCTTTCTTGTTTGCACAAGCAATACAGATGGCATTGAAGTTCAAGAAAGTTTCTTCGGCAAAACTGCAAAGAGTTGCTCAAGACAAAGGGTTCGTTTTGCAGGAAAAAGTCTTCGCCTGGCTTCATCTGGCTTTCCCTTCTTATTGGGTATTGAGTGACATTTTTGCAGGGTTTGCACTTGACACATCACGCATTTGCCAATTACATGTGCGGAGATCACGTTGTCATGCATTGCAACGTGTGTGTCCTGTGCACATCGGACTGCGAAAGTCAAAGCAGGCGTCCTCAACCTGCGCGCTTCGCTCCCGTCTGCTAAAACTCGCTGTCAACCTGCACAGTAGTGCCACAATCCGTCGCGCATCTCAGTGTGAATCCAGCCCGAGAAGGATGCGCCCCTCTTCACATCCAGAACATGATTTATGTTGACGCGGTCGCGTGTCGTGGACGCTCTGCGCGACCGTCCCGTGTTGACCAAGACCCCATCAATCGGCGCAACAGTGCAACTGTTTACCAATCCCCATTCACGTATCCGCATCAAGTGGTCTTCAGGCAATACAAGCCTGAAAGGCGGGGTCTGGTTACTCAGGAACGCAACACAAAAAGCGGTGGAGAGTCGTCATCAGGGATTTGCATAGATCTCAATCAGGAACTAAATGATGATCTGTCGTGTTTGCAGATCGAGAGGACCGAATGGGGCTCCTGCAGTTTGCGTCGCACGTGGCCAGCAGGGAGACACAGTCCATATGTCTTGCTACAGGTTTTGTCGAATTTGCCAATCAGTTGAGCAAATATTTGAAGACTCGTTCACTGAGGCGCTGCTGTCACGAAGCGATTAATTTGGCTTCACAGTCGCTCCGACTTTGCAACTCCGCGCGTGAGAAAAGTTTGGAAACTTCGGACGAAGTTTTCAGATTTTTCCATTCAGCCAAAGTGTTGGTGCGGAAATTTCTAGTTGTAAATTCATAGGTTGTGGCTTGCTTCGGAATGAAAAGACTACTGCTGTTCAAGAGTGAAATAGTTATGTTTTTCCCAACAACACATGCATTTCTTTCACACGAAAATAACAATTCGAATCAAAACACATTTTTCAAACACAGAAATAAACATCATGTTGTGTGCCATTTCACACAATCAAACCTCGAGCAAATTTCTCAGCAAGAATTGAAGCACGGTGAGACTGTGCGCGCTGTGCGTTCAGCTCTGCTGCCTCTTCACTTTATCGTTGACATCTCCCACGATTAGAAGTACTCCGGCGAACCTTGTGCAACGTGAGTGCTTTTCGCTTTGATCTGGTTTAATGGAGCTCAAAATTTCTCCTGCGATGCCTATTTGAGGCAAATTATAACACTCTTGGATCTGGGCCGTGGAGAAACTGGCTGCGATGATTGCTGCCAATTTGCACTGCGAGTTCACAAACTGAAAGACAGGGAGTCGGGAATGCAGAGCCGCGCGGCGAACTTCTGAAGACTGTCCGGAGAAGGTTCAGTTGACGCAAAAGGTAGAAATCTGCGGAAGTTTCATCCACTTTTTGTCTCATAACAGACAGCTGAATTTCAAACATTGCTGCTTGAAAGAAAGCAACTGGGAAAGGTTTGATGTCTCCTGAGACTGAAAATGAAGCCGAATGGCTGTCTGTTCCTCACAAGTCAATGAATGCTCCACCCACTTGAGCCTGACTGAGATTCCAATAAAATATGTAATTCTCCGATTTACCTCAAATTTCAAAACATCCTCACTCATTTCCAGCACAAAGCAAACATTGTGAGGAATTTTGCTGAACATTTTGCTTGTCACCTTCAAGTGTTGGTGGGTGTGCATCCAACAATTAACGTCACTTTGAAGTTCCTGCTCCCTGTTTCCACTCTGACAGCTCCGCTCCTCGACACTTGCATCACCGGCACACTCAGGTGTAAATGTTGTGCAGGGAAATTACAGGACTTCCCTTCCATTTAGACTGCAAGATCAGAGACGCAGACCGCAGAGAGAAATTTTGACTGCAATACCGTGTCTCAGTTGACTTTGACATTTCCACAAAATTGAATTTTGATGTATTTTGAGCAAATTATGACACACAAGCAAACAGCACCCCTACGTTTTGCGAAGCGCAGGGTTTATGAATGGTGTGTGTGAAATATATGCTTGCCATTGAGTCAGTAAACATTTCCAGAACGGAGTCGATTTGACATGAGGTTCTATCATGGCAATCAGAGTACTGAAGAAAAATGCCATATATTATTTGTCAGTGGTTCAACCGAAAAAATCTGAACATGTACGCGAATTTTCCTGTGCAAAAGAAATGCACAGGTCCAACCTGGGTGTGCTGCACGCTATGTCTGCGCAAGTCTTTGACCGTCTCGGTGGCGAAGTGGCCATTTCAATGTGCAATGCATCAGGTCTGACAGAGTTTGATGGAGTTTGATGGATCTGAGTCAGTCGCTGAGCGCGTCATCTGCGTGAAGAGCCCCACGAGCTGAAACTCGTCGGAACGCGAGTGGGCAGAAGATCACAGACAGAGACGACTGGCACAGGAAATCGCTCTTGATATGATAATACTACAATCCGGCCCGTCTCGCTACAAACGTCATAATTTCACTCACAATTGACTGTACTCTGACCCTTGAAATCTTCAATACTTGTAATCTCCAACACAATTGTACGGCACCGGCATACAGAACCCGGGCACTGTGAAAAAAGGGGCGAAGACGTCAATTTCCAGCCGCATGAGACCTCAATATCTGGTTTGTCTTTTTTTTTTCTCGCAAAAATGGCTTCACAGCTTTCAAATTTTCGATTGCTTCAGTCTCAAAATCAGCAAAAGAAGCAATTCGACCACGGGTGCCACGGGTGTCTTTCCCTTCCCCAAAGTCTCGTGGACACACATTAAAAACTTTTCTGAGTTTGATGTTTCCACAGTGACTCTCGTTTTCCTGGGTTTCTGAGTGAGTATTAACCTGTCCGACTGTGACATGTGTTTCCTGGGCGGAACAATGGACCAGGATCGTTTGCGGTTCCGAGACACAGTCGTCGTTGTGGTCGCGGCGCGTCGATAACGCTTATCTCCTTTCTGACTTCTACAGCACCTCTCTGTGTGAGTGAGCTGAGCCAACAGAATAACGCAATTATTTCGGGCAACATTCCTGTTTTCCCGGACGGATATGGGTTCTGTAGCTGTAGTTTTCAATGCTTGAGGTGCTCCGTCAAAGAGAGATGCTCCTGACCCCAACAAAACTGTCTGACAGCAACAACAAAATTCCACTCAAAAAAGTTTTTCTCATTGAAACATCCACCCAATAAGTTTGAATCAAATCCAAAGTTATGCTTTCCTATTTGCTTCTTTTTCTTGCTTGTATCGAACGCAATGTGATCACAAAAAGGTTTTACACAAAAAAAAAACATTTCGCGTGGTGCCAGTTGCGACTGACTCCCACTCCCACAATCGAACATGCCCAGCAACCTTCAGCAATATACTGTACAAGTGAAAATCTCCAAATCCATTGAATGACCATTGGGGTGAGAGGAGTAGCCCAAGTCCATTTTTGGGTTGGTTCCTCACTCTAGCCTTTGAAAATTTGACTGACAGTCCAAGAAAAATGTCTGGATTCCCAAAGAATCCGCGAGAGGCTGGTGAGCAAGAAGCTGTTGAGAATCCCTGGTGGATCCAGGGAACAGGTCAGGTGCCCACAGCGCTCAGGCCCCTTCGTGGGTCCTCCAGAGGGAATCATCCCTTCAGAAGCGAGGACTGATGCTCTTGTCCCACACAGGGGCAGCGGAGCATCACAAGTAGTTAAGGGTTCCGACACGAGATGGTGAGAGGGAGTCGAGGCTCTGCTCCACGGGAACAGTACATACACCTGTACACGTGTGACATCTTCAGATACACATGTGCGTGTGTCGATACATAACGTTCTCCAATACCCGGGGAGTGTCTGCCTCAATGGGCATCTCATTCCGCAAAGACTGAAGGGACCCTGTCCAAACTTTCAACTTCGAAAACATGAAGCTGGAAAGAGAAGAAAACAACAACAAATCTGGTGGTACAGAGTTGCAAAGGACAGGAAATTAGGGTTTTGGACAAAAAAGATGAGTTGTCTATCAGCAATAAAGCAAGATCAAATTTGTTGAGCTGCACAAGATTCACGATTTCAGAAAAGCTTGAGAGGAATGGGAAACTGTTTCCAAAAAAGTTTGAGCACCAAACTTGCAGACCAAAGTTTTTTTTCTGTTTGCGAGCTTACCAGTCTGGGGCTCTCCGAGAAGTTGCAAATGGTACAAGACGAACATTCAGAGTTTTCCTTTTGCAAACGGTGAGTAGGTTCACGTTTGCGGGGTGGATATCTGGAGGCTTTCACGGCACCTTGGGAACATTCGATCCAAGGCAATCTTTTCCCATTCTGACGACGCAGTTCTGGTCCCTTTGTTGCCTGTTGTCTGCTTGCTGGAAATCTGTTTGAAATTTCCGTTGCGTGCGTGATTGGAACACAAGGCTGAAACTGTCCCAGGTCATCTGTGTCTTTTTGCAATGTCATTATGCCACATTATTCAACCCAAACAGAAATTACACTTTGCCTATTTGGTGATTTAATATCACCTCAACCCCAAGACAAGATGTACAATTGTCTTCTTTGGCCGGACTGGCCTGGGCAGCAGGTTGTGGGGGAAGCATTGTTGCTGCCTGATCTATTTTCCGGCGAATGGGTCAATTTTGCGGCGATTTGGTGAAAAGTGGTTTCTCAAGAAAACGCCAGTTCCCACATTGAGCATCCGTAGATAAGAACGTTTTTGCAGGAATCCCTGTTTTTCACTGGTTCACAGTGGAATTTCAACGAGGAGTTGAAGGAAAAGAGACACCTATGTACGAGCAAGCACACGTTTGTTGGGCTTCGTCTGCCCGATCTGGATTGCACCTTTGTACTCTGTTCGCAGCAAATACGAAGTGCGCCAACTGCTCTTGTTCACACCCTTGCGATTGCTTCTCTTGCACTCTTGGCCCTTTTCTCGCTGTGTTGGAGAGCCGTGAGAAAACTTCACGCAGCTCCGCCTCCAAATTGTGAGAGTGAAGAGAGTGAAGAGAGCCAGACAGCGCAGCGCGACTGGATCCGATGCCAACGCTCCGCACAACACCTGGTCCGAGGTGCTGGTCACTGGCCCCGACCAGGCCGGGCGAAATTATGGGGCGTCCGCTCAGCCATAGAGAACCCCCCGCAACATGCCATCAGTTCCCCCGCTGCAGACTCACCCTCTCGTGCGCGCTCAGCATGGGAAAGTGCTCGTCCAGGGTGATGAAGGGTTTCTGCGCAAGTGGAGAACAGCCTTTTGAATTCACAATTGTTCATTTCAAGGCTCACTCGGAGATTTGAATCGACTTCCACCCCGCCATGCACAGTCTGGGAAAGTTTTGGCTCTCACTTTGATCCACTGAGTCCTGAATGAATCAGAACAATCTGAGAGGTCAGGACATTTTGAGTCCGTCATATCAGAGTAAAAGCAAGAAAATGGCGAAGTGAATTTTTCAAATTGTAGTAGCTTCATAAAGTTGTATTGGGACTGCATGTTTGTTGCTTTTTGTGCTTTCCCATCCCTCTAGTCTGGTTGCCTTCCTCCCTTTGCTGATTTTTTCACTGAAAAATGACAATATGTTGCATCACGAATTGGCAACAGAGTCATCGTTTGCTCATTCAGCAGACAAAATCTGTAAATCTGTTTGAGACGATCCTTCGAAGCGAACGAGGAAACGAAAAGTGAGGACCCAAGTGTCGCAGTGTCAGTTTTCGGAGATTTCATGACAAATTGGAAAGCAAAACAAGCAAAACGCAACGATAATTTTGATACCTGGATCTGAGTCTTGGTGGGAAAACCCACCAGAAACCATAACTGTAAGGAAAACAGCTTGCTTCCAGAGAGAGGCAAAACCCAATCAGATGAAGCAGGATTCAAACGCACCAATGGGCTGTGAGAAGAGGCTACTCACAGTGTTGATTAAGTTATTAAAGCAATATATCTCAAGTTACAATCAGCATATGTTCTTTTTGAGTTAATGGCAATAATAATCAAGTGTTTGCAACTGTAACATCGCGTGAAAGGTCCGCGGAGTTACCAAATTACCTCTTGACTGAGCGTACTCAACACATTGCCCCTTCGTGTCATTTGTCAATTAGCTGGACATGGTCGAGGAAACATCGTTTTTGCGAAGAAAAAACTGAAGTGTTTTCTTGATTGGCCTGTTTGTCGATTGGTTGAGGTGAAGGTTGTCTGGTTCTTACCTGAGAGACAGTTCGCTTTCTGATGTGCTTTTTGGACAGGAGCAGGCAGAGCACGAAACAAGGGGAAAACGTTCCACGAGAAGTCAAAGTATGGAGAACTTGCTGAGTTTTTGAAGAACGAAGAACATTGCTGCTCCCACAAGCACTTCTTCCGTCTCTCCGTCATGCTGGGAAAGAGAGGTTGATCTGCGGATTTGTGTGTCGGGAGTACGTGTATTATTGTATGTAGACGAAGAAAGCAGACGTTCTCTTGAAATCGATCCGTATGAAGCAATATGGGTGGTGTTGGTCGTTTATGGTCAACAGTTCTACCCCCTTGGGGGCTTCTTTCACCTGCGCTTCCACATGAATCGTTTTTCCTTCCACCACTCCTGTTCGCTGCTTCTTCCACTTTCAACTCTCAGCGTCATTAGCAGACTCAATTTTCACCCATTCTCTCGTCAACAGTGAAATTGGTATAATTTTGACAGGTATCTCGAGAACTTCAAAGGGTTTCGGTGGCAGCGGAGCTCGTAACACGGCGCGGTGTTCAGCAGCATAAAGATCCATATCGCCCCCCGTCCTCACTCGCTGTGCGCGCGGAGCCTGTTTCAGCAACACGAGAGGGCAAACTGTGTGCGCATCTGTTTGCGGGTTGGTTTGGGGCTTCTTATCAAACACCAGATCGAGATTTCGTGAAAGAAAACATTTTGTCGCGTTGAGAAGTGTGGCTTTCAAAAGTTGTGCTTGTTACTCGTACACTAACTTGGCTCTTTCAGACAGGTGTACTTGGAAATGCCGTTTGGAAGCGTTGCAATATCCAGGCATCCAACGAGAAGACTGAAATTGAAAAGAAATTGTCAAGAAGTCAGAGGTTGTGTGGGGTAGGCATGTGAGGGCCAAACCTTTTGGATTCCTCGCAGGAAAGCAAATCCAAATTTTTACAACAAACGGATCAGGTGTGGTGAAGAAAGCGAACATTCACAACGCAATTCCAATTCTTGAGGATTCGCCAGTCAACTCTTCACCCACCTGTTCAGCAGTTTAACACGTCGAAAGTGAAGCCAACTTCAAAAATACCAAACTGAATCTGACAGGCAGTTGATATCAGATTCAAGTCTTCATTCATAATCCATCCGATATGTCCTTCAACACAATTCAATACCTCCTCAGGATTGCAACCGCACATGCCAGTTTCTTGTAAAGCCAGAGAGGAAGGAGGGACAGAGGACAAGTTCTGAAATAGGTATTTCCTGGGCAATTTGGATGCCCGGCAGACTCCGTGCGGTGCGCGGCGCAAAATTACAGGACTGCGGCGGCTGAGTAGGGGGAACCGGCCCCGTCTTTTTGCTGAACCCCGAACCTCAGTCACTCTCTGACAGCCAAAATCTCTAATCAACATCACGACTTTTATCAGGTAATGTTACCGACGAGTATGACGGTTACAGACCAATGGTACACTACTAGAAACTTGATATGGAGGTAGTCTGGGGATTCGTCTTGTTACGGACAATGCTCCATTGTGACACATTTATTTAATGTCGCACTCCACCTCTGTCATATGTCATATCAAAAAGAACTCAGGCTCGTTATCGCTGATAGAATATGAAGGATGTGCGCGATGTGCGCCCAAAAATAGAAGTTTGATACTTCCTTTGATAGACAGCGACAATTGCTTGGCCGGACATGTATGAATTTCTATCGATTGTGTGAATTCCTGCGCCCTGGTTCGTGTCAATTTTTGACGATGGAAAATTGTTTCTTTGGAAGTGTTTTCCAGGTTGGTCACATGTCGTTTGCGGAAACGTAGATTCTGAAATTTGTACCTGTCTAACGGCGCGATGGAAGACCTTTGTGTCCATGTTGACAGTTTGAAAACTGCATCGCGTTGCTCGGCTGTCAAAAAAGCACAACGCAAAGATCCACAGCAACAAGGGACTCAAGTCGACATTGAAATTGGTCTCCAGAAAGTGTGGTTCTGCGTGAAGTTGGAGTTTTGATCCAATCAGAGGTGTCCATGTTGCGCTGTGCGCTTTCTCATCACGAGGCTGGGTCACACCGCGATGTGCGATCTCCCACAAATCTGCGCACAAACGTTACTCAGACCTCCGTAAAACATGAGTCTGTCTCAAAAGCCTGGGGATCAAATGCGCCCTGACTTTTACCAGATCTTTTTGGGACTTCAGCACATTCCAATTTGTTCCACGTTGGGCTCTTGCACCCGATTGCTTCCGGAGACTTCTGATCACCGACCTTCTGGGAATTTTAGCTTCAACTGTAGTTTCTAGCATCCTTGGAATTTGCCCTTGACCGGAACTGCAGTGCAGGAACCACAACCTTCTGTTTCGCGGATTGGTGAAAAATTCCGAGGGTGGGAGAATCGCACTGCCATACACAAGCATGTCGGCCGAAACGTTTCAGACGCGCGATGAAGTTGACCCAGCGGAGGGGATGTTGAAACAAATTCGCTTTCGGCATCGATGGGAGGATATTGACGGGCACGTTCAACCGGTTTAGAAAATAGAAAAATCACGCAAATTGTCTTTTACTTGGCAGAAAATCAGTTTATTTTTTGGCGCAGAGGTCAACAGCCAGACCAGAATAACCAGTTGAGAGGGCTCCAAACTTGTTCGTGTCACCAGAATTGAAAGACTTTCTTTGATGATTTTGAATGCACGCATTGCCAGGTTCCTGCACCCGGAATCCTGCTTGGCGCCCGTCCAGAAGCGATGTACGTCCCACCTGCGCCCGATCTTGATCTCACCGCCTTGGTCACCCAAACAAAAAATTTTCAAAAATTAATTTCATGTGTCATGTGGTGCATTTCAAAAGCAAACGCCGGCACACACGCACGCACATTCTCGCAGATTTTGCCGAATCGTCTTGTGTGGGAGGCTCTCTGCGCCCCTGACGAGTTCCAACAAAACCGCAGCACCACCGTTCTTTCAGTCGCCATCGTAACAACGCAGAATACCAAGAACAAGACAGAAGCGACGACATGTGTTTTGGTGTTTTATTTCAGTTTGTCTAGACTAACAAGTGTTCGCAATCGTTCGGACCAGCCGAAGATAATGTCGGGAGTTAAAAATAGACGATCCACCGCAAATTTGAGTTTGTCATGAAACGAATTTTTGGTGATGTGATGTCATCTCACAAACATTTCACACAATTTCGCACCCAAAAACAAATTTCTGGCATGCAATGTTCTGTGAAAAAATCAAATCAGCAACACAAACATATTTCTTGAAATTTGATGACAGCATTATGCACTGATCAAACCAAAATATCAAAAAACATCCGTCAATGCAATCGAAACATGGAAACCAAATAAAAAAAACACTCACACATAAGTTATCGCCAGCGAAATCTTATACGAGACACAAAATCAGAGCAATCTTTGGTTCAAGATCTACAAAGTGTTGAAAACTTCTGCGGATTTCAAACCTGAGTTCTGATCCGGGAGTCACAATCTGAGTGGCAGCCGCCTGGGCGACGGCCCCGCTCCTCGTCCTAAACCTGCTACTGTCCAAGTGGTTTTTAGCACCATGGTCAAGTCACTACGTAGTGAGTACTGTCAGTACTCTGTCAGTTTGTGAGGTGAGTCTGTGAGGCTGTGGTTGTCGTGGTTCCTAGTGCTCCGCCGTGGGCTTGAGCAGGTCCGCGAGCGCCTGGATGTAGCTCTGAGCCATCTGCAGAGTTTCGTACTTGGACAGTTTGGCTCCGTTGCCGAGCCCTGGAACGACTTCGCGCAGGTTGTCGAATGCGACGTTCAGTCCGTGCATGCGCTTTCTCTCCCTCGCGTTCGCAGCGGTACGGCGCTTGGTCTGCACTTCCGGCGCCACTGACTCACCACCGGATGGCGCCACGGATCTGGATCTGGATTGCCTGCCGCTCGTCCCACACTTCCGCTTCTTCGGTGGTTCCAGATCCTCGTCGGAGTCCAGGTCGGCGAGAACATCAGGGGGAGACCCTTCCGGGATGTGGGGCAGGCTCTGCGCTGGACTCGGGACTGGACTGTGGTCAGTGGTGGCGCTGCAGCTGGAGGGCGAGGCGGTCATGCTGCAGGAGTCGCTCAGGCGCAGGTCGGCCGGAGAGCGGGAGCGCTTCGGAGCCCGTCGCTCGTCGCCGGAACTCGATGACTGAACGAACCAGGAAACCGGCTCCGGGGAGAAGCTCCAGGGATGGTGGTGGTGTCGGCTCAGGTCCGTTGCTGCTGCCGCCGCTGCGCTGCTCATCTTGAGGTCCGTCTGCAGATGAAGAGGAATCACGCCACCAGCGCCGCTCAGCATGTGACAAGACATCTTGTGCTCGGAACAGTGCGAAGCTCTTTAGCCGTGTCAACTCGTTAAACAGGTTCAGCGCCCCTCCGGGGTTTGTCTGTTGTCTCTCCACCAAACAACGGTGTTCGTCGCAGAACTGACTCGTCTTATACCCGAAGGGTACACGTTGTCTCGGTGACTGATGCTTGAGCTCTAATGTGGTTCCATCGCAGGGCAACAGCGCTTTTATAGCCACCCTCTGTGAATAAGTATCCACTGAAACGTTACTTAGCTGCGGTCATTATCTTGTCAATTTTCAGGATCTTGCCAATTATGCTGTTGCTGATGTCTCACTTATTGTTGGAGGGTTAACAGGGCGCAGTGGAGCGAGGAGGCCCGGCACGCAAGCCCCGTGGGCAGCTACAGCCACGGTCGCTGAGCAATGTGCAGCCGTCCGGCCGCCCCTCCTCGGCCGCTGCGCTGCGTGCGCTCCCTCCCTCCCTCCCCGTCCGTCCAATCACTCGCCCACAGACCAACCCACACCCCCAAAAGCGTTTGAAAATCAACGGAAGCCATGTCGACGAGAGTTTTGAATGTTCTCACATTAATCATACCTCCGATTCAACACGCAACAGAGAAGCTTCTGCCAAACAGGAGTGTTTGAGGAAATTACTTCGATCTGGGAAAATATGAATCGTCCTCCTTTGCAAAAACCTACGCACAAGTACAACACAGACAGACAGACAGACAGACAGACAGACAGACAGACAGACAGACAGACAGACAGACAGACACACACACACACACACACACACGCACCTTTCAGGACCGCTCTCAACTTCGCTGGGCAATGTATCGTGAACGAAACCCAACCCCTGCCACAAGAACGAACTGAAGTCACACAAGTCACACATCAAAAGACTCTGAAGAGTACACAAATGACTTGAATCACTGAATGCGATCTACACGTACAAAGTTTGGAAAGTTCAACAGAAAAGAAGCAGAATATGCTGAAGGGGCGCACAATTGGGTGGGGTTGACGTTACTTGGGTCAGCAGGCAGGCCCGATGGGCCCACTCGATCCACCAGAGGATCTGCGGTGATCTGCGTCGCGAAGGCCAAAGGTAAAATCGTGGACCCTCAGAACACTGAAACCATTTTCAATTGTTCTCCGAAGGCCACACCAAACATTTTCCTGGAGAAAGCGAAAAATGTAATGGCAGGTGCGCACACTTTCCCAACGCTGTCGTTCTTCTGGCAGAGGATCGCGCTTCGAACCGCTCGGCCTGAGAAAAATCCCTCTCACGCAGCCTGTTCCCAGGCGGGGACTTTTACTAACAACTCACTTCCTTTTGAAGTTTTGTTCACAGCCCAATCCAAATGCCATTAACACTACTTAAAGTAATGTCTACTGCGGACTTTCCCTTTTCTTTCTGTGTTGGACGAAATGTCAGAAACCCGAAAGCTTGGCCAAGTGTCTGAAGAGGATTCTGTGATCGTGCTCCTGTGTTCGCCGCTCTCCAAACGATCCACCCTGTCACGCAACCACGTGCGTTTCACAGCAAAACCGCCAAAGAGACGAGTCATGGGAATTAAAAATATTTTCCCAAGTAATAATCTTGAAAGATGTCTTGGCATTCAACGAAAGACACGAATTTTCACAGGCGGCGTTTGGCTACAGATGCCAAAAAGGAAGGGGAACAAAATACGAATGGATGATTCATGAACGATGAAACGTCTGGGATTTCGTCTTGACTGAGTAAATTTAATTAGTTGTTGACACTTGATCTGTGAGATGGTATCTGCTGCTGTTTGGACTCACTTTTAGCACCGCAGTGGAGATATCGGGACGATCGGTGCCCAAGGCGCACTTCACTCCGCATCTGTGGGGGCTTGGAAGTGGTGACGGTTGCGCCTCGGACCAGAACACGGGCGCGCATCATGCAGATGCTTTGAAAGCTGCAGAGAAAGTCACAAGTGGGTGTGAAGTGGGTGTGTGCTGCAGAACTTGCCTAAAACGCCCTGGTTTTTGCGTGTAATTGTTTCAAACTCGGCCAAAGCAACTCATAAATCAAAAACAAAAAAGGGAACCTGTATCGGTAGCATCAGGGCCTCAGGCTCCTTGTGGGATCTTCCCACATTTGTCTTTCCAAGTTTTGCAGCGTTGAACGGGTAAAAGCAGCAATTCTCTTCTGAGATGCTCCTCATTGATCAAAATTGAACACATGGTTTGCACAAATGTCAACCAAACTTCGGTCAGGATTTCTTTGCTCCAAGCGATGGTGGCTTTCTCGTCAACCAGGGCTCTCCATCCATGCGACAGGGCGATGACCACACAGAGCGTGCGCGACTCTTTTGGGGAACTCACCTCAAGCCTCTTTTGTCAAACGTCTTCATTGTGAAGGAAGCGAACCTGTTAAGGGGAAGAGATTCCTGCAAATACAAAAAAATGGACCAGAGAGCTGCACACCGAAAATTCTGACCATCAACATACCTAGACAACACCCGAAACTCAGGGAATCCAGGGTCCGGTCACACTGGACTTGCTGTGCTTCCCCACACACAGCCTGACGCGTGGGTACGAAAGTCACAAAAGACAAAGGACTCGGTCGGAGGCTCCCATTTCGCAACCACCGTTGCCTTGCACCACCACCCTCCACGTCAAGTCAAGTGGGTGCGGACTGAGAGCAGAGTTTAGTACCAAATCATAACTCCTCGAAAAGGATGCACTGACGTGAACCACCTCAACACCCAATCACGAAATCTACAAACTGCCTGGTGATGACCTGTTGTGCGCAATTCTGCACCAATGAGAGGAATTATGTGTTCAGAATTTGCAGTCAGTATTTTCAGGGTGGGATTTCCAGCCCGTGACACAGAAATGATCCAATTTCACTATCAGCTGTTGAACTTTCTCTGGGCGTTCCTGGACAAAAGTGTCACGCTGCAACGGACCTCTCATCGATGCAGTGTGATCTCAATGACGTGTGTACTCTCAGAGAGTAGAAACAAGCAGACACAAAGCACGAATCCATTCACACACTGACAGTACAAGCACAACATGCAAGATGGTCCTGAAAAAAGCAAATATCAGAAATTTTTGATAGGTATTTTATGCTGTGGCTTCAGTCCAACTGTGACCACTTTCTTCAATTGCATTCTCCAAGGCCATTGCAGAGCATCGAGTTGGAACTGAGCGGCGGCCTTCACCGGAAATGCACGGAAAAACGAGACACGAAAATCGCTCTTCTCTGGACCGAGAAATAAGGATGTGTTTTGTTGGCAAATTGTGGCATTTAGTCACCAGTTACAAGCTTATTCATCTGGGCGAAAGTTCAATACAATTGTTGCAAATGTGCACAGTTACACGGGAAATGGGGGTGCGTGACTAAGAAGTTTTAAAATTGTTTTTCGTGAATAACTGAACCTGTTGCCGTGCGTTGTACCAAGAAGTATCATTTGCAGCCCTGTGTTTCAGCTCTCGCAATGTCTTCACAGATGTTCAAAAGAAAAATTGGCGCTGGACATGAGAACAAATTGAAGGGCAACAAAATTATTGAAGAAACACCACGCATGTGTACACACACGCGCACGCACACACAAGGGGACCTGCTCCTCTTTTGCGATGCGGATTTGCTTGCAGGGGCTGGAAAGATCTTTCGTCTGAGATCACCTCGCTCAATGAACTTTTCAAGAAAACCATCAAAGCGCCCATTTTGGCAGTTTGGTAACGTCGCTCTCCTGGGACTGTCGACCTCCAGCTCGCTCTGTGTCAGCCGAAATTGTTCAAAACTTATTCAATTTGCAGAAAGCCATGAGGGAATTAATGGCAATCCTACCACCAATGTCAAATTTGCAATTAACTCCCAAAAATGCGCGTGGCATTGATTGAATATTGATGTTATTGGAGGTTGTCTGTGAGTTGTGTGTGAAGGACAATGGCGGGGGCGGGGACCGGAGTGTGGCCCTGTGGTCCCGGTGGCTCCACTCTCCACATATCGGCCGCAAATCTGACACCTGCAGCTCAACGCTGCTGCTCCTTTGGACGTTTCACTCTCTGTGCGCAGATTAACTTCAGTTATTCAAAACGTATTTGAGACGTAGATCTAAACAGACAGGCTTCTTTAACTGCCCACACGAAAAACATTGCGTGGGTCTTCCAACTTTTGTTCTCACGGTGATAAATTTTGGTTGTTGTTCCCGATTCTCAATGTTAGCGAAAAAATCACCAAATACGAAATATTTTCACACACTCCACCCTCACATTCCAAATGGCCAACAGAAGAGAATTCCCATGCACAATTACACGAAACCAAGTCATATATTTTTGTCACTTCGCATAAGCGCACGATATTGAAACCCTACACTTATCGCAGGATTTCCACGAGGTGGAAGAAGCAGAAAGGCGAAGGAAGTGGCGGTTTGGCGGCGGGGGGCAGGGGCGGGGGCCACCGCTCAGTTGCGTCCGATGCTGCGAGTGGCGAGCTCGAGGCTTCACACAGGGTCCAGGCCTCGAGGCAAATTGAAGAATTCTGTTCTGTCCCACGTGGAAAAAAACCTGTCAAAGCAGGACAACGAGAAGGCTTTCAAGAGCAATCGTTTGGTGATGGTGTGTGTGTGTGTGTGTGTGTGTGTGTGTGTGTGTGTGTTATTTGGTATCAACCCTTTTCTTGCGTGAATTTTGGATTCTCGAGCAATGCATTCACTCGACAGCTAATAAGCGTGGACGTTTTTATTTCAATGTTGTGCGTGTGTCATGCCATCTTGCAGCATTTTGGGGGGACTAACCCTGAGCTTTACAACTGTGATTAAGACTCATCTCTCGGGTGATGTTACACCTGATTGTGCGGCGCATATGTAACGTTAAATCGCGCGTGAACTGCGGTGAGAAGAGGCTGTAATCGGATCGGATGATGAGGACGTCGGCTCCAATCCGAGTCAACACAGACTGATAGACTGCGGAGAAAATGAACAAGTCCCGCCTGTTTCCTGGTGTGGTTCTTCTTAACGGTTTGGGTGGTTTCACCACTTTGTTGCAGTGATCATTGGGGTCTATTCACTGCCATTTTTGGCACCAAAGGACAAACAGAAAACAGATGAAAGTGAGATTAAAACTGAACACCCCTGAGGACATTGATCTTGGGAATAGTTTGGGGGTTTCCCCTGAATCATGCACCGCGCCGACCACAGGGAGAGGAATCTGCTTTTCGCGACGCGTCAACAAAAACTTGAACAATTCTCTCCTTGAGGAACCCTCACCCTTGCGCACTGACTGACTGACTGACTGACTGACTGACTGACTGACTGACTCACTCACTCACTCACTCACTCACTCACTCACTCACTCACTCACTCACTTACTCAATTAGAATCTACTCAATTACTCACTCACTCACTCACTCACTCACTCACTCACTCACTCACTCACTCACTCACTCACTCACTCACTCACTCACTCACTCACTCACTCACTCACTCACTCACGCATTCTTTCATTCATTCATTCAATCACT
>JAAUXT010141669.1_pt1 | contig 34227 bp, 32 predicted proteins | sample 7278171 | NCBI WGS metagenome assembly JAAUXT01 (sample SAMN14350112, study PRJNA611818) | marine sediment metagenome | isolation source: surface marine sediment (1.8m) | place: French Polynesia: Moorea | collected 2018-08 | reverse complement strand
TGTGGATATTGTTCTGAAACAATGTGTAAAAGTTCCATTTGGTTAAATTTGTTCCATTTGCATGTGTGCTAAATGAGTTCCCAAATTGTGAATGTTGAGTGAAAAAGTAAAAATTTTTGACAAAACAAAGTGAGCAAAATCAGAGGGAGCATAATCAAAGTGAGCGAAATCAGAGTGAGCGAAATCAGAGGGAGTGAAATCAGAGGGAATGAAATCAGAGGGAGTGAAATCAGAGTGAGCGAAATCAGAGTGAGTGAAATCAGAATTTCCTCAAATCACCGTGAGCTCCATGGAGCTATTTTTTTGGTTCATTCATGACGAGGGTGTCACTCGCTCGCCGGAATCCAGACACTTGATTTTAATCAAACTTGAATTGCACACAGCGAAGTCTCACACTGGCACGGCTCAAATTAAATTTGACATGGAGTTCGTGTGAACGAAATCTCTGCTCGTATCACGACCTCTGTAACACAAGAAAGAAAAACAACTCCTACTGTCCACATCGGAAGTTTTTGCAAGGGTGCGTGCGTCTTCAGCCTCGTTTACACACCTTGACCGTCTCCAGACGACCAAACGCAGCCATCCACAGACCGGAATCATCAGACGAAGATCTGACAAAACGCAACAATGGCAGAAGTGCTGGGTTGACTGGACTCTTCTGCCCACTTTTTCCACTCCTCAATACCGGAGTTCATGTGACCTGGGCCCGGATTCCCGTGATGCGCTATTTGTGCACGTTTTCTTTTCTGCGCAGGTAAAAATCCATGTTCAGAATCGGAATCTGTTCCTCGTGGCCGAGTCCTGGAGCCGCGTGATGACATATCACGAACCAAGTTGTTCTCGGACTTCAGATTCAATCTGGTTGTCGTGTCGCTTACATCCCCAATTGGTACGAGGGCTTAATTGCATCGCAAACGTTTACATTTCATTCCGAAAAGAGACGAGGAGATGTTCACCACTCTCCAAATCCACCATTTTATGCACGTGTTGCTTTCCTTTCAAACTCACGTCAAATTTCTGCGACACGGCCCGTCACACAAAAATAATGTTCATGGCACTTGAAAACCTGCGTGCAGACCCACTTTCTCACAAAGGAGTGCAACACAGAGCGTTCATGCCAGAAGGAGACTCACCAAAAAGGGTGTTGTTTTGTGATACGAGTTTGCTTTGGGCAAGGCCCCCCCGCCCCCGATCTTTCTTGTTGCTGTTCTTGTCCGCTTCTTTCTGGGTTATCCCCAAAAAAATTTGTGCAGTGAAAGAAAGACAAGAAGCCGATTGATTATACGTCTGTAACAACAAGGTGGCGGCTTGAGGTTGATCTCTTCCGAGCCATTAGCCTGAACACTGCGAGACCTTTGTTCTCATGCGGGTAAAAATCTGGAAAAAGTTCCTGTGTGTGAGTGTGGAGTGTGAACATGTCCGAGTTGGGAAATTCATTTTCATGAAATGCAGATTGAGATCGATAGAATTGAAGAACTGCTAAGTGCTCCTTCCTCGAGGACCATTGACCCAACCGCGCGCAGGTCGTAATGAACAGAAAGGTTTCTGCACGACACCGCCCGGGACTTTTCATTCCCTCACTCAGCCTGTGGAGTTTTGAATAAAGGTTGAATGCCTTTCAGTGTTTGCATTGATGCAATGCCAATTTTGTTTTTTTCCATTGATACCCACAGGGAGTCGCTGAAAACATTTTCAGTGTTGAAAGTTTTACCTTTTTTTGCCCCGAACGTTTTACGAACGGATTTGTCAAGGGACAAAATGTAGAAAGGTCGTCTGGATTCACCATGGAATTTTGTTTCGTTCAGTTGAATGGTGACATTTGCCTTGTTATTTCAGTGCCTGCAACGAATCTGTCATCCTGGTTATGTGGGGTCGCACTGAAATGGAGAACACTCGTACGTTTCACGTTTTGGGGTGGAAAACAGCGTCAAACTGGTGCAGTCGAAGCTGCAGGCTTCACAGCGTGTCTAGGGCATCAGTCACCTTCAGTTCTGAAACCAAAAGATGTTTCTGTTGCATTTGCCGGACGTGACTATTCATTTCGCTTTGGTAACGCTGCGATCAGGGTCCCATCTGTGCGCTCCCATGGCAGCGATGCTGAAGGAGACACGGAGCCTTCGCTTCCTGCTCAAAGATCAAACTCCGTCCAGCGGAGCAGCATCGAACACCAGACAGAGAGTCGTCTTCATGCCGCTTGAGCAAAGATGATCAGAGGAGTAGAGGCTGGGTCAGGAAGAGGCCCTGTCTCAGTCATGTGATGTTTGAAAAACAATCGTTTTTGTGAGGACGATGCGTGTTCAGTCTCCTCCCTCAACAGGCTGGTGGTGCACGTGATAGAAGCATTCGGGCCACTGGTCTATTTTTACAAGGCGGAAACACGGACGTTTCGTTGCAAAGAGCGATTTGTTGCGTGACCTTTTCAGGCCACTGGAGACACCAGACACACAGAGCTTTCAGACCAACAATCTGCTGTTGAATTCCGAATCATTGTTCCCCCTCCCTGTGCTTCCGGTGCCTGGTCAGAGATACCGAGATATTCATCCCAGGAAATCCCTGAAGTCCCCAGGTTCTCTCCATCTTCATGATCAATCCACCAATTGTTTAGATTACGTGCTCGGGTTCCTCTGACTGGCCAAATGGCTCAGCTGAGGTCCTTCGGTTCAGATAAACAAGTGTGATCAGTCTTTTTGTGAAAAGATCCATTCAATGTGAAATATGTTACTATTTCTCGTTTGTCCCTTGGTTGACCACAAGGAATCCAGCGGAAACTCATTTTGGCAAATGTTGAAGGAAATGGCACTCTTTCTAAAAGTGATCCCCAAACGAACGAGATCTCCTTTTGGAAAACAACTCCTCCCCAAATAAGGGAAATTAATTTTGTGAAAACATTTCACGTTGCCCTTATTCGTCTCTTCCTCGCAACAGAGAGTTTTAGCAGATCCGCCCGGTCAGCCAAGGTGACCTAAAAGCCAGAATAGCGACACAGATGACCATAAACCAGGAGAACAAACCAGTTCAAAGTGCTGCCAAACTGGGGTTGTTCTTGGAATTTGGTCGCCTCTACCACTGATCTGGCAATTGAAGCTCCGGAATTCCCCAAAGAACAGACCAAACATATCCATTGTGTCTCAGGTTGTCACAACCAAGACCAGCTTTTGACGGCCTCTTTTCACGCTCTCTCAGCAAGGCGCGTGGACAAGCAGTCCGGGGCAGCGACCTCAACAAGTGTCGATATTTCGGTTGCTTTTAGTCTGCCCGCCGGAAACTGACTCTCGGCACTGAGTGCAGCACAAGCTCGTTGATAGTTGTTCTTTTCCTTGATTTCAAAACACCCTGTCAGGTGCAGACTCGCCCTCCCAAAAAGAACTCAGTCCATAAAATAGCGGTCAGCGTTGTCGATCTGCCGCCGCACAACTTCCATAGGATGCTTGTGTATTTATATCTAATACCATAATTCAATTCCGTCTGTGGCAATGTCCTTACGGTATTCATGAAGTATTTAAGGAGCATGAGAGAGGAGAGCCTCGCGAAGGAAAAGAGAAGTCAATGGTCCAGAAAGAGCCCATCCATCTTTGCGTGATTCCATCACACCCCTGTAAACCCTGACAGCTTTCCGAACCAACTTAGTGTCCAGGTTTCGCATCCTGGCGTGGAGAATGGCTTCAGCCGTATATCTCCTCATCTGGTGAAGAAAGGTTGTGATCAAATTAGCGATGAGCAAAAATAGGTTTTTTGTTGTGATCTCGCTTTGCGGGATTCAACATGTGCACGAAGCGTGAGTCTTGGCGCACACTCTGAACCAACGGCTCGGAAGTGTTCGCAGATGCTTTGCTTTTTTTGATTTGAAAAGAGAAGTGCGTAGGTCGGTTGAGATCTGGCGCTCATGGAGATAAGGTTGAAATTGAGCAAGATATCAAAAATCAGATAAATGCGACGGAAGCGTTTCACGCCGAGCGAAATCGGATTCTCGAAACTTTCAAATGTCACGATGAGCTGATGAGCAGATTAGTTTCTCTCGGTGTTTTCTGCTGACACAATGAAAGAACAGGTTTCAATGGATAAATTGTCTCTCGTTGCTCAATTGGCCTCAGTTAAAAGTCAAATTACTTGGTTTTTACGATTGTCAAACAGATGTCGCATTGATCTTCGAAGCTGTGAACAGAAAAGTACCTCGTTCATCAAAACAATTTTTGCAACGGGCCTCAAGGAAATGCAGCTTCAGCTCATGTTGTGTCAATGACGAATGGTGCAGAATTGTAAATGTCAGACACCAGACAGGTCACCGTTTAGTTTATTCCCGTGTCCACTCTGAGAGTGCCAAGTCAAACAAGAATCCGCCTCAGCACTTCACTTGTAAACATCATGTCAACCGTGATGTTCTGTATTTTTCTCCCAACGCAGATCCGCCGAAGCCACCCCCTGAAACGTGCAACGTTTCCGGTTCTTTTTCGTCACCAAAAGCTCCAATCGTTGACACGTGTCGCACAACCACCCATCTTTGCAGTGAGCGTTTTGGTGTCGGGGGACGACAACGAGTATCGCCTGGTGCGCGACCTGATGCGCAACTACGACCCGCGCATCCGTCCGTCGCGCAACCACTCGGAGGCGCTCAACGTCACGTTCGGACTCGCGCTCGCGCAGATCATCGACGTCGTGAGTAGCGCTCACCTCCCTTTGGTAAGAATGCGGGAAACAGGACACCACGTGCAAGGGTCAAGCCTCGAGGGAAACAGGGGCCGGGAAGAGTCCTTGGAATACGATGTCGCGGGTGTGACAACTGTCCAGGATGAGTGAATGCCCTGCAAATATCCCCCCGTGTGTGACATGGTTCTGAGTTCGAGATTTGGCCATCCCTCTGAAATTGGGTCAACAGCTTATAAATGCGTGGGCACTTCCAAATCAATGTGTCCAAGCATCGGACGAAGACATCAATCATTCTCCAAATCGCCTTCTCTCACAGGGGTGTGCAGCAGATCAAAGAATGCAAATGTCTGTGCTGCTTTGAAAGTTGCTTTGAAAGGTAATGGCCTGAATGTACTTTGCATCTGGATGATATGCAAGCGGGGACCCGTGATGCTGGGACAGTTCGAACTCTTGAACCGTATCAAACGCGTGTTGCCAGTGTCTCCCCGTTGAAGTTCTCCAAAAAGAGGTGACAGAAGTTGTTCAATGCTCCGATTTCAGGACGAAAAGAACCAGATTATCACGACCAACTGCTGGCTGAACCAGGCGTGGATCGACCACAAGTTGAGCTGGGACCCGGACGAGTACGGCGGCCTCAAGGTGGTGCGCCTCCCGTACGACGCCATCTGGAGACCAGACATCCTGCTCTACAACAAGTGCGTCCACCCAGAGGGGCGAGGGCGGCTCCTGAGACTGCTCTTTCTGCGCCTGCCTTTGGTCTCTCTTTTGCTAGGAATCAAACGTCTTGACATTGTGTTGTGCTCAAGTGTAGAAACAACTCTGACATTTCTGGTCACGCCAAAAGGGGGAAAACTATCTCGAGGCTGTACAAATTGAGCTTCTGTGTTCGGAACCAAGACTTTCTCTTGTTCGTGTCTCTCAAATTGTCAGCGCGGACGTGTCGGCGTACAAGTCTTCGATCAGCACGAACGTGATCGTGGCGAACAACGGGAACGTGACGTGGCTCGCGATGATGATCTTCCGCTCGTCGTGCGCCATCAACGTCAAGTACTTCCCGTTCGACGAGCAGAACTGCACCATGGTGTTCGCGTCCTGGACGTACGACGGCTTCCAGGTGAGGGAGGCCGACCCGCAGGTCCAGTGCCATTAGGAATTCAGCAGATTTCATTGACCAATTTATGACAGACAGAGAGACACAGAAGACAGATTGCGAAATTCGGCTCAATCCATTTGTCAGTTTCCTGCTGATCCTTGATGTTTCATTCCGTTATCCCGTTCATTGAAAACATCTCGCACTTGCTCATAAGAGTCAGCAAAAGAGAACAGGGACCCCAACAGGAATCTGTTCTGACGATGGCAGTTAATCCCGGATTTGATTTGGTCAGGAGTCCTTCGCCTGCCGGAGCCGATGTCATCTTTCAGATATCGGACAAGCAAAACCAAATTTCTAAGCTCACAGTGCCCTCGGGGAAATTTTCGTCATTGGTCAAAGTTGGAGTTGTGCCAGTTGGATCTGCCCCTGAAGTTCCTGACTGTCACTTTAGATATATTTTTGTGTGAAAACAAGCATTTGTCTCTGCCATGCAGTGCAAGATCAAAGGCAACGAGTTTTTATTCGGTGTCAGAGGACCTGGCGCCTTGATCCGTTGGATTCTTTCGTCACAGCAGCTTGTTTCAGCTGATTGCAGGCTCAACGGCTGATTGTTTCCTCGTTCCTGATTCCGGCCACAGTCAGATCAAAACGCGCGTCGGATTATTGAGCACCGACGCGCAAGTTTCTCTCCAGCTTTCATTGGGTCCTTCATGCGAGTTTCTTGAGTCTCAGACGTGCTGGCGAACTGCAAGGGACGCAGTTTCTGGACACGAAAAGTAGAGATAAGCAAAACCAGGCCTTTGTAAATTTGTTTCTGTTCTTTGTGGCGGAAGGACAACTTGTGTCCTGCCTCGCGAAACCACTTCGTGCATTTTCCTATGAAGTCTGACAGAGTACTTTTTGGAAGCTCACCGCGCCCGAAATGGCACGTCACTCCATAAACTCCGCAACGCGGGGTGGTAAACTCTGGAAGCGCTGGTCGCCAATCTGGAGTTCAAGCACAGCCGCAAACTGAATGCTGATTGGACTTCGGAACACCAACAGTGTTGAAAACCTTGACGAGATAACATTGAGGTGGCGCTCTCCCCCCACTGCGCCGTTCATGTGCGAGCGTACGTTCTCATCAAGAGCTGACAGCCTCTGCGTGTCTCCCGCAGGTGAATCTGGTCAAAGTCGGCGAGGACGGCGACGACTCCAACTACATCAGGAACAGCGAGTGGAAGCTGGTGAACCTGCACGCGCAGCGCAACGTCGTGTACTACTCGTGCTGCGCCGAGCCGTACCCTGACGTCACCTACACCATCCAGATGCGCCGCAAGCCGCTCTTCTACGTGTTCAACATGATCATGCCGTGCATGCTCATCACACTGGTGGCGCTGCTCGGATTCTACATCCCGTCGGACAGCGGCGAGAAGGTGACGATGGGCATCACAACGCTGCTGTCCATGACGGTGTTCCTCATGCTGGTGGCGGAGAACATGCCGCCCACCTCAGATGTGCTTCCTTTAGTAGGTACGTCCAAAGATTCTGCGGTTCTGTGAGTGTGGTTGGTTGGCCTGAGCCTCAGGCGTGAAACCCAAGTATCCAATTATCATCCAAAAACTTAGCTCTTTGTGTTTGAAAATTAGGGAGGCAGGTTACGAAGAGCCTTCGGCGTGGGGCCCCTGCCAAGTTTTTGAAGTTTGGCGCGTTGTGCAAAAAGAAATGTACTCCCTTGTCAGTGACCAGCGTTTCGTAAACTCATGGAGAAAACCTTCCCTGGCGGAACACGCGTTGAAAAGCCAAAGCGACACGACTTTTGAAAGCCCAGCTTGACTGCCCTTCGAAAGCCGCGGAGAAATGCTTCAGGAAATGCTGTCTCCATCAACATCCACAGAGAGACGCATCTCAAAATTTCCAGGTAGATTTGCCACTCGCAACCACAAGGCCGCTGCTGCGGCCGAATCCTCATATTTCATGCGAGTAAAAACCAGCTAATAATGTGCAGTGAAGGATGTAATTACCTTAATGCATTTCGGTGACGAGATGATCCTCCAACGCGAGCCTCGATTTATCATATCTCGCCTTCTCCCGAGGGAACTCGTGCCTCCGATTCAAACAGACACGGGAAGGATGCAGGTGAAATCGAAGCGCAACAGCTGATTACAAAACGTTGATCACGTCTTCAAGCGGAGGAGGATATGTTACTCAAAGTTCAAGAGTGCATCTGGCCTCTTCTCAGCAATTCAGTGACTGACAGCTCTTTGTGTTACAATCTGCCGAAGTCGAACATGTTCTGTTGATCTTTGGCCCATTCAGACAATTCTGTTGGTTTGCATTTGGCAGGGACCATATTTCAGATTTCTCATTTCAAATCTGAACCACAACAAGAAGGTTAATCAGACCAGGACAAATACTTGTAGCGCGACAAACTGTCGTCAGACACCAAACCGAATTTCACTTTCTATTGCCTTGCGATTGAAGGTTGAATCTGTGCAAAAGATGCATTCGCGTACTTCGTTCACAATTTGATCGTTTGTGAACCCCAATGAAAAAACTTGCTGCCTGTGAACAAGTCGGACCCTGGTACGTTCCGCACGTACGGACAAACTTTGAAGGCCCAAACCGTTTGTGCAGAAGCATTCCAACCAACATGACCACACAACCTGACCCCAATTAGACTTCCTTTGAAACAGGTGAGCACTGAAAAGTTTGATAATGACATGTCTCTTTGGACAAGCCAAAATTCTGGCCTGAGAAACCCGAATGACTATGAAAAGCTGTTGCGAGAGATTTCTTGCAGCGCAATTTCCCTTGCATTGTTGCTGCATAAGTGCGAAGGAGAGACCTGTTTAATTCTCACCCGATCAGCTCAGCAGCTGCGCAGAAAAGGCAAAGGAAATGAGAATGACACACAAATTGCTGGCGCTGTATCTGTCCGCAAGAAACTGCATTAGACATTGAAAGGAGGTGCAATAATTTCGACACACAGTTTCGTCACAAATCAAGTGGATGCAGGCTCCAGATTTATGCTCCTGGTTATGTAACATGGGCAGAGCACGCAACATGCGCATTGCGACCCATCGGAAAAGTGACGTCGGGATGAACGAAACCAATCACTTTGAATCGCTTGGGTCAACCCAACCGGACCAGATCATCCGTGTTGACACTGACGCCGGGATGCAATCCTGTTCCCGGGGGAAAGGCACGGGGAGAGAAGGGAATGGCATGGTGAGACCGCTCGGGAGGGGTTGGACAGCCTGGGCTGTGGGAGAAAAAAAACGACACTTTGCCTGTTCTCTGGGGTGCACAAGAAAAGACCCATGTGAGTCGTGCACAACGAAACGAAACTGGATTGATTCTTTTTATGGCAGTAAACTTCGGTCAAAAGCTAGCCTTTCTCAGCGGAGCCTGCAATCCGTTTCGTACAGTGAACTCACTAACTTTTTTTCTTTCAGGTTTATACTATGGAATTACCATAGCAATAGTTTCATTCGGCACTGCTATGACGGTTCTCACCCTCAACATACACCACATGGGTTCTAGGGGAGAGGAACCGCCCAAGATCGTGAAAAAGGTCTGCTTTGGGGTGCTCGAGAAACTCATGTGCTTGAAGCTTGAACACACTAATCCTTACAAGGATCAGCAATCGGTAAGTTCTTGTGCATACTTTTCAAGCTAACCAAGAAGTTCCTTTCAGGAGAACAAAAAGCTGGACAAACCTCGTACCTTGCTTCACTTCACCTTTAGAGAAACAAATTGCACGTGTAGACATACATATCCTTGTACAGATTTTTCGCAGCGTGAGCCTGTTGTTTCTGCTGTGATGCCCACAGCCACGAAAACATTCCCTTGACAAGGTCTTTCCGCAGATTCTCTTGCTCGTTCAGCACTTTGCTCAAACGGGTTCTTCTTCTCCCCATCTTTCAACTCTTCCGAGTATCAATTACCCTTTGAACAAAACTTCTCACAACTGGTTCTTGCAGTTGAGAGTCCGTCCTCATGTTGTGATTCGCAAATGATGCATGTTAGCAACATTGAAAACTGGTCGTTTTACTTGAGATAATTTCAACAGGGTCAGTCCAAATGAAAGCGCAAAGCCAGCTTGAAGACCAGAATTCCAGAACAATCAACCATCACTCTTTCTCACCACCATTCTTGATTATGGATGTCCCCAGAATGCTCAAAGTTTGAATCGACCACTTTTTGATGGTGTGTGTTGTTTTTCTGTTCTCCGTAGCGCCAACTTCCTGAGAACGGGGAGGGTCGGCGAGGCAGTAACTACATCAAGTTAAAACAGGCGGCGAAACGCTGCGGCTCCAGCATGGACACGAGTAGTTCTCGCATGACCGTGCTAGTACGTACCCGACCAACTCTGTACATAGCCTGCTCAAACTGTTGGTAGTTGTCAACAAGCTTTTTACAAAACATGAAGTTCGCACCGTTCAGTGCGAAGGTTCTGCAGTGCTGCTGGTTGGTGAAGCCAAGTTCGGTTCTGTGTGAAACGTCAGGAACCGGCCCTCTCGCTGGCAGTACCCATGCACACAGTTCGGGGACTTGATTGCGCTGACCTCCGAGTCGAAAACATCACTGAATCAAGCTAACTGTTCATCGTTCACACGTTCATTTTCAGCCGAACCAAACGAAATCACAAAGACGCACACGCTTTGTGCAAACACGGGAATCTTGTGTCGACTTTGACTTTTGTTGTGCAAAACAAGGCCAAAACCAAATTCCTTACAAAACCTTCAGGACCAAAATGGAAGCGCTGACAAGAATAGCTTTTGATGTTTTATGTCTCGACACAGTTCCTCATTTTTGTTAAAAGTGTGAGTGTAACGTTTCATACTGACATGCTTTGAGGTTGGTTGTCTTGAAAAACAAGACCAGCTTCTATTCCCGGCCATTGGGAGTCTTCGGTGCGTCCTGCTTTCGACATTTTCTGCACGAAAAACAAAAGCAGAACTGTCTTTTGATGCCAAGTTCTTGATGTCATGAACGGAGAGTTTCCATCTCAATGTTACACGAGAAGGTTCATTTGGCAAGATCCCTCTGGTGGTCCTAAAACGAAAGACAGGAGCAGCAGTAGGAGATGGAAACAGATGCGACACGAGAAGCTACGAGCGTATTTGTAACGACGAACCTTTGGTCTTGATTTTTGAGCCTTTCCCATCAGAAAGAAACGTTCATTACCAGGTTGATTCTCGTCTGCATGCGTTGGGCAGAAAAGCAGTCCGATCTGTGTTGACCCCAGTGATTCCGTCACCAAAAACACGCACATCAGTCTCGGATTCAGGAATCTTGAGTCTCACCACAGAAAAAATTGCAATTTGCGTCTTAATCTTCATAAACAAAGAGCGGATTGTTGCGGCGCCAAACAGGGATTTAATATTCACTTTGCTCTTCCTTCCTTTTCAGGATTTTGTGCCTACCTCGCAGGATTACCATTCTGCTGCCTCGCACGAGACGACCAAGTTCGACTCGGCGTCGATGGATCACCACGGCGCGGCGCGGGGGCTGCTCGGGGCCGGAGGTCCCGAGAACGGCGGGCTGTCCCCGCGCTTCTCGTCGTCCCGCCGCCTCCACCATCCGTCCTCCGCCACCCCGTCGCCCGGGGCAGCCTCGTCCGCCGACAACTTCGAGAGACAGTTCCTGCGCGTGTTGCACAAGGTCTATCAGACCATCGAAAAGAACGAGATGAGATTAGCGGAGCAGGACAGGCGGGATCACATCCGACTCGAGTGGCAGCAAATTGGGCTCATTGTGGACCGAATTCTATTAGTTTGCTTTATTGCGCTCACACTCGGAGTCACTCTCGGAATATTATTCAACGCGCCCCATTCGACCGATTTCATATTCGGGGAAGATGCATGAAGGAAGGGCATTTTCATTTCCTGTGATCAGTATTGGTTTGGATACTGTTGAGGATTTCGCTGCGGATGGTTCTGAACTCCAAACATCACACGGACAGCTGCTGATGGACGGAGGCTTTAAAACACGAATGCTGGAGAATGAAACAGAGCAATACTTCTTCACTCAATTGCAGTCCTTTCCAGGAGGATATTAAGGCGTCTTTGGGCAAAGCTGACTCCTGCTGACCTTCCTGCATTGTGATAAAAGGGACAGCAACGTGCCAGATGTTCAGTGGAACCAAGGCAGGAGACGGCGGGATCAGTTAAGGCGGACACTGTCCGGCTTGGACTCACTGTCCCAATCCCTCGGTCAGAACCAACACGTGGGCGAAGGACACACTCAACAGCGTCTCAGACGACGGGACGTCCGTTTCCACACTGAAACTGGAGGAGTTGGAATTACCATTGCAAATGAAGTGGCTTGTGATTGTTTTTTCTTATTAGTCGACAAATCAACTCGTGAAGAGACTCCTGATACATCTCCACCGTTGTACATAATGTCTCACGGCATCTCATCCCCGTCTTTTCGTTTCTATCAGACACATGGTCGCAGGGAAATTTCCCAGTGTTCGTTTGCTGTTTGCCGTCAGGTCGTTGGTTGTGTCTCGAGACAATTGCACACATTTCTGACCAAACGAAACGTGACTTGAGAAAGTCCCAAAGTGGTACACACTCCTTGAGCTTGACACGCACTGAAATTTCTGTTGCTGCACTGGGCACGACTTCGGAAAACCAGACACGGATACCACGTTCAAACCTTGAGGGTAGAACCCAGGAAAAGCGAGTGCTCTTGTGTATGTTCTCAGACGGTCTCAAGGTTCCAGCTCGACTGAGGGCACCAACTCAGCACATCACGGACTGTGTTTCCTTTGTTTTTCTCACTGCGCGTAATGAACCTAATTTCGGTTGCCGTATTTGGCTCACAGCCTGTTCAAAGTGAAATTTGCATTCGCCGCGGGCTTCCTGATCGGAACCGTAATCAGGGCGCGAGCTGCGCAGCACCAGCAGGTCAAACGTGCGCGCCTCCGAACTTCAGACGACTGGACCGGGATCTATGCAGAGCGCCGCGTCGGCCTGGCGTCGATGTGGACGGTAGAGTCTAGCCTGCTCGTACTGTACTTCACAGTCACTTGGGACATGGCGTGAGTTCTCACTTGAGACCCACGAGTTCGTGGCTTTTGCCGTCAGTCATGTTCATTTGCACATCACAAAGCCTTAAAAAGCCACGTGAGTCACCACAGATTCCTGAGTTCCACGCAAAAATTCAGGTCAAAGTGTTGCATCCATCCAGCAAGTGTCAAGTTGGACGCTGGTCTTGGTCCGACTGACACAAATACTTTTGCACTCATTGTTTTTTCTCGGATCTGGCGCATTCAGTGGGGCCTCGGGGCCAACCCGCTGACCTCAGAAAAACTCACTTTATCCCTTCTGTAGTTCTGTTGCGAGGGCGCATTGTTTGCTTTTCACGTGGTTGTGGAGCACTTGGGACTCCTGAGCTTCAGGTTCCCCAACCTTCACTCGGTCTGGGGGCACTGGTGCGTCTCGTCTCGTTTCTGGTTTGAAGGTGCTTTGAACCTGGGGCATGTTGATCCTTTTTCAGAGGCCAACATCGGGCAGTTTTGATTTTGTTCCAATTACCATCGGGAATGGGACATGGTATTCCCCTCTTCCGGATTTTCTTGGTCAGTTTGCTTTCACTCACATTTTCATCTTGAAAGAAGCGGGGTTCGCCGAAACCAGAGTCCAAATTATTTTGCATTCTGCCACATTCCCTGACTTTGACCTCATTTCAAAATTGAAACTGGCAACCAAGAAGAAAGGAAGACACACTGCAAAGTTCTGTTTGAGGTCCCCTGGAGATCAACCCTCCAAACCCCAGATTTGCTCTTTTTTCTGTCTCCGGTTTTTTTTCAGAGAGGTACCACATAACACTTTCAGGAGGACTTTGGAGCTTTGTTTTGAAGGAAAACGCATAACACAACTGCAGGTGCAAAAAAGAGAGCAGCCTCGTGCCGGTGTCTCAGAACAGAAGTCTGGACGCGACTCTGGAGAGGTCGTCGAGGCGACTTGTCTGTCGCCGTTGTCTTTGTCCGTTTGTGTTTCTTATTCACATCCGAAGTTTGAACAAAACTGCCCGTGTCAAACCAGTTTTGTGGAATGTCCTCTGCAGTGCAGCTCAGTGCGTCAGGTACACTGCAGGCATTTGGTCACTGTTGTCCTCATTCTTTGCTGGCAGACGGTTTGTCGCAAACCTGTGCAAAAATACCTGTGGATATTGATGACGTTGAGATGAAAATGTTTCATGTGAATTGTTTGTGGCATGGACGTCTGGAAAGCAAAGGTCTGTGGCTGCACATTTCTCGAGGCAAAGTTGTATTGCTACGCACGTTCAGTTCTGGTGACAAGATTGCCAGACAAACAAGACTTCTTTCTGATGCAACGGTTGTCCCATCTCGAAATGAATCATGACATGACATCAACAGAAATTCCGAGAAATATGCAGCAACATCCTATTTTCCTGACAGATTCACACAACAAGGGGCAAACTGCAGATCTTCATGGAAAACGAATCAACCCAAGTGATGTCTTGTGATTTTTCATTCAGAATTGTACACGACAAACATTGTAAAGACTTGAACTAGTCATGATTTTGGTTTTTGTTTGCTAACAAATATCTTTGAATGTTGTGCATTCATTCTGCATCACAATAAACTTTGTTACGGATTTCAGCAGTGAGTTCACTTCGTCTTTCTTCATTTCCGCACAGGCACAGAAATCTTGGGAAACAAACACCCAGGAGTCAAAAGTTTCTCTCTGTCTCGTTTGTTCTGTGTCAGTAATGTTCTGTCTGTGTGTCACAATCTGTTTGTCTGTCTGCTTGTCTCCTGTCTCTCTTTGTCACTGTCTGTCTCTGTTTCTATCTCTCTTCAAGAGGTAAATCCGGGAATAAGGTCTGATTTCAAGAAGAAAAAATGCAGAAAAAACCAGGAAAGTCAGGTACGTTTTGCGCCTGCAGTGTGGCGCAAGATTGGACGAATAAAAGTACACACGTATTTGAGGGGCCACGAGAGAGGGCGGTCCCCGTGGCCCCACTTCTACATCTGCCTCTGATCTCTGTCTCTTTTTTTCTCTCTTTCTCTCTTTCTCTCTTTCTCTCTTTCTCTCTTTCTCTCTTTCTCTCTTTCTCTCTTTCTCTCTTTCTCTCTCTCTCTCTCTCTCTCTCTCTTTCTCTCTCTCTCGCTCGCTGTCTTTCTTGCCAGCATAATCCAACATCAACAGATAGAGACAAGAGACAGAGTGACAGAAACAGAGAGACCGATTGATTTGCCTGGCACTCTTTAGTCGAGTCGAGTGGTCAACTTTGGTGTTTTTCAGAAGAAAACTGCACGCCATGGCAGCAGCAGTGACACAACGTCTCACGACAGGCTGTTGTGATGCACCTGGTGAGAACCAAGCCACATTTAGACCATTTCACACCATTCCTTTGACGCAAACCTGTGTCTTCACCATTCTTGCTTTGGCATGGAAGAGGCTGGAGTGGATAACAGCTCATAAAGTACGCTGCTTCAGCAGTAAAACGCTTGGTAATGAGAGGGGCTGCGATGCGGGTTCAGACGAACAAGGAAACGCCATCAGCGTCGGACTGGCGAGCACACGGCGCAGTGTGCGCACACGTGGAGGCGCCGGGGGAAGAGGAGGAGGCATGTTACAAAAATTCAATGACTGTGCGGTGTACGTGCACACGAGGTGTCTCTGAGGAAACGAGTCAGCCTGCCACGGGAGCTTCGTTTCTGCTCCGCAGGAGAGCAACTTCACTTGTTGGGTTGGCGTTGCGCTGAACACCCCTGTCGCACAGATGAATCAGCACTTATGACCATGGTTGCAAAACGTCCTCTTGTACGGTGAACAAAAACCATTCAAATCTGTAGACAAACAGAAAATATCGCACGTCCTTGCCTTCAGTGTGTAAATCGAAGTCTTGTCTGCAAACAAAAACAGAAACATGCAAAACAGTTATAAGTTGCTGCTGCAAACAGACGAGTCTGTCGTGCCGTCTGAAGTCTCTGTCGAAGCGATTCTGGCGAAAAGTATCCGTCGGGATGGAGATAATTGGTGTAAATGAGATAATGCCGTCTCAACAAGCGTTCGGGGCCTTCCGGGAATCTTGAATTCACAGGCAACAAAGACAGAAGAGAAAATTCTCCTGACGAAATTCTTCGAAAGAGGACCGAAGAGAAAATGCTGGGGATCCTGTTTGTCAGGCCTTCTGAACGACCCGAAATTGGGGTCAGGGCCTGAGTTCAACCCTCAACGTCCAAAATCACAAAGGTAAAGAAAGTGCTGGATCAGGAGGCTTTTGATGATCAACGTCGGGTTCCGGGTTCTGCAGAATCACCGGTCAAAACTATCGAAAACAATGCGTCCGCAACAACAACAACAACAGCAGCAGCAGCAGCAGCAGCAACAACAACAACAACAACAACAACAACAACAACAACAACGACGGTAGCAACAGCAACAAAGTCTCGTCCCTTTCTCCAGCAATCTTCTCTGTTTTTCTGTGGCTCATAACTTTTGACGTCGTCAGGTTTTGTCCATCAGTGTTAGGTTCCGCACAACATGACGAGCGTTGGGTTGCAATCCATCCGCGAATACAAGTCGGTCGGTCTTCCTCCCCGGAGCGTGTCCGCTCTGCTGCAGGAGGGAGGCGCATGACGAACGATATGAGTTGACAACATAATTGGAGCTAATGAGACAAAATCACCACCTTTCACTACAATGTCCTTTCTAGGAAAACATTTCCAGGGCAGTGGAGGGCTGAGATCAGCTTCTCTGCAGAACAGATGGTTTTGTTCTCTGTGAACCTCCCTATATTCGGGCTGCCTGGGGAAGGTAATCTGTTTAGGGATCGGGGGATTGTTCGCAATTCTTCACCCGCGGATCGAGTGGTTTTCATCAAGATCACAAACAGGCCCAAATGAAGTTTTTCTTTTTTGATGAAGAACACTTCACCTGACGACGAGGATTTGACCCACTTGCAAACCGGAACTTGTAGACTGTCAGACCAAAGACACAAAACCCAAAGCAACCTTGCTGTTTCGGTTCGGACAATTGCTGTTTGGGTTGTGTGGACAAAAAGGCAAAAGAGTTTTGTTGATGGATGCTGTCACTTGTCGCCAGGGGGTCAGCCCTTCCTAATGAGAACACATTCTTTTGGCCACACCACAGAGATGTCAAGCACCGCACGTCACAAGCACAAAATGGCTTGTTGCGGAAACAGCTTGGTGACCACTGGGTCATCTTATCTGAAGATCAATATTTGAAAACGACCTGTTGTTCCATTTTTGCCGCTGTGTCCCAAGTTACTTTTCGGCGCCCATTTATCATGGTTCCTGCTGCTTCAAGCGGTCGTTAATGCCTCCACGTTTCTTTTTTCTCCACAAACCCACAAAATGCACCAAAAATTGTAGTATTCGCAAAAGTAGGAGGCCGAGAGAGACATGCAGTGCAAGAAAGGAAGTTTGCCTTGCGTCAATTGCCGAACGTCCAGAAGTGGAAGTTCAACATTGGTGTGAACACGTATATACTCATGCATCATCCTCTCAAAAGGTCAGTTGCTCAGGTTTTTGGTTTCTTGGTTCTCGCCATGCCCAGGCCAGTTGTTTTTTGCTGTGGAATATTCTGTCATGAATCACGCTTTTCTTCACTTTCGAACGAATCTCAGTGATTTCTGTTTGCCTGAAAACCAAGACCATGCAGATGCAGAGTTTTCCAGATCCAAATTTCGCTCTTTTCACTCAAATCGGACAAACACAGACAATCCAGAGAACTCAGACAGATACCAACAGGTCGAATAGAAATTTTGTGGAAATTGGGTTTTTGTCCGTCTTTCGCTTCAAAATGGAAGTTTGACGTGCCCGTTCAAGTTCTCCACCCGGGTGTGGAGGGTCGACATGAAATTTTCAAATTCGCACAGTGAGCGCTGTGAGAAATGTCCGCGGATAAATCAGGGTGGAGTGCACGCGCCGCTGGTCCCGGCGCGACGTAGGACGGGATGGGCGGACGTGCTGATAGTCACGAGGCACGGAGCGAGTCAACGGGAACCGTTCCCCGCGCAGACTCAACGCTGCGTTCGGCAAAACGTTCTTGCATCCAACATGAATCAAATATATACGAAAACGAAGAACAGTGCAACGGTTATTGTGCCGGTTCTGTCTCCAAAACAGACCGCATTTGAAGCGAAGGTTGAAAACCAACCTCTCGTACTCAAAGGTGGCTCAACGAAGCCTTCAAATGACTCCATTGAAGGTCCGTGTCAAATACCTTGAGTTGTTCATCAAGCGGAGGCTGAGACTCAGCTGGAGAAATGAAAGCGTGACTGATCGGAGGCGGAAGAGGTCGTCGACGAGTTTGCTGTGGCAAAATGGCACATCTCAGATGTGAGTTGATGAGGAATAACCCCTGGGAAATAAAATTGGAATCTCAATGGAGAAAAAGCACGCAATCTCTCCTGGCTGCGCGTGGGTGTATCAGAGGAAGGATCTGTCGGTTGGATAGGAATCGCAAGAATTAAATGGTCATTACACATCGAAAGATCTGGTGCATAGATTTTGGTCAGAATTTCCTGCCAGTGTGTTGTTCATGACCGTCACATGTCAGGAAATGGTGCTGGATGTCTCCTGCATCGATCAAGTTCCTCCTGTTCTCCGTGAGGAAAAGACGAGAAAAGCAATAATTGTGGACTGTTTTGTTTTTTTCATTTCTCGTGTGTCATTTTACAGGCTGTCCATTTTTTAGATTTTGTCTACTTGACTCTGACATTTCTTCTTCATCATCACCTCTATCCAGCTAATAAACCAAAAAAAATCCAGAATCGCTCGACAAATATTTTGGACTCTTGACAAATCCATTTGGGCCAGCAAATGACACGCTCTCTATCAAATGGCTCAGCGTTTCCAAGATACACTCGCGTGTCTTGAGCGATGCAGGTTGCAGGCTCCAATAGTAATTCAGGTGTTTGTCAGGTTGAAACAAACCAGAGCTGTTGCGGACTGCATCACCATTGCCCTTTTCTGGCTGTGCAATGAAGTTTGATTCGGTTCAACTCCAGGAGCAGATTTAAGCTTCCGGAGGTGAGACAGTCAGGCATCAGACCCCACGGCCCTCACCTTCAGAAATGTAGCACGTAATACGATCTGTTTCCAGCTGGATAAAAGTTTGGGATTCAAGAAGTGAGGACTGACCTTGATCCCGTGAAAATGGATTCCGTCTTGTTTGCACCAAACCAAAGCGCAAAAATAGGTTATGAATTTTTGAGCGGAGAATTCTGAAAAAAAGATTTGTCTCTGGTGTTTGTTTGTGTGTGTGTGTGTGTGTGTGTGTGTGTGTGTGTGTGTGTGTGTGTGTGCGCGTGTGTGTGTCTGTTCGTCTGTCTGTCTGCATGACTGCCTGTCTGCATGACTGTCTGTCCTGCTGTGCACATTGAGAAAATAGTTGTAATGGAAAGAAGTACACACTCTTTGCAGCTCACTTTGCGTGAGAAAGTCAGCTCCGGCACTGTGACATCACGTACCCTGAACCAACGTTCAGATGGTTTCATCATGTTGGGCCAAATCAACCAAACAATAAACACGGACCTTGTCCATCAATGAATGGACGGACACTTGACTGCGTGACTCCCGCAGGATTTACACTTGTGTTTTCTTCACAGTTGATCCCACAACGACAGCTGTGAAAGTCGTGTCGACCATGGCGGACGAAGACTGCTCGTATTTCCAGAACTTGACTCTTGGAGGAGACACGGATTTAACTAGCGAAAACATTTCCTTCTACATCTACTACTACACTTTGCTGTTTTTCATCACTGGTGTGAATATCGTTGGGAATTCTACGGTGCTGGTTGTGTTTGTTCGTCACAAGAGACTCAGGTGAGGAACATTTTCAGAAGCGCCAAATCGAAGTCCTCTGTGGATCATGTCCTCAGAGAAATGGTTGATTCCTTTTCAATTGGCAACGGCAAAACACCTTTTGCTTGAGTTTATCGGATGTTTTTGCCTCAGGCCTGAAGTGCATTTCGAGTTGGACGCGAGTTCTGCTCTTCTTCATCAGCATCCTCGAAATTTGAATTTTGACATCAATCAGCCAGACAAGATACAGACAGGACTTGATGGATGTTGCAGTCGAGAATTTTTCGGTCTTCCTGTTGACTGATGATGGGGTGGTTTCCTGCCCAAAATTCGGTCGATGCATGCAGATTGAGTTGGCTCGTTTCAGATGCGCGGGCAACTTCTTCATCGCGTCGCTCGCCTTCAGCGACATCATGATGGGGCTCGCCTACGCGCTCTACAACGTCTCTCACATGGAGCTGCCCGACATACAGCAGGTTCTCGGTTAGTGGTGCACACCAGTTGCCAGACATTGGCGAGTGTTAGCAATCACTCGTTTTGATTCCAATTGCCAGGTCGGTGGCACAGACAACCAAATTTGCACTGAGAGCCAATGACAAATGCCCAGTGTCTGTGTCACTAACATGACTATTGGAGCGTGTTGGCAGAGGACCGGACGGATCTGCTGAAACTCCCCAACACAGTGACGGACGGACAACTGAGTTCATGAAGCTGCGGTTCTGTGTGTTGTCTGCAGGGTCGTGGCCGATCTGCGTCTCTGTGATGGTGGCTGTTCAGACGACTCAGCTGAGTTCCTCCTACAACCTGGTGGTCGTTACGCTCAACAGATACCTCGCCGTCACCGACCCCGCCGCCTGCAGACACTGGTTCAGCGGGCGCAAAAGTCTCTGCATCTCCCTGCTGATATGGGCGTGCACGTTCTCACTCACAGCCTTGCTCTACATTTCTCCTCAGAAAGGTTTGCAGCGTTTCTTGCATGTTTTCGGGGTTTTAAGGGTTCAGACAAAACTCTTCAGTCAGTGGCAGACGCTCCATCCATCAAGACGCAAATCACCGCTTGCCGTATTTGAACAAAGAGCCAAATGCACAAAGCATTGCAAGGTGTGCAGGAAAGGAAAGCGTGCGACTTGGGACCTCGTTTGCGTTGCAGACTCGTACTGCGGGATGTGTCGGTACGAGTTGGTGTGGGGCCTCGACCGACTCGTCACGCTCACCGTCACCACGGTCGTCATCCCGCTGCTCCTCATGTCCGTCACCTACGTCAAGCTACTGTTCGTTATCAAGAGACAGGTGGGCTCCCGAACCGCTCTGCGCTGTTGTTCCCTTCAGCGCAGACGGCGTTGCTATCAGTGATGGAGCTGCAGGGGATGCAGAACGCTTCGTCTCTTCTTGTTTCTTTGAGCTGCTGCAGTTGTTCCTTGCTTTCGTCGAGTTTCCTTGATCCGTCTCGGAGTAAACCAGGCAGCACCTGTACAATCGACCGTGACAATTGTTTCTGGTGTTCTGTTGTGAAGGACAGATTGCTGAAGGAACATTCGGACAATTTTTTCTTGCGTGTGCGTTGCAGCTTAAGATTGGGTGTGCACCAACCTTGGAGGAGACAGGGATGAAGTTGAGCAAATCTACGAAACACGACGTGGCGCTTCTAAAGATGGCGGGGCTGCTGCTCGGATACTTCGCTCTGGCCTGGATTCCGACGCAAGTCTTCGTCTACATCTCCACACTGTGCCCCGACTGCTACATTGATGATTACATCAGGTTTGACCACTTCTTCCAGTTTTTGGTTGCCGTTGTGCTTCCATGGCAGCGACTGATTCTACATGAGGTCAGGTCTTCGCGGTCATTATCGACACTCGTCGCGTCTTTTGTTCACATAAAAGTAAAGCCCAACCCTCTCAAACGGTTGAGGTGGTTGGGACGAAGGCGAACGGGCCCGTCAAGTTTCAACCTTCGCTCTTTTGTGACTTTGATTGTCTGTCTCGTTCCTTTCCTGTCGCAGAGCAACGGTGAGGCTGCTCACTCTGTCCAACAGCGCTGTGAATGTCTTCATCTACGCTGGAAGACACCCCGACTTCAAGGAGATCTTCTCCCGAGGCTTCAGATCACACTGCCGCTGCTGCTGCTGCCTCAAGTCCAACAAGATCAACCCGACCGTAGACACTGAAGGTTCGCACACTCCAGTGGCAAAAAGACGGTTCTTGCCGTCTTTTTCTGACCATGAGTTTGATTGTTGGAGGAATTTGACTTTTGTTTCTTCTGTGAGTTTTCGTAGTTTTGCCTAAACTTTGCCTTTGTTTTTAGCAACAGCAATCCAGCTGAAAACAGTGGCTGACATGCGATGTGAAGCATCACATATCCAAGGCTATTTCCCGGAATACAAGTACGAAGTGTCGTGTGCTGATCTGAAAGGAGACACGGAATGTCTTTCAATTTTCAGTGACAAGGGTGTTTTCTGAAAAAAAGTGATCGCAGAAAAGGGACTGACCCTGCCTGTGTCATAATGGAATTAGTTATGGCTCCACCACCGTGGTTCACAACTCAATGTGTCCAGAGACGTCTGACCAGAGAGAGAAGCTCTGGGGACTCTTCACAAACTGAAGGTCGACCTTGCTGTGAACTCATGTCAGTTTGTCCTGTTGGACGGACAGGTTGAAATCACTCAGAGAAGTACAAACGTTTTTTCCGTGGCCTGTTCCACACTTTAGTGCTTGTTGCACTCCTTTGGCCAACTTTGCATTTGACTTTTCGTTACAAACCAGTTCTGCTGGACACAATGGAAATGGGTTCACTGGCACGCAGCCTTCGCAAGAAACTTTTGGACTCGTGTCGTCGATTGACAGGATTTCAACGGAAATGGCGAATCATCAGTGAGTGTGGTTGCACACACACACACACACACACACACACACACACACACACACACACACACACACATCTGTTTTGCTGTTGAACAGCAGTGAGAACAAGAAAGTGATTCGTTTTTGTGGTTTATTTTATTCGGCTTCCTGACGGAACACTCCCATTCTCACACAAATTATAAATTTGAACGAATTCAGACAGTGCACAGTTGAGAGCTGCAGCGGTGCGATTCCGCACAACAGCCCCAAAGCTGCAAAAAAAAGAACAAAATATAGCATGACTTCATCGCAAATCTTGTGAGAAGTTTTTGTTCAAAAAACCGTGTAAAGAAAATTCTTTCTGACAAAGCAAGCTTTCAATAGATTTCAAATGTCTTCCACGAAAAATCTTTTCACTCGTACCTGTTCAACGAGTTAGTAGCGGAAGTTGTTGTAGCCGCGGCTGCCGCCGTAGCCCCTGTTTCCACCATAGCCGCCATAGCCGTAACTGAATGGAAAAGATGGTTTCAGGACTTTGCAACAATCCCGCTGGAAAAGGGCCCCTCTTTGTCATCCCGTGCAACTGTTCCGAACACTCGATTGTCCTCAAGAACAGCTGAGGGCAGGCGAAGCCAGATGCCCAACAGCCCTGATCTGTTCTGCTGCCAACCTGCGGCGGGAACTTTGTGCTGAGAAGGGGCTGCTCGTAGCTTTGTCACGCCTTGGTGGGAGTGAGAGGGCGATACACTGCGCGTTCCCGTCATGATCAAAATGACTTTTAGTGGCACTGGACTGAGAGACGGCGACACTCAAGAAGGGAGATTCATTCTTCGAAAGGGAGATGCTGGAATCGTCCCTGGAGCGACTTTAGCATTCCCATCCTCAGCGGAAGAAAATCAAGAAAGAGCGTCGCCGCACTTTGTTGGTCGTGACGGTGTCACTCATTGTGTCTGCCCTCTCAGAAGGAATACATAGGAACGAACCCAGCGTTGCCGTATCCGTATCCTCCGTAGCTGTTGCCATATCCGCCGCCATACCCGCCTCTGTAGTTGTTGCCATATCCGTAGCTGTTGCCACCATATCCGCCTCCGTAGCCGTGGTTGTCATACCCGTAACCAGCGTTCTGGAAAAAAAACGAGTTTGGACTCAAGCTCTGGAGTGTCAGTGCATGCAAAAATCGTCAGTTCGCATCTGGCATCCAAACAAGTAACATCTCAGGGTTGCACCAGTTGGGACTCAGAAAATTTCTGTGTCTGCATCCAGTCGATTGGGGAAACAGCTCGATCGCTCAAAACGAGTCCCTTTTATCCACTTGGCTTTGTGTCACCAGAGAGAGGTTCCCATTTGCAAATGTTTGTTGCTCACGTGGTGGTAGTTGTCACGGTGACCGTAGCTGTCCTTGCGGTTGTATCCGTGGCGAGCAGCGTATCCGTGGTCAACAAGGTTCACATCACTGAAAAACAAATTGTCTTTGAGAGAAATCCGCGCCAAATATCGCAGTTTGATTTTTCGCGGTTTTACGTGGGAAAAGACTGCATGCCGTGACACAAACACCTGAGTTACCACACGCTTCACAGAGGGTCAAGAGGAGTGATGCCCGACATACGACACGCAGCGCACAGAGCGCCAGTAGCTTCGCAAAACACATGAGTAGAAGAACCTTACCAGAACGGGTGCGCAGAGTAGTACTTGCCGGTCCTGAAATCAACCAAAAAGAGGCTGAATCACAAAGCGTCGGGTGGTTGTGCAGATTCGGACAAAACAGGGCGACCTCTCTGCACTCGCAGATTACAACAACTTGGTGATACCATATCTTCGTCTGGTTCACGTGCCGAAAGTTGCTGTTTCGAAGACGGGTGAGGCTCAGTTCAGCCTGGAAGAGTTTAGTCCGCAGACACAAAAGTGTTTTGGTTTGAACTTCGTGTTGCAACAGATATTCACGTGTAGGATCCGGAGTTCCTGGCTCCGGGCGGGCACGGCTGCTTGTAGGCGTTGCCGTTGCTGCAGATCACGAAGCTGAAATCCAAACATTGAAAAGCAAACTTTCCAAGACAGCAACTTCAAGTGTCCTTTTTTCGATACACCGCAATTTTGTTCAGCAATGAGAACACCATGAGATGATTTTTGATCACGCATTCGTTAAAGCAAGAAACGAACCTGTAATCGTCCGAATCGTAGAACCCGTCGCTACCGCACTTTCCTGTTCAATCAAAACAGTTGCAGTTCGCAATTTCGTTCGCACAAAAACAGCAGTAAACTGGCTTGCGCTTTTGAGTTTCTCTCCGCTGTCATAAATCACACACGAGACAAAACGTCGAGGTGAGGCAAATATTTTGTGTCTATTGCCGTCACAAAATTTTGTCGCGCAAAATTTCGTCTGTCGAGGCTGAAGGCAAAGAAGCCGTGGTGTGAGACACTGACCTGAGTATTTGCCGTGATAGGCGTACCCTCCTCGGTTTCCCTTGCCACCGTACGAGGCAACTCCAGAAGCCGCCGCAGCAGCGATCAACACAGCGAGACACACCAGAACCTTCATGTTGCTTCTTTCACTCCGAAGTGTTTCAATCCGAGTGGTGAGAAGCGGTTTGATGCCCCGGTCGAGTCAGAGACTCCATTTTATAGGAGGAGAGTGGATTGTGCCCCGGGCAGGGATGACCCAGACACGAGCGAACCTTGTGGAGAAAATTCCAACATTCGTCGGGACCCCAGAGCCTGTCGTGCGCTTGACAGCCTCTCCATTATGCGGGGGAACCAGCGCGATGACAGTCGGGTCCGAGGCAGGTGACATAAACGCCATTAATTCCCATTAATTTATCATTCTGTTTATTTTTGCAACTATTATCATGTCAGTTGAAAGTCAGAAACATCTTTGATTTATTTTTGCACGTGGATATTCAGAGGTACCAACTGAGAAAAGTGATGTTTTCGGAACAAAAGTACTTTTTAGGTGATGCAAACATTTGTTGAAACTGGCAAAGTATCTGCAAAGTTCCAGAAATAGTGAACATAGTGATCTCTTTCAGTAGCCATTGTGAAAAGCAATGTTGCGGCGCGAGTGGAGGCGGCCGCGCGGCCACTCGCCCAAGGCTCCGCTCCTGGGGGGAAGGACCAAACTTGCTTCGTTCGGTCCGAATCACTGAAACGTCACTGTTTGGAAGGTCGACGGAAAGTTGTTTGTGCAGCTCAAATCTGAGAACATGTTGAACCAATAGTTCCGCCGAAGTCAGCAAGTTTCAGTAAGAATCTTGCCACCGGGTTAGGTTGACCGCTCGCTGCAGGAGGTTCTGCTGAAGCCAAACTGCCGCACGTCCTTGGGTTGGTTCGGCATAGGTGTCCCCGAAATCAAGAATCGTTGGCTATGTACTTTTGGTTTGGTCACAAATCATTTTGTTTGCACTTCGATGTTGAAAATTGAAAGAGAAGCAACAGGCAAAGTGGCAGTTTGCACGCAACGAAAATGAACTTTGATCTTTCTGAAGCCAGAGCGAATTCGTCAAAAAACAATGAATGAGTCTGCGTTTGAGTATTCATCAATTTAACGACACTGAATTCGGCTGGACCTGATGGGTCCTCAGCGTGTCTCTTCATATGTAAACATGTACACTTGCTCACACAGGCCCAGGTCCCAGCGTGCGCTTTTTACGACCAGTGCACCTCAGCATTGTTTTTGCACAGGAAACATGTCCACTGGTTTTCCTCATCACGAAATTTCTGTGTCTTCGCATCTCGCTTCATAAATATCTGCAGCTTTCCCCGGAGCCATACAATGCGCAATTAAGTCTAATGTCTTGCTTGTCGAGACAAAGACGTAATGGTGTGTCGCGTGGCTCTGAAAAATGTTCGGATCTGGATCGGATTTCTTTCCGCACTGGACGTACTGCTCTTCAAAACAGAGGCCAGTTTTCTGTGGGGTAAGTTTTTCCAGCAGTTTGAACCAAGATACTTGATTTTTGACAGAATCTAGACTGGTCTGATCACTGATCACTACAGTGGGTGTTGAGACCAAAAGGACATCACAGTCCATGGCGAGGTTTTGCGAATACGTCCGGTCCTTTTCCGACGTGCCCCAATTGCCAGATCAGTGACACAAAACCCATTTGGTCACTTGTCCGTGGCTCTCAGTGAATATTCTGGGCAAGTTTGACTACCTGTGGCACCGATCTGGCAATTGGGGCACCGCGCGTTTGGAAATTAAGTGCTTCCTTGAAGTATCAAAAACAACCAAGGCCAAGGATCTTTCTCAATGGATAGCCCCGACAAGAAACATTTTGGTGGAAGACGGTTTACGGTGTGCACGTCCTTTGCTCCAACTCGGACGCTGCATGTCTCTTGGCCCCATGCTTTTCTGGACGTTGCCAATGGGAAAGGTGCAAAAACAAACCGATGTTCACGCCACGCAACGATACTGGGAGAACCTTCAGGCGTACCACGGGCGTGGGTCTATCGTCTGCTGGATATCGGAATCCTATATCTCCCACCCCGACCCCTACCCATCATCCCAACTGCGATCTCATCACATGTCCTCATCAAATTTCGAATCCAAAATCTGTGACGTGAACTGTGGGCTGTTTGATACTTGAGCAACAGGTGGAGGCGCCCGACTCTTGGCCGATGATCAACCCCAGGCAGCTCAATAAAGAGCGGGTTCAAGGGGCCCAAGTTCAAGCTTGAAAACTTTGAATGTGCAAAAGCAAACTATAAGTTGGTGCAAAACTCGGGAGTGTATCACCTTTTCAGGGCGATGGAGGCCCAGTGCCCGCTCCCCTGGACAGGCCTTTCCTGTGCAAATTCAGCAAAAGCTCCCAGCGTAGCTATGATCAAACCTTTGCTTCATGATTTTCTTCCTTCAGTTCAAATACGAAGCTCCCAAAATGTCATGTTGCTGTTGTGGCCTGTCATACATCAATGGCCAACAGATTATCATTGAAGGTTTCGCCAGAAGTCCCTTGTTGCGTGTGTACGAGGGCCACCCGCTGAGTGACACCACTCGCAGCCATCGTCACTGTCAAGTGTGACGTTCGTGAGTTTTGGTCGAAACTTTTTCAGAGTGGTTTGAACACAGGGCGGAGGCTAGTGGTGAACAAATGCTCTTTCAGTGGTAAATTGTTATGCTTTGACTCTGACAAAAGCATAGGTGCACCATATACAGTGAAAAGTTTGCAACGGTCATCTGTTCTCTTTCACTGATTTGGGGAATATTGTCCTACAGATTGGAAAGTGGCATTTGGTTTTGAAATGCAGAATGAAAGAAACCTGCTGAGGAAGTTTCCACCCCAGAGAAAGGTTTGAACTGGCAATACTCTTTTCTCCTGACATTCCTTCATGCTCATATATGAGCAAGTCCGGGAAGTCATTGATCAATTTTAGCCGCAAAATTTTGACCTCTCATTTCTTTTGTTTAATGGCCTAGTGAGTGCATATTTGTGGAGGAAGTTTATCAATTCCAAGTTTTCCACTTGTTTGTACTGTTGAAATTCATTATTTTCGGGTGACCCTATTAAAGATGGCAGACTGGTAGAGACCGATTCAATGACTGTTTTAATGGTCATTTGGATTTCTCTGGCTAAGTTAAAAACAGTCTTAGGAACCTATGTATCTCTTGTTTTCAACTGAAATATTGCACAAACATTCAGTGTGCTTTTGTTTTCCTTGCTGGCATCGGAAGTTGAACAAAATTTGACATTTTCAAGCAGCCATTTTGACACTGTAAAAAACACAACTTTTTTCATCCTGGACCTCAAAATCTACTGTCTGCCTATGTTTTCTTGCCTGTTTTTGATTCAGCAGGACCACAGCCAGTAATTAAGGCTGTTTTTCAGACCCTAAGTCCTCAAATATATCAGATATGACCCCAAACCCAAAATCGCCGAAGTGGCCAATGACTTTCTGGACTTGCAAATATTGTGGTCTCTTGGATGACCAGATCAAAAATATGACCTGCCAGGCGATGTGGAGCTCGGTATACATTTGCCAGAGGTTTGCCTGAATGACCGGATTTTACAAGGAAAATGATGCACTGGGGACGAAACATATAATCTTCCCAGATGCCTTGGGACAAAGAAAATCGACTTTTATCCAGGTGTACTCTTTGCTTTTGAATATCACCGAGTGTGGATTTCACCAACGTTTCTGCGCAGGCTGCGGACACGGCGCTCGCCACGTGGGGAAGGTTTGGAGCAGTCCGCACAACTGCGCGGTGCTCGGGGATCGGGACATTCAGGATGGCTACTCCCAGTCAGAGCCCACCACAGTCTTCTACACAGCGAGGGAAAGCTACAGGCCACAAGGTTGAACAATCAAGACTGGTCTGGTCTTTCTGTTGAAGAATGTTTCCTTTCTGCAAACACCATCAACGTACAAAGTTGTTTTTCATCAAGACAATGGTGGTCCTTTTTCTGAGTGAGGATGAGAAACGAATTCGCTCATTTGTGTTACGTGCACGTGCAGGACTAACAAGTTGTTTTACTGCATCAGGAAAGCGAGGCTACGAGCGACCTGAATACCAATCGAGTTGGTGAGTGGTCACTCAAATCGTGCACTTGAATAAGAATTTTTGTTGTTCTCGGCAAATCTGTGAATGCTCCGATCTATCGCTGCACCGGCAGTTGACCACACTGAGACAAGCTTGACACAACTGCAGGAGAGAACAGCGCCACAAACGTCCGTGGCTGAAGCGGATGTTCACGTATCCCACGTCGACGTCAAGAGGCTGGCGCCCTGTACGGAGATCCAGCTACGGTCACCAGCAGCCACAACACTGGGTACACCACGTCACACCACGTCTGAATATATGCTTGATTCAGTTGTGAAAAATTCAAATGAAGCAAAGCCTAATTGAGTGAAGTCAGAGCCCCTGGCCAGAAAAGAGTCAAATTTGGTCAACATGCCCTGAGGCGAACAACGTCAAAGTAAGAGCGAAACGCTTGTTCGATGGAGACTGCAACGTCAATCAGCGCAAGAGCCAACCATGGCATCGTCCAACATGACCGTTCTCCTTCGAACCGTTCTCCTCGTACAGAGCTGCAGTGCAAGCAAAACAAACATCATGAGTTTTGCTTTCTAGAGCCCTGTGAAGAAGAAAAGAGAGAAGCTGAACATCCAGGTCGTTGTGCATTGTCCATCCGAGCACCCTCTGTGCAAGTCGTCTCCCCAGCAGAAGGAACCACAGCACTACAAATCATGGAGTGAGCGAATTCGTGTCAATTGCTGACCAAGAACATTTTCAGTCTCTTGGTGTTGACAAATTTGAGTTTGGCAGAAGTTTTCACAAAACTGCATTCGTGCAGAGGGAGGCTTCAGCCCAACAGGGGCCCTTTCTGGAAGTGTCCGAGGTCCACTGGTGTTGCAACACTGAAATATCGTTTTGGATTCTCTTGCCATTCTCTGCCATTGAACACCTCTACTGTCATTGAACAGTTCATTGACGCTTTTATTCCTGCTTGTAACGTGAACACCTTTGTGAGTTCGTGCACGTGACTTGAAAAGCCAAATGCAAAGTTTTTCTGTTTGAAGGTCCCCCTCGCCGGAAGATGGGCTACAGTAGAGCCTACAGACATCGCAAGAAGTCCGAAGAGGACTTGTACAAGCGGATGATGATGCGCAAATACGCTCGCAGAGCGCCGATGTAAACGCAACCAAGCGATAAAAGCATGGGAATCAGTCAAATCAGTTTCATCAGCCAACAGTTGCTACGAATCGTCGAATGTTCAGCGTTGTTTCCCATTGTGCAGGTACGAAAGCCATGGTTCGCGGAAGAAGTGGCGCAGGAGCTACGATGAAGACTTTCACAGGCACTGCGACTGCGAGAACCAGAGATACATGAGCCACGCCGATGATGACCACGGTGAAGAATCCTCGGACTGTCGTGCTTTACCCGAGTCGAAACCGTCTTGGAATGTTGTTCATGTCCACACATCTCCATTTCAGAATACACAATTCAGCACCAAGTCGTCTACGACAGGAAGGAGCTCGGTGCGGACGACAGAGACGCGGCTCGGTACGACAAGTACGCGTACAACGACCGCAGCGCGTCGGGCGCAGCGCCGAGTCCACCCAGCGCGCAGACCCTGCTGTCCCTCGTGACAGGCGCGTCCGCTCCAGGCACCAAAGAAGGCGGAGGAAGCTTTGATTCCGAGGTTCTAAAGGGAGACTCGTATCTTACAGACTTGGATGAAGACACAACAGTGAAGGCTGCTAGCGGGAAGAAATACCGAGTGGTGAAAGCCACCACGGCAGCCCCGTGAAGTGCACCGAGCCTTCGAGACAGAATGTGCACAGTGTTTGACAACGTTCGTCGCAGGATTCAGAGTGGAACTTGTCTGGGAGTGAAAGTGAAAGGGACAGGTCGCGGGTTCAAGGCCTGGTTTTGTTCGCTTAAAGATCGGAAATGCGAACTTGATCACAGATGAGACTTCAGGTGTTTTGTTTCAGGAACGAAACATAAACTTGATTTTCTCTGACAGGCCAAAGCACATTCCGTGTGTACTCAATGTAAACTCGTACAGCAGAAGCGCCCACTCACAACATCACCTCCTCACCTGATGAACACGGACCGTATCCATTGTTCCCCTGCACGAATGTGAATGAATGTGCCAGTGACTTATCGGATGAGTGTGCACGCAAATGTCGGGTGGACTCATATTTCACAGGTCTGTCCATTGAGTCGAGTCTTGCTGAGGCAAGAGCCAATTTATCAAAAACTTTCGAGAGTCCTGTTCGCATTCAGAAAGGGCCTGGAGGGAAACATGTTCCCAACATCACGCCCCGAGCTCTGAACTGATGACGTCTCACTGTAATGCTCACCCGTGATGAACATTCATTCACAAAACACAATAAATTTTCTACAAAAAGAATCCACGTTTTGGGTTCATATGATGAAATTGCTGCTCGTGGAAGACGTGGGATCGGGTTCGACGAAGGCGGCCTCCTCCTTCACCACGTACTGGTTGGACAATCGTCTCTTCACTCGGGCGATCTCCATGTGAAGCTGAGATATCGTCTCCAATTCGTGACCTGAAAGGGGTTGTTCCGTGATAAAACGAGAGAACAGGGACCAGTTGTCTGACATATGTTTGCAATATTCTTTCACAAGAAAAGTTTGATAGAGACACTTGCTGTTAAGAGGAGCCAAGCCCAAACGTAAAGTTTGACATTTGGTGATAAAAAGCGGACAACTGATTGAAAACCTCGTTGTGCATGAGTGGCTCTTTTTGATCAAGGGTCCTGCATGAACGAAGCCTCTGCGTGGTCACATAATTTGCATCCTTGGAAAAACTGCGTCACAGTTGTGGATGGAGAAGAAAATTCAAAGCCCATTTTGCAGACGATAGTTTCGCGTTTTGTGATCGAAAACTCTTCAAATTCAATGTTTCTATGCCCCAGTCTACCCTGCGTTTCGATGTCTTGAACTCGTTTTCTGCGACAAAATTTGTAGCAGCAGCTGCTCGTGAAAGATTTCAGGAAAACGTCCCTGAAGTCTGGGTGTCGACCAGCGTAGACGAACACGTTGATGGCCGTGTTGGACAGAGTGAGGAGCCTCACGGTTGCTCTGAAACGCAGAGCGCAACTTGTCACACGTTTGGATTTGGAGCAAAACAGAATGAACGTGGTTTCGGTTTTCGAGTTTCGACTTTGCGGAATCTGACTTTTGCCAACTGAACAACCGGACAATAATATGCCACGGGAGACGAAGGTCCAAGTCCTGAAGCTACGACCTGCTTCGATTTCTTCCTTCGAGGCAGAACACAAAGCGAACTCACGTGACGAATTTCAAGAAATATAATCAGATTGCACTCAGAGAGAAAGAAGGTGTGAATCCTCAAAAAGAATAACACGTCTTCCGGCATGGTCTCCAACCCTCGTCGACAGACACCACAACGGGTTCTGTCTCGTGACCGAATGGATCATCGTTGCTACAAAACAAGAAACAACCTGATATAATCGCTGATATGGCATTCTTTGCAGAGCATGGATATGTAGATGAAGACTTGAGTTGGGATCCAGGCGAGAGCGAAGTAGCCGACGAGCAGCGCCGCCATGCGCAGGATCGCCGTGTCGTGGTTGTTGCGCGAAGCCTTGCTGTCTGTCGACTGTCGCGCCGGCCTCGGTCCAACTTTGTTCGTCAGCTGTTTCAGCTGCAATATGAACTCAGCTTCTGTCAAGACGCGTAAACAAGACATTTCAGAAGCTGCACTGAAGACGAAAAGAAGATCCCCCTCCACAAAGCATGTCGAGGAAGGTCCGGATCGCACCTGGCGTTTGGTGATGCAAGTCAGTCTCAGGTAGAGAGTCGACATGATGAGCAGAGGGAGCACGACGACGGTCAGGGTAAAGATGATCACCCTGATGAGGCCCCACACCATTTCATATCTGCACATCCCACAGTACGAGTCTGCAAACACACCCACAGAAAAGATTGTGACCAAACGCAGAAGTAGCGAAAGTTAGCGCAGGCTGTCGTTCGCGAATCACAGCCAAGTGGTAGACCAGGATCCCAAGATTGACTCGTGAAAAGGAAAGGACCTTTTTTTCGTGATAAAATCAATTCTTCGCGAACCTGTTTCGCGAGTGATGTACAGCAGGCAGGTGTAGGCGACGCAGGCGATCCAGATGAGACAGATGACGACCAGGGTTCGCTTCCAGTGGAAGAGCCGGTTACAGAGCTGCGGGTTCGTCACAGCTACGTAACGGTTGATCGTCAGGGCGACCAGGTAGCAAGACGAGTTGACTTGGGGAAAGAGGGTGGTCACTGCCAGGACTACACAGGTGGGCCAGTTACCTGAAAATATGCCCCCACAGAGGCTGCCTTCGTGTCTGTATGAAGCTGGGTGTTGACTGACCAAGGGTGTGTCGAACTGAACTGCTGGAGACGACGTTCTTGAGCAGAAGAGTCAGGCAGTCTTGAACAAAGGTCTACTTTTTGTTTTTGATCGGACAGTTTCTCTGCGGCTCTGCCACGTGCCACTCATGCATTTGACGCACTTTTTCCGAGCCTTTTGTTCTGTCACTGAAAAAAGACACTGACCGAAAATAGTCTGAATTTCTGGCAGCTCCATGTGATTTATGTTGTAGACAAAATATGTCAGACCCATCAGTATGTCGCTGCAGGCGAGAGCCACAATGAAATAATTTGTTGGACACCTGAAACAAAAAATAGCATTGTCAACAGTTCACTCAACATTTCACGTCAATTATTTCGGCCCAATCAAGAAAGTTTCAGTTTGATCTCTGTTTCTCTCAAACAACAAGAGATCAAAGATCAACGAGCCCCGCAGCGACATGTAGGTACGTAGCCAGCATTGCTCCTGTTGCATGTTTTGGCCCAAATTTCAAAATTGCTATACAATGATCAGGAACAAATTCTGATTTTTTTTTCAAAACAAGGGCCAGTACCCCCTGTTGGCCCAACTTTCACTGCAGGGGGGGGGGCAACTTTCAAAATCAACAATCAAGAACAAATGCTGAGCACTTTTTGAAAGTTGGGCCAATACCACCACCCGATTAGCCTAACACACACACACACACACACACACACATACACACACACACACACACACACACACACACACACACACACACACACACACAGACGCAAAGAGAACAACACCAAACCAAACGCACTGAGCCTGCGGCTATGGGTCGGGCCGCCGACTTGAAAATGATTTTGGCGCAAACAGAAACAATGACGGGTTTCAAAGCAAGAGTGGAACAATGTCACCTGTTCGGTCAAAGAACTTGCCATTGTGTTTGCGAAGGTTTTATGCTGGGGCCGTGTATAACCTGCAAATTGGGGTGCCTTGACTAGGATAATTTTGAGTGGCGTACTTCTGTCCAAGTTCTGATGCTGAGCGTCAAAG
>JAAUXT010019484.1_pt1 | contig 34235 bp, 31 predicted proteins | sample 7278171 | NCBI WGS metagenome assembly JAAUXT01 (sample SAMN14350112, study PRJNA611818) | marine sediment metagenome | isolation source: surface marine sediment (1.8m) | place: French Polynesia: Moorea | collected 2018-08 | reverse complement strand
CACTTTACACACACGGACGGATGGACGGACATACAGACTGATGGTGATTACATTAAGCGTGTGGTAACACCCTTCGGGACCACACGCTTAAAAAGTAAAGTCAGCAGGGGGGTCAGGACCTGCCCCCCTCCCCCCTGTTGGATACGTACAGACATGCAACGAGCAAGGATACGCGGCCAGCCATCGTGGCTGACAATGAAGTCTCATTCTAAAGACCGCTTGGAGAGCGCGGAACTCACTTGAGGAGCAGCGCGTTGTAGATCATGTCTCCCTGCAGCGCGTGCTGCAGCGCCAGCTCCGTCGACAGGTCCGAGCCCAGACTCTGCAGCCTGTGCGGCACTGTGCTGCCGTGATCCTGAAGCAAAACTCCGGCGGTGAATCATTGGCAGTTCACTTGTCCACAAAATTTCCAAAGCGAAAACTGAGGAATCAATGCCAAGTACGGACGGCCAATCAAGGTAAAATTTCCAGTGCGAAGTACGGTAGGTTTTGGTGCGCCTGCAAACATTTTCGAATCCAGAAACTACTCGTATGTTCTGACCAAACACGCGAAACCGGCCCCCTATCAAACGTTAACTTGGGAGCAGAAGCGTAACTCACACCCCGCACCTGCGTTCAAATTTCGAAAGTGGGTCTTCACAAATTTGTACGAACTCTTGATATTCAGGGCTGTGTACACACCACACACCACCACAACAGCTACTACACCCAACTAACAACCCAACTGGCCACACCAAGCGTCATTTCTGAACGACAAGCAACTACAATCGCAACGCCAATACGACAAAGCAAGCCAAGGAATCATCTGGAAACCTGACTGACCTCGTCCGAGGCGCTTGAACCTGTCGGAGAGTTCCTGGCGTAGACGTGCGCGGCGGTTGGACCGGGGCCCGACATGCTGCCACTAAAGTCTCGAGACGCATGCTCAGAGCTCTTCAGCATGGTCTTGCTCAGTGACTGCACATTGACAACGGGCGCAGACTGGCGTCGGGTCTCGAGGAGCGGTGCATTCGACAGAGAGCCATGCGAGGAGCGAGAGCTGCCCGTTCTAATCGGTGAGCGGGTTGAAGAAACAACACTGGCGCCAGCGGAGATCGAGGATTTTCCGTTAGCATGCGAGAGGCACGGCAAGGAGTTGTGCCGCGACTGCACAGACGCGTTACTCGACGGTTGCAGCGCTTTCGGTGAAAAGCGAGCGACAGAAGCATGCTCGTCTTCATCACACAGAGGCGAGTGCTCACAAGACGACAGCTCTACCACAGCAGGCAAACTAGCTTTGCTCCAGCCATGCATACTTACGCCAGCACCAGCAGGGGCAGCAGCGGCTGCAGCAGGAGTCACAGAAGGAGGCAAAGGCGCTACGCCCGTCAAGACAGTTTGATGTTGAGGGGACAAGATCTGAGATAGACCACTGACACCCGCTGCACAAGATTGGGGAAACTGATGGTGGCCTGCAGCGCCCCCCGGCGCGTACAGGTCTGCTAGGTGTGCGTGCTGGTGCGGTGCGCTGTCCGCCACCATGTGCGCGACAAGCGGCGAGTGGACCGACTGGTGCGGGTGCACCGCCCCGAGCCCCGCCATCTGACTCGTTGACACCGCCATCGCCGTGTACACATCCCTGGGCGTCACCACACCAGCGCCTGCGCCGACGGGAAGTCCTACCGTGGTGACGGGCTTGGGAACTGGGTCCACAGCTGAGACGCGCGGTGCGGCGGTCGATTCGACGGCGGCAACGCTGTCGTGATGCGCCTGCTGTACCAGCGTCGTCGCCGCGACGCTTAGACCCGACGCGACGTCCGATCCGGCCGTGTTCTCCGCGCTGTTTTCACCCGACGACGGAACGCTGTCCACTGTCGCCTGGTAATCCGACCCTGACGTCATTGAGCTGACTCGATCCGACAACGACGAGGAGCTGGTCGTGGTGGGTGTTTGCTTGAGTTGCTCCTCCATGGTTTCCTCCTCCTTCACTTCCGCATCCGCCGCTTGCCTTTGGTCCGGAATTGGTGGCGCAGACACTTCCTTCCTCTCCACAGACTCGCGCCCCACAAGCGGCAGCACTGGCTCGTCCGATGGGTCGTGGACCGTCGTCACCTGGAAGCGCCCTCTCTTGGACACCTGCCTCAAGACCTTCAGTGGAGACGAGGCTCCTTCTGCAGAGAGATCAACACCCAGTTTCTGCGCTTTGTCGTCCCCAGTTTTCTCAGAGTCTGTGTCTCCTGACAGTTTCAATGGGTCGTTTTTCACGATGGTCACTGAAAATCTCGACTTTGCCACTTTTTTGCCTTCAACATTTCGTTCGTTCGTCCGCACTGGAGATTCTGCAGTAGTTGGAGCTTTGGATCCGCTGGATTCTTGTTCCACCTCTGCAGCTTTGGTTGTTTCCGTTTCTTCTTTGGCTGCTTTAGGGACTTCAGCTTGCGAAGAAACGGTCACAGTGGAAGCTGGAAGCGTCACTGGTTCGTGTGTTACGGCCGTGTGCAATGCATCCGGGTTCATTTCCATGGCGTTCAGGACTTGGTGCGCGTGGTCTGTGTGTACAGGGACCCCGTGTGCCAGCTGCCCGTGATCAGTGTGTGCAGAGGCGCCGTGGCCCAGATGCGCAGGTATGGATGGGGACCCCAAGAACGAAGCGACGTCGTGGCTGGTGACGGGCATGTACCCCAGCGGCGGACCGCCACTCAAGTGCCCAGTCGGTTTATGTCTGTGCAGCTTCTCAATAAGAGCCTGCTCCAAGTTGTGGATGTCCGCCGGTCTTTCTCGGCGAGCTTTGTGCAGAGCTCCATACGGATCAATGCCTAGAATAGGCAGCGTGGCAGGTCTCACGAGGCCTGAGGCGGCTCCCGGCAGCTGTGGAGGAGACACCAAGCTACTCGGATGCATCGTCGGACTACTGTCCGCCTGGTGCATGGGGAATTGGTCAAGGCCGGCCGTCTCCATCTGGCGACGGATGCTGAACAGCGACTGTTGCTGGTCTGTGGTGGACGAGGGGTGTGGCAGCGAGATCTGATTCATAGGGACATAGATGCCCTGCGCCGCCAGGTGCTGCTGAATTTGCTGCTGCTGCTGAAGCAAATGTTGCAGTTGTTGCAACTGCTGTTGCTGTTGTTGAAAATGATGTTGCTGCTGCAGGTACTGAAGCGCATGCGACATGGATTGAGTGGGCTGCTGGAAATGCTGCAAAGCTTGCGGGTGTACCTGCGCCTGGAACAGCGGGTTCTGCACTCCATGCCACGTGTTGTAGTTGGCTGCGTGATGCTGGTCAGTGGCAGTTGTGCCCAGCACCGACGGTGGATGTTGCTGCTGGGGGAGGTGCGCAAACGTCCCCTGCACTGACGGAACCCCAGGATGCTGCGCCGAACCAGGGTGATGCGGTGCGTGGAGTTGTGGTTGGACCACACCAGCGGCAGGGGCACCTGGGTGACTCAGAACGTTCTGCGTTGGAACCTGGGCGTGGGATGGGTGTGCAGGAACGTTGCTTTGCGGCGGCAGCGCCACAGCGGCGCCACTGCTGCCGAGCGGTGCACTCACAGGCTGTGCGGACTGACTCTGCTGCTGACTCGTTCCAACACTCTGCACAGTTCCCGCGGTGGGTTGTCCCGGATCAATTCCAATCTGGTTGCAAGGGGTGGAGGGCAGAGAACTGAGACTTTTCCCGTCTGCGACAGGCTTCTGCTTCCCACTGAGTTGATCCAACTTTTGCTTAAGGTTCTCGAAGTCCATGTGCTCCTGGCCCTTCTGCTTGGGCCTCGGCACGGTGTTCTCTTGAGACGTGTAGCCACTCGGGACGCTTTCTATTGACGCTTCCGACTTCACACCAGGCGTGCGCTGTGGCTGCGAGCTGGCGGCTTTCTGTGACTGCGGCTGCGTGGCAGGTTGCTGCGCGTCATGTGAAGTCAGTTTCTGCTGTTGCTGGGTTCCCGTCTGCTGTGCATCTGGCACAGAGAGTTTCTGCTGCTGGCTCTGAGACGGCTGCGCCACTGAGATCGCCGGTTGTTGCTGAGCGTCGGACACGGAAAGTTTGTGCTGCTGAGCCTGCGCTGGCTGAGCCACAGGCTGCTGCACCTCCGAACCTGCTGTCTTCGGCTGCTGAGCTGGCGGAGCAACAACAGGTTGTTGACTTCGTTGTTGCAAATCAGTTGTTGCTGCTGCTCCTGCTGGCGTTTGCTGTTGCTGTGGTGCTGGCTGCTGGCCTGGCAGCAGATCCGCCGTTTTGGCTTCAGCTGCAGCAGTCGTCGCCGGAAGTCCAGGGTCAAGGGCTTCCGGTTCAGCCGCAACAGCAGCGCCCTCAAGCGACGGCTGCTTCACCAGTGGCGCGGTGCCCGGTGTGTGGGATGCCAAGGTCGGCGCCAGCGCCGGCTTCTCCTCGGTCGCCGGCTTCTCATCCTCGGACTCCTTGCTCTGCTGCACTGGTGGAGGCTGCGACTGCACCTCGGCCTCGCTGGATGTCGCACCCGCTCCTCCCTTCGTCTCAGCTTCCTCAGTGACGTTTTCTTCCAGTGCGACTTTAGACTCAGCGACTGGCGTAACAACAAACTTCTTGGTGATGACGACAGAACTTCCGGTGGTGGTGGTGGGTTCTGTGGTCGTTGCTGTGGAAACTGATGTCGTCGCGGCTGTTTGGGGTGTGGTGATAGTGACCACCGTGCTTGGCACACTGGTTGTGGTTTCCTCGGAAGTACTGTTCACGGTTGTGCTGGTCGCCGTTGTGTCGGATGTAACGGTAGAAGAATCAGTCACATCAATGGAAGAGGCCGGTGCGACGGACGCTCCTGGTTCCGTCGCGGCAGCAGAACTCGGGACCGGCGTCGACGACACGACACTGGGCGGCACTCGGCCCCCGGGAGAGGGCGGGTACTGAAACGTGTCCTTGTCCGATGGAGTGGTCGCACTGCCAACACCAACATCTGGTGCCGAATCAAACTGCAGCTTCTGCAAAGTAAAGCACCAAACGAAATGAACTCAAACGACGCAAGCGCATCGTCGTGAGCAACCAATGCTACACCATAGAAACTAAGCCACAAAACTACAATTCACCGGACCAAGAACCATGCGCCTTTCGAAAAGAGTAATCACCATCACAATTCACCACGTAAAACAGATGAGATGAACAGCATCGTGACGGACCGTACCTTGGGGTCGATGTTCTCCGGGTGCGCGGACCCGGCAGGAGCGATCGACGATCTGCGCGTCGAGCTAGGGCTTGTCACCGGCGTGTCCGACGACGCCGACACCGTCTGGAACACAAAGGAACAACGCCGTGTGGAAAGCCTGCTTTACGGGCCTTGGATGTGACAAGAGCTCAACCCTCTTGGAAGAATCCTCGCTTCGATAACAGGGAGAAACGAACCAAAGTGCACAGTGTCTTTCCCCAGGCACCCTCCCTCTCCACAGATCCACCGGTACTTTCAGACTCGCACGGCTCGCCACAACACAAACCAAAATGGTGAAACACACACCTGTTGTTGCAGCGCCAGCAGCAACGCCTGGTCAGGATTCTCCTGGACCATCTTGATGATTTCGCCCACTTTGTCAATGAACATTTCCGTGTGCTCTTTGGCCAGGTAGTTTTCTGCGATCTGTGAAAAGAAGACGCACTCAAAAATCTCTTCTGGGGACAAGACAGCGCGGTTCCATCACGACAAATTGGCCGACAGAAAACTTCAAAATGTTGCCTTGTGTCTTGGCACGGGGGTGGAGGGGGGGGGCAGGAGGTTCCATGAGGGCACTAGACCACATGCCACGTGGGACATGGCCTGAAGCCAAGCCATCACATGCCAGGGGGCGGCGGCGGGGGGAGGGATGATAGTGCCATGCCAGACCACAGCCACAGAGGGACAAAGCTAAATGGTATCATACGACCTGAGAGGGGGATCCGACGATAGCACCAGACCCGGTTCACGCACGCACGCACGCACGCACGCACACACACACACACACACACACACACACACACAAATACACACACAAATTGTGCCTGGACGAAGCGAGCGGATCAAAAGCCGCGGGCTTGAAAACAAAGCCCGTCCACAAACACAGTGCGGAGGGGGCGACATTCCAAATGTTTCTCGGAGGACACTGCCAAAATTCCCAACTCTTCAAAGTCTCACCAGGTTATCGGCGATGTCGGCGGGCTGGTCGTCATCCAGGTTGAACTTGAACGTGATTGTAGAGTGTTTGGCGGTTTCGAGCTGACACTCGACGACCTCGGCGTCCTGCTCCAGGTTGTAGAGCATGAGGCGCGGCATCGCCTTCTCCGGCACAGGCTTCTTGCGCTTCGGCTTCGGCCTGTCTTTCTTCTTCTTGTCGCCGTCCTTCCCGCCCTCTACGTCACTGCAATCAGTCGATACGTGGCTCGCTGCGTCTTTGTGGTTTGTGCTTCGAGTATGAGCAAACCGAGTTTCACAGAAGGTGGACTAATTGCGTCTTGGTACATCCAGAAGGTTCTCCTGAAGACCCCGCCCACTGCATCTCCCTCGCCTCACCTGTCCCTGGACACCTGCTGAGCGCTGTCGTCGCCAACGGTGGTGACCGTGCTCGTCGAGGAAGCGACGGTGGCGACACTCGCGCTGCAGACGGTCGCGGCCGCTCCGGTGGCGCTGCTCACCTCGCTGGGCGGCGGCTGCTGCGGGGGCGCCACCGACGCCGGCACGTCCTGTTGCAGCAGCTGCGCCGCCGCCACGTCCAGGTGCAGGTCCGCCTGCAAAGAGCAAGCGGTTTACTCGCAGTGTCTGTGTCTGCAACTCACGTGAAGGAAACTGCAGCAAACTACGAGGCGTGGCAGAACAGCAAAGGGCGTTCAGGATATCCACAAAACACCAACACGACCACAACAGGTAAACCGGAGCGCCAACAAGGTCAGGGGCGTTTCCCTATGCGCATTCAGGGAACGAATTACTTTGCGGCTACACGACACAACGCAAACACGGTGTCCATTTCCAAAGAATAGCACACGCATGAGGTCCAATTTCCACCCGAATACTACGAAATTATACAAAACTCTTTCTCCAACTTCCGCAAGAAAAAGTTGGGGAAAACAAGGAATTTCATTCTGGAAAGGGCACATCAATCCTGGTGTCTCGTTCACAGGATTCACACACCCTCCTAAACAGACGAGAGCCTTTTTCACCCCACTCGCTGCAGAAGCATTTATACTCAAGAATCCGAAAATCACCAGTCACAAGTCCATTTGCTCTACGGTTTGTGGCGGAGTGAGGTCGGTCCATCAGCACACGCAAGTGTGCAACTGAAGTTGTGTGCCCGCTGAAGAAATTCGACATTTGTGATCAACAGCCGGGCAGATCTACTTAGTCACTACCACAGTGAATTTTCAGGGTTCTACCAGTGAATTGTGAATCTAACTTATTTGGTGACAGGCCAAATGTTAGATTCAGACTGTTTTGCGTTGCTTCGTTCCATGCAGACACAGGCGGATTGTCGGAAGTTCACAACGAAACGGACTCGAAGTGGAACATGCCGAGAAATGAAACTCTAACCCGGGAAAGAACGATGATGAAAGGAAATAGTACCTTGCGCGACATTTTGGACCTGTCTACAGGCTGCAACTGAAGCATGATGAATATTTAACTGAAGGCAACAAAACTATGGCACGGCAGCGGGTTGCGCCAAAGTGCGGTGGACTAGCTACGAACATTCAACTTCCCAATGCACGACATAGAGTCTACATACTGAAGCTTCAACTGGTAAATTGAACTTTTTTTGCCAATGGGTCCAAACTGACAGTTTCACACAGTCAACACCAAAATTCATCTGCAATGTTCACTTGGCACCAGTATCACTTGATTCGAACCCCCAGTTGGAGCACTCCTTCGCTTGTTTGAAAAGCAACTGAGTTGGGTTCATTCACCCAGGTGGGGGGCAAAGCAATGAAGAGGAGTTTATTTGTGAAACAAACTCAAGTTCGCTCAGTTCATTTGCCCAGAGGGGGGCAAAGCAATTAAGTTGAGTTTGAGGACAAAGCAATGAACCATTGTTTTCATCAACTCAACTTTGGTTGCTTTACCCCTCCCCCCTGGGTAAACAAACCCAACTCCGTTGCGTCCTTAAAAGTACGCGACGAAACCAAAAACGATGATCACCTGTGAACGGCGACACAAACATTGAATTCACAGAATAAAATGTTTCCACAGAATGCACGGCTTCTGAATCTGTGAAACTGCTTCAGGGAAAGCTGGCTTGGCAGAAAGTTTTCGGGTGGAACGCGCTCACTCAACTCACCAGGACGGGCTGCGCGGGGACTGCGAACGCCTGGCTCCCCGGCTGCGGAACCTGGCCCGGAAGACCCACCGACTGCGCCACGCTCGACGGTGGAATCTGCGAGAAAAAAAGTCGAGACGAATCAACACCTGAGCTGCGTTCCTTCCGAACGAAAAGGCCATCAAAACCCCATTGACAAAATTCTGAGAAAGGTGCAAATACGCAAAACGAAGCTGTGGGTCGGAATGCGTGCAGCGACAAAGTGCCAGCAGTGAGCATGGTTCAAAAACAAGAAGGAAACTTTTCGCAGCGAAAACCATAATCTCCTGTCCGTCTAGCCAACAGGTGCAGAACCTGATCAGAGATTCGTCGGTTTCTCTTCACTGTATATTTTTTCACAATCAGTTAAAATCTGCAGCAAATCCTTAGAATCTCAACACTGGTGTCAGTGTACAATACACACGATAAAATGTTACAGAGGATGAACATGATTGGGTTCGCAACCTGAAAAAGAACCCTGCGGTGAAACGCCATCAACGACAAACACAACCAACAGCAGCAGCCGGGTAAGAAACCAAATCGCATCATAACATCGCAGGTGAGCAGCAGGATTTGGGTTTCTGAGAGCAGCTCAGAACTGTACAACTCATGCAGATTTACCTGCTTCGGCAAGACTGAGTTCGGATGGGTTTGAGTGGAGGGCAGAACTTGGAACTGGAGAGGGGTTTGGCCGACAGACTCGACAGCGTGCTGGTGGGCTGGTTCAGGGGGCGGAGCCTGCTGCTGATTGGGTGGGAGACGACAGGGACTCGCGCTGTGGGCGCGCACGGGACGCCCGTCCCCCGGCGTCTGATGAGCGGCCTGCGTCTGATGAGCCTGTTGGCTCGGGCAGGGACTCAAACTGTCTGAACGGACCAAAATCCTCACTGGTGCACTCGGCTGCGGAGCCACCGCCGTCTCTTGCGGACTCTGCACCGCCGGGACGGGGTAAGCCTGAGCTGTAGAGACCAAGACGCACGGCTGGGGGCTGACCGGCGGAGCGATGCGCTGCAGGGGAGGCTGAATGACACTTGCGATGCGGATGGGCTGCGGCGGCGAGGCGACCTGCATCGGGCGGGGTGGGGATGCAGCGCGTGTCGCCAGGGGGGACGACGGCCTCCTGCCCGCACGGGGCGGGGACGCGGCGCCCTGCGCCAAACTAGAAATACCAACGTGACTGTGGTGCCTCTGAATAATGGCCACGGCCGGTGAAGGCTGCGACGCAAAATACGAATGCGCACTGGACATGTTGGGAACCGACTGCCTCCTCAGCATGAACTCTTCCTCTGACGCTGGAACTTGAAGAAAAATTTTCTCCGCAGCCGGAGCGCTGTGAGGCGACGGGTGCCCGCTGTACAACGTTCGTGAGTTTTCAAAGTCGGCCTGCAGGGCGCGCGCAGACGAAGTGTTCACAGTTAGTGCACCAAGCTCAGTCACAACTGCAGCACCAGGTGGTGGCGTCACGCTGCGAGCCAAACCCAAACCACTCACAACGGAAGTGAACGACGTCCGAGGGTCGTTCTTGATCGGTTTTCCCGCAGCCACGATGTGGACGCCGCTGAGCAGTGCTGCGCGTGCGCCGTGCGGCCCGGAGCTGGGCACTGACTGCAGGAATCCGGCAGGACACAAGAGACTCTGCTGCTGGTGTTGCGTGGGCGACAGGCTCAACAGATCTCCACCAACAGCGAGTGAGGAACTTTGGGCACTCAACCCTGCTGCCGCTGCCTACACAATTACAACACAAACACTGCGTCCAACTTTGCCCAACGAACGCGCATTTCTGCTTCAGCGAATGAGAAAAGAAAGCTCTCCGCCGATTTGGTTTGACATAAAATCAAAGAAATACAACATAAGCAAGGGCAACCAGACTATAGCAAGTCAATTAAGATTGCTGCAAAGGTCCAAATCGTGAACCAGATTTACTGAGGAAAGGAAATTGTTGCACAACACACTGCCTTTTGCCGACAGCCAGTTGCAACGTGGGCCTCACAACTGGTCTTTCCCAGCTGTCTCCACCATTCGTACAAGATGCACAGAATTCTTCAGAAGTAAACAACGGCCAGAACGTCAAAAACTAAATTCACAAATTCAATCAGGAACGAACCGAAGCAAGTTTTTGTCCTCGTGCACAGACCAAAAAACACAATGCGGATTTCCAAAATCCCATCTCAAACTGTACACAACTTACATCCTTCATTTTGAGCACAGCACACGAAATGCAAAATTTGCAAGACTCATCGTTGAACTTCAGAACCTTTACCCAACATCACAGTCACTATCGACACCACGAGCTGCCGCACAAACGAGGAGAACGATCCGACCCCGAAAAGTACGTTGTATTTTTCCACGCAGTGACACCAAGTGGTGCCGAACACAATGACACCGCCACGGTCAAGCAGTAAATCTCAATCTTCTCTCACCTCGAAGGCTAAATTTGGACTGACCTGAAAGAGATTTCTACCACGCTGCGGTCACCAAGCCTCGTACGTGACCTCATTGTGGCAGAAGTGAGTTCACACACTGCAAAAATGGTTCCTGTTCAATCATACAACTCTTTCTCGACCAAAGGTCTCGAAAAGTCGTATGATTTGACAGGAACCATATTTGCAGCGTGTGTGAACCTCTGACGTCCACACAACAAAAGCACAACACTTACTTGCATGAAAGAGTTGTGGAGAGACGCTGCAGAAGCGCCCACCTGAGGTAGATACGATGACTGTTGGTGACCATAAAAAGCACCAGAACTGAGGCTGTGAATTCCTCCGTTCACTTGTGAAACCATCTGCATGCACAAGCAGAGAAACACAAACCATGCAAAATCCACTGCAACTAACGCGTCAAAACAACACCGCACCGTGGTCAGAAATACGAGACGTGACGAAGAGAAGTTTCGACTCTAATCGGCCGGGACACAAAGCCTACAGGATTTCGAGATCCCACTGAAGACACACACACTGTATCCTTTTGCATTCTATTATTTGCACAACAATTAGTATCAAAGGGAAGTTCACTCGAAGTTGAGATTTGGCATTTCGACACAGTGAACATTTCACAATTGGTGCGCAACTCCACGATAAAGATAATTTTGTCGAGATGCCAAAATCATGTCAAGCAAAAGAAATGACAACCTCTTCAGCAAGACAAACAAGAAGAACTTCCCTACTTCACGACACGAGAGTTTCAGTCTAGAGATGACGACAGAATGATTTCAACGCAGAGAATGGTTGAGCCGCTAAAAATGAACTGACCTGTGAAGGAGACTGGTAGAGACTAGTGGCAGGGAGGCTGGTGCCGGCGGTGGCCGCGGCCACGGCGGCGAGGGTCGGGTCGGGCTGGTACTGCGCGTAAGAGAAGACTCCGCTCTGCCCCGGCACGTACGACTGCGCGCCCAGCACGAGGCCCGGCACCGAGATCGGCTGCGAGCCCACCTGAGATTCAGACAAGTTCGTTTTTTTCCGAAAACTTCCCACCTGTGTCGCAGGAACGTCAAATCAATCAAAAAGTGCGCGCCATGAGTCGTGTTCGATCAGACATCGACGCATTCTGTGTGTTCCACAGCCCAATGGAGAGGGTTGCATCGCAAGTGCACCCACGCACTCGCCAAAACACTACCGTTTCTGCATTTCTTTTATCACGCACCTGCTGATACGCCTGCGGCTGCGACTGATAGAGCTGTGGCGGGAAGGCGTCAGGGGGCGGCACAGCGCCGCCGGCCACTTCCCCGACGATACTGCTGAAGGAGGAGGCCGTCAGGTTCGATACGGAGCCGGCCGGAGCCACCGAGCCTCCGAACCCGCTGTCCATCGTCCCACCTGACACAACGTACACTCATGAACGCCAGATTCACATTCAGGCTTGAACGGATTTCCAAAGATCAGAGAGAGGGAAAGCAGCAACCCTTTCCTTTGTCCATCGCGTGCACCTGCGACACACAACTTGCTTGTGGCTTCCCAGTGCCTGTACAAAAAGGTGCTGTGGGCTCACTTTGGGCTCATACCTGGCAAGGCCGTTTCGACTCCAGCTGGCAACTGCACCATCGACTGGGACTGTTGTTGTAGTGTTTGTTGCTGGATGCCGAGCAGCTGAGGCGGCACGCCTCCGTGCCCGATCGTAGCACCGTGCTGAATTGGAAGCGCTCCTGAGATCGGGGGCTGCGCAAAGGCAACAGAGCACTGTCTAAACGGGCGATCAAGGTGGATGGTGTATCACAGTGTCAGAATGAAGTCAACACGTTTTGGACTCAGCACGCAATAAGTACCTGCACTTGCGCCCCTGGTGTTTGAACGGTGCTGGTCTTCTGCTGCTGCAGCAGCGCTTCTTTGGCAGCCTCGGCTTCCTTCGCCGCCTCCGCCTCCTTCTCAGCCGCCTCGTCCAGTTTGCGCTGCCGCTCTGCCTTGAACTGCCCTATTCTGTCTTTCATCTGACGCGTGATGATCTTCACATCCGCTTCCGCTGCGATGCCGGACTTCACCTGAAAATTCAAACGGAAAGCGTGAGAAGACGTTTTCTGGCAGGTTCAAGGCTGGTTGTGTGTGTACGTGCGCATGTGTGTGTTGTGGTGCATTAAAGCAAAGAACTCCCCGTACGGTTGATCCTTCCAAGTCTCGACAGCTGTACGTACCATCTCCCACACAACGTCCTCGGGCACGTCCTTCCCGATGTTGTAGTTGAACTGAATCGCTTCATTCTCTTTGTGCTGCGTTTTGCGCTTCTTTGGATCGATGAAGAGCAGCCGGAACTGGATCATGCTCGTGTCTTTCTCCTCCTCCCCGTTCCCCGTACTGCTGCTACTCTGAACGATCTCCACCTGCAAACCACATAACACGTCCCGTTGTTGCCAACGCGCACTTCTTTCTCAAAGGGGGCGGGAGGCCATATGCGCGCGTTTTGCGCGGACAGGAAGCAAACTAAATTCGTTGGTGATTCGAAGAAATGGAAGTACTCACCTTCAGCCCAACGTCTTCAGCAAAGAAGTCATTCTGAAGCAGCTCCTTGACCGTGTAACGCTCTTCCTTCTTCAGCCGCGTGCATCTGTCAATGATGTCTTTGATCTCTGGCGATTCCAAACGCGCGTAACTTTCCGGCCGAACTCCCTGTGAGGTGAATTTCTTTGAAACACATCCGCGCAAAAAAGCACAACGAAACAATTACGAGTACAGCGACAAAACACGTCCACAAGACAACGATTGATATTCAAGACATGGATGGCACTTACGCTCGTCACTTTCCTGTAAATTTGCGCAGCATTCGAACATTCCTTGTAAGGATATTCTGAAGTTGCCATCTCAAGCATGCACATTCCAAATGCATAGACATCCACTCCCTCGTCGTAATGTTCCTCATACATTTCCGGAGCCATGAATTCCGGCGTACCTTAAAGAAGACAAAGACCAGTCGCTTTCTTTGTGTTCTTTCTGCTGTCGAGATCTGAAAACCAAAAAGAGTCCAGAAGGACCAAAAAAGACTTAGTCGTGTTGTGACAGATGCGGTAAATGTTACTTTGACCGTTCTGTGTGCAGAGACAAAACATGAAAACAAGAGGCGTCTCGGCACAACACAATCACATCAAAGTAACTCCCTGAAAAGCAGAAAGTTGTACATGGATAAGTCAGGACCTTCCGCTGAAAAGTTTTACCTCTCCTTGAGCGAAATGGGATTCCTGTCTGCCAAGAGAACACAAAAACACAAGGCGGTCATCTATCCCACATGCTCCCAACACAACCAGCAATGCAGCAAGCGGTGGTATGCGCAACGTCCGGACAATGTGGTGGCGCCACTGCAGTTCTTGTGCATTCGGAATACGAACTTACCGATAACGCTCTTGGCGAAGGATTTGTTTTTCAGCGTCGCTAAACCCAGATCCCCGATTTTGACGGAACCGGTCGTGCCGGTGATAAAGATGTTGTCGCATTTCAAGTCTCGATGAATGACTGGTGGGTCTCGAGTGTGCAAAAAGTGAAGTCCCTTCAGAATCTGTCGACACCAGTTTTTCAGAACTTTCATGTTGATTTTCTTGAATCGTTTGATGTACCTGAAAAAAATGCGAGTGCATGAAAAGCAACACGACTCAAACATTTCCCCGACGAAAGTCCTCAAAGGACGTTCCGCATCAAGGAACAGTCAGTCAGCTTCCCTCTGACAACAATACAGTTGAAACTTGGCGCATTCCAAGCATACTTACGTTTTCAACGTTCCCGAGGTCATGAGCTCGGTCACTAGCACGATGCACTTTCGTCCCCGAGGAGACACTTCTTCCCACATGTCGAAGAAGCGCACGATGTTCGGATGCTGCAAGCCTTTCAACATTTCCGCCTCCTCTTTGAACCGAGCCCTTTCAGTCTTGTTCCACTTTTTATCCTGAAACAAATACGAAACGTTGGAATGGCACACTGTGTGCCCCTACACTGGAATTGAAAGCTTTTTTTTTCCGGTCCTGATCAACACGCACGCACCAAAACATTTGGAACACGCACTCACCTGCAGCTCGCACCAGGCCACTTGCACCCCAGTCTCTGTGTCCAGCCCCTTGAAGACCGTTTTGAACGACCCGCGTCCGATTTCTGTGTCGAACTTGAGGAAGCGCCCGCCGGGAGACGTGCTGACTGCGTTCTCCTCCGGTTCGTCTTCGTTGATCGAAGAATCTTTCTTTTCCTCCTCTTCACCAGGAACTTTTTTCTCGTCCGATTCAGCGCTTTTGTCACCAGTTTTTTTATCATCTAATAAATCGTCGCTTTTCTCAGCTTTCGCGTCGGCTCCATTTTTGGCGCTGGACTCCTCCTTGTCTTTGTCTTCTTCGTCTTTTACACTTGCAACAAAATCTTCATGAATGCTGTCCGAGCTCGACTCTTTCGCTAATGTCGTATTGGACTCCGTTGAATCACATTTGACCACAACGACTGTGGCTTTGTCTTCAATGGTAACCTGTTTCTTCACTCTGCTCCCACTTCCTGTGCCGCTTCTTTTCAAGGCAGACTTGGGATCCGCTGGAGCGCCGTTGATCGTGTCGGACTCGGAACCGGTGCTGGCGGTGTTACTTTTCTGCTTTTCCATACTGTGAAGCAAGCCAGGTGTTTGCGCTTCAGACGGACTGTTGTTCGCGTTTTGGTTCGATGTGTCCACAAGGCGGTCGGTGTCTGGGTTTGTACATTCTCCATTAACATTCATGTTTGTGATTACTGTTGTTTCCCTCTGCTGGCTGCCACTTCTTCGTCTCGTTTCTGTTGTATCCGAATCACTTATCATTTCAAGGCTCGTTTTCCCTGTGGGGTCTGGATTTAACTCGTTTCTCACTTCATCTCGTTTGAACCCAGACGTCCCTCTGCCTGTCACAAAGCTTTTGAACTGCCTGAAGTACGACGTGGTGGAACGACCGCACAACTTTCCGCTTTCCTCTGCCTTGCTGCCCAGCGCTGCCGAATTGCTGGTCGACTGAAGCACTCCCGAGCTCGCTGCTCCCGTCACTTGCTCTATGTCTCCTCTCCCATCGTCCACGGATTTCACGCTGGTTTTCCCTTTCGACCCCTCTCTGCTCATCTTTGCTGCAATGGGAGACTTTTGTCTTTATCTTGGGTCACCCTGATACAACAGACGCATTTTCGAAGCCAATCATCCAATCGAACCCCACTGCCTCTTTGCGAAGTGACCCTTGCAAAGTTAACGCACACGTGGAGTGAATGCTCAATACTTTACGAGGTCCGTTTCAGATGCCACAACTTTACAGGGCGTACAACAAAACTGAATACGCAGAAATGTCTCATTTCAGTGGAATCTACTTTTTTTTTCAAACACTCAGCCGCAGAACCAGGATTTCGATTTGCACCTGGATCTGACTCACCAGTCTTTGAATCATATTGAAATTCAAGAGAATTCCCAATCGCTTGCCCCCAAACCTATTCAGTTCGAAACAATAGTTTTTCCATTCAGAAAGATCTTCAAAGACAAACTACAGATCTTGACAATCTCAAAAGAATCTGCAATCCAGCTCAAGTCCACACAAATAATGTCGAATGTCTCGTTTTTGACCTTCCTGATTTCACACACTTACCATTGCTGCACTGACCCATGGAAGCCTCTTGTCACTCGGTTTTGAACCCATCGTATCGTTTGTAGATAGCAGGACAAAACAACTGAAATGCAACAAACTGGGACCACACGCTTGGTAAGAACAAGATTTTTTCGACGCAATGGCTGCTTGTGATCGAAGAAAGTAGGGCCATAGCCAGTCGCGGAGGGATATATTTCAATTTTATCGGAAAATCTGTCCAACTGTGAGTGTATAGCAATAAGTCTGTCATAAAACCACATTGCTTTCTACATAAAGACAACAAATTGACTCCTGAAGTTTTAAATACAGGTGAAACAAGAGAACTATTTTATTAATAGAAGTGCAGAGGCTCACTTCCGGTTACAGTTTGTGATCCCGAAAATGTCAATGTGCCTCTACTTTGCACTTTTTTGCATGAAATGCAAACCAAAAAACAGGTCTCGCCATTCAATGTCATGGTTAGACACAATCTCGTTCATTTGAGCTGATTATTTCCGCAAACGGTTCGTTGTTGATGGCGAAATCAGAAAAAGTTTCTTCTTTCTGAGTGGGCAGTCATTCTCTCCATCACACATAAACTGAACTGAGCGTCTATTCCGATGAACCAGACTCAAAGATTCAAAGGTGGAATGTTGTGATATCACAAACGATCGGTTTGGTATCTCAGAAGAGACTGTCCTCTGAGGTGGGAATCTCCCTATTTATTGAGTACAATCATGCCATCTAGTGAGTGGTGGTTCTAACAATTGGGTCAGGGTGTCGCACATTCCTCTCCCACCAGGGGGCACTGGCCTCAGCAGACATTTCTAAGAAATAAAAATGAGAAGACTCATCCTGGAAGTGACTTGCCTTCAAGCCAATCAGTGATCGATTCAGTAATCAATCACTTTGCACAGCTGACCCCTGTGGCCAACCAGTGCTTTAGGACAATGGTTGTCCGGTTAGCCTTCAGCGTCCATGTTTCGCAGCAGTGAGGTAAGAAGTCACTTGGTGGTTCTACCCAGTTCATGTCACTCCACAGAACCCCAAATCCACGACGCATGAAACATGCACCTACTGAAAAAGTTGTAGGTAAACAACGCACAACAGGAGATTGATCAATCCGAGGCACAGCTTTATTCGGGTATAAAGCTCCGTTTTGTGTGTGTCCTCTCCCCAGCAGCGTCTTTCTTCCCTTTCCCGTGACTCCAACAAGAAGACGTACACAGAGCGTCACTTTATTACCTCCATTCATTGTTCACACGATCACAACATCCAAATTTGTCATTATGAAATAAAACCTACAAGCAAACAATGCAGTCTGCTGTTTTCGGCAGTTCAGATCAGACAGGTTTTGGTATATATTTTACAAGCGATGACAACTGAATCATTTCCGTACCAGGAATGCCTCACTGTTCGCATTCGAATCTTGACGGTACTTCAAGTTCATGTTTCCTGACCACGTTTCAAAAGGCAGAATTGTGACAACCCTGATGCTTGCTCTTTCTCACACCGCTGCACTTCAGTTGGAATTCCTGTCAGTGAACAAACTGCCACACTAATACGATACAGTACTCAAAAGTGCTCAAAGCTTACGACAAAATGCTCCACTTGTGTTGAACATGACAAACGCCAACTTTCACGTCTCTTCAGTGGCATTGACCTGTTTGAAACTTCAGTTTCTACTGCCTCCGTATGGCAGGATACAAGCCGGCCATTCCCTGCGCCATTCCCGCGTAGCTTGCAACGGCGGCGGGGAAGAGCATGGCTGCTGCGGCAGCGGGCGCCGGCACCGGGGGCGGCGGCGGCGGCTGCGCCAGCCCGTGGGCCGCCAAAGACTGCTGGATGGCGTTCAGATCCAGGTTCGCCGGAACGTTGATGTTGGCAGCAGCTCCCAGGAGGCTCGCCTGAGTGATTTGCGGCGAACTGGTCGGCTGAACAGCGCCATGTGTGGGTGGCGGCGGAGCCCCGTATCCATAGCTGCTCGAGTCCCACGCCGCAGCACTGTCGCTCTGAAACACAATAAATGGGCGCGTGATGGCTTCTGCAAGTTTTCTGCTTCTTCAACACAACTGACAAAGATTTCGTTCAAGAATCCCAGCTGAAATTGGATATGAGCCAAGCTGTGACTCCGACAACTTGATTTGAACAACCAAGTTCTGAGTCTTGATCGCGATCCTGTGTGCACAAAATTCATATCACCCAAAAACCTTTCCGGTACCTTTTGGGGAGTTGTGTTCGTCTGAGAATACTGTCCAGCGTACTGAGTTTCAGGCATCTGTGACGTCGACTGGGCGATGTCTGTGCAAAAGACGGAAGAAATTTTGTCGACGTGTACAGCGCACTTCCAAGCACGCTACTGCCGAATGAAATTTACGAGGTCACAGAAAACAGTAAGATTGTGATCTTGCTTCATGAAAACAAGTTGCCTTCTTCTCAACTCCCCCCCCCACACACACACACACCTGCACACACACAGACACAGACACACAGACTGCTGCAGATTCCGAGGCGGATTGTCGAGCACGCACCTGCGGCGCTACTCGAGGGCGTCTGACTCTTGTACTCGGACCACGACGCGTACTGCGTCTGCGCAGCGGACGTCGGAGCCGACTCGCTCGCCGCCAGCGGCTTCCCTGCTGTCTGCTCGGATCCTGTAGCCGTGGGGTCAGGCTGCGGGCAACGACAACACATCTGATAAACCGTCCACAAGGTCAAGTGGAAAGAACATCTGTGACCAAACTGCATCAGAAGATATTTTCAGTTGTCACGAAACTGCCGCTCGAACGTGCAAGTCAGAGATGAATGACGGAAGGCGAAATGTTCAAATAACCTGTTGTCCCCAGTCACCGTATCCCAGGCCCTGGTTGTAAGGGTCGGCTCTGTTGCCGCTCTGATCGTAGCCTTCCCAGCTTTCCTGCCGGTACCGACTCCACTCCGCTTCGTACGCTGCAACAGAACTTCCCCCACTGCGGTCAAACAGAACAAACAGTCCTGTCCTCCCAAGACAGATCTTTGAGTTTTCGTGCCGTGAACTGTTCACCCTCGCACCTTGTTGATCGTAGCCTTGTTGCCTGTACTCCTCAGTCGCGGGAGGTTTGGGGACCGCGTTATCATTCTTCTGAGTTGCATAACTGAAACGAGAAAAAAACAAATTTTAACGAAATGACGAGACACGGTTTTCGTAGACACGGGTGTCTGGCCATTCCATTCACACAATGAGATCACTGACACAGTGTCCAGCTATTGCATTCACACTCTGCGATCAGTTGGCACAGGCACTCTGTTAAAAACTTTCTGTGGGGGAGGGGTAATGCAGACAATTTTTTGTCCACGTTACCCTGGGACAGATGCACGGAGACAGATACAGGGGCAAACCAATATCAGCTCGCTGCCGCGGCTGATAATCAAAATGATGAGGCGCCCGTGTCTCCTGGTTTGGGGTGTGTCCATTTCGTTACACCGGTGAGTGAGAACACCCCACGATTCTTTTGCTGCGAAATGGTCACGTTTCCCGTGACGACGCGTACCCGTCGTAACCCGGCTCTCGGCTCTGCTGCTCGTAGCCGGAGGAGTAGTAGTACTCAGCGCCCCACTGCTGCTCGCTGCTGCGCTCTTCCACTGCAGGCGGGGCAGGCGGAGGCGTCGGCTTCTGCTGCTGCTCCGTCGCCGCTGCCGTCGAGGGCTGCGGGGCCGGAGGCTCCTGCGTCTTCTGGGGGCCGCCCCAACCTCCACTCCATTCCTCTCTGTGAAAATCAAATACAGATCCCTGTCAACCAATGATGAGCGATAATTCTTCCAAGTCAACACAACGCACGACAAACGTATTGTTATCTCCTTGCTTTTCCAGGTTTGTTTTCTGCAATCGGCAAAAGAATCCAAGGGTGTTCTCACTCACTTGGGCTCTTTGGATGTTTGCACTCCGTAGCGCTGCCATTCTTCTTGCTGAACATCTGCAAAACGAAACGGAACGTGAAACTTTCATCACCAGTACACTGTAGTCAAGAACCAGGCAAGGGCGTAATTTGCAGCCTCTGAACAGGTACCTCCAATTCGGATTTCAGTTCCACGTGCGACACCAAACTAGAAACCTGTGACTTCTATCACCTTGACTTTCGTAGCCTTGAATGTTGCCAGGCTCCCGTGGCTGACTCCCGTCTCTCTGCGGCTCCTGCTTCCAGCCCCCCGGCCGCTCCGGCTGGACGAGCCCCGCTCTCTGCTGCCTCTCGTCGTACTGAGCCCTCGCGTCGCGCTGACCCCATTCCTCCCTCTGACCCGCTTGGTGCGGCGTAGGTCCCTTTCTGTAGTCCACATCCCCGCTCGGCGCACGCGCAGGCCAGTCCTGACTCTCCGCTCCAGGACGCCGACCTTCTGGCATGCGGTCACCGGTGTAACGTCGATCTTCTGGAGCATCACGCCATTGCTGGGAGCCGTCTCCGGCGTGCTCACGCTCGTCGGCCGCCGTGCCCCAGCGCGTCGCTCGGGGGCGGCCTTCCCTCCCGGAGTCGCGCGGCTCCTGGTCGCCTCTGGGTCTCATGCTCCGGGAAGGTGCTCCGTCGCTTCCGCCGCCTTGCCATTCTCCGGAATCCCCCCCGCCTGACCACTCCTCGCTCCGTCCTCCTGCAAGAATTGTAGTATACTTAGAATCAAGATTCCCTTTCTGTTGTGTCCAGCAGCCGGTCTACACAAAAAATGTAAAAGGCAACCAACCTCCGTCTCGGCCACGCTGAACTCCGCCTGAAAAGGTCAAGAAAAAAATATTGCAGTCATTTTCAGAACCCTGAACCTTCTCGATAACTTTAACAAAATTTGCCGACAGAATCTAGGCAACGTACAGCATGGTCCGCAACACAACCGCAGATACGTTTCTTGGCAACCTTTCCAAAGCGTTCTCTGAACGTTTCCTGCCGCCAGGTGTTCGATGCTCAAACTCACCTGGGCCCACGAATCTGTCTCCACGGTCATCGTGACGGTCCCTGAACCTGAAATGCCGATCCCGCAGAGGTCAACAAACAGGACATGAATCACACAACCGAACCGAACCCATCACTTTGATCCCGCTCGTCAACCCCGACAGATCCAGTTCGATGTGTTGCTGTTTCTTCCCTCTGATGCTGATCCAGATTATGTCTTACGGTCGCAACTCGGATAATCAGTAATGTTCAGACTTCCCGTGTCTACAAAACTGTCACACAACGCAATAATCACGGCATACCTCCTATCTTGCCTTCCACCGTCAGAACTCTGTCCAAAATTTTCCTGGCGGTCTTTGTCAAAACCGCCAGGGCCTCGCACTAAAAAAGGCTCGCTCGGCCTGTTCCCTCCATATCTGCAACAAGTGAACCAACAGAGTAATGAATACGTTTTTATTTTTGCGCTTGGTACACGTAATCTGGCCACTCAGGCAGAAGTGCTGCGCATCAAAAATACCACCGAATACTTGCTGGCTCAAACTTTTACCACGCAGTGCAACACAAAATGCGCAATCTGCGATGGAACATGAAGCGAAAATGAGCAAATCCAGGCTCAACGTTGTCATCCCACCACCAAGAGTTTGTGCCTGAGAACGTCCTTCAGTTTCCACGTCACAGGTCAACCGAAACCAGCGTCAGGCAAGCGCTATCAAACACCAAAAGCACGCTGATACTGAATTTTCTATGGCGAATTCTTGTGGTCTGGGATTACAACGGGTGGAAGCGTTTGAGACCTGTATTCCTGTGTATTTGATGGCACTGACCGCACAGCTTCGCGCTGCTGCTCTCCGTGTTCACACTCTCCCCTGGACTCTCCCTCGGAGGGCACTGCACCGACAACTTTCTCTGCAATTTCTGGAGAACTATCACTGCAACAGCTGAGGAAAGAGTCGTTGCTGTTGTCGCTATCCTGGTTGCTGTTGTTTGAACCCTCCACTTCTTTCGCGGAGGGATTCGCAGCACTGATGTCTTCCTGAGCATCTGTTGCAGTTTCCCTTGCGTTCCCTTCACAATCGTTTCTTTCCAACACCAACGTTTCCAATTCAGGCTCGAGCACAGTGTCTGTAGATCTGAGCTCACACGCTGACAACACTTCTTCAGACCTGGAAGCCACGGTCAAAGAAGTCGACGTGTCGAACTCCTCATGCAAACTCACTTCGGAGTGCATTGCGACAGCTTTGAATGTTTCCCTTGGGATCTCGAAATTCGGCACGTGAACAGCAGTTTGAACCAAAGTCGACGTTCCACCCTCCTGCGACGAAGTGGAGACAGCTGCGGTCGGAAGAGTCCACCCTCGCGTTCCCTCGGTGCTCTCGCCCTCATCCTGTTCACCTGCAGCGTGGTCGGACGGTCCCGACGAATCCGATCTCCTTGATGGGGCAGAGGCTTGCCGTGCATTTCCTCGTGGTCCAGAAGCGGAGCCTCTCAAAGCCGGAGACTGACCCCAGAACTTCTCGTGCGGTGCAGCGGGGCTTGGGTCCTTTGGGCTGAAGCTGATTGAACTAGGGGTCCCACTTCCGTAGTTTCTACGGAAACCATGAGGTGGTCGCGGCTCGAACTCAACCGGAGCACCAAACACGTGATCCAACCCCTGGAAGAACACTGGCTTGGCGTCGTCATCCTTCTCGTTGCGCAAAGCTTCCAGGGCGCCTTTCAGGTGCGCTGAGTGTTCATTTCTCACCTGCATGATGATCCACCCGAGCACGTTTTTGCCCGGGATGTGTTCCAGTTTGCAGTGCATGGCGAAGTCCTCCAACAGCCCGACACCCCAGAACTTATCGAACGTCGCCTCCATGATGTACGCTTCGCCCGACTCGACGCATGCGCGGCGGAACTCCTCCACCTGGTCGTACTTCGCTGCGATCAGTTTCTTCATCACTCCGATAGACTTCTCCACTTTCCACCTCCCAGCAGCTTCCGCGTCCAGTCTGTTGCTCACGCGTTTCGCACTCTTCCCGTCTGGAGCCGCCACAATCTGTTCAGCAGCGGCGTCCTCGCCGATGTCCCTGGCTTTTTGCCACTGATACGCGTGCTCTGTGCTGCGGAAGTTCCGGTCTTCATACCGCAGATGACAAAGGAAGAAGTTGGACATGGTGCACTCAGCCCCCTTGAAGCAGACATAATTCTGCGGCTCAGGATCGTAAGCCGGACAGCCAGCCTCGTTTGTGTTGTGTTCTGCTGTCTTGCAAATGACACATCTCTTCCGCGGTGACGTCCACCAGCTTCTTTCTGACTGAAATTCCCGCGGGAAATTTCCCGCGGAAAAATCGACTTTCCCTCTGGGCGCTGAACCCGCAGAAAATGGCCTGTTTGATGAGATAGGTGTTCGAAACTCGCCCTGGTGACTTGGAGATCCACGTTTTGTTGGCAAATCGCGGTCCGAGCTTTTGCATTCCTTTCTGGTGTTCTTTTCTTCTTCCTTCCACCTTGATCTGTCGAAGTGTTTTTTGCGGTCGGATCGTCCTTCACTTCTCCAGCCCGGCTCGTCTCGCGGTGGTTCCCGGTCGCGCCGCCAGTCTGAGCTGGACGATCCCCCTTCACGTCTCCTGTCCCATCGGGAACCCCCTCCACGTGGCGCGTCCCACCCCGCTCCCTGCACACGCGGCGCGCTTCTCCGCGATCTTTCTGTGCGCCGCAGTTCCGCCCCAGATCCCCCACCGTCCTGGTCGTCTTGGTGTCTTCGGGCAGTCGCCTTCCGCTCCTGCTCTCCTCTGTGCGAGCAGGACTGTTTCGACTCACCCGACTCCGACAAAGATCCAGAAGACCTGTCGCTTTCTTTGTCCATTTTGTCAACATACTTCTTCAGATTGTGTTTGTGTTTTTCTCGACGATACTGCTCCGAATGGCTGTGACTTGCTCGACGGTCGCTCGGCTCGTGCGAACAATACGAAGAAGCAGCCTTGCTCGGTTTTGTGTCTCCACATTCTTCGGTGGGAAGAGGAATTTCTTCAAGTTGTAACTGTTTGGAAATGCTCTTGCCCTTGTCGGTTTGAGTTTCTGAGGTGCATTCTTCATCCAAAAATATGTCTTGTCCGATTTCATCGGTCTCTTCTTTCACTGCCTCTTTAGTACCAGCTTCACCTGTTTTCCGACTTCTCTTTTCGTCTGGGTCTTGAACCTGGGCAGTTGATTTTGGTTCGCTGTGTTTTTCGTGAAATATCTCCTGTGCTGTGCCCACTGTGGAGTCCTTCTCATCTTGTTCAGCCGTGTTTTCCAGTGCAATTCGGCTTTGTTCCACAGCATCGACACGAGGTTTGTCCCCCACATCAGAACTGTATTCTGTGAACTCAGTTCGCTCCGCGGATGCTTCTCCGTGGGGATCGGCCGACACAGCTGCCAAAGGCTCCAGCGTGTTTCCCTCCTTCAATTTTTCAGACCCATCTTCATGATCCACAGGCAATCCCTCAAGTGATGCTTGCTCTGTGAAGTTTTCCTTTCGTTCAGACTTTGCGTCTTTCTTTTTCTTCAAACTTGCAGCCCATCTGTGGCCAGTTGACTTCAGATCAATCTGTGTCTCATTTGCCGCTGCGGACGCTGCTTCGCAGTGTTCGTCCAACCTGGTCACCAACCAAGTTCCCGTTGCATTCGCTTCCGATACACCTCCCGAGAAACCAGCCTTTTCTGCGTGCGTCTTAGTCGAAATTCCTGGTTGCGTCTCGTCTGCAGAATGTTCGTGTTTCAGTGAAGCTTGTTGTTCGAAAGAAATATTTGCATCAGGTCGTGACAAACTGATCTTTTTCTTTGCTTCCGCGGCCTTTTCTCTGCGCTCCTGTTTCTTCGCCTTCTTGTCCTGCTTCTTTTTCCACATTCTGCCCGTGTGAGATCCTGCTCTCTTGTCCCGTTCTCTCCTCGGTGACTCACGCTTAGCCGAGTAAGAATCAACGCGCTTCTTCTTCTTGGGCGTGTGCTCTTTGTCGTCTTCAGAGCGCAACTTGCCAGACTGCGAGCGCCTTCGTTTCTCGCCCGTCGAGTGCCTCGTCTCTTCGTTTCTCATGCGGGAATCTCTCCCTGCCAGTTCTCCTTGCTCCTCCCAACTGCGTCGTCTTGCAGTTGAGAAGGGAGAGGTGTTCCTGCGGTGCTGTTCCTTGTCTCGATGGTCTGAACGGCCAGAAAACGAATGTCGACGCTTTTTTCTCTCCTCCTCAGTCTCTTTTCGTAAGGTCGATGATAATGAACGTTCGCTGCTCCCAACACGATGAGTCTTTGACCTCTTCGGACTGAATCTTCCTTCAGACACACGCCGCTGTTTCTTCTGTCCACTTGAGTTCTGTTCTTCACCGCTTGACTGGTCGTCACAAGCAGATTTGCGTCTGATGTGACTTTGATCTTGTCTTTTCTTCCTCTTTTTGAAACTGACAGTATTTTCTTCCGCTTTTTCAGCCAATTGCACAACCAGCGGTGGTTTTACCTGGGGACACGTCACGTGACTCTCCGTCTTGTCCAGTGAGCCTCGAGACGTCACAAGTTTTGACGTCTCGCCAGAATTCTTTTGGTCACAGGTGTCGACGGTTTCGTCTTGTGTGCATATCTGTGTGTCTTTGCCAACACTTGGTGTTCCAGCCCGTGAGCTGGATTTTTTCGGAGAGAACTGCGCCCGTTTGTCCAGTCTTTTCTTCCTTTTCTGCTTCTTTGCTTTGCGAGATTGCGAATGGCCTGAACCTGCACCCGCAGTTTCCTCGGACGCGGAACTTTCCTCGCTGTCCTTTTTCACGCGTTTCTCTTCAACTCTTTGGATGCATTGTGCATTGGAGGAGCTGCTTTGGTTACATCCATCTTTGGTGTCATGTCTTCGTGCAACGTACGCCGTGATGTTCACATATTCATCAGCCGGTTTCCAATCTATTTCAGGAATGTTGTTCCAAACACGTTCCCGCAGAGACGCGAAATCCGTGTTGAAAAAGTCAGACACATGTCCACAACATGTTTCAATATGTTCTTTTTCGTTTGTCACAATATTGTGTTTGATATCATCGATCTCTGATGTGGCAACGCCTACATTTGCTTTGGTTTCACTTTGGCCTTCCTGTTCTTTTTGGAGCACTGACCTAGATAGAAACGGAGCAATTTCTGGGACATCAAAACACAAACACGTGTATTCTGCCCCAAGGATTCTTCCACAGTTGCTCAATCAAAACAAATGCAGCTCAAAAGACAACACCAAATTTTAGAAATCAGACATCATGATTTCAGAAAACAAAACATTCTGATCAGGACACAGAGATGCGGGAACGCAATGTTTTTCTCAGACAAATTGCAAGTAATCACTGCGGTGTATCAAAACATATTTTTGGTGACACACGCACATTTCCGCGAGTTTCAAATATTTTTCAACACTCAAAACTTTGTTGACATTGACTTGAAGTTCACTGTTCGTCATCGTTTCCTTGTTGATATTTTTCTCCGCAGCAATTGAAGGAGCCTACCTGTTGTCTTGATCTCCGCCAAACCGGCCTCCGCCTCCGCCGCCACCGCCCCAGCGGTCCCCAAAGCGATCTCGCCCCCTGTTGTCCCTGTACCCGTCGTCTGAAATGTGGCACATCCCGGGTCCGACATTTTCGGCTTGAGGTTTTTCTTACACATGTACCACGACAAAAACACGGTTGCGAAAAACGTGCAACGTTCTGTGAAATTTTGTGTTATTTGCAAGGGTGGATCCAGAGGCACCTTGCTCCTGTGACGAAAGCACTGAAATACTTTTTCGTTGGCATTGGTTCCCCTCACCTCCCACCCACACCACAAAGTCATGCCCGCCTACAGGCCGACCTCCCCGCGCACCTCGCCCATAGTAGTCGTCACCGCGGCCCGGCTTCTGCATGTATTTCTCGATGTTGATGGGCTTCTCCTTGTCGAGCTGCTCGAGGCGCGCGAGGAACGGGTTGTCCGTGCTGCGGAACGTCGGCGTCTCCACCTTCGGGGTGAACGTGTCAGCTGGTCGGTCCTGCGGCGACGCGAACCTGCAGCGTCCACACCACCAAACTATAAATTCTCGTTCTTGCCAGCACCAACTGAGGCTCGGGTCGTAAATCATGCCACGCAACATGAGGGAGAAACTACACGCGCATGCAACCGTCACTACAATATCCGTCTCAATATTCGAGGAAACACCGACACACAAGCCACTTGAACGCCTCGTTGGTAAACACCACGGTGCGGGTTCCGTGAGTCGCACCTGTCGTTCCGGCCGAACCGGTCCGCGCCGTCCCGTCCGAACCCGTCCGCCGCACCGAACCTGCCGTCACCAGGGAAACCGCGGGCCTCGGGCCGCATCGGCTCCGCGTAGCCGTCGCCATGTCTGCTCCGCGGGCAACACGCACAACATGAGCACAACAGAGGAAAGGGGCATGCGGGACAGTCGACGTCGAGGCTGCGTGAGGGCGGGAACAGATTCTCACGAGGATCTTCTGCACACAGAATCATGCCACGTCACTGCAAATCTGGTGTCACGCACAATGTCAGTCTACATTCCACTCATCATGCAATACTTCGTGTTCGCAAATAGGGATGAGTTTCGAAAACTTGCGAGTAAATTCTGTTGAACTGTTTGCAAATAAAATCGAACTGCATGAGTTTCACGCAGTGAGACGCATCGGGCGGACCTGCCGGGTGGAGGAGCGCCGCGGTTGTCGAAGGGTGCAGCGTCTCTGCCGAACGGTGCGCCGCGATCCGCGTTTCCCGCCGGCCCGGCGAACCTGTCGCCTGGTCTCCGCCGGAAGTCCTCATCCTGGTCTGCTCCAAACCGGCTCCCCCCAGGACTGAAGAAGAACGGAAGCACCTCAAATCGCAAATTTTGACTTTGTCTCGAAGTGTGTTGAACGGTGAGAAACTGAAACACGGCGCCTCACCCAAATCTGGATTGATCAAATCCTTGGTCCATGGGTTCACCTCTGGGTCTTGGAGGCCATTGCTGCATGCCCTCGCGATTTTCACCAAATCCAGGCTCCACCTGTAAGAGCGAGAAAACGTCCCGGTCAGCCACAGAACTAAGGCAACGACAAGGAATATCCATCCCCCTCGGGTGCAAACAAAATGAGTTTCCGAGCCTTGTTGTCAGGTCTGCATAAACCCAAAGGTTCGTGACACGAAAGAAAATACTAAAAATTGCACGTCTTTCACCTTGATTTTCTTGAAGGGGATGTCGTCAGGCCGGGCGGCCGGGGACCCGTCGCGCCCCGCGAGTCCCATTGGTCCAGGCGGAGGGCCGGCCCCCAGCCCGGGCGGACCTCCAGGCCCTTCACGGACACTGCCCGGCTGCTGCTGCCACGATGTCCCGTAGCCCGGCCGTTCTATCTCCTGCGTAAACAATTGAGCATGACATCCTCACACAGCGACGGCATAACGGGGTCCTGCTAAGACATGTCTGAATCATACCAGGAAAATACAGCACTGGTGTTGTTTCTCGCGCCACACGCCATTCAAAATAATACGCGATATCCGAACCAACTCCTCCTTCCAAGAGGTCAACCACTGCCCATGTGAGCCCGCAACAACTACCTTGTGATTCACAGGGAAGGGTGACTCACCTGTTTGGGAACGCGGTCCACGAAACCGCCGCGGTCCCCGTCAGGTCTTCCCCCGAGGAACCGGTCCTGACTGCGCTCGAAGTCGCGGCCTCGGTCCTGCTGCGGACCTCGGTCACCAGCGCGATCACTGAAGCTCCTTTGGTGCCCCTGAAAGTAAAGGTTCGTGTTCCAACTTCACCTCGCTTGAACCGCTGCCAAAAAAAAAAAAACTAATGTCACGACATCCTCGAGAAATACGGATGAATTTCTCTGTCACTGCAACCCAAGACACGTGAGGGGGGCTCACCCGGCCGTCGTCCCTGCCGTCCCTGCGGCCTTGACTCTGGCTGCGGTTGTCGTGCGGGAACGCCCTGCTGCGCGGAGGCCTGTTCTTCCGGCCCTCCTCGTTGTACCTGGAAAGACATGTCGCGAATCACACCAGGAAAATACAGCACTGGTGTTGTTTCTCGCTCTCGCGCCACTCAAAATAATACGCGATATCCTGACTAACTCCTCCTTCCAAATCGGAACAAAAGGAGCAGGCGCTCGCACATAAACGTAAAACAGGCAATCCTGCAGACACGTGTACAGAGAGAGAGAGAGAGAGAGAGAGAGAGAGAGAGAGACAGACAGACAGACAGACAGACAGATGGTGTGTGTGTGTGTGTGTGTGTGTGTGTGTGTGTGTGTGTATGTGTGTCAGTGTGCCTGTCTTTCATTCTGTCTGTCTATCACGCCGTCGTGCGCAACCACACTGTCTGAACGAAGCGAATCCTTTTTTGCATTGCCTTCACCATTTCGTGTCCCCTGAGGACTGACCACGCTGCTGAGACGTTTGAGCACAACTCACTGCGTGATGAGCGGCGTCGCCAGCTCACGGTTGTACTCGATCCACACAATTTCGTCCACGAATTCGTCTGCGTTCGACGGCAGCGAGAAGTTGGCCTTCATCTCCAGCACCGCCTCGTCCGGCACGAACTTCCCTGCAAGTAGACACGCCGGCGTCAGACGGACACTCCCCACGTTTCTACTGTGCTTTCTTGTCGTGGGTCTTAGACCAGCGGTAGCCCAACGATGCACTTCGCAATCTGCTGTGAGCGCGCTTGTGAACGTCAATTCCACCTGACACCACATGCCGTGACTTTCAGAGGCTGAGCAGAACTGAACAGCGCACCAAAAGCAATGCGCACAAATGTTTTCTTTCAATCACGACTCAAAGCAACAAAGAGATTTTTACCGTCGACGTATGTGCGCTGGTAGGAGCGCCTCTCGAGCTCGGGGTCGGAGGTCACGAGCACAGCGCACTTCCGCTGGAATCCCTCGAAGTTGCGCAGCTTCCTGCGCCGCGCAGTCGCGTACACGTTGGTCTGGTCCAGAATGTAGTTCCGGCATTTCTTACTCGCTGAATCATGACAAAAAAAGAAGTGGGCTGAAGACTTCAAAATGATTACGTTCGAAACCGTGCTCTCTCTTCCAAGTTTCTGTGTGTCATGTCGATTTCTTTTTTATTGTTATCTTCTCTTTTTTAAACATTTTCATTTTTTGGCCATGTTGAGTTACTACTGGCTCAACTCAACATGGCCCGTATCGCGGGTCTCGCTTGGCGTGAACCGCGCTTTTTAGGCGTAGCCTTCTTGTTCAATTTTTCGGATTCGTGTGAAGAAGTCACTGAGCAAACCATCAACGGAACGGGTGAACACAACTGACCGACGTTGAACAGCCTGTTGAGACATTCGGTCGCCTTCTGAATCAGCTTCTCCCAGCGCCCGTGGTAGTTGTTCTTCCTCGGCAAACCGTTCACCTTGCATACGAATGAACAAGTGAACACAACTGACAAGAAACAAAACTGACCAATGGTGTACAGCTCGTCTGAGCATTCGGTTGCTTTCTCATTCAGTTTGTTCCAACGCCCGTGAAAGTTGTTCTTCCTTGGCAGATTGCACACCTGGACACGGGTAGTTCGTTGGAGATGTTTCAACAGATATTGAACGACGCTTTCCAAAACGACACGCAGCATTGAAGCTCGATGTTCACCTTCATTTTGTCGATGAGTGTGTCTGTACCGATGATGTTGTAGCGCTTCGCGAAGTGCTCTTTCTGCATGTTGAGGGCCCAGGTCGTCTTCCCTGACCCAGGCAGACCCACTACCATGATCATCTGCAGATGAAAGATGAGTCATCAGCGTTGTAACTCAAGAAATATCTGTCTAACTCGAGCGTTTCCTCCTTCCTTGTCGCGCCAAGACAGTGTGAGCTGCACGGCACGCACCTCGCAGTCCTGTGGGCGGGTCGGAGGGAGCAGCCCGCGCACGCGCTGGTGCAGAGCAACGTTCTCGAGGAACACGAAGCCCGGCGGAGGCTTGAACCACGGCGACTTCTGTCCGAAGTTCACTTCAAACCTGCGGGTGGACAGGGGGGGACAAACATTACATTGAACATACATTTCGCTTTCAAACCATCCTTCGTCTGGATTTTGTGTTTCACATTTTGTCGGAGCCGTTCCAGCGGAAAATAAAGCACAAACAAACTGAGGTGCTGAGAACGAAGGGACTGGGGCTTCTCAAACACCAGTGACCATCGCTTCGGCTTCAACGAAAGTCGTTTGTGTTCGATTCAGCGCACTGTGCACTCAGAACGAACCACTTTCGACTGGGGTCAGTGCATTCTGTGCTCAGACTTGCTGAATCGAACACGGCTGACAGCTGGATGAAACCCAACTCACCCGCAGTTCTTGGAGAGCACGTGAGGGAAGAGCGCCCTCTTCGGGTCGCCAAGCGTCCAGCCCCCGAGGCGGTGCGCCACGCCGAACCAGCGTCCGTTCTTTGCGAAGGAGATGTTGGGCGGCTTCGCCTCGAGGTCGAGCAGCGCCATGATGACGTCACCCAGCCCGAACGGTTGCCCGTAGTTACTGAAGCGGCAGTTCGCGGAAAACTTGCCTGTCCCTCCGAACCCGAACGAGTCCTGGTCCTCTCCTGAAATGTGACAAAGAAATGTTTACGTATCTTTCGAAGTTCAGACTTCACGCAACAGAACAGCATTTTCTGTTGATGCAAAAGCAGCACTGAGCTCAGAGAAGAGGTCGTCACACCTGCCATTCTGCTGAACCAGCACAAACCAAACACACGGCAAAAGCTGGAAAACCATTCCAATTTGACGCATAATGCGCTCTCAGTTGGGTTTGTTCTCCTCTGGGTGACACAAGTCGTCCAGTCTGACTTCCAACACTGTTTCATTGCTTTGAACAGCAGGAAATAAGCAAATTGAGGGAGGAGCTGATCAAGTAAAAACTGGATGGAACGAGTCAAAGACGGGTCTGTAATTTACAGTGAATCCTTTGCCTGAAGAAAATGGGACCAAGCACAGGACTGGATTCGACGATCAAGAGGTTTCCGGGGAGAAATCCGCTGGAGGGAGTCTGCGCGAAGATCGAGACCGTGTCGGGGGATGACGTGCAGATGTTGGGGGCGGGTGGGATTTCGGGGTTGAGCATCTTCGGGGTACACAGGTCAACTTTGGGTCCAGCACTGTACAAAAGTTCGGGAAATCACAGCATAGTTCACACGTTGTACAACATTGTGATAAAGAAACCCAAATGCGGTTTTGATAGCATTTTATTTGTGAAAATCAACATCGTACAGTCTTCAATTGAACTTCCAAACGAATCTCCTGGACACTGGGTGGACGAGTTTTAGATTCGCCGGTTCCACCCCGGATCGAGCATCTGGCCAGCCAACCCCTTCTGCCCCTCTCTCTTTGACTTGTAACGGGCCTTTGTCTTGCAGTGAACAAATAGTAGGTGGGTGAGGGATGGTGGTTGAAAGTTTGCGAGGCATGGAGAATCATGGGGATCTGTTCTTTTTGAAGTGGGGAGATTTCGGAAAATTGCTGAACGTGAGCGACGTCAAGTTCACCTTCTTCTCGACTCACAAGGAAGATTTGTTGGTCACACACACACACACACACACACACACACATGCGCGCGCTGCCCAAATTGCAACAGCGAAAAGCCAAATTGTCACGATTGGCAAAGTACGTTGATGTTGCTTCCCTTTAATTTTGGGCATTTTCCCAAAAAACATCCTGCACCGAGACCCGTCATTCCGTGTGTGTGAGTTCGGTTCCTGGAGAGCTGGACGTACGCTCCTCAGGTCAGGTCACGAACACAAACTGGAAAGGGGGGTTGAAGTGATCTGACAGAACCTTCATCGACTCGACAATCGTACGACAGGTTCTGTGATCTCGGAAATAGGCGCGTATTTCTGAGATCTCTTTTCTTTTGCCAGCGAAAAGGAATTTTGCCCTTTGTGTGACAGTGCACAAATGAGGAGGAAAAAGACCAGCTGCACGTTTGAGGTCTTCGAAAACAGTTTGCACTGAATCACGACCCACTGGACTTTCAAGCAGAGAATCAGCCGCGCGCACTGATTGATACTCGTGAAACCCTTGTCCGAGATTTGAGAAGCTGTTTGTGGCAAAGGCACACACCAAAGTCAGAAGCCACCCTTCCTTCTTTTGCATCTTGGCAGAGGCGGGAGAGATAACATGGAAAGTCGGAAGCCACCCTTCCAACCTTAGCAACTGGGGAGGGGGAGGGAAACACAGCCTCACGGTCCGCCAGATACGCGGGTGAAATAAAACCAGCGCAAACGTCTGGTCGTGAACAACCCTTTCTGCCTGGCGTGACATGACACCAGGGACACCAAAATCTTGACTCGTTGACGAAAGACGATTGTGTGAAATTTCGAAGATATCAGATGATGATCCAGTTAGAACGAACTACGAGTCGTAAATGCAGACCTCAGAAAACTGACGAAGACTCGACCCACGAAGAAAAGTTGCAGTGCTATGTTTGGTGTTTCAGAGCAAGGAACATGCCTCCAGGCACACCCAAAAATTGGTCTCTTTTCCGTGTCTTGGACTCCCAATATCGTAACGCACGCTGCAATGACTCGAGGCCGATCTGACTGACTTCGATATTTTCTTGAATTGAAAATGGAGAAGATGGAAAGGCAACACCAAGCCTGATTGGCTGAGTTACGCTGAGATAACAGGCGCCTGATTTTTAGGTGATTTGAGGTGGGTTGCGCGATTTGGGCTCAAATGAGCCAAATCGGTGCGAGCCAAATCAAAGCACCTACAGGTAGCATCTTCCAAAATATGTGTTTTGTAGTTTCATGGTCAAGATGAGGATTGATTTGGGATCTTTCAGGCTCTTTTGGTTCATTTTGGGTTGGGGATAATGAGCGAGGAAGGAATTTGTCAAATATGAATTTTTGGGTTTCTGAGGTCAAAAAGGTCAAATGTAGAAGTGCGGAAAAAAAGGGGTGTGAATGTAGAAATGTCTCTGTATCTCAGAAGGTACAAATATTTGGTGAAAGAAGTATATTAATGAAATGTAGTATATTGTATGGGGGTTTGAGTGGTAACATTTGATTTTTGATTTTTGAAAATTTTTAAATGGTTTTTAGGTGGGCCTAAAGTTAGGGTT
>JAAUXT010056318.1_pt1 | contig 34247 bp, 37 predicted proteins | sample 7278171 | NCBI WGS metagenome assembly JAAUXT01 (sample SAMN14350112, study PRJNA611818) | marine sediment metagenome | isolation source: surface marine sediment (1.8m) | place: French Polynesia: Moorea | collected 2018-08 | reverse complement strand
GTGTGTGGTAACTTGGACAATGTTTTGTCTGGACCAGACAATGTCCAAGTTGAAAATTTTTTGTGGGCAGGGGGGTAACTCAGACAATTTTTTGTCCAGGCCAGACAATGTCCAAGTCAGACAATATCCAAGTTGAAAATTTTTTGTGGGCAAGGGAGGGGGGGGGGGTAACTCGATAATTTTTTGTCCACGTTACCCAGAACGGACACACGGAGACAGATACAGGGCAAACCAATATCAGCTCGCTACCGCGGCTGATAATCAACGGCAAGGCACACGAGACGTAAGGGTTCACCCACGCTGCAAAAATGGTTCCTGTGAAATCATACAATGAATTTTCGAGACCTTTGGTCGAGAAAAGAGTTGTATGATTGAACAGGACCTTTTTTTGCAGTGGGTGAGCTCACTTCTACCACAATGAGGTCACGTACGAGAGGCTCTGTGACAGCAGCGTGGTAGAAAGCATTGATTTCTGCATTTGAAAGGTGTCTGGTTGTTTGGAGAACAGATTACTTCCTACACGCTTATCCTGGTGAGACCACAGACAAAGACTCTGTGTTCTTTGCACGGCACACCAGACCTGCATAAACCATGCAAACTTTCATATGTTGTTCATGCAAATTTGCAACTTTTTTCAGCTGGCTGGACGAAGGAATGTCAGGAACGTGGCAATTCTGGAAACTGAGTGAAAAATGAACAAAACGGAACATCTCTGAGAGGGTTACGTGGTACCCTTCAGCTGTGATGGAGGTGCAGCCAGGATGGAATCAGCAAGCACAAGAGTGTGATAGATTCTTTGTGTACAGGGCTCTTCACAAGATGTTTGTATGTTTTTTTTTATCGTGCCTTTATTAAAATCCGAGGGTGCTGGTCAAATTAGCAAGTAGTTCACAGCTTATGCAAACTGAGCCTAAGTCTATTTTCCTAAATGGGAGCGGGGGCCACACAAGGCCAAAAATGTCTGAGTCCCAACTGGTGTTCCAGAGCTTGAGTCCATGGGGTGGGGGATCACACAAGGCTGAAATTTTCTAAGTCCCAACTGGTGCTCCAGAGCCTTGTTCCAGTTTCACACAGAGGGGTTGGGTGGGGGTGGAGGTCACACACAATGCCTTTCCAAGTCACACTTGCTACCAGGTGAAAGATCACATCAGTAGTCGAATTCTTTCTTTTTCTGGCCTTGGAATTACACTACAAGGCTCTGTTTTTGAGATATTGCCATTTTAAAAATTGTGCACAAAAGATGAACTCTCACTTGGAAACCCTGTGGGCATGTGCAGAAAAAGATGTCAAACAGGTGAAAGGCAATCAAAAGTAGCCTTTCTTTCCAAATCCCACCTCAGAATTGCTCTACAAGACTTAGTTTTTGAGATATATTGCCATTTTTGTACCATGAGCTGAAAATTTTCTGAGTCCCATTGGGGCAGTGAATGGAGACTTGACACTTTGTGAGGCTGCCATGTTGCAGAAAATGCTCCAAGGTTTGAATGACTACATGATAAAAGCTTCAGCCCATACCTAAAATGCCAAGTAATAAATTTTGTACAGGGGTGGGGGCAATCTGGAAGTGGAAATTTCCACATCTGGAAATTTCCAACTTCTAACTTTGTATGCAGGGGGGATGGTAATCCAGAAATGACAGTTCATCACCCATATATTGCCAGACACAGGGGCAAACCATTGTCAGCACAGCTGATAACAAATATCAGCCCTTACAGCAAACAATGACAATCACTGAACTACAGGAACAAGCCCCCTCCCAACCTTCCACCACCTTTCCAAAAATGAAGCTCTGCAAATGTGAGCATAAACCTTGAAAGAAATCAGTTCAACAAACAACACAAACACAGCACACAAAGTACCATTTGGGCAGAAATGAGAATCAACAGAGGAGGGTGATGACACCTCACCAATGTTCAGTTCATGACAAAAGCAGCCTGTACTTTCAAGTGGAGAATTAGCTGCATGCTGCGTACATTGGCAGCAAAGCACTTCATTTTAGAGGTGATGTCCAAGTCAGACCATGTTCAAGTCGGACAATGTCCAAGGGGGGGGGGTAACCCAGACAATGTCCCACTGGGACAATGTCCTACCAGGACAATGTCCCACCAGGACAATGTCCTTCGCAGACAAATTGAAAATTTTTGTGTGCGTGTGTGTGTGTGTGTGTGTAACCCGGAAAATGAGCAGCAACAAGATACATGGACACAGATTCAGGGGCACACCAATATCAGCTGCGGCTGATAAACACCACAGACATGTGACAAAATGATGCGCGGGCAGCTCAGAAATGTTTCTGGGGCAGTCCAAAAAGGTAAAGCTCACACAGGTTCGTGGAAGATAGACGTGAACTTTCTGCTTGGCAGAGTGCATTCATGGTAGTGCGAAATTTTGACACCAGAACCTGATGCTGCAATCTTCTCCGAAGTGGATGTCTTTACACCCCCTGTCCTTTTGTCTGCCCTCTTCCACAAGGAACAACACTGCAGTGACGTCAAGTGCAAATCGCGCACTTGAAAAGTTTGATCGCGCGTGTGAACAGTTTGAGATTGACGCCAGAGATGTTGAGACAGCTGGCAGCGCTTGTGTGCGAATCGGAAATCATCCAGTCACAACTCGTAACCTTGGGAAAAGTCTATTTTTGACCATTTTATTCAAAACAAAAACAGCAACAACGCATTTGAGATTTCTGACAGAAAACGCCAGATCTCCAAATCGTAAATTGTGCAATTCTGCAAATGACAAGGTGCAAATCAAAAGGGCAACAAATACGATCTGAAGCCGTGGAACAACTCGCGCGACGAACAGCTTTTGAAACGTTGTGACACTGTGCACCGGGATATATCCCAACTGGGGTGACTCCAACTTCGAAAAATATTGATGAAAGTAGAGTTTCATGTTCGTACCCGTGCAGCCACTGACTGCGGACAATTGCTTCTTCACAAACAAATTAACTGCAGGATACTCCGCCAATCCCCTGTTTCACTCAAGATCACGGCGACCCCAACTGAGACAGACACCGTTGTCAATAGTCAAATGAAAATCACCCCAGTGGTCACTTTTGGCCTTTCCCCTGATAAAAGTTGGCACCCCCCTGATGTCCCTGGTGAGTGGAGTTGGGCGAGTGTCCCTGGCCTCTCTGCAGTATCATGACGGGGGACACCTTCTGCCCCGCGACCGCAGACTGGCCTCCCGGGAAGCCGCCCGCCATCTGGTGATGACCGTGCATCATCGGGTGCACGTACAGAGGGTGGTTGAAGGACATATGCTGCGCCATGCTTTGCGACGCTGGCGCGGAGCCGTGCGCTCCCCAGGCGGCGCCGCCCTGCTGCCCGGCCCAGTGCGGAGACAGAGGCCCCATCTGGTTCCCGCGCCGCGCGCCGTGAGGCTGGTGGTGGTGGTGGTGGTGGCGGGGTTGGTACGCCGACAGTTTGTCCCACAGCTTCACCAGCTGCTCCCCTATCGTCGGCTCGATCTCCTGCAAACGGCATTGCAGTTACAGCTGTGATCCTCTTACCAACCGGGATTCTGCATCACGGCGAGTAAGAATTTTTCCGCAAGAAAGCCCAGCTTTGGACACGGGCGCGTCGCAAAAGCAACTGGTTGATTGCCACTTCTGTCCCAAGTTTTTCGGTTTCGCCAAGATTTGCAACGACAGTGCATTCGAGGCTGTCTGCCCGGCTTTTTCGGCTCCACAATCTTTCTTGCGAAAATTCACTGACAATGCAGAACTCGCCGGAACACATTAGGTTAAAATACATCCTGAACCACCGTAAAGTGTCACAGGATTACCTGCGAACATGCACACGAACAATATTTCACAGATTAATAGCACCAACGCTTTGGAACCACCGCAGTTTTCAGGCAATTACCTCCAACTTTATCGCGTAGCTCTTCATACAGCAAAGAATACAATGCGTAATTACTGCGGCACATGAACATACACAATATCCATTAGCAGGAAGCACTAGATGACATAAACACATAAAGCTAATGTTATTGCCACATTAATTTACAAACACAGGTTAACTTTGCGAGACTATATTGCAGCAAGATCATCTCACTCGCACAGCCTGAAACAAGCCTCACTCTCAACGAAAAAGTAAAAAACAACCAAACCACAACAACAACACGAAACTTTCAGAGAGCAGCCAAAAAACTGAGCGTCTGGTATCAAACTCACCTGTCCGTCTCGGCTGATCTGCACTCGCTTGTTCTCGTTCCAGGGGTTCAGTAAGTGATGACACTGCTGGAAGGGCAGATTGGCCCTGCAATGTCGTAAATCATTTCATAAATGATTCATGGCCACATCACGAAAGGCGGCAATTGTGCATTTCGGAAGAAATCTGTGTTTCAAACGAAAACAAACTGAACAGAAAAGAAGAAAGTTTGGATTTACTTGACAGAACACGGATTCACTTTATTTTCCGGGTGAAATCTTACCGTTTTGTCCAGTCGACAAGAAAGGCCCCTCCAATCCCCGGGCCCGAAAATTCCTTGATGTCAGACTTGTCGTCCACATTGGCAAGACCGGCCATTTTCGCAACTCCCTGGAAGTGACCGCTGCCTTGCACGGAGAACACCAAGTGCACGACCTTCCCGTCCTAAAAATACACGAAAATTTCAGTTTAACACAGTGAAGACCATTTTCTGACCAAACACGATGCATGACACACTGCACGTTCTTAGCTTCGCGCAGCTGGAGGTCTTCGCATCAGCACGCATGTGTTTTGATGTTCTGCAACTTTTGACAAAAGTAGGAATTTCAGCTGCGCACCTGAAACGCCTTGTTGAGCTTCTTCTCATTCACGACACTTGTGGCCCACAAAGACGTGTCCTGCGACACATCCAAATTCTTGTGCGAACTGGCTTTCATGACAAAATACCTCGAAGGGTGTCTGCAAAATCAACAGAAATCTTTGAATCCCTGAAAATTGGACACTCTTGCACTCGAAATGCAGTTGCTTCTACATCCGAAGCGGCATGCACACATGACATCTGGTGTGCAACACAAGAACTGCACAACTTGATCCCGATTGACAGCGACGTCAGTGCTGCCGCTCACAGCTTCGCCGATTCGGAGCGACAGAGCAGAACATGCTCTTACCATATCCGACCTCAACTAATAACTGACCAGACACTTTGTCCACTGTCCCGGATTTCAAATGCCCTCTCTCCTGACCTGTGAAACAGTTCAAGAGCCACCCCCCTATTGAAGAAAATTGTCCTCACGATGTGTTTGCGCCGGGGTCCTGCGCAGCCCAGCGGGAGGGGGAGCCGGGCTGCGGGGAGCTGCACGGCGAGCTGGCCGCCGAGCCGCGCAAACTGCCGCTGTTGCTCGCTGATCCGGAGCCCGATCGTGTCGACGACGTCTCGGACTTGTCCTCAAGCGACCCCTTGCTCGCGACCATTCCTGTCGGATACCAATGTCACTTGTCTTGAGCAAAATTAAAACAGGCTGATTGTGTTGATTGTATCCAACAAACAAAAACCATACGAGCAAGATCTTTCTTCTTTGGCGGTGTGACCGACGCTAGTTTGAATGTGCGAGCTTTGGGAGTATTTTGTCTGCTGTCGCCACTGTCATCGGAATACTCGGTGTCGTAGGAACCCCTTCTGCTGTTTCCTCCGCCTGACATGAGGCTCTCCGTCGCTGCAGAAGCAATGTGAATGAGGACAGCAAAGCAGCAAAAAAATCATTCTTACAAAATTTTAAAATATGCAATGACAGTTTCACTCACACATTGGCCTGGGTCTTTGCCCGATGCCAGCTGGCTGCTGCAATCCAAGTGACTGCTCCTCGTTCGTCAGCACCCCGATCACGGCTCTGATGACGTTTTCGTCGACCTGTGACCACGGCTTGGACGGAGAGCGCATGCGTCGCAGGAACAGCGAGTGCCATTTGAGCCGCAGCTGCATCGCCAGGTTCCCCGCCTGTACACAGAAACAACCTGTCATGAATTTGTGTTTCTCAAGTGTTGCACTTGCGAAACTAACAGATTGACTTCACTCCCCCCCCCCCAAAGAAAAGAAGTGATTCTCACTTCAGAATCAACTTTGAAGCTGAGCCAATCATCGAGTCGCAAAGGCACCCGCCGGTTCTCGTCTTTGTCCTCCGAGTCGCTGTCACTGCTGTCGTCCGCCATCATCGCCCCGTCTCCCCGACCTGAGGCAACAAATTGGCACCTCCGCTCAAACACCACGCATCACGTCATTGCTTTTGGTATGAGAGAAATTGTTAAATTTTTCAATAAATCGTGGTGAGTCAATGAGAAATAAACGCAAACACAATCAGAACCACGCACAATTCAAAGAAAACATTCATTAACCGGTAGGCATCTGATTGAGCCAGTTGCTCAGCATTGTCTGATAACTAGGAACAAGATCTGCAATTCAGCAATTTGAAATGTAACGTTCCATCACATCACTCGTATCATTCCTGGGTTTGCAAAGGCGTGCCAAGTTGCACACCGCATCAAAACTGGAGAAGCAGTGCTGACCAGGATGACTGCCTCCACTTTCTGCGTCCTTGATGTAGTCTGGCGGTAGTTTGGCTGGACCCGCAAAAACAGCGATGGTGATGGGAGAGACCACAGTGCACGTCTTCACCTGAGCAGACCTGCAGGAAAATTGAACATGGTATGAAATGAGCAAGATTGCGATTTGTTTGCTGTGTCTTTCCTCCCCAAGCATGAAGGCGGAAAAAGAATGCGACCAACTATACCTGTGAGCCCTCGTCATTTCCTCGTACACAAGCCAGTCTGTCGGCAGCTGATTCACCGCCTTCTGGTGTGTATGTGTGCCCAACATGTTCGGCGCTGGACTCATGACGGAAGACTGGTGAAACCTCACTTTCGTCTCTTTCCTGGAGGTGCAACAACAAGAATCGTGCGAGACCTGGCAACATGGTGTTGTGTCGAGAGATACGCGTAGCTGCATGGCAACCCGACCACCATCACACTCAGTCCAATGCAAAACTTGCGGGGGCTTTCCTGACTGCCCAACACCTGTCTGAGATGGGTCTCTGAAAGCACAGACCAACTCAAAGTGTTGTGTTTTGTGCTTATGTCAGTTGAACAGCATACAACCAGGCGAGGAGAATGCTGTGCCTGAAGTCGTCGAGGACCAGTGGCACCCGATGGCAGGAAGGAAACGAATATTTGAATTTGTTCGAACAAAACACACACAAGCAATGACTCGCTTGATCAGTTTCCAGCGATTACGACACTTACACAGTTGTGAGTTGACACCTGTCCCTGTCCACGCGCATGATGTTCGGGTACATTCCGGCCGTCAGCGCGGCTTTCACCACGGCCCAGTTCTCGGAGTTGGTGTTGAGGTCGCGGATGTCGCCGCCGCCCCGCGCTCTCACGAAGCCCGACGCGCGCAGCTGTCCGAGCAGCTGCGTCCTCATCCCCACGATCATCTCCATCGTCGCTGCCGACACGTAGTTCTTCTCACAGAACGAGCGCTCCCAGCCTTCTGTTCTGGCTCTCTGCCAGGCCTGCCTCGATCAAATTCAAATTTCAGTTGAAGTCAACGTAGTTCACACACGTATCTTGCGTACGTCGAGCAACTCCAACCGAAGGATCTCAAGGCAGCAGGTTCAATCACCTGGAAAACTCTGAGCAGGCACATGTGGTCACTGCAGGTGTTAGCTGAGAACTTCCTCTTGGCCATCGCGGCGGCCCTCTTCTGCGATGGAGCCGCTGGCAACACAACTGAAACAGACACAAATGCATTGTTTCAACGTGTCGCCTGCATTCTGTTCAATTGCGAGACAAATGACCATCAACAACTTACACGGATCTCGGTAAGCGAGAGAACACGCAATGGTGAGAATGGGATCCAGGCACTTGAGCACCACGGAGTACAGGACCATCTTGCCGAACCGAGGCTCCACGGGCAGGTCAGTCAGATGATGTCCCAGCTCGGTCAACTCGTCGAACGGATCCAGGGCGTCTATTTGCTGAACATCAACAAAATTTTTAATACTTTCACTCACGAAAGCACAAGGAATATGTTCTCAGCAAGATGTGCAAGCGAGCCATTGTGAAAAGCACGAGATACCTTCAAAAGATGGACGGCATTTCTTGTGATGAGAAAAGCAGGTGGTTCTGGTGCCTTGGCGAGGAAGTCTTCGATACGAGAGTTGACTGGTGCCAACAGCTTCGTGTGAAGACACAATTCCTACAGAAACACGCAAAAAAGAGACCTACCAATGTGTTTGGCAACACCAACATACGTTTTCTTGTGTATGTGTTTATGTGTATATTTAAAGATTGTCGAACAAACAGGCTCTTCAGAAAACAAGAAACAAAGTTCACCTGCAGAGGGTATCGAAGTATTTCCGGGTCCTGGTACTGCTGCATGCTGTCAAACCTCACTCGACTGAAGAGGTGGTAGCAGATCCCAGGTTGACACCGACCCGCTCTGCACAAGAACGTTGACATCGCTGTGTTCTCAAGGTGTCGTCAGCACACACACGCACGCGACAGAAGTTATTCAACAAAGACACAGACCTGCCCCTTCGCTGCAGAGCGCTCGCTTTCGACACCCATCTGGCCTTCAACATTGACGATGAAGTCAGAGCATCAAATGATTTCTGCAGGAGACAGAGAAACCGAATTTCACAATTCTGTTTGAAACCTCGTTTCCAAACAGGAGAAACAGGCTGGACACAATAATCTGTGACACCAGTACAATGGGTGAATGAGTTTTCACCTCTTTCACTTTTCCAGAATCAATGACATGTACAACATCGTTGATTGTGACGCTCGTCTCCGCGATGTTCGTCGACAAAATCTGAAAGAAGAAACACTCCGAGTCATCGTGGCTTTCACTTTTATTTCACACGCGGTTTGTTTGTTGAGCAGAATTGAGCCACTGCAGCGAAATCTGTTCGACGTGATGTGCAGCAGTTCGCAACGTTCAGAATTCATCGCAGCTGTCGGATGCGAGAAGGAAACACCTCTGTGACAAAACAACATTCTGGGCTAATGAGCGCATTTTGCTTCGGAGCGAGTTTATCGTTTTCTTTGATCTGGTTATTGGCAAGAACTCACAATTTTGCGGGTGCCTGCCGGAGGGCTTTTGAACACTTTCTTCTGATCCGTAGATTGCATGGTGGAATGCAATGTGAACACCCTGTAGGATTGGACAAAACTGAATCACGTATTTTTTGTTCTTGATCTCACTCAGGCAGACTTTCTGCAGCAAACATTCGTCAGAAGGAAAATTGCCTGAACATTCGCACCACGCACAGAAGTTGCGGATTTACCTGGTGTTGTCGGCGAAAGTTCGATCTTCGTAAATCTTCTCTCTCAGAGACACGATCTCATCATAACCAGGAAGGAAAATGAGCACCGCCCCTGGGAAACAAATACGAAGAAACGATTCAGAAGAGAGCGCCAATTAGGATTTCCTTGCGAATGCCTGGCATGCGGCACGTTTCCACTTCATTTTGACCAACTACTCGTGGTTTTCTTCTGCACAAAGAATTTCTGAGTCCAAACGGCCAGGAAGAGCATTTCTCCTGAACACTCTTGGCGGCAGCCGACAACCAAGAAGATCGTGCCAGTTCTCACCATTGAAGCCTGCACAGTGATCAGCAATGTTCAAGGAAATGCGAACAATGTGAAACGGATTGTTGATATTCGGAAGTAAATTAGATTTACACGTGTAAAGGAGGAATTCTGATCAGTTTGGCCTTGTGTGCCTGACCTCTGTGGATCTACTTCTCTCACAACTCAATGTGTCAGACACAGTTGATCAACTGCAACCTGAACCACGTTCAGCCTCGCAGTTTCATTGCTCACAACCCTGCTTCCAATTTGTTCGCGTCTCCTCCGTATCTAAACGAACGCTATAAATTGCTGAGAAGTTGTTCAACTTCATCTAGTGCAAAGCTTTTACGATCGTATATCGCCGCGCTTGTCCGCGAACGCGATTCACAGAAAGCCAAAATCTTGGTCTGCGCATTTCGAAAAAGTGACGACCAAGAACATGTCCTTTTGACGAGAACGCGCGAAAAAGTTGCTTGTCATTCTTCCTTTATGTCATAAATTTCCCTTCGTTGGAAAATCGACATGGTGGGTCTGTGTGGAGGTGTCTGGTATTTTGCATAATCTCATGTTGTTTTTCCCACACTTCGCAACAGATGCTTTGGAGATGTGTGCGTGTCTATTCGTGGCCCAATCGCAGCAGCCAGAGGCCAATGGCTCGACGCCCTGCTCGTCTACGGTTCCGCTATCAATGACACCAGAGATGATCCCGAGCTCGTATCAAACCTCGTCTGGCGTTTGGCGAAATCAAGGAATACCGACCCCCTTTGAAGACAAATGGACCCGACGAGTACCAGTGAAGGGTCATCCCATGCGGATGATCAGATCATTCTACACCTGACACAAAGCTATTTACCAACGAACAGTTTTCCGTTCCATTGTAAATTTTTTGTCTGCAAACACAACACGGCGATATGTAAATTTGGTGTGCGTTCTCGTTTTGCAGGTTGTTGCGCTGAAGGTCCCGAGGCAGAATGTTTGCGTTGGATTAATCTGAGGAAAGAGAATCTGTAAACACGGGGTGAGCAAAGGGTCTGGTTATCAAACAGATTCTGCACGATAGGGCTTATCAGTAGATTCATATGGGATTTCTAGTGCATGATGCGAAAAAAGCCCCGAGGTGCATTCGTGTGCGCTCATGCCCAGCCCATGCAACGCTCACTTCCGGGCTTCAGCTCTGATGAGCGCACACAGCCACGGTGGCGAAGGCAAGGGGTCAACTGTTATCTCAGGCCGTGCCCAGATCAATCGATATACTCCGGTGCAACGAAAAGTCCGACAAACTGCTTTCGTCGACTTTGAAAATGTTTTGTGAATGGCACGCAAACGTCAAGGTGCCAAGCACTGGCAGTGTTCGAATTGCTTTTTCGTCAAACCGGAATTGCGTCGGAAATGCACAAAAAAAACAACAAGGCTGCGCCAAGAAACGCCCGAGGTTCCACACGGCCAAGTTGGTTTCATGCAGCCACATTGGCAAAAGATGCTCAGATATCAGAATTTTCTGTGATTACCCTGCATTTCTGGGCCATTTTTCTGTTTTTGCAAGGATGGTACTCGTGTTGGAGACTTAATTTGCAGAAAACTTTCAATTTAGCTGGTCCCACAATTTTGCTTGAACACAGTTTGAGAATACCGTTCAGTTGATTGCCTGAGTTTTGTGCCTTCAAAATAGCCAGAAATGCAATTTTCATGAAACTTCTAATGTGACTTAATATCTGACTGTCTGAAGCTGTTCCAATGACCACATTCATGAGTAATGCTTGAAAATTTGGTTGACACACTAACAAGGTCATATGACCAAAAATACAACAAAATAGGAGGCTAATAAAAAGGCCTGCAACATAATCTCAAAATATTTACCTTCTTGATGCACCAAACTCAAGATGGCTCTGTATGTTTTCCGTTTTTTACAAATGGCAGTCATGTTGTGTGATGAACAAATACAAAATCAAACTGGTCTGAGCTAGTTACACTGATAACTTACCATAAGTTTCTTTAAATTCTAATCATTTTCTGATGCAAAAATTACAATGCTGACTTTCCCCATGGTGTAAGGCTGAAGCCTATGGACAGGCCTTCAACTATCCCAGAATGGTTGACACGACCCACCATCCAGGGATCTACCATGAAAAAATATATCGAATTGATGAGCTTTGGACTGATATCTTACCCAAAAAGTTTTGATTCAGATCATTTTGGTCAACATTAAGTTTCCAACTAGGCATTGACTGCTGATCATTCTCCAGCAATGTTGGTCCGTGATAGCGGCGAGCATCAGAGAACCGTGGTTTTGAACACAGAATTTGTGCAAAACTCTGCAGGACGGAAGGGAAAATCCAGAATTGCATGAGGACAGAATGGGGTTGATGAGCGAACCCTACCACTGTGAGACAAACCTTTTGTTCTTTCTCTTGCAGACAAAAAGGAAACCGGTTTCAGACACAGTGCAAAACGCTTCGCTCAGACGGGCCGGTCCTCAGAAGTGAGTGACGGAAGTTTCTTACATGCTGTATCATTTATCATAATACCAACTGCTTGACATTCCTTGCATCTTCAGGTGTATTCGCAAATTACCTCTACACTTACACAGTGAGGCCCTGAGCTGGGTAAGGTCTCATCCCCAGAAAAGTCTTATCTGCACAACAAGACCACCAGCGGCACAGTGTCACCTTTCTGCATTCCAAAAGTCCTTCGTAAACTTATCTGCCCCCTCCCCCAAGCCAAAAGACACCCCAGCAAGAAAAAGAAAGTCTTGCTGTGAAACCAGGTTGAGATACAAACCAGGATGTTTTTCAGCAAACAACCTACACTTTTGTCAATTCCGTTGGAGCTTTGTTTGAGTATTCATTTGTGGTCACTTCAGCACGGTCGAACAGTCACCACGTGCGGTACCCAACACCCTTGTCTGCAGCAACAGCCAGCTCATAGCCTTTCCTGCTGTGCGACCACAACTGTCAATTTCTTCAGACAAAATCTTGACAGCAAACACTGTTCATTGAACAATTCCGAGGTGAACATCTGCACAAGAGCGAAGCAGCACTGCAACATCAAATATGCCCCTCCTGCACGCACAAATACATTCAGCAGAACTGCAGAGGTTCTCACACTGTCCACCATGCCCAAAACAGTGACGATGAACAAATATCGATTGAGAACAACCAAACAGACAAATACAAGCAGAAAGAGACACGAGCATATTGCAACTGACTTGAAAAGGAGTTTTCACAGGACCATAAAGCAAGTGGAACTGGGAACGGCGCAGTGGCAGACAGTCTGATTGGCTGGAGCGCACAGCAGCCACAGCCGTCTGTGCGAAGCTCCACTGTACCACAGTCGAAACATCGCCCCAAAGACAATCGGATCTTTTGCCGTGCGCTTCTAATCCGCTGTGCAAACTGAGCGTGTACCGTGGAACAACGCAAAGGAATATTTCATTGAGTCTCACAAAAGGTATCTCGAATGTGCAATTCAACCATCACACTCCTAATTTCGCAAAAGATTTTGTCAAAAAGTCGGAAGACGTTCAAATCCAGTGACCCAGTGGGAATCAGCGGATATCAAATGCACAAGAGTGAAGGTAAGTGACTGCTTGACCAAGTGTGACTGCTGAGTTGACCTTGTGACACATATTCATTCGATGTACACCAACATGATCCAGAAGAATGACAAGAACAACTTCTCACTTTTATGAGCAAAATTCTCAGGGCAGCAGAGTAACATTAGAAATTCGGCACTAACTTTCAATACAGACATCTGTAGCTTTGTTCGGTTTCCTATCAAACTGACAGCTCCAGCTTTCAAACAGTCCATTAACCTGCGCGTCTGTCCGCAGAAGAGGAGCGATATTGACAGCTCCATTAATTGGGCTGTCAAAGAGCGCCAAAACCTCAACAGCTCTGCCAATGCTCCGGACATGAAGAGAAGAATGCGCGAGCACAGAAGCGAGACTTTCCAGAGAAGAAAACTGCTTGGATTAGAGAATTTTGTGCAAGGATCAAGTGCGCCCGTTCAATTGAGGAATGTTTCTTTCTGTTTGCAGGACCATGATGGAGCACAAATTGGAAATGCTAATTGCGCTCGTGTCCGCAATTGTTTGCGTGAGCTCGAATGCAATTCCAGTGATTCCTCACTTCACGCACGACTGCAAAGGATCCGATGAGCCGAACTGCAGCAGCGGCGCCAGGGCAATGCACGACGCGATGATGCGCGTCCTCGCTGCCAACCACGAGTACGGCAGAGGCATCCACTCTCTCCACAAGCTCTACAACCAACTCAGCCACGACTTCACTTTTCTCAAAAACCAACTCAATTCACTCGAGAAGAAGTTTGTCCAAGACAAACTTCAGCAGATCAACGAACGCCACACCAACTTCAAGCCACAAGTTTTGCTCAAACCATCACCTGATATACAAATTCACGGACACCCTGACCACACCAGTACCCAAACACTCGAGGACCTGCTGGCTGCGAGTCACATGTGGAGTCTTGACGAGTTCAACTCTTTTCAGACACTTCTCATAAATATCACAACCAGCCTGAGGACTCAGGGTCTCAAAACCTCGAAGCTGTTCAAGAGGGTCAACAGCTTCCGAAAAGATGTCAAGAAATGTACACACCTGGTTCGTCAAATAGACAAGAAGCAGGTGAACTTTGTCGACAAGCTCGAATTCGAAGAGAACTGGAGAAAGCAGAGGGGGATAAACGGTCAGTTAGAATCCCGACTGTCACAAGTTGAGAACCTTCTGAACAGTCCTCACACCGTCCTCCAGAACGATGGATATCCTCGCGAGGTGAAAACCACACAAGGTGAGTGAATTCTCCAGTTGAACGCCAATTGTCAGAAATCAGTTGTCTACAGACGTCTTCCTTCGTCCGGGTTGATAGAAAGTTCCTCATCGAAACCAGTCCTCGACCGCGCAACAGCAGCAGAGTCCATCACATCTACAGTTCAGGTGCATTGTTTCTCCACATCACCAGCCCGTGCGTTCACACCAGCCCGTGCGCCTGCACAGCCAGTAAACTTGCGATAAAACCCAGTGTTTAAAGTCTGAAGTGCTGCTTCAAGACGTCTCCATTTGAAAAACAATATTTGTGTACATCAATTCAATGCTCACAAGTCTGATGATACAGGCGATAACTTGGTTCTCCGTGTGCGAGCGAGTACAAAAAGCTCTTTGCTTGAAGTCTCACTTTATCGTGTTTCCTGCTGAAGAGCGCAGTACTCAGGGACCAATTCAGAGATATGCAGCAGCTGATCCACTGGGAAGCCGAGGATCAGACTGAATGGCATCAAAAACCATATCCTCTGCGAATCAGCTTGACACTCGCACAGAACAAGAAACCCGGTTCAAACACTTAAATTAAACGTTGGTAAGTGTCACTGAGAGTTCTGAGCCGGTCAAGCTCAAGCTGAACTGAACAAAAACGGCAGTTGTTATCACCTGTCATGACTTGATAGCGAGTCCAACCAGACATTCCTGGGGCTTCACAGATGGAAAGCTGAGGAATGTCTATTTTTTGAGGGACAGCAGATAAATTCCATCAATAATAACTGCGCCAGATGCAGTGCAATGAAAAATATACACATCTGTGCGGTAAGGTCTGACTGGGGCGCCTGATCACCACCGAACCGGTCACAAAATCTCTCCAAACCTCCAGATGCTGATTGCATTTCTGCTCGGAAAACAAATTCTATACACAAACACCCCACCAACTGGATTTTCGACCATCATCGCACTGGGGGCTGTCCATGTGAGAAGAAGTTTTCCACTTGATACGGCCACCGTATCCTGCACACAGATGCAAAGCTGGTTCTGTATTCTGCATTTTTGTACCAAGTACTTCGCAATTGTTGTACGGAATTTCCTCCACTTCAGTCCAGTCTCCCCGAAGTGCAAGAAGAAACCAGAAGTTGTTTATTTATTGGACCATGTCCGAAAAATGGGTCTGGACCCACTGTCACAAAAACGTTTGTTACAGGTGGAACACAATCAGAAACGATTTTCAACCAATGAAACAGTTTTGTGACCAAACCCTCCCCACCCCAGGTCCCAGGTCTTGATGTGATCGTACACACATGCAGAATAACAAGCCTGATTCACCAAACGCGCACTTGTGCTTGATCACTCATTTGTCAATCAGTATGTTCTTTTTGGTTTCCTGACAGGCTGTCCACCTGACTTCAAGGAGCACATGAGCTCGTGCTACCATTTCTCTAACGAAACGTTCAACTGGATCGATGCAGAAAAGCACTGTCAACAGAGACACCACAGAGCTCATTTGGTTGCAGTAGAGAGTCGGTTGGAAAACGACTACATATTGGAATACCGCCTTTACAACAATGGTAAGTTAGCTTTTGAAACAAGATACAGAAAATCAGAAAGCGTACGATCGCGACAGAGGTGTATGGCCACGCGGGTAGGTCCTGGGGGATGGGGGGGGGGATACCCGCCCCCCCACCAAAAAAAAGAGGGACCCACAGTCTATTTCCACACGTACAGCACACCACCAGGGACTGCATGAAGTGAAGCGCTTGCGAAGTTCATCACTCCATAAATTTGCTCACACAAACCGAGTGTCTCACTACAGCAGCAGCTTCCCTTCACTTTGCCATTGCAGTCAGATGGAGCAGCGACTTCGTCTGGCTGGGCGGCTTGGACATCAGTGGTTCAGGAAAATGGACCTGGGCTGGCATTCAAAAACCCATGCTCTTTTCACTGTGGAAGCACGGAGCTCAACAGCAGTCTCAGTCCAACAATATTTACCACCATGACTGTGTGTATATGCAAGCCCAGTTGCGCACTGAATGGAACAAATGGAACTGCTTTTCTGCACGGCTCAATTTCGTCTGCGAAATCCAACAGCACGATGCACGAAGTGGCAACAAGCTGGACTGAAGCTCCATCACAAATAATTGTTCACGCGTGAGGAAACCTCAAATGGCCTAGGGGGAACCCAAAAAATTCACACTGAATTGAAAACTTCTCACATGCGCAACCAGGCAGAATCCACCACCACGATGTATTTTCGAGTCATCGCAGAAGGCATCGCGTGCGGCCTGCCAGAGATTGTTCCTAGGATTGCCAGACGAATCCAGCTTACTCTTCAGAATCTCGCTAATGCACCAAGCGAAACCAGATGACACGGGTGAACCTCAGGTTTACGAAGAAGCCAACTTCCGCGCGCACACATTCGGGTGCACGACTTTCTCCAGTGAATTGTCGTCAGCCAAGAACAAGCGCAAGTCTGGAACTGTCCACACTGAACTACTTCAGACGCACTTCACTCCTCTGACACTCGTTCTGTTGCTGAAATAGATGTGTTGACAGGACTTACCATCTTTGCTGGTGGTGTGGATTTTTCGCAGCAGTGTGATGATCAGATCCACGTCCACCTTTTCGTCGTCAAAGCTGTGGTGGTACACGTTGAGGAGTTCTCTGTCTTCTGGAGTCAAAGACGTCGATTGTTTCACCAAAAGTTGTTCATCTAGATGAGGCGTCTGTTCCGTACCAGCTCTGAAACAGAAAAGAACAGTGAACACTTGAGACAACCAATCTGTGCTCTGGCTCAGGAGGCAAGTGACAATAGAAAATTCTCAGATTGCGCCACGACCCATCATTGATCCATCTCTGAACAATGCTTCTCGCTGAAAGCTTCGTGTGCAGATCGCCACACCATCCACTTTTTTTGCGGACTTATTTTCCCCAAATTATTTGCGTGGGTCAGTGTGTTTCGGTGCGTGCTACTCAATAAAAATCACAAACTTGCCTCAAAATTGAACGAGAAACTGGATCAACCTGGTCATGTTTGCAGTCACACCTCGTGCAATCTTTGCCACTTCGTGGCCAAAAAAACCTACGCGTGTGCTTCTAACAGCTCAATGATGTCGCTCCATTCGAACTTCTTGGCCCAATCCACTGCTGTCCAGTCGTTGCTCGCTCGGATGTGCACTGAAGCTCCCAAGTTGAGCAGCTGTTCCACAACGTTTGTGAATCCTCTCCCCGCTGCGATCATCAGCGGCGTTGCGCTCGTTTCGGAATGCATGTAGTCCACTGCAACACAAACCAAAACCTCCACTTTTGCAGAACAAGATAAACTGCAAGATTCTTTCGACCACTGAAATAGCAACTCCACAAATTTGCAAAAAGAATGCTGAGGCTGTTTCTGGCATAGGAGCAAAATTTTCCCCATTCATTTCACAGAACCAACCTGAAACGTCTTCGGACATGATGAGATGAAATATCTGTTCGAATATGTCCTCCTTCCCACTGAGCCACACGCCAGTGAGGAGTTGATCCATCTCTTTGACCAACCATGGTTCCAGTTCTTCCTTCTCCTGGCCAAGCTGTCAATTTACCAGTGTAAGCGACGATTACTACGGAGAGTGGCCAAACGGGAAACTGGTTTCGAATTACGCACCTCTTCAGGAAGTTTCAGAACGAGAAACTCTCACCTCAACCGTTTTTGTGTTGTCCACATCAATGTTTTCTTCCTTTACTTCCTTGCTTGCACGATCGTCATCCTCAGACTTTTTTTTCACACACCAATCGTCCAAATGCTTTTGCTGACTCACAACTAAACGAGCAAAACACAAGAACGTCGATGTCAAGAATCCGAGCTGAAAAGCAGTGCAGTAAAATTCAAACCTGCCTTTGAAATGTCACAATTCCATTCGACAAAGGAGGGCTTACTTTTAGACATTTCTCTCCTGTATTTTTCCATTTCTTTGTTCGAATATACAGTCCTAAAACAAAAGAAGTAATGCAGCGAAAAGACAAACACAGGGTTTACGACCACCAAACTCAAATTTGGCAGATTCTCACATTTTTAGGACGTCTTCCAAGAAGTGTTCCTTCACGTCAAACATTTTGCCGGGCACTACAAACAATGCAACGTCAGCAGCTCAAAGAAACAGTTTATGAGCCTTCTGCGTTCACTCAAATGCAAAAGGACATTTTGTCAGCGGCTAAAAGATGCAACAGACACGCTACTCACCACTGATGACTGGACAATTGTTGAAGTAGGACGAGAACAGCTGTATGTTGAGAGCAGCTGACATCAAGATCACCTTCAGGTTCCGGTGACGTGGAAGCAAGTCTCTCACGGCGATCAACAGAAAGTCACTGAACCGATCACGTTCGTGGATTTCGTCCTGGAGTGAAGCAACATCTTGTGTTCAGGATTGCAGGTGCACTGGCGTTGAAAAACTCAACACTGTTTCTCGCAAGAGAAATTACCGAAGTCGAAAACTTACGACGATCACATGGGTAACGGTATCCAACGAATGATCACCTCCCATCAAAGTTCTCAACAACACACCGTTTGTGCAAAAGGTGAGCAAAGTCTTAGGTGACGTCCTGTCGACAAACATGTTTTGTCAGAGAAGACAGAATCAGCACAATTACAGAAGCAAACGCCACTCTGCTAAAATACAAAATCGTTCAAGCGAACCCAGCGTTTTGTGTAGTTTGAGCATTCAGGAAATTTAGTGAAGAGCACACCTCAAAAGCAACAACGCCGACGAAACAAAACAAATGACATCACACCTGCTTTCCAGTCTAATCTGGTAGCCCACGGTCTGTCCAATTTTTTCACCCCTCTCCGCTGCAACTCTTTCAGCGACAGTCAATGCTGAGATTCTCCTTGGCTGTGTGCAGAATATCCTGCAAGCTTTGTTGTTTGCGTGGCTGTCATCTAAAATCATTTGTGGAACCTGAAACAAGAACACTTATCAGTACTGAGACACACGGCTCAAGTCACCAAGAGAAAACTTCCATTTTCAGTCCGACTCTAATAATTTTCAGTTTTGTTTGACACTTCTGTACAGTGGAACACCAAGTGACAAGCACACCGGGCGAAGCGTTCACAGCCAAACAAGTGCAACGCCCACAGCATTGTGTTTTTGCAAGGGTTGTAGCTTCCTCCAGCACCAGGTTTTGTGAGGCTTTCGCCTGAGTACTTCGACGTCTGCACCTCACCAACACTTTGTGTGTGTGTGTGTGTGTGTGTGTGTGTGTGTGTGTGTGTGTGTGTGTGTGTGGAGGGGGGCGCAAGGCGTCACACAATTTTCTTTCGCCAGAACCCCTCTCAATGGCAAATCCTTGTCATTTTTCATCTCGCATTGTAGTATTTGGCTCAGATTTTCTTTCAGTTTTCTTCCATGCGAAAACTACCGATCGACTGGACCTTGCTTGGATGCATCCTGCCCCAAGGCCGAAAACAACGAACACCTCAAGGCATATAGAATGTACAAAGTCAGCGCGTATTTTTTGCCCACAACAAACCTGTGTAGTTTTGCCTGATCCTGTCTCTCCGGAGATCAGAACTACTTTGTTTTCATTGATGGTCTTCACAATTTCCTCTCTCATGTTGAACACAGGAAGCACGCGCCTGAAGCTCTCCAGGTCAGAAGAACCTCGACCTGGTGGAACCTGTGGGACGCCATTGTTCAGTCTTCCCGTTGTCGTTTTGCTCAGTTCCTTTGCAACTGAAACAAAAGTGAACAGCAGGTGAACAAACTTGCGAAATCACTCTGAATCCTCATGATCAAAATTTCTCGAAGCTTCAGTGCAACTTCTTCGATTCAGTTGCATCACATGCAAACAAAATGTGGTCAGTGGAAAAAAAGAAAATACTCAAAACAAATTTTGTCTGGTTCAACCGACCCAGTCATGCCAAAACAAAAAATCACTCAAACAAACACTAAATCTGTGAAGTGATGAGGCTTTTTTTTCTCCAAAAAGTTTGCAGTATTCAAAACAGACGGGAAGAACAAAACGGTATGCCAGCTCAAAACGATGCTTCCGAACTGCGTCGGCTCAAGGGTTCCTATTGCAACTTTTACTCAATACCTGATGTTTTGACATTGAAATCAATGCAGCGAATTCATTTCAACAAGAAACGATTCGACACCAAGATGATTGATTGGAAAACCATTCCAATTTTCATATCTAGGAGATGCACTTACACACAATGTTAACTCTAGTTTCTGGCCGAAAAGTACGTTACCTATCTCCATTGAAAGGTTATGAGCTTGCCCTAAGAGACACAAGAAGTGAAAATTCGAAGCAAGACAAATGGAATGGAGTTTTTGTGTCACACCTTTCGTCTGGCTCACACGCGATCATTTACAATGAATCTGAATGGAATTAGCGAGGCTTGAACTCGACGTCTTCAGACAGATAAATTCGACACACCTGTCTGTCGTCATCGCAAAACAAGAGAGTTCAGCAAAAAGTACCTTCGCCAGACTGGCTTCGATCCGTTCTTGGCTGCAACTCCTGTCTCTCCTTGTTGGTGACCGGAAATCTTTGGATGAGGGTGTGTATTTGATGCCTGGAGTTTCGGACCAAGTTGAAAACTGCAGCTGCTCGAACGGTTTGTGACCCATCAACTTTTATCACCGTCAAGAAGCGATTGGCGCCTTTCCTGCAATTGGAACATGAGTTTCCACCTTCCAAATATGGCTGATGGTGTGAACACGAAGAAGCACAGAATACCACAAGAAAGAGGCGACAACTCACCCTTTGCTTTTGGATTTCAGGCCCAGTGAGTGACACAACCGATGTATGTATGCTCTTTCTGTTGATGTCAAAGACGATGGAAATTCTAATTCTGTGAAAGAAACACGTTTATCGTGAAAAACAGTGAGACACACACTTGAGAGTGCACGGTGATTGCTACGAGGATGAATCATTTGTTTCTGAGACTGGTCATAATCGAAACCCTGTGCGATTGTTGCGCAATGCCACCAATTTGGACCCAAGTAGACTGTAAAACTGTCAAAACTGTGTCAACCGTTCCGATCATGACCAGTCTCAGAAATATGAATCATCCTCGTACATGCTAATAATCCGCGACGTTTCTCTTGCCTTTTTGGTCTTCACTCAGTCTGAATTTTTCAAAAGCGATGTCCACAGCGATCTTGATTTCTTCGCCAACACAGATGTCATGTCGAGATTTTCCTTTGGATGAGCGTCCACTCTGAGAACTTCCGACACTCGACGGTCGAGGAGAGTCGCTGCTCGGGGGTCTGTTCATCATCCTGCAATTGCAGCCATCATTGTCTCTGCGCTGAAATGTTTCAACACACACACCAAGTTCTCTCAGGACAACTGTCCTTGCCTCACCAAGCAACGTGTGATGAGTGTGAACAGCAGGTTGAAACCCTGAACGGCATCTCTTGCCAAACAAGCGTGGATCTGGGGACCATGACGAACACTGGGTTCGACAACACGAACAATAGTACCAAACCATAGAGCTACAATGTACAGTGTGTGGACCATCCTGACGTCCAAGTAAACTGCTCTTCAAAGGTGGAATCTCACCTGTGGACAGCCTCACACACACACACTTGCATATGAACTTTGCAGCCGAGTTAGAAGATGTTGTGCAAGTAAGTTGTTGAGACAATGTCACTGCAGTCGGGATCCAGACTCTTTATTTGTTGCGGGCGCGTTCGGACAACTGACATGTGCAACAGAACCAGTCACCCTCATAATTCCCCCTCCCACCCACCTCCCCTCAACGCACTTTGCGTTTCCCATGTTAGTTTGACAAAAGTTCAAGTCCGGCACCCACTGGGTCCGACACCAAAACAAAAGCCTTGCATTGGTCCGTTGTGAAGGTTTCTCCTTTCCAGAGTCTACTTTCGAAACACTAATGCTCTGGCTTGTCTTCTTTTCCGAAAGTGACAGCAAAAATGCGTCTTGAGTGTGGAATCAACCACGGACAAATTATTTGACTGAAACTTGTGGGCTGGGAATTAGTGGTTGTACAAACCTCGCCACTTGAGCATTTTGATTCCGCAGAGCTTGAAAATTTGCAGCAGATATGCCTGCGAAAAACTGACTCTGTCTGCTGTTGGCCGCCATTTGTAGACCGGATCCCGGAGAGGTTCCCTGTGAAGGATAACACCTGTTGCTAATATACTTTGGCGGCAATGTAACAGAATGTTAAATTTTCATAAATTTATATCTGTGCCTTTTTCAACTTAATTAATGTTTCAGCGTTATTTTGTAAAGTTAAATTTGTTGCAAGTGTGAGAAAAGTTTTCCTAGTAGGGTACTTTTCGTGAGCTACAACAGTCGGAGTTGCGTGGTCTGTGGCAGTAGAGAATACTTCAATGAAGCGGTCTTTCAGCAAGTTTTCAAAACAACTCAAGCCTGTGCAAACACCAGCGTATTGATTTTATTCTTCACAAGAACAATGCGCAAAGCTGCCATCTGTTTCGAAGTTTCAATCAATAGGGATTTCCGCCGATGCAACCTCCAAACTATGCCTAGACTGTGGTTTTATTCGGACGAGCACGAGTGGGTTTTTCCAGGTGACATTTTGGACTGTTGTAGATTCTAATTCAGATTTACGCATCAGTCACTCTCTTTCTAGGGGACACAACAAAAGCAACCGTAGATCCTCAGAGTTTCGCAGCATTGATATTGAATGTGTGTTGATCTATGCTTTGTGGCTTGGCTGTGCAGACAGTTTGAAGCGTCCTGACTTGACGGATTGAGAACAGCTGTGGCGTGAACGTATTTGAATGCTTGGCCGAGTTTTTCCATCTTTTTCTGTGTCTACAGGGAAATACGATGGTGAAGGGGAGCACACCAATGTGGACAGTTTCCACGACTCACGGATCACCTGATAGATCGCCGTTTTCGAAAAGGGAAAGCAAGGATGACATGGATGTTTCCCTTGGACGGGAAGCTCCGCCCAAGCCTCCCCGCTCTGGACGAGTATTTTCTGTCACTCTGCCAAACGCGACGAAAAAGAGTGACCTCGGAATACATCTGGGTGCGTATTTGTTTGGATGAATACACTGCAGTTTGGATCACCGGACTGTCGCCGGGCATTCCGCTGCAGTCCGTCCGAGCTGCAAGATCGACGCCAGAATCGTGACAAAGACAACAGAGAATCTACTCCACGTGTTTCTTGCGTACAAAAGTGTGACAATGCATGAGCCAGCTGCGTCAGAATCCTGATGTTTCTGTTCTGTCAATGTGCATGTTGCAAGTACAAAACCAAGGCCACGAGTTATCGGTGGCTTGCACGAACCAGCAGACATCGAGAGCTACTTACCGGTACGTTTTGAATTTGTTTTGCAGGACAAGTGCTTCGGAAATCGGATTCAAGCCTCTCAAAAAACGACAGCTTTTACAGCAAAACATTGAAGGATGAGCCCAAATTCGTCGTGTTTATTGAAAGGATCTATGTTGGTTCTGAAGCGGAGAGAAGTGGAAGGCTGCGTGTGGGCGACGAAATCGTGGCTGTCAATGAAATCACAGTCGCCTCATTTGAAGACGCCAGGTAAACGCCCGACCTTTTTGGTGTCCCTCGCGCGTTGAGTTCGCTCAAATCTAGGTGGCTGCAACAACAGATGGTGAAGTGTTGAGATGCCAGGGAAATGTCTGAAACTTTGCTCAGCGACCTCCACACGTATCCAGTACGAGAGTTGCCTGGGTCATCTGACCTCTTTGGGGAGCTGTGGCCCAAGTTGCTGTCGGTCTTACGAAATGGCCAGACACCCCGAACCAGAACACTGGACACCCTCTGAAAATGCTACTCAGAGCCATGTTGAATACTTTGCCATTTTAGGTGAACCTGAAATGGCTAGGTACTGAACAAGGCCCATTGTGGTATTTTCTGGGGGTTCCTGGCCATTTCAGGTGGGAACATGAAACTTTGGGGCTCTTGTGTCGGGTCATTTTTGGTGCAATTCCAAAATGGATAGGCACTCTGCAAGGCTCAAAGTGGCACTTCCAGAGGGTTGCCTGGCCATTTCAGTTGGGACCCAAAACCTGGAGACACCAGTATCTGGTTGGTTTATTCCACCGGCCGGTACAAAAATCCAAAACGAACTTTGTTTTGTGAAAAGGAAGAAACTTTTGAGGAAAAATAATGCTAGAATTGACATGTGTGGATCTCGCAATTGAGTTTTACCACAAAACAATCGGCCATTGTCCAGACACGAACCAAGTGTGTCATCTCAGGTGTCTTTTGGGTGGGCAAAACCTCCTTGGGTTGATACCACCCAAACTTCGACGACAACAATTCCAAACCTCAGGGACGTTTCCCGAACCAACCCGTCTGCCTTGGGGAATAAGATGTACTTCGACGAGGTGTCTCTTGATGGCGTCCGCACCCACTTTCCCCCACCCTACTTCTCCAACTACCACGCGTACCTGCGGCCAGTCTTCTTTTTCTTCCAAGGAACGGTTCTTGAAATATGACGAAAACATATTGCTCTGCCACCTTGTGCTGCAAATAAAACAGTTTTACGTCAATATTTTTGCTTCACGTTGGACATCTGGTGTTCCGAACAACCTCTGGTGTTGGAAAACCCGAGAAGCCAAGTTTCATTGGGCGTGAAGAGACTTGTGGCATGACAACAAGAAATACACCGAACAGGAGCTCCGTTAACCCTGGCTCGGTCGGATAGACTGCAGGCATCAGAGGCCGATTGCAGATTGCAATAGCCGGCGCTGTTTCCATCGCAAAATTTCTTGTTTTCTCGCAAACGCGAAGGTGAAACTAGATTGGTATTGCACAAAAAGCAGAAACCGCAAGCAATCATTTTCAGTCCGAGTCAGCAGAAATGTGTTGCGATTTGTCACTTCTTTCAGCGAAAATATTTTGTGGGAAAGCAGCAAAAACATTGCGATGACGCACCTTTTCGTTTCTTTTCACAGATCCCTTCTGAAGAAAGCTGCGCAAAGGGGACCAGTTCAAATTTCCGCTGTTCGTCACAGAAGTCGGAAAGCAAAATCAGAACCTTCTCTGTCAGATGCACTGAGAGCTGAAGAAACGTTCACGAGGCAAAAATATGAAGACGTCAAAAATGTCACTCGTTCGCAAAACGATGGCAGCAAATCGTACCCGCAGCATTCAGATCACGCACAGCAACTTGAAACGAACAGATTTAGTGTTGCGGATAACAAAAGGTCTTTGAAGATTGGCCACTCTCCTGAAATACAAAACGAAACTGCCTCCCACGACTCTGTTCTCAGAACGGCAAAACACAAATCACTGGATGTTGGAGAAACGGAGATTGTTGCTCATGCTCCAGACGCACCTTTCGTCACAGCTTCATCCAGCAAAATTCAAAACATGAAATTCATTCATGACCTGGAAACAGAAGACAGTGACATTGTGGTGGTTCCATCGTTGCCGGATTTCTGGGAGATATCAGCAACGGACGAAGGATCCACTGTGAGTGGGTCACACGCGCGCGATGATTCCAACACGTCGTGGAGCAGCGGACGAGGCAGCCTGAGCGAGAACCCGCCGTGCGAGCTCCCCATACAGGTACCGTGCTCGTGCGTTGTTTCAGTGGAAGACTTCCTGGGTTGGGCTCAGGTTTGTCCGGTCCAGCCGTCGTGTGGTGTGTCGCAAATGAAAAGTTCTCGTGCGCGAACGTGGCCTGTTGACCGGGTGCGGGACCTCAAGTGAGACACGAGCTTGGCACAGGTTTTCTTGAGCAATCCGGTCAACCGCTGAAGCACGAAAGTGCAGCTGTCTTCCAGGACTGAACTGTGTGTAATTCGAGTGCAGTGCCATTTGTGGAGGCCGAAAAATCGTCAGGGTTGAGAGTGTTGAGACTCGGGCAGTGTCAGTTTCTCCCGTTTGTGAGTGGTGTGGCTTACGACTCGTTGATAAAAGGAGCCGGTATCGCTCGGTAAACATCGTCTGCCCGATCCTATTCAGTTTATGTGATTTGTAAATGTTTCTTCTTGTTCCGAGTGTTGGCGGTGTACCACGAATACCACGACAGGTCGCTATTCATAGGACGACCCACTCTACCTTGTCTCAAAACTGAACATCGGTCGGTCATGTCGGTCATTCCCTGCGCGGCCCTCGTCTCTGCTGTGGCGCCAGCCAAGCGCGTCAATGTCGGGCGGTACACCTCAAAAGTGACAAGCTTTATGGACTGTTTTGTCGCCTAACGGACGCAATTCAGTCGTCTTTCTTGGGCAATGTGTGTGGCCCTGTGCGTCTCCGCAGATTTACAAGCCAAGAATAGGGTCGATTTGGTGTGCTCTCAGAGGGGGATTTACCTCACTCCAAAACCCCGCAGTTCTTTGGTCTTGAAAACATTGGGCAACAGAGCCTTCGAGTTGCCAGGATCTCGTGTGTTCCGTTCACGAAGTGTTTTTGTGAGTTTTGCAGGAATGATCTTCCTCCAAGCATATTTCTTTCACAAGTTACCGTAATTACACTATTGGATGGTGTGAGAAAAATACATCGTTCTTCTGTTGTACTCGCTATTTCAAAGGCGCGTGGTGCTCATGCGAGAAATGACACACTGTGTTGCATGCTCCACCGGCCGAGATGCGCATTGTCAAAACTCGACTGCTGCGAGAAACGGTGGCGTGTGAATTTAGATATGGTTGTTTCGGGTCAAAAACGCAAGGAGGAAATGCTGAAAGAGTGGCACGAATTGTTGGCAAATACACCTTTTTTGAAGGCATTGAGAAGTAAACGTTCAGTTCAGCTAGCTCGTGAGTGCCAAATATGGTAAGATCAGTCCCTGGCTGTCTGCTACGGTTTCTCTGCAGAGTGGTTTTATCTGTTGTGAAGTGTTGAGGAATTATACGACAAAGAAAGACACGAAATGGCAACAGTCGATTCTTGAAGAGATTGGATGTGGATAAACGGAGTGTCGACACTCTGGGGCGCCTTTCCGAGTAAGTTTGAGTTGGACAACATCACGTTTCGTGGTGTTTAGCCAGCAAATATTATCGGGGTACCAACTTGTGTGTGGCAGATCACCATAATCGCCATTGTTCCACGCCAGTCAGAGACCAGTCAGGCAAGAGAGAGGCAACATCGTCAGCAGTTGTACGTGTACCGTGTTGGCAATGGGCGTGCAAACTGATTCGTCGCTGATGTCGGTGGAGGATTTGTCACTTTGAACGACGTTTTTGGGACGAGAAACACAGGTTCTGAGTCCAATCAAGAAAATCGTGACTTTGCCAGCGATCTCTTGTTTGGTTGCAATCAACATGCGCTCCCGTCACTTTGACTCACGAACACTCCCCGAAGCGAATGTGTGAGTGAAACAATGAACGTACTGTGAGACTGTTGCGCTTCACTTCAAGAAAGACTGAATCCTACAGACAAGACAAGTAGATCTGGCACGTGCACAAGTATGAAGCTCACCCCAGTTCAAGCTCACCTTCTTTTGAATCGGTTGAATATTTGACCGGGGCTGCATTTCGGGACCTGGTTTCAGAGAACTTGACTTCTTCATTGCCAATTCTGCACGCACAGCTGAAATCTGGAATTATATTCACAGGGAGTGCAGACACTCACTATGCATTTGATTCGCGAGGGTGGAGGATTGGGATTACAGTTGCGACACGGACAAACGGACGATCAGGATCCGTCGTCCATCTACATCACACACATTGAGCCCGGCAGCGCTGCACACAGGTAAGTTTCGCATTTCCTGTCAAACTCGTCTCCTCATGCGCAACGCAAATTGCACGTCTTTGAAACGGTTTTCGATCACGCCATCAACATTTCCTCCCTTCGTGTTGGAGTGCGCAGTGACTGGTCGTTTCTCGTTTCAGAGACGGTCGACTGCGGGTCGGGGATGAGGTGTTGATGGTGAACGGCGAGCCTCTGAAAGGCAGCAGTCCAGAGAACGTGACGTCCGTGCTGACCTCCCCAGCCAGGATACTGCAGATTGTCATCACCAGAATGGTGAATTGTGTCCACAGATTCACGCTGTTGGAATCTCTTTTCTTCCAAAGTCCGTGTGAACGATTTTCCTCTGGAATAATTGGCATTTCAGGTCACGTTAGTATTGCCTGACGACCAGTCTTCTGAGCCGAAAGGCGATTTGATGGGCGACATTAAAAAGGTACTGATCACCACTGTCCGATCTCCATTTCTGTGTCGAAATGTCAGTGCGCGTTCCAGGAAAAATCAACTGCCGCGCAGCAATTGTTGGCAGAACATATTCGATAATTGGCAAATAGCTGTGAAGTGTGTCGCTGAACCTTCGCCTCCTGCATGGGCAAGTGAACACCCACAGTCGTAATTAATTACTGTAACAATGACAATTGGCCAGGAAATTGATTGAGTAATGGTTGTGGTGCTCCAGTGACAGGGCTAATTTTGGTGTTGATGGGTGTGCCGTTTCGTGAAAAAATGCTCTGAGGGTCTCGTCAGGTGGACTCACTTGTTGGGATAATTGTTAGAACTCAATTACTGACGCTCGGGCGTGTTTTGTTGAGGCTCAAGTGTGTCGTGTGTGCGCGCACAACTTTGACGGCGAAGTGAAAGAAGCAAGAAATTGGATTTGTTGTGGAAAGCTTCACTTCGAATATTTACGAGTTTATTTTTCGGACGCTTCACCGGTATTCTGAACAGCTATTATCGTTTGAAAGAATGGTCCAGATGATTCACAGATCTCTGGTGGAAATGTGAAAAGGCTGAAGTGAGTCTTGGCACGCCAAACAGAAAGGAACGCCTGCTGGTGATTCGAAACTCTTCGTCTTCTCAGTGAATTTGTTGGACGCTTCTGTTGAAAGTTACAATTTACTGAAAGATTAGGAGCTTTGTAAGTTTCGGTGTAATTTGGATGTCTGTTGCTTCAAACAGTACATTGATCTTCATCGCTGCTCTTGTGCTTTGTACTCGTATTCGGTTCGAAGCGGAGGAAATCAGTCTTTGCTGGATGTGCCTGACCCTGACTGCAACAGGATCGAGAGGACAGTTTGCCCACCGTTAAAATTTCTCAGCTGACACATTTGTCTGGCGATGAAAATGAAGAAAATGTGGAATTAGTGGCACAGGTGTTGCTGACTATGCGTGACACGCGACTACGCGAATACTCAGTGGCACCACCATGCAGAGACAGAAAGGGCGCAGTGCGCAGAGGCTGCACGAGCAAATCTGGTCGCCTGGAAGCCCCGTGTCACCTCCCGCGCACAAGTGCATGGGATTCTTCATGTACCCACAGGACAGCGTCACGGTGGACTACGAGCAGCTGGAGGAGCAGGACCGGCGGCTTCAGCGACTCCATCTGCAGCAGCTGCAGCTGCCCGGACTGAGGCTGCCGGATCCTGCGCCGCCTCGGGACATGAGTGGAGCCACCGCCGAGATGCCTGCCTCCTTCTACCAACACCTCCCCGATTGGGACAGGGACAGTTCTCGGAAAACAGGTGAGGCGTCTGCTCTGTTTGCTCCTCACAAAATTTCAAGTCACTCCCTTTGCAATCCCAAATGGGTTTACTGTTTCAAAGCCTCGATGCTCCAATGCTGTCACTCTGTCTGGAAGTGTGTGCGCATTAAAAGGACGCGTAACTTTCTCAGTGGGGACGGGGTTTATGTTCTCTGTCCTCGCTAAGATGGGGTACAGGGACAGAACACTGCCCCGCCCGCGCTCGCGCACCCTCTGTCCTTCAAGGGTGTTCGAACACACAGGTGCGGGCGCGTTGGAGACATCACATCTCAAAAACACGTTGGTGTTCGTATTGTTTTGAAACTTTCGTGAAAGTTTTCAAAGAACTGAAGACAACACTGAGTGAAATATTTATTGTCAAGAAGTGTGAAGTGTCTCTTTCCATGACACTGTTTTCGCCCTGTACAGCTGCATTGTCAGTTCAAGGGGAATCACGCCCATGTTTGCAGACAAATTGCCAGAGCTGCGAAGAGTGAGGTTGGACAAAAGCGCCGGCGGCAGGAGTTTGGGCTTCAGCATCGTCGGCGGCGCCGACTCGGCGCGCGGGGAGATGGGCTTCTACATCAAAACCATTTTTCCAGCGGGACTCGCAGCACAGGCGGGCACTCTGAGAGAAGGTCAGTGCAGCAAATTCCTCCAGTCTGATTGCGACTGAAAGTGAGTGGCAATCAACCAAAGTGACAATTTCTCCAATGCCCACGATAGGTGACAAAATACTCGAAGTCAATGGGGAGGCATTGGGTGGACTCACACATCACGAGGCGATTGGAAAATTCAAACGAGTCAAAGAGGGATCGATCGACTTGCTGGTGAGAAGTCGAACTCCCAGCCCTTTCTCCAGGTAAGTGCACTCAAAATGTTCCATTGCCCCGTTCGGAATGTGCTTGAACAGCTGAATGTGAATGTGTGAATGTAAAAATTACCGTAAAATCCCGCGTATAAGACCCCCTTTTGATGCTCAAAAATTAATGCCAAAAATGGGGGGTGGTCTTATATGTGAGGATTTGACTTTTTGTGTAAAAGTGAAAAATAGAAATAAGTAAGTTTTTCAAAGTATCAAAAAGAGTGGGATAAGTTTTGGGAGCATTAAAGTTGAGTAAAAAAAAGGGAAATTCATCAAAAAATTACCCAAAAAGTAGTATTTATAGCTTTTGGAATAAGAATTCTTACTATTATTTAGAAAAAAAATATTTGGAGAAAGTAATTTTAAGAGTAATTTCCTAGGTTTTAATTCAGAAAAACTTCAAATTTGTATGTGTGAATGATTTTCTTGAAAATATAAAAAATAGCTTTGAACTGATTTTGTGGCTGATAAAAGGGGGGTGGTCTCATACGCAAAGGGGTCTTATACGCGGGATTTTACGGTAATCTTTGGGAAGATAGTTGTCCAGAAATCCGTTGTTTTTTGTTTCAGTCCACGAGTGAGTCCAATGCAACTTTCGCCTGCTCTGTCTTCTGACGAAAAAGTGGAAAATTTCCACAGAAGTGTTTCGTTCGACAGTGTGCATCTGGTGTCATTTCAGAAATGTAAGTGACAAACCAAGTCGTTGAAGTGGAGTTATCTTCCAGAGATTATAATTGATGTCCAGTTGCTTTCACGAAGTCGGCAAAAATTTTCGAGTTTCCGTGTTCTTTTCAATGACATCAACACTATTGTGTTTGCAGCTGCAGACAAACCACTGGGCCTGACTTTGTCTGGAACCCTGGATTCACAAGGCTGCAGAGTCGTCGTCGTCGAAAGGGTTGAAAGCAATTCTGCGGCTGCATTTTCCCACGCTGTCAGGTACTGCTTTGTGTGCACAGCTCACAGTTTTATCGTTCTCTTCCGTGCACAAGATCCGCGCACCCGACACCAATGGCACAGCTTGAGCGGTGCGCTCTTATGATCCACCAATGCAAGAAACAAATGAATCGTGGCGGTTCTTGTTGCACAGGGTTGGTGATGAACTCGTCAGTGTCAATGGCCAAAGTCTGGAGAACCTTTCCACTGAGGAGGCGAGGAAGATTTTTGATGGTCTTCCAGATGGCCCCATGCAGCTGCATCTTCGGAGACACCCGCAGGGAATCGACCACTCCATTGCGTCGCAAGTTAGTTCTTTTGCAGACACAAACGACGATTTTGTTGTACAGTGTCGTTGTGGACCAGAAGCTGATCTGTTTTTGAGTAATTTCGATTGCTTTTCGTTCATCGATAACTCCACCTGAGAATGCATCAAGGGTGATTGTTTTCTTTGTGGACAGGATTGCTTCTCACGAAAGACGCCCTGGAATCCTTCATCTCCGCCAGCCACACCGCCTCCGTTGCCCTGCGTGCCGCCGCCCTTTTTTTCGGACTCGCCGCCGCCACTGCCGTCCGCGCCGCCACCCGACATGGACCCGCTGACGCCGCCTCCGGACTTCACCGACTTTGGAAAGTCGCACGAGTTTTACTACCGCGAAGACGGCGACGGCGCGTCGCTCGACAGAGATCTGCTCGCCATGGGCGACGAGGACAGCGAACCGGGGCTTGATTTCAGGGAGAGGATGGTGGGCGTGGACCAGGTGCATCCAGCGTACACAGTTGCGCAAGGTGCGAGTTCTGCGCTACCAAGTTCAAACAGAGTTGCACTCACTTCATAGTTGCCGCACAAACACAGATGGCAGCATATTTTCAGCCTGAAGTGGAAGCTTCAAGTGGCGTGTTTGTGGCGTAACGGCAGCATGTCCAAGAGGGAAATTTTGAAACAATGATCGTTTGCTTCCTTTCTGTTTGCAGGCATTGTGGAGTCTTCGCCGATGCAAGCATTCTTTGTGAATTCTACAGACGGCATTTACGTGAGTATCCTGTTCATTTCGTGAGTTGCCGGGGCTTGAAGCTGTGTTTTGTGCAGCTGTGGAGATATTGTTCAGGTGTACAAAATTCTTTTGACGTGAATGCCACGTGAACGGATGATCAGGCAAAATAATCTTGTGTAAGTCGGCAGCAGTGTTGCATAAAACTACATTCTGACGCACTAAGGCATGAAAATGCTGCTGCAGGTTCTTCGTTTGTCGAGTCATTTTTGTCACTGGCGCTCCAAATTTCGCGTCATTCCAAGTCATTCCTGCAGAAACAAGCAGAGACGCCAGCCATGAAACTCTTGTCTTTTTTTGTGGGCAGGTGGTTTGTGAATTTAATATTTTGCCATTGGTGCGAAACATTAGTCATGGTCCCTTGGTATTCCCCATTCATCGATGACGAATGAAAGGAAACAAACTGCCCTGTGCAGAATGCGGATCTCACTGGGCATTGTGCACTTGATCGACAACCAAATGCACGTTCCTTTCCACAAAAAGCATTCCTGTTGTTTTATCGCAATTTCCGCCCAGATGGCTCCAGGGGAAAGCGTGGTTAGTGCATTGAACTGGCATCAGATCTCAAATTTTCACACAGTTGTTGATTGTGGGACACGGGACAAGAACGACTTCATTCAAAACTGATAAAACCAGGTGATCTTCTGCGACGCAGTCCAATCGAAACGTACTCAATTGCTGCAATTGAGCTGGTGGTATGTTTGTCAAGCCCCAGAAAAAGGTTGGTTGAATGTTTGCTCAGTTGTTGCAGGCTGAGTGATTTTTACGTGCGACGAACATAGCAATCAAGACCAAGTCTGCCAACTTCAGCTGCAAGCGTACTCACTTGCTTGGCGCGAACGGAACATGACGCTGCGTGTGTCTTGATTTTGTCTGGTTTGTGCTGAAGTTCCTTTTTGTGCTTCCTGTGTCGCTTTGTGCAGCACACATTGCTCATTGCAAACCTGGGGCTGTTTCACACACATTCAAGGCGTGTTTTGAAGAACATCTCTGTCGGAAATTGAGGACGTGAGCAAAGTGTCGGTGAAGTACGTGAATTTATGGCTGACCCGAGTCACTGCCGTGTTGTTTTCGGTTGCCGTAGAAACGAAATGCGCTGTCGTTTGCAAGACGAGCGTGCACACTGAATTATGAATCCACCGATCGATAAGGGAATTCGACTGTCGTTGAATGGATCTGAAATGTTCAGATAAATATAATTAAGGACCAATGAACAGGAGCACGAATGGATAGATTCCCAGTGCTGAAGAGCCCACAAAAGCCTTGCTTTCCAATGCCCTCCTTGAAAAATAACAGAAACCGTGACTGCACGAAAAGGACTTGCTGACGCCCAAAATCCCAAGAAACTGTCGGAAGGTATTGCTTCAGCTTTGTGTGTTTGTTTATCCTTGGATTTGCGTCTTTGGGTGCGCCCAGCAACTTTTGCAGCACCCACGCATGGATCTGTTCGATTTGTGGATCTTCTCACACAGGAATTGAACATGGAGACAGGACTTTGTGTCCTCTCATATTCTTCAAAAGCTGACAATCCGTCTCATTACTCAGTGGAATGCGAGGCAAGGAATGCCCTGTCCCCCCAATACATACATACATACATACATACATACATACATACATACATACATACATACATACATACATACATACATACATACATACATACATAC
>JAAUXT010021234.1_pt1 | contig 34248 bp, 38 predicted proteins | sample 7278171 | NCBI WGS metagenome assembly JAAUXT01 (sample SAMN14350112, study PRJNA611818) | marine sediment metagenome | isolation source: surface marine sediment (1.8m) | place: French Polynesia: Moorea | collected 2018-08 | reverse complement strand
TTGCAGGCCCTGTCAAAACATGCCTCAAAATAGTTGCCTTGTTCTTGAAGACAGTTTCTCTTCTGCAGTAAAGCACACATCCAAAAGACTGTCTGGGACAGTCGACAAATGTGACAGTGCTGTCTGACCTCGGCAAAAATAGTCAGACTTAACTGCACCGACCGGTGCAGCCAGGGTCGCCTGTGAACATGCAAACACTCAGAAATGGTTTCATCCTCGTATGCTGGTCTATTTACAGTACTCCAGTGCAACACAAAAGTATCATTGGGCTGATGCACCTGAAAGGTCCAGCCCGAATGGGCTCGCGAGAACGAAACGTCAGCCCGAAAGAGGACAGCCCGATTTAGTTTGTCAGGGCCCTTACCCAAAGCAAAGGTCTGGTAAAACTCGGCGCACCTGTCTAAAACTGGTGTGGTTCTGGTGAGGCGCTGTCCGAGGACGTGTCTTCGTCAAGCAGAGCCCTGCTGACCGGGTTTCTCCTGCCGGACGGCGGCTCCCCCTCCGGTGCGACCATCGCGTTCAGCAGGCGCAGGATCTCCAGGCCGCCGCTCGAGCCGCTCGAGCGGTCCGAGTCGGACGTGCTCGCTGCAAACATTGTCGTGACCACATCACACAACACACCAGGCGCCTTCTTGGGTCAACCGAGAAAAGGAAAACATACAAATTGAAAGGGCGGATGCTGTGCTGTTTCCCTTTGGCACAAGCGTAGTTTTTAGCTCGAGCCCGAGCAAAGTAGGGTGGAATTCGAGAACTTGGCCGACTCACTGTTGCCGTCTCGGAAGAAAAAACGGCGCTTTCGTCTCGCATTCTCATCTTCGGCCGGCAGTGCAGACAACGCGTGTCATGCAAGTCATGCAGGCGATAAACGACGGTCCCTGGCTCTCATTAGAAACTGGAACCTGATCTGCGCCAGCGGTCCAGCTGAGCAAGGGCGACGATCACCACAAACGAGTATCGGTTTGCAAATTCGAGGCAAACTCACCTGATCGCGAACTGTTTGACCGACGCAACAGTCCAGACTGGAAGTTGGCTGAACCTGAAAAAAATCCACAACTCTTCTCCTGCTCTGAAATGGACAACTAAATGACATTTACGGTGATTTTTTCTTTCGAGCTGAAACTGCGCGCTGCATGCACGGGTCTGTCAACCTCGCATTTCGATTTGTGTTGTCCACGGTTGAGGGGTTGTCCACGGTTGAGGGTTCTGACGACAACGATATTACCCACCCACGTGAAATGCCAACTATCACCACCACGAGTTTTGCTACCTTTTCACTCATTCGTTTGTTCCTCGGAAGATTGTCCGGTGATTTTCCAACCACCGAATTTGGCCCGAAGCCCAACCGACCTTGGTCCCTGAAAACGTCTCCGGTCAGAGCCTCGTCTCCTTCCGCCTGAACCGCTTCACTCTGTCCGTCCGTCAGCTGCTCCGAGTTTCCACCTACGGGCGGCACAAGGGCACGTGTAATTCGCCACAGACATCAACCACAGACGAACAGTTCAAGACTCCCATATTCAGGCAGCTTGATATGGGAGGAGCCGCCCTCAACGTCGTCCCAACCACAAACGCCTCACCTGTCATGGATTCTCTTCCGGAGAATGGTGATGTTTGACCGTGCTTTTCTCATTAGCTCATCGCTCGCCCTCCCTCTATCCCCAACAGCATTGGGCACCAAAAAAAACCAGCACACTGACCTGAAAGTGGCCTTCCCTGCATGTACGAAATGGCCCGCTTCCTCGGCGATTCATCTGTGAAGACAAGCGGTGCAAAATTTCTGCTCCCCCAACAAGTTTCAAGGAGCCCGGCTGCCAACACTCGATGAAAACAAAGCCTAAATTTGCACGATCAAACAAGGATGCTTGCGTTTAAAATCTTCAGTTTGGCAGGATCACAAAAATCTCAGAATCCGACCCGCCCGGTCGCCTGACGTTGCACGAATCTGCACTGGAGCAATCACCGCCAAAGACATTTCACGAAACCCGATACGAGGCGTTTTGCGGCGATATTTTGGATTGAAACATTTCTTTGCTGAAAGAGCGCGATGCCTCTGAATGATGTGAATGACCAATAGCTGAAACAGGGTGGGTTCCTCTCTGGGAATCCTTGAGTAATCATTGTCTCAAGTTGTGTGCGCAACAACCCGTGATAGAGTCTGGTTTCCTCATTTGATTTGCGATTCACTTCTCATTGTGTTGTCGTCCATGAAGGTGGGGAGGCCTTTGTGATTGTGCACTGTTTGAGAGTTGTCAAGTCTTTCGTGACTGAAATTCTGGATTCGCGTTTCTGAAACTTTGTGAGAATTATCCCCGTGATCCACTGGTCAGTCTTTGTTGGTGTCCACTTTTGAACATCGGGCAATTTGAAGTACAGTATTTCAAACTTTGAACTGGCCAAAATCATTCCACAAAGGTTCTTCAAATTTACCGAGAAACCAAACAAACCAAGCGCAAGGCCCAGCTTTGTTGCCGAAAGTTTCTGGCGTGACTATTTCCTTGTTCGCTTCTTTTCAAAGAAGCGGAGACGGACTCACCCGAGTTGCCGCTGTCGTTTCGCCGCTTGTTCACGTTCGCGTTCTGATCGCCGCCTGCAAACACACTGGTTTCAGCAATGCACGACAACCTCAATGTTCTGACTGACCCTGTGCACCCGCACCTGACGATTACGGTTGTCTTTGGTTTGAGCAGAGTCTGGAACCCCAGACTCAGATGTGCGAGATGTCAATTTCGAATTCGCTGTTTGCACGTCGTCTGCGGTGTTCGATTTCCAGGGATGTGCATTCGGATCAGATTGTGCTGCCTGGTGAATTTCGCAAAATGGCCAGGTTAACATGTTCGTCGTCTTTCGTGATGTTTGTTGATCCCAATTCTGCGAGCGAATGCCACTCAGGCAAAGAACTGGTCAAGGTCAGTGCACTTGGCTGAAACAGGTTGCTGAACCGCAATCACGAAAGAAATGAATCTCGCCTCTTATCACCATGGGCTCTGGCCTGCACTGGGCCCAGGACTCCCGGACAGACATCAGCTGAAACTCACCTGTCGGTGGCTGCTCGCCCTGGCCCTGCACCGCTCTGTCTTCCATATTGCAGCTGAAAACCATCAATGTAAATCACAGGTGCCCTAAGAGACAACGCACGAGGACATGGTTGCTTCCGTCATGTTCTGGGAAGAGGGTTTGCTCTTTTACCGAGATTTTCAGCTGGTTTTGCACTTTTCTCCTGTATGCAGGTACGTGTATTGGGTCTCAACCTGCAGCTTTTCGACTTGCACTGCCAATCAACACTTGCACTGCCAATCAACACTGAAAGGCCAGCTCGTGTACCGCTCTCGATACATGACTGGAAAGAAGTGCCAAAAAAGGCAACACCGACTGAGATTCTGCGTCAAAACTGTTCGTCAATCCTGCGCTCTCGTCAATGGTGACCAATTCGAGCCAAAACTTGACAAAACGTCAAGACAACAGCACTGCACGTTTGCTTTCGTACCCGCATCGACTTGACCACGCAAGCAGCAAAAACTTTGAAATAAGCCCTCGTACTGTATTTGTCAAGTGAAATGTTCATTCTGAACAAGTACAGAACCTTTACCAACCTTTCTCGTATTTCTCCAAACGCGCGCACAGCACACAAACGTTCAAAATAATTTCCTTCACTGTCCGTCAAAAGGTTCGCACCGTGTCCTGCGGAAAACTGACAGCTCGTTCCCGCAGCACAATCTCGTCGTTTCGCGCCGATGCACAAGTGGACGTCTACTCAGCACAGACTCACGACAAGCCGATCCAAGGGAAGGAGGGGGTCAAAGTTGCAAGCAAGCAACCAGAGTCATGCGTAATTCTGGTGCATTTAGAATGGCAAACGTTTCTCAATCACAAAGCACAAAATGAACAGTTGTCAGGGACCATAAGCATCTGTCCACAATGTGTTTGTGATCCACTGCAAATTCTAGATCCATCCCTGAGAACATCGTGGTCGCGCCAACAGGTCGTCGTGGTCATCGTGCGATGCTCGTACGTATTGTCTCCAAAGGAAGACAACGTTGTGTTTTGGCTGAGCTGTTGTTGTTTCACCGTGTGTTCAAAGTTGAGAGGCAACTCGCGATTATGGTGCACGGAATCAAATCCGTCCGGGTTCGACAAACGCAAGCCCTGAACCTTTCAGAACGAATGACGAAGAAGAGCATCTCCGTGACACAAAAGCCGACAGATTTGCTGCAGACAGAGAGGCACCATAACTGCGTCTGTTAGAACCAATGCAATTTTCTTTCCACTTTTCTTCAGCTTTCACAAAAATTCTCACAGCATAAAAACAAAAACTCTGTCTTCAAAAGAAAACTAAATTTTGTTAAAACTGACAAAAGATCAAATGAAGGCTACCTTCACCTCACCTTGCTTCTCCGGTTTAGAAGATTAAAGAGACAGTGCAGGAAACATCGCAGTGCTTTGGGGTGGGTCATCTTTGTGCTGTTGATCGTGAGATCTTCTGCAGATCCGAGATTGTAGTCAGGGGGCTCGAACCTTCACAAAAATCAACACGACGAAACGAGAAAAACCATCAGATGCAAAAATTGGATGAAGAAGACAAGAGAAACTTTGACACAAGCTCTGCTTCGCCTCGCTCAATAGGCAGCTGTTCTACAGCCTGTTGTGCACGGGGTTTCTTGTTTTTGGGCAAACATACGAGGGGTGTACCAAAGTAGGCCGATCATCGCAGATTACTCGGATCCGGTTTTGAAAATGAAAGGGGGATCTTTTGGGAATGAAACTTCACAAACACAAAGGTAATGTCCGAAACTTTATGGATGTATTCAAAACCAAAAACCGCACAAAAAAGTCAACCAAAATCCAAAGTTCCAAACAGGGCTTTGATGGCACCCTCAGGCAGAGTCACTGTCGGACTGTCATTCCTCATCGCCACTCCAGTCATCTTCTGAGTGGTCCAGGAACTCAGGTAATGGTGGAATCTCCATGCCCCTGCCCTCAAAGTAAGCACCGCCTGCGGCCACACATTTGGCCCACCTTTTTGGGAGATCGAACATTGCACGCCTGAAGAAGTCTTTTGGCCAGTTCAGGAGCACTCTTCTGGCTTCTGCCTTCAGTTCCTCCATATTTCTGAAGGCGTGACCTTTGAGTTCTTCCTTGAGAGCAGGAAACACAGCAAAGTCACAGGGGGCCATGTCTGGACTGTAAGCGGGATGGGCCAACATTTCAAGGTTGTTCTCCCCAACAGCGGCCAGGGAAATTGTTGAGGTGTGCGGCGTGGCATTATCTTGGTGGAGAAGGAAGTCTCTGTACCCCTGTGCAGTCATCCTCCATTTCTCTGGTCTCTTGAGCCTAATGTTCTCACGCAGCATTGCCAACACCCGGCAGTACTCATCTGTGTCGACCGTTTCCCCTTGCTCCAAGAAGTGGATCAGAATCGCTCCTTGCACATCGAAGAAGAGAGTCAACATGACTTTTTTGGAAGCAGTTTTTCCACGCAAGGCTTTCTCTGGGCACTTGGATCCCTTTGGCATCCACTGGGAAGACCTCTGTTTACTCTGGGGATCGAAGCAGTACAGCCAAGTCTCATCACTGCTGACAATTCTGTTGATGAAGTCATGCCCACCGTCTCCAAGAAGGGCCAAGTTGTCTGCTGCAAGTTCTGCGTGATGGTTCATCTGTTGCTGAGTGAGGAGGCATGGCACAAATTTGGCACATATCCTGGAGAACTGCAAGTCTTTCTGCACAATTCTGTGCACTGTCCCTTGGCTCAGACCGGATTCAACCACTAGCTCCCTGATCATCTTGCGCCTGTCATCCTCCAACATCTCCCGGATCCGCTGGATATTCTCTTCAGTGCGTGCAGACTTGGTTCTTCCTGTGTGCTTGCCATCAGCAGTGGATGTGTCCGGTCCTCCCAGCTTGAACAACTTGTGCCAGTGTCAGACAGGCATCTTGCCCAAAGCTCTGTTTCCGTAGACTTCTTGGAGGTCTCTCCAACACTGGATCGGTATCTTGTCCTGTGCCACCATAAACTTGATCACTGCACGTTGCTCAACTCGGCTCTGCATCTTGCACAATGTTTCTGTGATGTTCTGCACCTTTGCAAAAAATCGCCAAAGTGCGATCGAATGTCTCCGAGAAATAGTCATTTTTGGAAGCTTCTGACAGTGCATTGCAGTCATTCTCAGTGCAGGAAGACCTCAGTTGAGTCAAAGAGCAAGTCAATGGATGGCATGAACGCCTGCACTAACAATTTGCACAAACCGGATCCGAGTAATCTGCGATGATCGGCCTACTTTGGTACACCCCTCGTAAAAATGACCGAAATAGTTTTGTCCTTGACCAAGCAACGTTTTTGCCACCTTCGGCAGGGCACGCGGAACCACAAGAGGAAATCACCGAAAAGTGTGGCCCGCTCGTTCATTGGTTTTTCTCTGCTGGGGGCTGTCCAATAAAATCGCTCATGTGTGATCTCAGCTCGACGACACCAGCTTGAGGCAATGCTCAACAAACACCTGGCCAAACAAATACGCATGGGAACATTCTCTGCGTTACTGGGCTAAAAATTTCAAGCAAGTTTCCTCTGATCTGAGTCCACCAGCACATCGAGATGGATGTGATTTATTGAGCACAACATGCGTCCCAGACGCCAGTGGTCTGTCGCAAATCTCGTGTACGTCGCGTTGTTCTGTGAAGCAGCGCAAATTTCTGCCAAACCAGGTGAGAACAATGTTCTTCAAACGTATCTCGCAGAATACTCGTATAACACGTATGAATGCTGACGTTGGCGGTACGAATCAAGAACAAAAAGTCTCCAGCACAAATGGAAACGCAATTGCAAGCTGAACGTGTATCGAAGTCTGCTTCTTGCTCAACACCATCACCCAAGCTGAGTCAAAGCCTGGAAACTGCCCTCCAGCAGGCGCAACGGTTCTTGTGTCGCCCCCCCCCCCACCTTCTTGCGGAACGACTCAAAAGTTTTCTTCACTTCCTCATTGTGTACTGCATGGGCAAACGCGTATTGCGTCTTGTGAAGTTGGGAAATGCTTTGCTCAAATGTTCAGGGTCGGACGCTGAGAAAGATTGGTGTGGGGCCCCCGATTCACCAGAGGTGCCACACAAAACACGCCTGTTGCAGTGAATCTCTACGTGTTGCCCACTGGCTCTGATTACGGCACGTGCGGCTGGAACGTGAGCACGGCGTGCGCGACGTTGCCCCGTCTGCTCAGCGTCATGGAGCAGCATTACAAGTCGCCCCCTCAAGTCTTCCGCGTTGTAACCGGGACTTCCGCGGTCATTAATGAAATCGTGATGGTAAGCTGAGCTTCAGAGTTCAGATCGTGTTGGTGTTTCCGTGACATTTCACGCCCTGGTGAGTTCGATCTGACAAAGAGACGTGGCATTCGCACATTACCTCTGAGAGTTGCACATGGTTTTATCATAACTTCCTTCCGAATGTTCTCGAGCACAAAGCACAGCCAGATTAAGACGTGCGTCAGTTTTTAAGTGATTTGAGGGAGGTCAGCAGTTTTGTCTGAATGTCTGGAGACCAGATAGAAAGATCGTACACAGATAGAAAGATCGTACCAGATAGAAAGATCGTACCAGATAGAAAGATCGTACCAGATAGAAAGATTGTAAAAAGTATGATCTTTCTATCTCCAGACATTCAGACTTTCAGCTTCAGACAAAAATGCTGAACTCCCCTCAGTGCAAATACACACAAACATGGATGGCTCTTTGTCTGGTGTACACATGCATGTACACATGCAACACACACTCTGTCTATCTGTCTGTCTGTTTCTCTCTCTCTCACACACTCACACACGACCACTCTATTATTCACTGGACACAGATAGAAAGATCGTACCAGATAGAAAGATCATACATAGATAGAAAGATCATACCAGATAGAAAGATCATACCAGATAGAAAGATCATACCAGATAGAAAGATCGTACCAGATAGAAAGATCATACCAGATAGAAAGATTGTACACAGATGGAAAGATCATACCAGATAGAAAGATAATAAAAAGTATGATCTTTCTATCTCCAGACATTCAGACTTTCAGCTTCAGACAAAAATGCCGAACTCATTTGAGGAGGTTGCACCCTTGAAGGGACTGAAATGGTAGCAACTAAAATCAAAGCACCTGAAGGCAGTATCTACCAAAAGTATGTGCACACCTGTATCATGGTCAAGATGAGGATCAATTTTGGCTCATTGGGGCTCTTTTGAGTCTATTTGGGTTGGGGATAATGCACCAGGAAAAATTTTGGGAAGTTTGAATTTTAGGGTTCTTTGGGTCAAAAAGTTCAAATTTGAAAGTATACAATACATGGAAAATATGGGGTATGAATGTAGAAATGGGTCTGTATCTCAGAAAATAAAAATATTTGGTCAAAGAAGTTATTGATGAAATGTAGTATATTGTATAGGGGTTTGAGAGGTAACATTTAATTTTTGATTTTTGAAAATTTTTACATGGTTTTTAGGTGGGGCTAAAGTTTGGGTAAAAAAGTCATTTTGCATAGAAAATTTAAAAATGGATATTGGGCAATTCTTTTGGTTGTTGTGTGGACATTGATGTGAAACAATGTTAAAAAGTTCCATTCTGTCAATTTTATTCCATTTGGATGTGTGCTGAATGAGTTTTCAAGTTGTGGATATTGAGATTTATTGCAAGAATTTTGATAAAAAGTGACTGAAATCAGAGAACCGAAATCAGAGCAACTGAAATCAAAGCAACCGAAAAAAGAGCAACCGAAATCAAATCACCGCGAGCTCCATGGAGCTGTTCTTTTCATCTGGGTTTCGGCATTCTCCGACTTGTTTCATTTGTCTCAGATTACCCTTCAGCTACGTCACAAATGTTGCACGAATCATCGTTCAACGTGGGTGTCCAGAATGAGCAAGTGCGCAGCACAAGTTCTTTCTTCGCTATTGAATGATGATGAGTGAAATACTTTACAAAAACAAGTAAAAGTCTGAAAACATGAAATATCTGCCACAAAGGAACTGGTGGCCAGATAATGTCACGTTCCTAGATTTCATGTTTGAAGATATTGCACCACATGCAGTTGTATAAATACACACAAACGTTCGTTGGTAACAAACAGACAGACAGACAGACAGACAGACCACTTTGCGAGCAGTGTGTTGCGCGTGCAATGTGAGTGAAAATTGAACTTCTGTTTTCGTTATTCAGAGGAAGTATCCTTGGTTGGCCAGTGCCCGTTGCGAGTGGCACACGGCGGACGAGACGGCGGATCAAGTGAACCAGGAAGTTTCCCTCACTCTGCACAACGTCTCGTTGCGCAACTGCGATTTCCAGTTCCACCGACTCAAGATCAAAATGTTTGGTTCTGAAGTTACAAATTGTACGATAAAAGTGTTTGGCACAACTTCAGTGCTTCCACGCATGAATGAAACGAACCACGATGCATTTAATTTTGTTTTCAACAACAGCAAACTTGTTGGTGAAAGCAGCACAGTTTTAAATGTGCATATTTTTCGGGCTGCAGCACTCTTTTATCACTCTGTAATTGTGGGAGCAACTCAGCACAATCCTGCAGTTTTGGCGACCAACCAAGCTCTGACCATATTTGTTGAGTGTAAGGCGGCAAACAACTCAGTGAGTAATTACTCAGCAATTGCGATCTTTGATAGTTACATCAAAATAAAGAATTGTGTTTTCAGTAAGAATGCAGGCATTTATGGAGGAGCTTTGTTTGCCAGCAAAAATGCCAGCGTGTTCGTTGAAAACAGCACGGTTGAATTCAATCAAGCCGTTAGTGGTGGTTCTATTTATGTTGATAATTTTGTGGATGTTTCGATTGATTATTCCATCTTCAACCAAAACTGGTGTGACAAGACAGGTGGGGCTATATTTGGGTCAAACAACTCTCATGTTCAGATTCTCCACACAAATTTCACCAAGAACAGAGCACAGGTGTGCGGATGTATTTTGCTGAGAAGTGATTGCCAATTGGTTGTCCAAGCAAGCAGCTTCAGAAACAATTTTGCGGACACAACAGGAGTTTTGTGTGCTTTTCAAGGCACTTCCATTCAAATTCGGAGGTCTGACTTTGTTGGTAACAGTGTGGTTTTTGAAAATGGAGTCTTCAGAATGGAAAATGATGGAACTTTAGCTTTTGCCTTTTGCAGTTTCTCTGATAACAGAGCAGGGTACTCTGCTGGTGTTGGTTCTGTGGATGGAGACATTCAGATGACTGTGAATGGATGCTTGTTTGACAACAATACTTCTCTAGTCACTGGTATTCTCAATGCTTTGGGTGAACCAAAGATTGTTGTTGACAACAGCACTTTTACGAAGAACGAAGGGAAGGAGATTTGTTTGATGTATATTTTTGAAGGAAGTTTCTCAGTTCACAACAGCCAATTTTATGAAAACAGGGGAAGAAGGATTGTTTGCACAATCAGGAAAACAAACCTTTTCTTCGAAAACTGCACGTTTTCAAATCATTCTTTGGCTGGTGGAGCAATGATAGTTGCCGTGAGATCTCAGTTGACAATCACCGGGTGTTTCTTCAGAAATAACAGCCAGATCAATGATGCCGGGGTTGTGTCTGCTCAGCATCAAAGCATTGTCAACGTGACGTCGAGTGTCTTCATCAGCACAAGGGCCTCCAACGGAGGCGTCTTCCACCTACTCACAGACTCAGCTTTGTTTCTGCAAAACAGCAGATTTGTCAACAACTCAGGTTTTGATGGTGGTGTCGCCTTTTTGGCAAAAAGTTCGGTCTCAGCATCAAACTGCACATTCATCAACTGCACCTCCGACTGCAATGGAGGTGTATTCACTGGTCTCAGCTCTTCTGACATTTTTGTGGGAGACAGTACTTTCATGTCCAACAAAGCTGTCTTCGGTGGATGTTTCTCCGTAAAAGACCACAGTACTATAGAAATACAGCGTTCATTCTTCGACAACAACGCTGCAAGACAGGGAGGGGTTCTGAGAACAAAATATTCAGGGAATGTGACTTTGGAGAACTGCATTATCTCTGGAAACTCTGGGGCTGTTTACATTTCAAAAACAGAAATTCTTCGACTATCTGGAGGAAGCTGTTTCCAGAGTAAAAGTAGAGGTGAATGTATTCAATTTGAATGCAATGGCTTTGCACCAAAGCAATGCAGATTCTACACCATGAACTACACCGTAAGCAACAACAAGGAGAAGTTTAACTCTGTCAAAGGTGAACAATTCTTTCACCAGACAAAGTACCACGGAATGATAAGAAGCGATGATGAAACTGGAGAATCTTGGCTGGAAACTCCATTCGCATCTGGTAAGTTTCAATTGCGTGCATTCTGTGACTTCACTCAAGATTGCGTTTCAAGAGCCGATGCAGAAAGGACCTCCGGCACCTAAGGACTCCCCAATGCCAACTTGCAGACCCTTACGCACAAAACGCGTACGAGTCAAATGGGTTTTTTTTGGCGTGTGAGGGCAAACAAGGCTGTTGTGCTTTTGTATGACCCAGGATCATGTGAACGCTGCCAAACTGGGTCCATGCGTGCAGTGTCTGTTTTGACCCAAAATGGAAACAAAACGGGGTGGTCACTTGGACTTCAAACCGGATGAGTTTTTCCTGTTGATTTTGCAGTAGTTCCACGGGCATGTCAGCACAACTGTACCTGTTACTTCGTCCAGAACGTCGCAAACGTCTACAATTGCTCATTGAAGAACCACACAGAACTTCCGCACGAAGTGCCTGAGGATACAGAATGGATGGACTTGAGCAAAAACCAGCTGCGCACCCTCTTCCATGTTCCTTCCTACGTTCGCAACCTTCAACTTCTCAATTTTTCAGGAAACAAGTTGGAAAGTTTATCCAGGAATGTTGTTGATGTTTTGAGTCAAAGCAATCTTGAACACTTGGATCTGTCAAATAATCACTTTTCTGGACTTCCAACGAATGTAAAGAATTTCACAAATCACACTGCACTTTATCTGTCAGGAAATAACTTCACTTGCGACTGTGAAATGCTGTGGATGTTTGAGTGGATGAACACTTCCAATGTTCAAGACTACAAGTTTGTGAGATGCAGCGATGGTCAATATTTTCATACCTTGGACAAAGTTAAACTCGGATGCTATCCCAGGAAACTAGAACTGTGGCAGAAGATTCTTGTTGGTATCTTGACTGTGGTTACCTGTTTCGCAGTAGTTGGCATTGTTTCAATCAAAAGATGGAACGAAGTTAAATGGCTTCTCTATCTTCACTTCGATATTTTGGACAAAAACGACGGGGTCGAACATCTAACCAACAAAGAGTCGGATGCGCTGCTTTCGTACAGGTGAATAGAAAGCCAAAAGCGTTGTTTGTTGTTTTTGGACGGTTGTGTGAAAATCCGTACAAATCTAGATTCTAGTTTGTGTTGGTGCACGTTATGTTTTGTTATCTTTTTTCAGTGAACAAGATTTTCACTCGGTCAGAGAAATATTTATGAAGTACGACGGTTTGACTCCGATATTGGAAGAAGATCACGGATTCCAGTTGATTTTGCATCAGAGGGATTTCACTCCGGGAATGCTGATCTTGGCCAACATTGCAGAAGCTGTGACGAAGTCGAGAAGAATGATCATGTTGTTGTCCAGGTTGTTCCAAAATACTCATTTTCGATTTCCCGCCCAGGCCTCTTGGAAATGTCCAGACTGAAGAAAACACTTTTTGTTTTCAATTTCAGAAACTATATTCGGTCCGACCATTGTATGGAAGAATTCAGACTCGCTCATCACAAAATGGTGAATGGAGAAAAAAAGTATTTGATAGTGGTCGTACTTGACACTCTGGACATGGACGCTCTGCCGAGAGACTTGCAGATGTACCTGAGAACCTACACGTTCATCGATGCCACCAAAACTCCGAGAGACCTTCCATTGTGAGCACATATTGCCTTGCGTAAATTGTCGTGCCCTTCAGACTGTCTGTTGCAATACCTTTTGTTCACGTCGCCTTGTGATACTTGCTAAGAAGTCTTTCAACGAAAACTCGTCCCAAGTTGGTGACTCAGGATACTTGGTTTTTCACACCAAAGTGCAATGAGACAAGGTTCTCACAATGCTCAGAAATGGTTCCTGTGAAATCACACAATGACTTTTCGAGACCTTTACTTGGTCGAGAAAAGAGCTGTATGATTGAACAAGAACCCATTTTTGCAACGTGAGAACCGATTTCTACTGCGATGCGAGCACACACTCGTGCTCCAAGAAGAAAGCTTTTACAAGTGACCGCAGAGTTGTAGAATGACACCAACACCAAAACGAGCAAAGCGTTTTGCTTTTTGTCTTGACATCCTTCGAAATGAGTTTGTTGACCTTGTGGCCAGGACCGGCTTCCTCTCCACAGATCCACAGTGCGTTTCCTTGCGGGAGAAACACAAGGGAAGCCGCCGTTGATCAGTTGAATCTTTTCGCCGTGAGCTCTTGGTTGTGTTTTCAGATTGCGGAGAAAGATTCGCTTCGCAATGCCGGGGACACCGCTGCGTCAGCTGAGGGAGACAGCAGCACGATGCCACAGCAGTGAAAGCACGACGGTGACAAACACCATGGTGACACACATGTAACCTGCACACGGTCGCCAGGGTACTGCACGAGTTGGAGGTTGTGAAAGGAAGGGTTCACACACGCTGGAAAAATGGTTCCTGTGAAATAACGTGATGACCTTTCGAGACATTTGGAAGAGAAAATACATTCTGCGTTCGTGAACTCACTTTTACAACAATTGTTAACGAGGTCATGCACAAACGACAGGTGTTGTGACCGCAGTGTTGTGGAATTTGAATCGAAAACTGGAAAACTCTGTGGTACAAGAAACAGCACTGTATTTAGAATTTTGGAATGAAACAGTTGGTGTTTTTTGGGAAATGTTTTATTTTTTCTTGCGTCTTGTTCAAAATAGTTTCATAAAGTTTTTGCGCAAACCCGATGGTGTGGCCCGGTGCTTTCCGAACAAAAGGTCAATTCGAAATCGAGGACATTGAAGTGGCATTGGGAACTTCGTTGCTCTTAGTGCCACATCCGAACAAAAGTTTGACATCAGCCCTGAACTTGGTGCCCGACAGGACATAGAGAAAGAAGTTCACTGCATTATTGGTATAGTCCAGTTTTTGGGCAATATGAAAGAAGAGATTATACCCTGCAAACCTTCCAGGAGTCTTGGTGAAATCAAATAACATAATGTAGAGAAAGAGACAATAAGCTGGAGTGGTCAGAGTCAAAAAGCCAAATGTGACCAGGATTAAAATTATGAATACCTGTGCCTCAGTGTTCCGAACTTTGCTTTTTTGTTGAGTATCTTGCTGATTACTTTCAGGTTTCTTTGTCTCTACCAACTCTGTTCTTCTCCTGATGGCGTGGATGATAAAGCTGTTCATAATTAGCAAAGACACAAATGGAAAAGCGTACTGGATAACAAAAGAAAACCAATAGTAAAATTCCCCATACACTGCATTGAGTGCCCTGCCATAAGGGAGACATTGCCACTCTTCATTGTTTGTTATGAATAGATGAGGAACATTATAAAGCAAACTGAAAAGAGTGATGCACACAATAGTTATTTTAGCTCTCTTTGTGGTGTTAATCGCCACTGCTTTGTGTGGCTGTATAATTCCGTAAAATCTGTCAAACGTCATTGTGACCAGCAGCAGGGTGCTGGTCAGTACTGTCCAGAAGTAGAAAAACACCGCCACCGTGCAGTACCAGAAGGGTCCGGGAGGAATGTAGACATCCAACACTGAAGTCAGGTACACCGTTAAACCTGCAGAAAAAGTAGGCGACAACAAACATGATTTGTTAATGGTTGTGTCGCCTTCGTTCCATGTATTACCTGCGTGTCAAGCAATTCAGATGATCACGATTGTTTGATGATCAAAGTTTGCGTGCATCTGTGTCTTTCAACCTTTGAAATGGTGAAAGCCTAAAATCCAGCAATTCGTTGCCATGGGAAATCATAAGCTTGTTTCGTTGGCAACATTGTGCGACACAATGGCCAAGTTCTTTTACCGATGATGAGCACGCAGTTGTCCATAACTGCCATGGCCGCGAGGTACAGAGATATGGACATGTGCCTGTTGTGGCCCTGGACCATCACCTGGAAAGAACAATCTGCAAGTTTTTCGCGAATCTCTTCTTCCCCTGAACCCCACAGAGCACAACTGTATTCTCTCTCTATGTCTCTCTTTCGGCAGGACAGATTGACAAACGAAAATGAAAATGAGCCTGTTCTGTTCTGTTGAACAACAGACAGCAGTCCTTCGGTGTTTTTACCTTTGGATGTTGACACAAAAGAACGAGGGTGGTACAACCTTCTAAGGGTGACATTCAAAACAAGCCACGATCTTACAAACACTAATGCGGTGCTTTAATGTTTGCTCTTTTGTAGATTTTTGTTCCAAAAACAGGGAGTGGCAAATTGGCAATCTGTACTTGTGGAGGTCTGAAAAATTAATTGTTCGCTGTCTTTTATCTTGACAAAACACAATGTTCCCCATGGCCTTGATCGTCTCAAGACTTCTCCCAATTGCACGCAGGATCGCTGACATTCAAACAGCAACTCGAAATGGACTCTTGGGTGTGACCATCGTCCACACACATGTTTTTTTTCAATCAGTCAACCAGGGCAACCCAAAAATTTGTGGTGTACAACCACCCACAAACACACGGAATCCAAAGAGGACAGTGCCCACCGAGAAATATTTTCATCCTGGAACTCAGTGGATTTTAATTGTTTCTTGTCCTCTGGAGACGTTTCGACAACACTCTTCTCACACACAGTGTTTGAATTAGTTTTCGGTGAAACAGACATGTACGCTTGAAATGACGAAATGACGAAGTACAGACAAAATTACAGCAACCAGCGGATCGAGTTGGTTCTCCCCGCACGCCCCACCCGCTCCCGAGCAGAAATTCTGCCATCAACTGTTGTGTCCCGACCCGATCCGCTGAATCCACTTCAGTTTTACCAGAAACGCCAAGGTGTTTCCCACCAGCCCAGTCAGTATGACGACAGGGAAGTAGTATTGGTTTATACCGTCACCTGCAACCAACAAGGCGGGAGCTGTGTGGTGTGTGTGTGTTTGTGTGTGTGCGAGAGAGAGAGGGAGAGAGAGAGAGAGAGAGAGAGAGAGAGAGAGAGAGAGAGAGAGTGTGTGTGCGCTTTTTCTGGTGCTGCGCGTCTTCAGCCTGCAACATTTGCTCTGGTGCTTAAACACAGAAACTACAAACGTTCAGAAAACGAAGAGTTCGGTGTGACACATGGTCACACGTGCTGTCGCTGCAGTGTCGCAGTGTCACAACACGCACAAAGTGTAAAACATTCAACAGTCAGAAAATGTTTCTTCTGGCGTGGTATGAGAGTTGTTGTCCTGCCGAGAAAAAGAACCGTACAGGTGGAGACTCTCTTCTGTGGAAGAAAGAAGAGAGGTGAGAAAGCTGGTGGAGCCACTGGAGGAGGGACGACAAGTGATATTCGTGTGCGAAAAAACCCCAAGAGAAACAAGAGCACAAAGGGAAACCCTGAACGTCAATTGATGAGCACGTTCTTACGACTTCGTTTTGAAGGTGAAAACGGCGGATGCAAGTTGCAGGTTCTGTTCACGTTCCTTTCACGGGCTCAAATTCTCAGCACCGACACCCAAACGACACACATGCATTCAGCACTCACACAAAGCGCATTCAACTGTTCTTGAAATCCGTGGTGATTTGCACCCAAGGTAAAATATTCCACATTTGTGAGAAATTGACAATCAAGTGCAAAGCAATGAAGCAAATTTTCTACAACTCTGCAAATCGCAACACCGGTCGTATGTGCTTGCATCGTGGTAGAAATGGGTTCTCACCTTACAAAAATGGTCCTGTTCAATCACACAACTCCTTTCTCGACCAAAGGTCTCGAAAAGTCATTGTGTGATTTCACAGGGCCCATTTTTGTACAGTGTGAGAACCCTGTCTGAGTGTAACTGAATGCGTACAAACTTGAACTGAGTCTTTTGTGGTCAAACCGACGCAACTCACAAGAGATGTTGGACAGAGAACTTTGAAAAACAATGGAGACTTACCAATTTTGTAAATTAGATACTTAGATGCCAAACGAGCCACTTCTTGTGCGGACTTGTCCGTGGAATTGTCCTCTTTACTGAGCCCAATGGTCAGCCCGGCGTCGACCTCCATGATGACGCAAACTGCACCGACGAGCAAATTGGTGGCAGCCTTCCTGTTGTGTGGTTGTATGAAAATCTCTTGCTAAAAAACCAAAGCCAGAACCACACTGTATGCTTGTTCAATCCAACGCAAAACTCTGGTGGTTTCAAAATCGAAGCTGTCGATAAAACCCGTTCCTTCAAAAGTCCATTTTTGGGAAGCCTGCAGAAGAAAGCAACAGCTCATTCAAAACCTGCTCACGTGAAAGTTGTTTTGCCTCCGAAGACGCACGTGCGTGGGCTGACGACACGTGTGTTTTGGAGAAAATACCGTGTTTACCTTGAACAAGGCACACGAAACGGTGATCCTGGTGGTGGGAGTTTCCAGTCACCAACTGGGACCAAGAACCCAAAATGTGGGTGAAGAGAGTGTGCTTTATTCGGTGTGGGTGATGATGGTTCTGGTGCAATGGACTGAGCGAGGGCAAAATTTAGAAGAGAGCCCCACAACATGCAGACAGCGACACTCGGGCTGACTCTTACGGGATTGATCGACAAACCCCCATCAAGTCACTGCGGCCACTCTTTTGTTCTCGCCTTGACATTTTCACGATCAACAACGTTCACGTTGGTTGTCGATAACTGTGGAGAAACTCTTCCTTGTGATTGTTTCCTTTGTCTTTTGCTTTGCGCGAGGGGAGTCTTTCTTCTGTGTCCTTTTTTGTCGTGCTACTGCCTGAGACCTCAGTTTCACTCAAAACAATATTCGGACAAATCTACGATTTGTTCTATTGAATCCAGCCTGAACAAAACATTCTTTGAAGCCGGTGGAGGGGCGCTGTTGTTCTCTGTAGGTGTTGGCGTGGTTCCACCAGACTTCCACTGGGCAAGGCGACTGTCTGAACTTTGTCGTCTGTTCAAAAAGGTTGTCCCTTGATCTTACTGAGAGAAAACAGGCTCACTCCTGCACAATGGTTTTCTTGTAGGTGACATTCCACACCTTGATGGACCACCTGCGACGCGTACGGACGTGGTGTTTTGTCATGTGCTACCTCGACCTATTTCTCAGTATCAGTCTCAGTTCAGTTCAATTGCTACCTGGCTCTTCCGAGAGGCACCTTTTCAGGTGGCACAGTGGCACTCAAAAGAGCCAGCTTTTCCTCCGGCCTCACCAGGGGCCAGTTGGAAGAGCACTTGGAAGAGCAGAATGTGTCATTTAGAAGAGCTGGGTAGCACTCGGAATCAGGTAGCACTTGGAGGCCTGGCGCTGTCTCGACGCTGACTTGACCCTGAATAACATGCCAAAAGGATTGTTGTCAAAACATAGAGGAAACAATCAGAGTACCAAAACCCCAACAAAGCAAAAGGCATGAAAATTTGGAGATAAAATCACTCTTTGGCTTCCATTCCTCCAAATGGTATCTTTACTTTTTGAAACTCAACATGGTGTGCAATGGAAGTCCATAACAGTTCCAATGACACATCAGTCAGGGTCAAAAAATTTTCCTCGACGCTCTGTGTGCCACCAGAACTGGCTCTTGCGAGTACCACCCAAAAAAGTGGTACTCAGAAGTGCAAAGTAGTTACTAGAATACCCAGAGACTCAGATTCAGATTTCAACCACTGTTTGGAGCTCTCGTTTGTTTTAGTATCATGGAAGGGGAACGAAAGACAAGTCTCGTGTCACGATCAGTTTCAGATAGTCATCATCATCAGCCAGAGACTGCAAATTTTGAGCACAAATGTCCACCCACCCACATCTTCCACTGCACTTCTGTCAACAAGTGTGGCATAAATTTGGCAGCTTTCTTTGTCATGGGAAGATCCTTTTGCAGACTGACAACTGGCTCATCGAAACATCCTTGCTTGATTGTTCACCTCCCATTGGTGGTGACACAGTTCTGGATCCCCTGGATGTTGGGTGTGGTCCTGGTAGATGGTGCAGCGTGGCAAGTCAGTCACGGGTTCAAGTTCTCTCCTTATTTGAATCTGTGCACCCAGATCTGCACTCGCATCCTGCCAAACACCAGTTCTCCATGAGCAGCAGTGAGTCCATTCACTACCAAGAACCGTTTCCCTTTCAGGAAGCTTGATCTGCACGGTGACAACAGCAATTGAGGAAACAAACTATTTTTGCACTCATTTCCACTTGAAGTCGATTCAACACTGACACTGTCTTGACGCAAAGGAATTACGTTTATTCTTGGTTTTATTTTATCAGAAGCGCGTTGACACTTGGACATGTCACCGTCATTTGACTGACCCTTTTCCCGTCGGATGCTGTGAACAATTTCGTGGAACCTCTTTGCTACTGGAGCCACCAAACTTAAACTCACACCCACGCAGATATCACCATTGATTCCTGTGTTGGTTATTCAGATTTGACACTCATCCTCTGAAAATGAACCAGATTCCAAAATTCTGAATTGGATGGTGCACGACCCTGTGTCAGTCAGGCATTTTTCTTCTGATCAAAATCGTGCAATGAAGAGAGTAAACATTGCATTGACAAGCAACAGTCAGTTTGACACTGACGTTATGGAAGTTGCGTTTGTGGTATCATCCACTTCTTTCCCACAGTTGACCAAAAGTTTGAGATCGGATCTAAATTTTGTGCCAGATACAACATAAAGGAAGAAGTTTATCGCATTGTTAGTAAAATCCAGTTTGTGTGCTATGTGATAAAAGACAGTGTAACCCACAAATCTTGTGGGAGTTTTTGTAACATCATAAAACATTATATACAGAAAGAAACAGTATGCTGGAGTTGTAAGAATCAGAAAGGCAAATGTAACCAAGATCAGAATGGCAAAAACTTGGCCTTCAGAATTTTTTGTTTTTCTGGACTTGTTTGCATGGTGCACATGGTCTGATTCACCTAAGTTCGATCTCTTTCTTAAGGCGTGTATGATATAACTGTTCATGCCAAGGAAACATACAAACGGGAAAGCAAATTGTACGATAAAAGAAAACCAGTAATATATTTCCCCGTAAACTGCTCTGAGGGCAATGCCGTATGGCAGGCATTTCCACTGGTCATTACTTGTAATGAACAAATGCGGGATATTGTAGACACAGCTAAATATTGTTATGCCAGCAATTGTAAGTTTTGCTCTCTTTGCTGTGTTCATGGAAGCAGCCTTGTGTGGCTTTAAAATCCCATAAAAACGATCAAAAGTGACGCTGACTAGAAATAGAGTGCTGCACAATGCAGTCCAAAAATAGAGGAAAGTAGTGATTGTGCAGAACCAGAAAGGACCAGGGGGCAAGTAGACTCCTTGTGACGATAAATACTGAAAAACACCTGAAAATGCAAAAAGTAATTCCAAAAAGAGGAACATTGTTGGTCCGCTCCACAAAGTTAAACTTTGAGTGGCAAAAAGTCTCAGGTCTTGACTTTCAAGATCCTTTGTTTCATGCAGTATTGCCTACCAATTCCAAGCACACCGTTATCCACAAGAGCAATGGCAGCCAGGTAGAGTCCAATTGAAGTGCTTCTGTTGTGGGCTTGTACCATCACCTGGAAATATAATGTTCAACGATCAGCTGCTCAAGATGGCGGTTGGTTTCAGTCCTGCTTGATCATTCTGCGTCACGGATGTGGCGTGGATTTAACAGTGAATCAATCACTCACTTGCTGATGCGGGTTCAACAGGCAAGTGCTGCTCATGCAGAGTTGTGATTGAACAGGAACCATTTCAGGTGAGAACCCACAGAGTTTTGTGACTGCATAGTTGCAAACATATTCACAACAGAAAAACAGCCGAAAGCATTGCAAAAACTCGACGCAAGCTTACCAGAAACGCCAGAGTATTGCCAATCAGTCCTGTTATTAATATAACTGGGTAGCCATAGTTGTGAAAATTCTCACCTGAAAAACAATAGAAAAGAGGAAAACGTGAAGTAGATCAAATGTTCATTTTCTGAGGATGATATCGGGTGAAGATCATGTGAAAAAAGAATGGGAAACTAAATGTCAAAATGGACGACAGACACACAGACAGCCATGCACACACACACACACACACACACACACACACACACAGAGAGAGAGAGAGAGAGAGAGAGAGAGAGAGAGAGAGAGAGAGAATACATGAGACTCTATTTCTGGGGGGATTCTCACCCGTCTGATACAGAACATAGCCTGAGGCCAGTCTGCCCACTTTGTCCAAGTGACTTTCTGTGTGGTTTGCGAACGGACTCTGTGTCATGAGGCTGTTGTCCATGTTCACGTCAGATCTACTTTGACTCGAAGTCGTCGTTCTCTTCAAATATGCAGCAGGGTACTGCATGCACGCGAGCAGTTCTGTGATTGGCTGGACGGTTGTTGAAGTTGTTCTGCCTGAGTTCATGAGAAATTGTTTTGCATTGTACTCAAGTGCACCTGCGGGTAATTCGGCGTGAGTTCGATTAAAAGCACCCGAAAAATCACTTTATTCACTTCACCTTCATTTTTTTCACATTTACAATTCCCTCGTAATGAAATTTTCACGAAACAAGACACTTACTCGCAGTTCACGAACGCCGATACCAGCAGAATGCACCAAGCTCTGAAGGGTGGAGACCAACGTGTTTTTCTCGAAAAGTCGCACGCGACAAACGCTTGCACTCAAACTCAGTTTTTCTCCTGGCAGACGTTTTCGGGAAGCGCGTCCCTGCCCTTCTCTTCTTTCTCGCGAACGAAAGAAGGAACTGTGGAAGACGCACCTCACAAAATTTGCTTTGCTTTTAACAGATTTATTTTCGACTTCCGTCGACAGAATTTCATCAGCTTCGCCTGCAAGTAAAGCCGTGTTCACCTGTAAAACACCAGTCTATTTGTTCCATGTCCCATACATCACTCCCCCCCCCCTGTACAGGGGTTATTGGTGGCCAATGGTGCTGGCCTGGGGCAATTGTCTGTTTTGTCTGCCAATGTTCACATGGCATCCCAGGCAAGATGTCCCACTTTGTCCTGGCTTTCTGTTGATCTCGTAACTTTTGGGAACTTGGTGTGCCAGACCAACTACCTGCACGGCACTTCCATGCCGAATTATTTTCAAAACAAGGCATCCCCGTCAAACTGAATTGGGTGAGTCTTCGGTGTGTATCAGACTGGGTTGTCACCAATTCAAGGTTCAGGGGTGGGGTGGGGGTGGGGTCCCACGAAGCCGTCACACCCTCATGTACATACTGACGAAAAAATCGCGTTTCCGCGAAGTCCTAATAACTCACTCGATCGAAAACAACACTTCCAGAATTTTCGCTGCTTCTGGAGAAAACAGCACAAGAAGGACAAAGACGAAACGATGTTGACCTGAACAATGACATAGAGAACGAGCGTATATCACCTGTGGAGTATTTATTGCATGCCTGAGGTCATGCATGTATTAAAGCAAGCTCGTGACAGCACAACAGAAACCTTTCTAAGTGTTTCTCATTGGATGAGACGTTTCTCCTGGGGGCTAAGGTAACAAAATTATAATAGTTCGCGATAACTTGCAAAACAACTTGTTAATTCGGTGCAGACATTTTTCCCAGAAAGAAAGAAAGTTCTCACGGTGGGCCACACAGGTCTCGAATTTTTCCGCACTGATTCGTCCGAACGCCGCCGTTAACATTCTGAGGCTTTTTCCTTTAATTGCCTAGGGAGACGAGCGACGCAGAGATTTTGGGTTCCGACATGCTCACAAGAAGGACCTGTGTTATTGCTGCACTTGGTTATGCCATTATATCCATTGTCGTTTGGATTGTGACAGTCATACCTGTCCATATCAATGAAGAGATGATACACACACATCAGGTGAGGACGCGTCCACCATCTTCATGAGAGAAACATCTTGAGTTTCCACAGCAAACAGTTTGGTTCAGTATGGAACACAACACTTTCAATGAAACGAGATGACCAGGAGGTCACATTTCGCTCAAGCCGTAGATGAAGAAATCTGTAGCAGAGCCATAAAACAAAATGGCAGCCCTATATCTGTATAATCTAACATCCATAGTAGAGCTATAGAGCTGCAAAACAAAATGGCAGCCCCTAGACCTGTATAATGGCAGCCCCTGCTACTCTCAAGAGCCCAAATGAGATGTTGCCTCCTTGGCTGCCAGCACACAAATGATACTTATGCTGTTTCCCAGGCCCAAAGGCCTTGAACCTGGCATAAATGCTCACTGGAGGGGGTCCCATTGGCTGAAAATTTTCAAAAAAATTTTTAAGGTCAGATCTGGACCTCCCAGCAAATTTCCTGATGGGGGGTGGGTGGGTGGTCCCATTGGCCAAAAATTTTTTTAAGTCTAAAAACCCCTAATAAAATCAAAATTTTTTTGAGGTCAGATCTGGACCTCCCAGCAAATTTCTTGACAGGTGGGGGGTCCCTCTGGGTCACACGTCACAGACAGACACATACTGACAATATAAGTCGCGCTTTTCGCGACTGAAAACACACACACAATTCACAAAGACGTGTATCTTCCCCATGCTGCTCAGAAAATCTGTGCATGCAAGCATATTTGCTGTCCCAACATCAACTCTTGTTTTGTCACGCATTGTGTCCCCAGCCTGAGTTTCCGCCGAATGAATCTCGTAGAACTGGGCGATGGAAGCGGTCCACCTCGACTCGAGGCAGCTGGTGCCTGGACCCAAGAGAAGTGTGGCCGACATCGCCAGGGACAGCTTTGGAATCACCCAGCATGGCTACAAACACAGGCTGCAGCCACAATACTTCAATGATCTCAGGTTTGAAGTGGTGATACTCGTATTGGTTTGAGGTGCACGCATCCAAGGTGAGCCAGGTCCAGGAACCGCCTTGTGACAGTCACGGAGGGCCCCGTCTTGCTGCAGCATGCAGGAATATGCACGTGTTTGTTCCGCTGTGGGGGAAACTGTTTTCTGCTGTCAGGAAAATGGTCCCGAATACACCCAGGCGGGCTTCTATACGGACGTTAATTATGTGGAAAAATTTGTCCGGTCAGGCAAACTTCTGAAAAAGCCAGCTGATCAACATCAGTATTTCATGAAACAAGACTTGTACGCCAAGTGTATTGTGCCGTTCGAGTTTTTCTCGGAATGAACTCTTTCATCGAACCGGAAAAAAAGCCCGGTTTCTTCATCGCCTTGTCCAATCAGTCGCTTTGTTCGAGCCCATAATTGTGCGAAGTCCCTTTTGGGCAAGCACCATGTGGTATTGCAGTATACATGGCAAGGTGGATGAAATGTCCCTGCCCACCCAACCTGGACCCCCTCCCCTCTCCCCCCCCCCCCGGCCTGGACCCCCCTGCCTGGAACCCCCCCCCCCCCCAGATTTGTGTTTGCATGACTTGTGGAAGACAAGGAGGACAAGGAAGAATCCACGACATTACCGGCAAGGGACTTCGCACTGCAGTTGCCTTGAGCACTGCTTCTTGTTGGCACTTGCACCACTGAATTAATTTGTCCCCAACTTGGTTCAAAAACCCCATTCTTTCTCAATTCAACACAATTCAGCACAAGTTGGATGTTTCTCAATTCTTGTCCACTTGTATACGGATTTTTTGACAAGCCCAAAATCTTTTTTGTCCTCTGGATCAAACAAGCAAGACCACGCACAAGTGAATCTGACATGGAGGAGGCGAGATTCTTCTGTGATTTCGCTTGAGCCTGGCCGGTGCCCTGCAATTGTGCTTCTTTCCAATGCTGACATTTGCCTGATTGCAGATACAACTACTTCCAAATCGCAACCTACATTGTGGCTTCGGAGCTGGGAAGGCGTTACAGGGCCAAGTTTGTTGCAACTGTTTTCATCTATTCTCTGTGAAAAGCCGACTCTCGTCACCCCAGTCAACAGCCACCCAAACAAGGTGACAGTAACTTATTTCTCTTTCGTCATTCCAGATACATAATTGATATTGGGTGTGGAGGTGCAGACAAGTCAGCCATGTTGGCGGATGAGTTTTCTGTCATTGGGATTGATTACAAAGGAAATCTAGATTTGGCAAGACAATCATATCCAGAGCTTTTGTTCTTGGAACTGGATCTTGACCAAAGTGGAAAGTGTAGTGTTGATATCCCACAGGACATCCTCATGCAGTCTGTTGTGTTGTCTGCTGATGTCATCGAACATGTTGTAGATCCCAAGCTCTGCTTTTTTCCACTTTTGAAAATTATCATGGACTCTGCTCTGGTGTTGGTTCTCAGCACACCAGAGAGGGTACACATCAGTAAGTAGAATTTATTTGTTGAACAACTCGGAACTGTGTTTGAACAAGGCACATACACAAGTACAAGACTCAAATAGAATTTGATTGCCTTGTCTTCTTTTGCGCAACTTGACACAAAGTCACACAGTGTTTTCAATTGTGTTTTTTCATTCCAAACCCAAGCTTAGGAATGATTGTTGAATTCTTCTCAAGGTCAGAAAGGATTCAGCAGTTTCGGCGGACCTAGCAACCCTTCCCATGTAAGGGAGTGGACAGGGGATGAACTTGAACACCTGCTTGTTGAACAGCAATTCAATTTGGTATTTTATTCATTCATCTGCTCCCAAGCTGCAGACTGCAACGTACCTGACAACAAAAAGTCACTGGGAAACAGTTTGGTTGTCATAAAGAAGAATGAGAAGCAATATTTGAACAACCAGGCAAGAGCTGCAATAGCTGCTTTTCTTATCGTAACTCAGCATACACAAATGGAAAATGTGAAACAGATTCTTGATGACTTCAAACGTGAACAAATTCATGTTACACTCTTTGTGCCCGATTCAATTGTGAAAGCAAATTTCTCATCCACCTCTGTGAAAAATGTTGTTGCTTACAAAATTTTCGAAGAACTGACTGAAAGATTACAGACTCACATAAAACATTTGGCACCTCACACATGGTATATTATTCAATATGCATATGAGCAAATTCTTGTCAGACACAACATAAACAGCAAAACATCTTCACTGAGAAATTTCATTGAGACTGTCAGCAAAGAACCACAACAGTTCAATGCCATCTCATCAACAATATTATTTGTGAAAGACAATGGCAGCAGGTATCCAGTTCAGATCTACAGCCATTTAAAGTGGAATATGTGGAAGGAAAACCTTGTGTCACCAAAAGAGAAGAAACCTCTTGTGATGCCCCCCCGTGAACACAAGGGGGAGGACTACAAAGCCTTGATTGCTGGATCCAATACTGCTGATTATCACCTGCACAGAATTAAAATATGCAAAAAAGTCAGCGAAGAGGTTCTACTTTCAAGTACAGCAACAAAAACAGGGACCAGAGTTATTTCTGATGTTCTGTTTTATTCAAGGAAAATTTACCCATTTCATGTTGTGAACCTCAGATATTCACCACAAGCGAACTTCTCGAAAGCACCAGAGATCTTTTTGAATGACAAAGAATTCCAAAGGGCATATGGTGTGGTGATGAACACTGGCATTTTGAACGGGTATGAAAGTGTTTTTCAGGAAGATATGATATTCTAGTGTGTGCACAAATATTGAAGCTCTGTGTTTCTTGAGAGTCACAAAGAGCACAGAGAATGTGCAACTCTGACACATGTAAATCTTTCTTGACCAGACAGTTTCTACATCAACAACTGGATGCTTATGATGCACTGGTCCGAAAGAAGCCTGCCCATATGAAAGTATTTGTTGGACCGCTCAGCTTTCGAACACTGAAGGGACCAAAACGATTTTGAAGTGACATCAAATGAATAGATTTTGACTTCATTGGTATCAGGCCGAGAACGTTGGAGATAGAAACCAGGAGACGACAACATCTTCATGACACAACTTTTCCGTGCAACTGCAATCATAACTGCAAAGATGAAAGAGACCAGGAAAATGCACCAAACAGTCTTCACCTCAGCCAGTTTGCAGTTGAAAACTTCTCGCCAAGGTTTCACAATCATGTGAGGAAGAAATAAGCAGGCCAGTTTTCTTGTTGACCTTTTCTTTGCAAATTCGGTTGTTTTATTGTTTTCCAGAAAAATTGACTTGAGATCAGGCTGTCATCGTTTCGTGTGCTGCGCACTCATTCCCCTTTTTTTTCGTCCCAGCGTGAAACCTCGCATTGTTTTGTATCTGTCACAGAAATGGCAACGTACACGCAAAGCACCTGGAACAAACACACTGTTTCCCCCTGTGTGTCAAAAAATTCTTTGTGGAGATGAACTCCAGTGGGTCAACAGGCCTGATTCCGACAGTTCAATACCCCCACAAAAGTTGCGGGCCTCGAGACACCCCAGTCAACCATGTACACGTGACACAATGTTTTCATCCAAGCGAGGGACAAACGTTGACGCGTCTGAATTTGGTTTGTTTGTACGAAATTGATTGGTCAGCTTTCTTTTGTGGTCATACGAGCGAGAACACGTCTGCGCTGTCTTCTTTTGTCTGTGGCCCAACCGTGCATGTACAGAGGTCTGGCCCAAGGTGTGCCCTGGTTTTGTCCCGAATCTCCCAGCTGGATCCACAGCACCAGAGCAACTCAACTGTTGCAACTGCAGAACCGGAGCAGGGTGCGCTACGCTCTTGACTCGGACGTGTACGGGCCATGTGACACCAGTTTCTGTTTCTGCTGCTCCGATGAACCTGCTGGACAACCTTGCCTTGAGACCATCAGTCTCTAAGCCATTGACAAAAGCAGCGTAAGTCGTCAACACACTTCTGTGGCAAAATCCGAGGTTGAGGGCCAACGGACCAGGGACAAACGCGTTTACATCGGAATCATCGTCACCAACGTGGCACTGCTTGTTGCTCGAGCACTCCTCACGAAGCTGTTGCAAGAAACACCCTGAGTTGTTCAGCTCTTGGTGGTCCTCACACCAGCTTCAGTTTTACCAGGATGATCACGATGCGTGCACCGGAATTTCAGGTCTGGATCCAATCAGCGCCGTATTTTGATGGTCTCAAAATTGAACAAATGAACACCCCATCGCGCTGAGTTTGCTCCTGCTCATGCACTGCAGTGAATCGTTCAATTATAATTATCAACAGCAAGTGACAATAGGCAAACGAAGTGGCTGCAAGATCGTAGGATTCTGTGACTGGGATAATTCGACTTTTTTTCTGATTGGGATGCATGGTGTGTTTTTGTGATACCAAATTTAACTTGAGTGAACACTGGATTCTCTGTAAAACCCAGGCAGAAACACTCGGAGGTCAACACAGGACTGTGAGATGCCAAAATAGGGTCAGTTTCGTTCCTCTAGATTTGCAAATCTGCATGCACGCACGCAATGACAAGGATTCTTTTTTCGGCAAAAAATAATCTCCCCTTCACAACATTTATTGAGGGATTCCTTGGCTTCGATTGGTGTGATTTTTTTCATCAGCAAGGTTCAAAGGAAACGCGAGAGTGAGTTCGCCAGGGGCGCCTGCAGTTGATTTTGGTAGAAAACAGCGTTTGTCGTTTGAATGCACCGAAAATTTCTGCAGAGCCTGGATTAGACTGGATGGATGCGTGAGTTGAAAAGTTGAACAAGCAAGCGCGCGTTGCAGTTTTGAAGTGGCTCAAGCGCTGCTATCGTCTCCAAAAGGCACTTGACGTTGGCACAGCCATGGTAACCACTTTCAGCCATTGGTCTGGCACTTCGAATGCAAAATGTGACACTCGAAAATATTCAGTACTATAAAAGTTGAAACGCCATTGAGTTGCAGTCGAACACATTTGTGGCAAACAGCAGCGAGTGGCTTTTTCACGTGTACACGTGCAGTAATTGCGGAAACAAGATGCAGTGCTGACCTCGCGTTTCTGTCGCGAAGTCTGTCCCTGCCCACCCTCTCGTCACCCAACATGTCTGCCCCCTCTCCTGGGATCCTGATGTGAACTCAGCTCGTGCACCACCACCACGCAGGTTCTCATATGCCGACAACCCTGGCTTTTTGTGACACACCGCGACAAAGCAGGTGCACGAACTGCAAAACTTGGAAAATGAAGTGTTTTTGGGAAACGAATTTCGCAAGCATTGAAGCCAAACCTTTTTTGTGCACCGAGCCCTTTTTGTGCTCACCGTGCACGACAGCAACTTGCATGGCTGTCACGCTTGTCAGTTTTCCAGAGTCCTCACAGGGTTGGTTCCCACGCTCAGGAGTCCGAATTAAGCAAGCTGACCTGTAGCATTGAGCATACGTTTGCCACTGTGCAACCTGTCGATACGTCGAGGCCATTTTTGGAGGCTCTGTCCCAGACTGTTAAATAGGCCTCCTGTGATATGGAAAGTGGTTCGGAGAAAGGGTTTTACGTAGGAAGTCCATTAACTATTGAAACAGCCTTTCCCACACCTGAACGAACAAAGCTCCTTCGTATTCGCACACGAGCGTTACCGTGTACCAGAAACACAGTCCTGGTGGACTTGCTCTGGGCTCTTTTTCAGCGAAAATTGTTGAAATTGAGTGTGTGTGTGTGTGTGTGTGCGTGCGTGTGTGTGCGTGCATGTGTGTCTGCGTGCGTGTTGTGTGTGTGTGTGTGTGTGTTTCCGTGTTTTTTTTTGGTGGTATTTGTATGTGTCTGTGCGTGTTGTGTGGTGTGTGTGTGTGTGTGTTTCCGTGTGTATTGTATATGGTGTGTAGTGTATACGTGCGGGCCCACGCTCCAGTTTTTCTCCATTCACATTGGCCTTCAAGTTGGAACGTTGGCCTTCATGAAATGCGTGAGTATTCTTGTGTGTGCGTGTGTGTGTCCTTCAACAAAAACAAGAGAAAAATGGAAGGGTGAGGCCAAGTTCCTTCCTGGTTTTGCAGACATCAGACGCAACTTCAACACTAACTTGAACTTTCACTGAACATCAACCCTGCTCAGCTTCAACTGAGGACTTGAGACTTACCTGGTGATGTCCTGCAAGAGACTCCTCACCTGGCATTGAACTCACTTTGCACAGGGTTAGCTTCAAGCTTCAAATGATCAAGGTTTTGTCACCAAATCCTTTCGTCACAGGGAACCACACACCACACTTTTTGTCACGAGAGAGATATATATGTGTGTGTGTGTGTGTGTGTACACGTGTGTGTGTGTGTGTGCTTGTGTGGAACAGCTTTTGCATTCGTTTTGCTGTCAAACATGCAGGGACGGTGTGTGTGTGTTTTTTTTTTCTTCTGGCAGGTCTCTCTCACCTCGCTTCAGTGGAAAGTACCCATCACATCTTGAGCAGATTGTTTCCTTGTCGCGTTGAATTTGCTGAGGAATTGGAAACAAGCAGAGCCGTTTTTTGGGGGCAACTGGCCAACTGTCCTTGGTCGTCCCGCAGCGCCTGCTGACAATACAATTTTTGCCAAGGACAAAACTGGCCGTCTCCTCGTACACTGCAAGGATGGCATCCCAATTGTACGAGGATGTATCAAAGAATTCTGGCACTGTGCACGATTATTGTTGTAAGTGAAATGTTTGCGCGCGATCGACAACTGGTCATGTTGAGTCCCAGATTTCTTTGATACAACCTCGTAACATTCAAGTTTGTCGCACACAGATTCACATAGACTCTGCTCTGCGACTTCCTGATGTGTATGAGAAACAAGGCTTCAATGGTTTAGATTGGCTTCGTAGACAGGTGGAAACACAGTGCGCGTATCTCAGAAAAAAACCTTTTGAGCCACAAAAAAAATGTCAGATGAAACACACGCACGCTGGGGAATACCTGGGGTTTCATTCAGGCAAGAGATTGCAAACTAAATCCACGACTGTCGTTTCTCTTCTCATCTGCCCATTTATTCCTGACAAATTACAGCCTTGTGAGCTTCACTTGTCCGGCTGTAACGAAGTCTGATCTAGTGGACCTGGAAGCCGCGCGCTGTCAGTGTCTAGCTGTGGCAAGAGAATTTTGTGGGTTCAATTTATTCAAGGGACGGTTTCAGGTGAGATCAATAAAACCTGACTCGTTGTTCAGTTTGTAATGAAGAAAAGTGTTGACAGCCGAGACCAGTGACTTTAGTATTTGTAGAGATTGGTATGGTCGCTTCAAAGTTCAGCCTGCGTGCAGGGTCGAACAAACGACTTTGAATGCACGCCTCATAAACTGAAGGATTTCATTGATTTCAACAAGCATGAAGCCCGCCCCAAATCCTCTTTCTACACAGGCAAAAAGAAAGAAGCACAAGCCTGTTGATCAGCTTCCGAGCACTTCAAAGGGACAGGACCGGGGGCGCAAACAATCTCGTAAACTGCGAATGTTCACGTGTTTTGTCTGTGTGTTGGAAGGCTCGAACCGAACCGTGTGTTGACTCCAGTGTGGCACGATGATGAGAATGATGAACCTCCTGGGCATATTGCACTCGTATCAACTCTGAGGCTCTGGTCCGCCAGACTGAGTCAGATGGCACACAGCGAGTAATTTCGATTTGGGTCAGACTTTCACTGTTTGACCACGCAGTCAGGCGTCTCTCAAGGGGACGGGTGACAAAACGCTGGCAAAGTCATTTTGCGGCACAGCAAACGCCGACCGCTGCACCTTCCCCACCACCACCCCCTAAAAATTCCAATGCAAATGCATACTCGAAGGTTTTGTGTAAAACACCTGATCCAGCGGCACAATTCAGCGCACGTAACAAAATGTCTTTGTCAAAAGCCCGTCCCGCGCTGTGCTTGCGCCTCACAGTGCATGTGGAGCTGTGAACGCACAGTGAGTTTGAAAAGGTTCGGTCTTCGCATTGAGTAAGGCACGTCGTCAAGGGCAACCTTTGTTTTCAGCCGGAGATTCGGCACAAGTGATCTACAGTTGTGAGTTGAATGGTTTGACACACTTGCACTTTTGGTTGCCCTGACTTGTGCCTTACAACAGGCAACCAAAAGAAAACAGGAGATTTATTCAATCCTTGGCTTCACCTCGGATTCAAAAATCTCCTGTTGTCCGTTGTTTACCTATGACATAAATATCAATTTTTAGCACAATGGGACTTTAATAAAACCACAAGCAGCAGGTCAAATTCGAGTTTGACACACAGCGCAACAGAAAAGATGCACTGTGATGATTCTCATGCTTTGGAGAAGTTGATTGGTCCTGTGAAAGCCAATCCGTCATGCGAAGATCGCCACATCAATCCTGCAGGGAAGATCAACATCTTCTCGTTCGAGACGTAGTTATGCGCGACAGTTGTCAGTTGGCTCCGTGTGCTCTGCAGTCCTGCTGTCGGAAGAAGGAAGACGCGCAATCTCCTTCCCCGTTTCAGTCAGCGCAGCGCAAACAAAGGGCGTGTACAGACTGGCTACACAATACAGCGACCCAGATCAATGCATTTCAACGGGACAGGGTCGTTCAGTGCTTGGATTTGTGAACATATCTCTTGCTTTTTGGAAGGACCCTGTCATAATGGGGGTGGAAAATACCTGTTAGGCCCACAGGGCATACCCCTGGACCAACAGTACTCATTCAACTCGTTCGATGTTGCTAAATCGTGGATCGTCCATCCCTGTCTGTCACCTTTCTGGTGTGTTGTCTTCAGTGTGTAGAAGCTCAAAGAGAAAATCAAGGTCTCGAGCCCCACTATGCTCACACAGGGACTCCGAAGAAGTATACTGCACACGACTCAAACCACGCAAATGACATTTCTTCTTTTTTTGTTCTGTGCGAGATCGGGTGTGAGTCTCCGACCAAATTCGTAATCCATCTCTTGGTTACATGTCCGACTGCAGGTTATTGCCACAACCTTCCGCTGTAAAGCAGAGGTGAGATCGCAATATTGAGAACCACACTGAGTTTCAGAACGCGAGACAGGAGCTCGAATCGGGCAGACGCGAAATGATGGCGAGAGCACAACATCAGGAGACTTTGACGACAGGAAGACAAAAACGCAAACGTCCACAGCGTGTCATAGTGACTGTATGAGGTCAATCCGAACAAGGACGGATCAATCCATTTTTGGTCCGGAATGATGAATTTTAAGAGGATGTTTCCAAATTGTTTAACTCAGGGTGTGAGTCAACAGGATGAGAAGTTACAAGTGACAACAATGTTGTCTACAACTATGATGAGTTGAGACAAATTTGTCAGACACAGTTCAAGCAGACCATATCCAAATCTAGAGATCAGACCCACTTGTGCAGATATTTGCTGGAGGGTGCTGCTCTATAAAATTGTTCCATTGACTTGCAAGCATTTGCACAAACATACAGGGTGAGATTGGAAATATATCAGAACATTCAAGATGGAAATTGCCTGATGATCTTATCAATGGTGATCAGAAGAGCATCTGTTATGTGATGCGTCTGCCCCTAACTCCCTTTTTATCTGGTCAAACAGCAAAAGTCCAATGGTGTCAGATCAGGGGCAAATGGGGCTGCTTCAAGAGACATGTCTGAATGGCGTCCCTAAACTGGTGCATGGTTTTCAGATCGACTTGACCTGCGATCCCTTGTCTATCTGGGATGAACTTCCTCAACACCACACCCTTGGCATCCCAGAAGATCACCAATGGGAGTTTTTGAAGGATCTCTCACGTCTGGGTTTGAGAGGATGGGGGTTGCCAGTTCCATTCCCTGCACAGCTTTGTTTCTCAGCCAGCAGTTCAAACAGAGAAACCACAACTCATGCCCTGTTTCTGTCCATTCCAGCACGGATGGGGTGCAGTGGAGATTCCCCGGAGATAGGTGCACCTCCTGACTCCTTGGTCAAAGCAGGACACAATCAAGGTTGATCAAAATGATCAAACAAACCTCCAAAATAGACGCATTTTGAGTGAAACTGACCACCAGAACTTCAGTGCACTGTCAACAGGGATACTGTGTCTCAGAAGTAAGGTTGCTGCCTGGGTGAAGGGGTGGTGACGTGACCCTTTCAAAGAGACACGCTTGCAACCAAAACGACAATGAAGAAAATGGATTTGATCCATCTTGTTGGGATTTACCTCGTAGAAATCGCCTGAACCCACAGGACAAAGTAATTCCGGCCAGAAGAGTGCTGCATGGACAGAACACAAAGGGGAGATTTAGCAACGCTTGTCTGAAATACGCCCGGTAGACTGCCGCCTACGACACTACTCACCACCAGGCGTAATTTCCATGGATCACTCACAACACACTTGAAAAACGTCTGGTAGACTCTCTATGTTCTGTCTGATCTGCCAAATATGGTCATGGCATAGCTGACCTCGGTCTCCACATTGATGGGCCGAAGGAGGTCATGTCGTCAGCCACGTATTGAGGGCACGTCGGAATTCCACCGCA